>Ga0302279_10000111_pt1 | contig 111928 bp, 96 predicted proteins | sample III_Bog_N3_3_FD_194541 | JGI IMG/M metagenome (GOLD analysis project Ga0302279, IMG submission 194541) | Peat permafrost microbial communities from Stordalen Mire near Abisko, Sweden - III_Bog_N3_3 | ecosystem: Environmental > Terrestrial > Soil > Wetlands > Peat | place: Sweden: Abisko...
ACATGAGCCCTCCGTAAATCGACGTCCCGTCGACCGCGACGGTGACGCTCAACGCCTCCGGATACGTCGCGCTGCACGCATATACGCGCTTGCCGTTGGCGCTCTGGATGGCCTTCGTGATCGTCGCGTACGGCGCCGCGCGGGTGCCCGCGCCGCTATCACTTCCGCCGTCCGCCGGGGGCGCCACGAATACCCCGTACGCCTCGCTGATCACACACGGCTCTTCGCTCGGCGACTTCGTCCCGTTGCACGTGAACGTGTCGTGCGCGACGTCTTTCATCGCGTCTTCGACGCCGCTCTCCAGCTTGCCACCCTCGGCCTTGCCCCCTTCCGCCTTGCTGGCCTCCGGCATGCCGGCTTCCGGTTTGCTCGCTTCCGCTCCCCGGGCGTCCGTGGTCGCGTCGGCGCCGGCCTCGTGGTGGCTCACCGGCGCATCCGCCGCATCGACGCCCATGTGCCCATCGATTCCGCCGTCGACGACGGCCGGCGTGCAGTCCTTGTAGTCGGCGCACGTATACGTGTTCGCGCACCCCGACAGACATGCGGGCAAGCCCACGACTGCGGCTAGTACACTCCATGCGCCAAGCGCGCTGTTCGTTCTCATCAGAAGCTCCCCGTCCACTGCAAACCCCCGCCATGCGGCCCTGCGTACGGCACCAGCGCGCTCGGGCTTGGCGATGACGAGCTCTGCGATGCTGGCCAGAGGGTCGTCACCACGCCTGCCGCGAGCAGCACGCCGCCACCGATGAAGAACGCTGTCTCGAGGGTCGCGGCCGATCCGTTCGACTGCAGCGCGCTCGAAAGCGCCATGCAGCCCGCGGAGGTCGACTGGAAGCATGCGGTCGTCCCGCCGCCGAGCTGCGCCGCCGCTGCCATCGCGTTCGACGTGTCGCTCCCACGCTGCGCGCCGAACACGCCTCCGAGCACCAGGCCCACCGCGCCGACTCCTGCGACCACGACCCCAGCCGTCCGGCGTCCGTTCCAGTACGCCGTCTTCGTCGGGTGCGTCGGCGGGGGCTCCGGAGGCACGACGAGGGGAGTCACTACCGGAACAGGGACGACCGCCACCGGAGGAGGCGCTCCGCCTATGAGCATCAGGTGCACCGGCGTCACTCCGCCCGCCACCGCGACGACGTTGAGGAAGCCCTGCTGCTCTCCGAGCTTCCCCGCGACCGTGTGCGAGCCCGGCTCGACCTCGACCTTCGTGTCCGCCCTCGGGAGCTCCTTCCCGTCGACCGTGAGCACGGCTCCGGGAGGCGCCTCGATCACCAGATGCCCGAGGAGCACGTCGAGCTCGGTGAGATAGCCGCGGACGAGCGTGCGTAGCGCCGGCGTCACCCGCGGGTGCTCGGGGAGCGCGAGGTACGCGCGATAGTGCTCCACGGCGGCGAGGTGTCGACCCGTCAGCTGCTCGGTGCGCGCCAGGTTGAGGAGGAGCGGCGGCGTCTGCACGACCGCGAACGCCTCCTTGAACCGCAGGTACGCCTCCTCCTCGCGGTACTGGTCGTGCAGCGTGATCCCTTCCTGGAAGAGCTTGAGGGCCTGCGCCTTCGCGGCGTCGCTCTGGGCGAGCGCTGCGGGGGCGACGAGGAAGACCGAGAGGAGGGTGAAGACGGAGAGCGGGCGCATGGGAGGAGGAGGATCGCTGGGGCCCGGCAGGGGGCGCGCCACCCTACAACGTGCGCGATTCCATGGGCAACACGACGGCAGCGGGCTTCGTCGTCCTCACAGCCGTGGGCTGCGTCCTTCACCCGGGGCCGCGCGTCCTCAGTACGGCGTCCCGTCCTTGTGGCGGTAGCTCCCCTTGCCGGCGTAGCGCCCCGCGCCGAACGCCATGTCGATGTCGGAGTACTCCCCGTGGTCCTCGTCGCTGCGCGTGCCGACGACGAGGATCACGGCATCGCACGACGACCGGTTCTGGAAGCAATGACCATCCTGAACGCCCGCCTTGAACCCCGCCGAGTCGCCGGCCTGCATCGTCTCCTCGCGTCCCTCGGTCACGAGCACCAGCTCGCCCTCGAGCACCTGGACGAACTCGTCCTCGTGCGAGTGCCAGTGCCGCTGGCTCGACCACGTACCCGGAGGGAGGCGGACGAGGTTGACCCCGAACTGGGTGAGACCGGCCGCTTCGCCGAGACGCAGCCATGTCCGCGCCTTGCACGGCGCGTCGAAGGGGGCGGGATAGCGGGTTCCAGAGCCGCGCGGCGCGGCAGCCTTGTCGATCTTGGGCATATCGTCGGTCTCCTTGTGCCTCTCTGTAGGGCTCCGGTCGAGGGCGGGCAACGACAGGGAGAGCTCGTCATTCCGCAGGGACAGGCTCTGGTTCGACGCGGAGAACCTGTCCTCCCGCACCAGCCCGTTCCAGCCTTTTCTCGCGCCCGCCATGGACGAGCCCGAGATTCAGCCTTACGTAGAGGGACGTACCTCGTCTTCGAGCTCGCTTCGGCCGAATGGTTAGCCATCACCACACGCAGGACGACGACCGTCCTGCAGATGCGGAGTCGAGTTCATGGGACACGCGAGCCGGGTATTGATCGTGGACAACGACGCAGACTTCAGAGCCGTCCTGCGCGAGGTCCTCGAAGATGAGGGCTGCGCGGTCAGCGAGGCAGCGGACGGGAAGCGCGCGCTCGACATGCTGCGCAGCACGGCGCTGCCGCACCTCATTCTTCTCGACCTGATGATGCCCGTGATGAACGGGTGGGACTTCCACGCGGAGATGCAGAAGGATCCGTCGCTGGCGGCCATTCCCGTCGCGGTCCTCTCCGCAGTGGGGCGGATGCGCCCCTTCGGGGCGATGCATGAGCTGCACAAACCGATCGATCTGCCGAACCTCATGGGGTTGCTGCACGCGATCAACGTGCCCGATCGTCCGTCGACCGCGGTCCGTCTGTATCCCTCGTAGCGATCGAGCCAGCGTCGGTCGGAGGGTCGGGCTGCGTCACAATCGCTGTCGTGATGGTTAGACCCTATGGAGCCTGACGAAGAGACGTTGTCGGCGGCTCCGTGGCGGATGCCGCGGGCGGTGGGGCGGGTGCTGGATGTGACGCGGGGGGAGCTGGTGCAGATGCGGGAGGCGGTGATGCCGGGGGCACAGATGGCGCAAGCGGCGCAACGAGCGGATGCGGGGCCGCGGCGGGTGCGGGGGGTGCAGCCAGCGGTCGCGCAGGCGCCGTGGGGGCTGCGGGGGAAATGGCGGGCCCCGCGACCGGAGCCGCTGCGGGAGGCGGTATCGGGGTGCCGGTCAAGACGTGCTCGACCTTCTCGACGGCGTGCTCCACAGTTTTCAAGTTCAGAGAGCCGGCGAAGATGACGAGTGCCGTGTAGGAGGTCGTGTCGACGACGGCCCACTGGTTCGGGGTCACGTACGGGTTCGCCGCGAGCGACTGGCCCCAGCCGTAGTTGAACTGGAGTCCGAGCAACAGGTCCGTGCCATCGAGGCGCGTGCCGACGCCCCCGGCGACCGTGAAGAAGCTGTTCCGCGCCTGGACGATGTTCCCGACGGCGAGCACCGGAGAGAGCGGGGGGAGCGCGGTCAGGTTGAGCGACGTGCCGCCGAGAAGGCTCAGCCTCGGCTTCAGGTAATACTCGGCGCCGACGCCCGCGCTCACGACGGTGTGCTCCGTCACGCCAACGTTCGTCTGGAACGTCGAAGCGGTCAGCGTGCCGGCGCCGAGGGTCGAGGTATTCCCTGCGACGTTCGCGGAGAATCCGCTCGGCGCCGGGATATTGACCGATGCGTCGGCCTCGACCGTGATGCCTGGCCATTCACCGCCCAGTCCGAGCCCGATCCGCATGGGGGGGGCCGCGGAGAACTCTCCGGAGCCACTCGAAAGCGTCGCCGTGCCGGCGGCGCCGGAAGCGTACTCGCTCTGAAACGAGCCCGAGTAGGACCCGTTGAGATGCAATGCGGGCAAGCCCACGCTGAGCCCCGTGGTGAAGTGACCGAGGCGATAGATGGCTCCCAGTCTCGCCGCGAGGTCGAGGGAGCTGCCGCTACCCCCGGATCCGAACGCGGACTGAACTCCGCCGTTCGCCGACGACGACGTGATCGCGGTGCTCTGCAGAATGAAGGACTCGCTCGTGGCCACGGCGTGCAGCGAGACGCCGAGCGCGAGCCGTTTCGAGAGCGCAACGCTGTAGCTGGGCCCTGCGTAGAGGCGATTCCAGCTCTGGACGACCGACTGCGACTGGATCGTCTGTCCGAGCGACGTGGCGCCCGTGAACGGGAGAGCGGTGAAGCTCAAACTCTGGCTCTCGAGGCTCCCGAAGCAGAGCGAGAGCTTCTGACGTCCTTGACGGATCTCGTCGGCGGCGACTTCGGTAGACGCGTCGCCCGCGGCGAGAGTCAAGAAGACGCAGAGCGTCGAGGGCACGGCGTTGAACCCGCTCGCGGTGATCCCCGTGTCGCCGAGGGCGAGGGTCCCGAACTTCGACGCATCGACCGGCCCGGGCTGGTGCCACCCGCTGAAGCGCGTGACGGAGAAGCTGTAGAAGTTGACGGAGAATGCGAACCCGTGAGCATCGAGACGGACGACGCTCGCGGGATTCAAGAATGGCGCGGCGCCGTCGACTGCGAGGGCGGTGCCGGTATTCCCCATGAGGGCCGAGCGACCGCCGAGAGGCACGCTGAAGGCGTTCCCCTGAGCCCGCGCGGCGGCGGGACACCCGAGAAAGGAGCAGACCAGAACAGCGGAGGGAAGGAGGCTCCCGACCCGCCCAGAAGCGCAGCGCATCGTGCCTTATACCCGGTTCACAAGAACAGCGAGCGCACGGTGCGGTCGCCGTGGTTCACCCAGTAGACGATCGTCGTCGCGCCGGAGAGGGTATAGAGCGCGATGCTCCATGGCATGGCCTGGTGAGAGGCGAGGACGGTCGGCGCGCCCAGCGCCTTCGACGCCCGCATCACGTTGCCGCCGAGGGTGTCGACCCAGTACACGTTCGTGTCGTCGGTCGCGATGGCCCCGACCGGGTAGCCGCCGTTGGCGCCCGGAGACCAGCCGCCGCCCGGCAAGACGGCGAGGCTCGTCCCGGTTACGGCGTAGACGCCGCTCGATGCGGACCCGGCGTTGAGCCAGAAGAAGTCGGTCGCGTCGCATGCGATGGCGAATGGATCGCTGCTGCTGAACGCAACGCTGGGGCTCGGGATCTGGCCCACCGCGGCCGCGCTCAGGTTCGCCCAGTAGAGCGACGCTCCGCACGCCGCGACGTCGGTGATCTCGCCGCCCACGACCGACGGCGTCGTGTTTCCGGAGCCGCCGATCGCAGTCGCCGTGACGCCGCCGGTGTTGGAGCCGCCGTAGCTCGCCCAGTAGACCGTCGTGTCGTTGACGCTGATTCCTGCAGGGAAGCTCTGCTTCGTGGCGAGCGTCACGGGCGCGCTCGACACCCCCAAGAGCAGGCCCTGGTCTACCTGCAGCACGTCGCAGGTGGCACCGGGCGTGCCGCCGTCCGAGCACCCGGCGCAACAGAAGTTCGTCCAGTAGACGTTCGTCCCGTCCGTGGTGACGCCGTACGGATTCGACTGCCCGGACACGATCGCAGTGGGCGGGACCACCGGCCCGCTACCCCAGACCGCGCCCGTCAGTCCCGAGGATACTTCCGCGGGACCTACCGTCCAGAAGGTATAGGCGCCGCCTACGGCGATGCCGTTCGGCAGATACCCCGCCTCTGCGGTCCACACGATCTGCCCCGCCTCGGCAGCGTTCCCGCCGTCGAAGGCGTCCAGGTGGGCATCGGTCGTGCGGCGCGCGTCGCCGTCCACGCTCGCATCCGACGTGTGGTTCGCGTCTCGTGCGTCGTCTTGCGCGTCGTGTCGCGCGTCTGCGGCGGCGTCGGCGTCGTGCTTGGTCGTGCGCGCGTCCGAAGGAGTGCCGCTGTCGGCGCCGCCATCCGTGCCGCCATTGCCGACGAAGGTGATGTCACCCACTCCGACGATGACGCTGCACGCGCTGGCTGACGTGGCGAGCGCGACGAGCACGGCCGCGACGACGTGGAAGCGTGACGGACGCATCTAGAACGCTCCCTGCACGACGAGGCCGGCCTGGCCGGGACCGACGCTCGGTACGATCGCGGCCGAGGCGCCCGTGTCGCGATGCCCTCCCGTGAGGAACAGCACGACACCGGTGGCGATGAGCGCGCCGCCCACGACGAACGCGACCGTCGACGCAGCGCCATCGGTCACCGCGCCGGACCTGTCGGCGTCGACCGCCGTGGGGTTGCCGCTGCAGCGTGACGCACCGCCGGGTCCGCAGGCAGAACCGACGGACGACCAGCTCGAGTATGTCAGCGCGCCGAAGACGGAGCCGACGACGACCCCCACGACGCCGAGCCCACCGACTGTCAACGCCGCGACCTTGCGGGTCCCCAGCCCCGTCGTCGCCGACTCGCTGCCGGCAGGCACGACGGCCTTCGGCGGCCCGAGCACGACGAACTCGTGCCGCCCGAGCGCGCCTGCGGACAGGACGAGCCGCTTCTCCACGGCGGGCTGCCCGGGAGCCGTGAACGTGAACGTGTGCTCGCCCGGGTCCGCGGCGATCGCGGGACTCTCGGGTCGCTCCGCCACCGGTTGCCCGTCGATCGTCACCGCCACCCCGGTCACGTCGTTGCCCTGCGCGTCCTTCAGCTCGAACACCACCGTCGGGACGAGCGCGTGCAGCTCCGCCGCGCGCTTCGAGCAGACGTTCCTCACGTCGCGCGGGCAGGCGAGGACCGAGCACGCGAGCGAGGCCTCCTCCGACGCACGGAGCTTGTTCGCGTAGCGGAGCGCGATGGCCCGCTCGTTCGCAGAGACGCAGCTGGAGGTGGTCGGAGCGTCCGCGCGCGCCACACTGGCGCTCGCGAGGGCGAGCAGCAGCGTCGCCGCGGCGAGGCTTCGAGGGTCGGGCGCACGGCGCATCGGAGGCACGAGCGAAAGTAGAGCACGCCTAGCCGAACTGGACCGAGCGCTTGGTGAACGCCCCCTCCATCCAGAAGCCGGTGATCGGGAACGACACCGGCACACGCTCGCCGCCGAGCGCCCCCGCCGCGACGAGCACCGGCGCATAGTGCTCCCACGTCGGCAGCGCGAGGTCCGCGGCGGGCGCACGCGCTTTGAAGTTCAGCAGCGCGTCGACGTCGAGCTCCGTGAGCGCGCGCTCGGCCCATGCGTCGAAGTCGTGCGCCCACTGCGGGATCCCTGGTCGAAACGCGTACCTCATGTTGTGCGTGAGAAAGCCGCTGCCGAACACGAGCACTCCCTCGTCACGGAGCGGCGCGAGCGCCTGACCGAGCGCGAAGAGCTCCGTCGGGTCGAGGGCGGGCATCGACACTTGCAAGACCGGCACGTCGGCCTCCGGGTACATCGCCACGAGCGGCACGTAGGCACCGTGGTCGAGGCCACGCTCCGGGTCGTCCGTCGTCGCGATGCCCGCGTGCCCGAGGAGATCTCGCACGCGCGACGCGAGCTGGGGCGCACCCGGCGCAGCGTATCGTGTCTGGTAATACCGCTCGGGGAACCCGTAGAAGTCGTAGACGAGCGGGACGGTGCGCGTCGCTGCGAGCGTCACCGGCCGGTGCTCCCAGTGGGCCGACACCATGAGGACGCCTTTCGGCCGTGGCATCGCCTTCGCCCAGCCCGCGAGCTGCGCCATCCACACAGGGTCGTCGAGGAGCACCGGAGCACCGTGGGCGGCGAAGATGACGGGCATCTTCGAACCCGCGACGCGCGATGACAGGGTCGAGCTCGTGATCTCCATGGTCTGGTCCCTCGGTCTCGTGCACGCGGCGAGCGAGAGTGTCGCGAACGCTCCCAGCGCTTGACGTCGATTCACGCGGTTCGCCTCTTTCTGCCGCTCGCCGAGCCCAGGTCAGCCTCAGCGGCTGATCACATTGACGGTACCGGCTCCCGAGCTCGTCCAGTACAGCGCGTTCGTATCCCTCCACACGCCGTACGGCGAATCTTGCCCCGCGGCGAGCACGTCGGGGACGGCAGGGATCGCGACAGGCACCTTCGGCAGCGTGACCACGGACCCTTCGCCCACACCAAGCCCGGCGTTCGTCCAGTAGAGGCTCGCGGAGTCGCTGGTCATCCGCGTGGGTTGCGACTGGCCGCTGGCGAGCACCGACGCCGTGCCTCCGGGCGCCGAGACGGCCTGGGACAGGACGTTGCCGGTGCTCGTGATCCAGTAGACCGCGGTCTCGTCGACGAGCATGTCGTTGATCGCATCGGTGCTGACGGAGAACATCACTGCGCTGCCGGTGCCGATCGGCTGCGCGTAAATCTGCCCACCGGCTGCGATGAACAGCGTCCCGCCGTTCGACGTCATCGCGGTGATCGACGCGGGCACGCCCGGAAGCGACGCGGCTTGATCATAAATCACCCCCGGCAACGGACCGTAGAGGATGGTCGTGCCACCCCCGAGGTAGAGGTTCACGTTGTCGAGCGCCATCCGGGTCGAGACGAAGTGCGCATTCACCATGCAGAATCCCGCCGTGCTCGCGGCGAAAGGGACGCAGACGGCGCCGGAGCAGCCGCCGGCGACCGCGAGATAGTTGGTCCCTGTCAGCACGTAGAGGTGCGACCCGTCGGTGAGGAGATCGGTCCCCGGGGTCGACGACAGGAAGGCAGTGGGCGTCTGGGGGGCGCCGCCGTCGACAGGCAGCGGCATCGTGCGGACGACGCTCTCCCCCTCGTTCAGCCAGTAGAGCTGGTCGTTCGCAGTCACGATCCCGCGCGGCTGCGACTGACCGGTCGCAAGCGTCACGACCGACGCCACGTGCGCGCGGGCATCGATGACGTCCGTCGTTGCGTCCTTCCCGGTGCCGCCATCCCGATCCTTCGATGGTGCGTCGCTCCGGACGTTCACCGCGTCGCGCTGCGGAGACGTCGCCTCGATCGCATCATCGGTCCTGACGTCGCGCCGGTCGATCGTCGCGTCCGGTGACGGTGCGCGCGCGTCGAGGCCCGCGTCAGGCGAGAACAGCTGGTAGTCGGGCTCAGTGCCGACGAACAGGGCGCAGGCGCTCAGGGACACCGCAGCCGCAGCCGCCGCGATCGCGCCCGTCGAACCACTCACGCGAGCGACACAGCGCCGACGCTTGCGTCGTGATTGATCGATGGCACCCGTGAACGTTATCATGGAAACCCGCACCGCTCTCCCGCGCGCGTCGTGCGGCAGAGCTGCAGTGCGGACACGTCGCCAGGTCGTTTTCCGCGGGACGAGATCACCCCGACTGGGGTGATCCCCAGAGGGCCAGACGTGTGGTCTCCTGGTCGGATGACCTCGGGCCATGACGTGCTCCTGCTCTGCACGACGATGGCGACGGGGCTACGGCGGTGGTGGCAAACGTCGTCGCACCATGTGGCGGAGCGGGCAACGTCGCGCTGCCTCGCGTTCGGCGGGACGGTCGCGAACCTCCGAGCACGTGCGCGGCTCGACAAGCTGGTCGTGTTCGAGCTTGCGGCGGGCGCCGATCCGTCGGCAGGCGCGACGACCCTCGTCGAGTACGCCGACGACGCGCGCTGGGTGAAGAAGAGCTTGTCCAGCTCCCACATGGAGAGCCTGGTCGGAGCTGCGGCACGCACGCGCGACTGAAGGCTTCGCGACTATCGCGCGGTCCCGATCTTGCTTCGCTGGCTGCCATGTCGAAGAGCCATCAGTCAGGGAAGCGTCGCATGTTGCTGCAAGCCATCGGTGTCGGGACGAGCGCCGCGCTGTTCGGCGCCGGGTGCTCGAGCACGGCCGGTCTGTCGGGCACCGACGCGGGAACCGAGAAGGACAGCGCCGCCCACCACGACGTCGGCGTGCTCGGAGTCATCGCGGAGCCCAGAGACGCGGGCCTCGTCGCGGAGGAGGCCAGCGTCGGTCTCGGGGTCTCGATCGGCATCGGCGATGCGCATGCTGGGCAGACCAACGAGGACGCGGGCATCCTCCAGGGCAAGGTCGCAGAGGACGCCGGCGAGCAGCACGACGGCCCGATCCTCGTCGGCACCGTCGTCAACGGCGGCGGCGACGGAGGCCTGTGAGATGAAGGAGCTCTTCGAGCTCGAGTGGATGGGCGAGGCCGCGGAGCACCATTTCCGCAAGGCGCGCCCCGGGATCACCGACCTGCCGTGGGGGACGCTCGCCACCGCGGACTATGATCCGGACGTCCTCCTCGCGGCGCGCGCGACGTGGACCCGCTCGTCCCTCACCGAGTACCGCGCCATCGCCGGGTTCAGCGAGGTGTTGCGCGCGATGACCGAGGCGAAGGTGCCGCTCGACATCATCGGAATGGCGAGCAGCTTCGTCGCCGACGAAGTCGTGCACGTGGAGCTCGCGAGCCGGATGGCGATGGAGCTCGGCGGCGGGACGGAGCTGCGCACGGATCTCGACTACCTGTTCCAGCACGCCGATCCCAAGCTCACGGCGTTCGAGCGCGCGAACGAGATGGTGCTCAGGGTGAGCTCCGTCGCCGAGGCCTACAGCGGCAAGATGGCAGTGAAGGCCTACGACGCGACGACCCACCCGCTGACGCGGGCGGTGCTCGAGCGGATCAACGCGGACGAGTCTCTCCATTATCGCCTCGGCGGCCTTTACTTCGAATGGGCCGCCGAGCGGATGAGCGACGAGGAGCGGACGCGGCTCGCGGGCATCGCGCTCGAGTGCCTGAGGCCGTACGCGCTGACGACGCCGAAGACGCCGGACCCGTACGCCGAGGGTCGGCGGAAGGCGACGGTCGCCGAGATCGGCTCCATCGGCTGGATCGAGTCGCGGTACTATGCGACTCACGTCCGGAACGCAGTCTACGCAGGCATCGTCGGGCCGCTCGCGACGCACGGCATCGAGGTGGACCGCGTCGCCGTGGAGGAGCTGTTCGGGCCCGCGCCTTCCTGAGACGCAGTCTTCGCCGCCGTCACGTCCGGAGTCTGGCAGCGAGGTCGCTGATGGCACAGCCTGGCATCGACGCGCGTCGGACGCACATCGGAGCTCAGCGCGGCCGCAGCAGATGCATGGCCGTCCTCAGCGGCGCGTCGACCGCGGCGCGCCGGGTCCAGTCCGTCGTGCGCTGGGCCTCGATGTATGCGGCGTGATCGAGGTGCACCTCGACGTCCGGCGAGAGGCCGACGCCGTCATAGCTCTCTCCAGCCGGCGTTCGCAGCACGCCGAGCGTGTACTTCGCCGCATACCCGTTGGGGAGATCCTCGATCGTCTGCAGGCTCCACTTGCCGAAGGAGCGCTCGCCGACGACGTCTGCCTTGCGGCCGGTGTGCAGCGCGGCGGTGAGAAACTCACCTCCCGATGCCGTCTCTCCGTCGATGAGCACCGCCATCGGTACGGTGGCGAGCTTGGTCGCACCGGTCTTCGCGACGATGGTCTCGTCGGGGACCCCCTTCTTCACGACAGTGACGATGCCCGCGCCCGCGGGGAGCAGCTCGTTCGCGGTCGCGATGGCGTCGTCGAAACCTCCGCCGGGGTTCCCCCGGAGATCGACGATCATCGACCGCGCACCACCCGTCGCGAGCGCGGCGAGCGCCACGGTCACCGCCGGGGCCGTCTTCGCATTGAAGCTGCGGATCCTCATGTATCCGACACCTTCCGGGAGCATCGCGTCCTGCACCACGCCGTAGCTCACGATCTGGCGCACGACGGCGATGGTGACGAGCTTTCCGTCCCGCAGCACGTTGAGCGTCACGCGCTCACCGGCCTTGCCGCGAATCTCCGCGAGCACGTCCTTCTGCGTCTCTCCCTTGAACAGCTTTCCGTCGACGTCGAGGATCGTGTCGCCCTGTCGGAGGCCCGCTGCTTCGGCGGGCGAGCCCGGAAGGACACCCAGCACCTCGGTGTAGCCCGTCGCCGTCTCGAAGTGGATCTCGGCGCCGATGCCGACGACCTCGCCGCGAAGGTCGCTCGACAGCGCGCGCACCTCCTCCGGCGAAAGGAGCTTGTTCCACGCGGTCCGCTTCGCGTCGATGTGCTCGAGCATTCCCTGCGTGGCGGCGCGATAGAGCTCGTCCTCGCTGACCTTCGAGCCACCATAGGTCTTGAGCAGCCCCTCCTTGACGGCAGCGAACGCGTGCTCGCCGTCCGTGAACGGCGCGTCGCTCGGAAGCGGCGCCGAAGCGGCCGCGACGAGCGTGGCCCCGGACGCCGCGGGCGCGGTGGTCGCGCTGGCGGTGGAGGACGAGACATCGCCCGGAGGAGCCATTCCGCATGCAGAGAGGAACGCGAGGAGGCCGAGGCAGAACGGACGAGTACGACGATGCACCATGGGACTTCTCCTTCAGTAGATGTTGAAGCTCTCCGCGGTCGTCCGCGCGGTATCGACGGGGGATCCGTCCGCAGGCGACGACGAGCGAGGGTTCGACCAGCGATGTGCGACGCGCGGGCCGGTCGTCGCGCACAGGAGGACGAAGGCCGCCGCGGCGATCCCCTGGTAAAGTGGAATGGGGCGGGACAGCCACGCCAGACGACCCCGCGAGCGCGGCGGTGGAAACGCGAGCTGCACGTCCCGCCGCAGGCGCGCGCGCGCCCCGTCGCTCGGACGCCCCGAGCTGCGCGCGAGCGAGTCCGCGTCGCGCTTCAGGGTCAGATACCCTTCGAGGCAGCGCTTGCAGACCCGGAGGTGGGCCTCCGCAGAGTCGCGGTCGACCGAAGCGTCGAGCCCCAGGTGATAGCCGACGAGATCTATTCGTGCGCAGTCCATGGTTTGACCTCTTCTCGCAGCAGCTTGACCATCTCGTGCATCCTGCTCTTCACGGTGCCCAGCGGGACCTCGACGACGATCGCCATCTCCTCGTAACTGAGCCCTGACACCCGCAGCCGATAGAGCTCGCCGAGCGGCGCCGGGAGGCGATCGACGGCGCCCTCGAGGGCGACGAGGAGCTCGTGGTGAACGAGGTGCTCTTCGGCCGTCGGGCCGGCTTCCGGAACGGGCAGCGCCGACTGAGCCGTCGCGCCGCGTATGCGCGAACGACACCGGTTGAGCGCGTCGTTCCGGGCGATCCTGAACAGCCACGCGCGGAAGCCGCCCGCCTCGAGCTGCGGAGCCTTCGCCTTCAGCGCCCGGAGGAACGTGTCGTGGAGCGCGTCCTCCGCCTCGGCGCGGTCCCTGAGCGTGGCGACGAGAAACCCGAAGAGCCCGTGCTCGTAGCGGGCATAGAGAGAGTCGAACGCGGCGATGTTTCCCGCGCGCACCTGCGTGAATAGCTGCTCGTCGGTCTCCATCGCCCTGTCGAAGAGCTAAACACCGCAGCGTCGTAAAAGTTCGCTCCGGTTCGCTCGATCGTTCAGGGCGGCTGCAAAGCGGCTGCGTGCTTCCGGTCGAGCATCTCCAGCGCCTCTTCCGCCTGAGCTTCTTCCGCCGCGGCCTCCCGCTCGAGCACGACGCGGAGCTCCGGCAGCAAGGTCACCTTCGCCGCCACGCGCAGCCGCGCGCGGCCCGTGTCGTCCAGCGACGGACCGAGCGCGATCGCGGAGGCTGCGCGAACCGCGACATCTGCTGCGGGGTCCTCGACGAAGCGCCAGAGCATCTCTCGCGACGGCGGCGAGGCACGGTAGCTGCGACCACCGCCGCTGCCGATGACCCGGAGCTCGCGGACCCAGTCCTCGTGCGCACGATCCTTTCGTGCGAGCCAGGCGGCGCCGTCCTGCGAGAGGTTCGAGCGGTGCGCCTCCAGCGCCTCGCGAAGACGAGTCACGACGAGGCTCGAGTCGACGAGGCGCCACACGACCCGGCTGCCGTCTCTGAGCTGCAGGGTCATCACGCTGGTGCTCCAGGTTCGCGTCGCCGGGCTCGGCGGTTCGTCGAGCAGCTCGACGACCTCGCGATACGGCACGAAGCGGCGACGCCCCGCCCACCGATACTCGACGCCATCCGTCCCGATGCGGAGGGTCGCGGGGCGCTGGACGAGAGCCATCACGACGATGACGAGCGGGCAGGCGAAGAGAGGGGCGAGGTACAGCCACAGATGCTCCGGGTGGACCAGCGCTGACGCAGCGACCGCGCAGCCCACGAGCCCTGCAGCTGCCGAGGTCCAGACCGGAAGCGGCGACCTCACCTCGGACTCCACGATCGTGCTCGAAAGGTCCGTCCCGAGGGCTCGCGCGAGGCCCCGCGCGCCAGCGACATCGGAGACGTCGAGCGTCACCGGCCCGATCCATCGCGACATCAACCGAGGTCTGCACCGCAGCACCAGGCGCCCCCGCCCTGCCAAGAGCGGCTCGACGAGCCCGCGCGTCACGTCGTTCCTTCGTGCGATGAGGAGCCCGTCGATCGAGAGCCCATGCGCGTCGAGCACGAGCCGACCGTGGACGGAGAGCTTCATGTGCCGCTCCGCGACCGCGCGGGCGTGCTCGCGTCCGCGGGTGAGGCGAAGGCCGAGGAACCACAGGATGTAGAAAGCCTCGAGGACCCCCACGCAGGCGGCCCCGAGCGAGATGAGCGCGCTCACGCCGTGCCAGTAACCCATCGAGCCCGCCGCGAGGGCGACGCCGAGCCACAGGAACGCGGCCATCACAGCGAGGTTCGGGACGAGACGCGAGCTGCCATCGACCGTGGTGTCGGGGAGGACGATCTCCTCGGTGGGCGTAGTCGGGTCAGGCACGACTCTACAGGGTGCGAGAAGGCGCCTTCGAGAGCAAGGGGCGCGCTCGTTTCAGCCGGGAGCGCTCGATGTCGTCGACATCGCGTGCGATGTCCCTGCGATCGTGCGGGGTGACGAATTTCGTCCCGCGCTCCTCCGCCGCCGGCTCATTCTCGTCATGTTCCTGCATCGAGCGACGGTCGTCAGGCATTTTCAGGCGGCACATCACCGCCTGAGGTGTGGCAACGCTCTGCTGGCGTGCGACGTGCACCGCGGTCCGTTACGGTTCAGCCGCTCCATGATTCGTCCCCTCCCCTTCGCACTTCTGCTCGCGTGCGGCTGCGGCAGCGTCGCTCGGTCGCATGCCCAGGGAGCCGCGCTGCGGGATGGCGGAGGTCCGATGGACGCTCGCATCGACGCGGGACGGGACGGCGGCGTGAGCAAGGACGCTCACAGCGACACCGGACAGGATGCGCGGCGAGATGGCGGGGAGGCCGACGGCAGTGCCCGCAGAGACTCCGCCCGTGCCCACGACGATGCAGCCACCGCGGACGCGCTCGTGCGGTCGGAGGTATCCGTGGGTATGGATTCGAGCAACACCGGATGCGACTCCGGGGTCCCGTCGGTTCAATGCGTGACCGCCGCAGGTCCGACGTACTTCTTCGGCGCCATCACGGTCGACGACGTCAACATCTACTGGGGAGCCACCGGGCAGCTCTACGGGCAGGGGGTCGTGATGCAGATGCCTCGCGCGGGCGGAGACGTTCTCACGCTCGCGCACGGCGGCGCGCCGCAGGCGGGAGCGCTGGTCTCGGACGGGGCTCGCCTGTACTGGACCACGGTCGAGAGCGGCATCCTGAGCGTGCCGATTGGAGGGGGAGAGGTGACGACGCTTGTCACGGGTGGGTCGTCGCGCTGCATCGCGGTCGATGAAGAGAATGCGTACTGGACGGACAGCGGGGGAGCGGTCTTCAAGGTGGCCAAGACCGGTGGGGCGCCAGTTGCGCTGTACAAGTCGACGCCGATACCGCTCGCGATCACGCTGGATGACGCGAGTGTCTACTGGTCGGCAGGCAATGGGGTGTTCCGCGAGAGCAAGGATGGCGGGACGGCCGTCACCCTGATGCAGGGAGAGCCCGATCCGGCTTGCCGAAGCCTCCCCCGTGTGGGTGACACGCTGTTCGCGGCGATCGAGCAGCCGTCTGACGCTGGCTTCTTTTTCGTAGCGGATATCTTGGCCGTGCCGACGGGCGGCGCTGCAAGCACGACCGTGCTTGCGTCTGCGACCCTCGTCAGCCTCGTGGCCAGCTCGACCCACCTCTTCTGGTTCGGATATAGGCCACCCATCTCGATCGACGAGACGGCACAGGACGGTGGGGGAACCGGCATGATCGTGACACCGCTTGCGCCGTCCCTGAACGACATCGTCGTCGCAAGCGACGGGACGCTCTACTGGACGACCGACTTCCAGATTCTGGCGCTGAAGCCATGACCAGGGCTCTTCTGCTCATCGCCGCCGTCACACTCGTGCTCGCATGTAGTGCGCACGACCAGACAGGTGGCGATGGCGGGGTCACTCTTGACGCTCTCATGAAGCTCGATACGACGGCAACGCGCCACGGCCCGTCGACGGCGATCGACTCGGGCACACACGACGGGACGGGCACAACCGACTCATTGGACGCAGGCGACGGGTCCGCCATCGACTCCGCGAGCGCGCGCGACGGAGGGTCGAAGAAAGACTCCGCAGTCGCACACGACGCCGAGCCTACGATTGACGCGCTCGACGCTGCCGCCGTCAACGAAGGTGACAGCGGGTGCGTCTCGGGAACGCCGTCCGCTCGTTGCGTGGTCGCTGCAGGCCCTACCGCTCTGTTCGGCACGCTCGCGGTGGACGACCACAATATCTATTTTGCTTCCGGCGCTTCCGGGCCGGTGTACTGGGCGACGGACCTGATGCGGATACCTCGCGCCGGAGGCGAGGCAGTGACGCTCGTGTCTGCCTCCGATGTCTACGGTGTCGCGTCGATCGTTTCCGACGGGAACGACGTCTACTGGACGACCGAAACTCCGAACATCGGTGTTGTCCTGAGCGTTCCCATGAACGGTGGAGCAGTAACTACCGTCTCAACGTCCTCCGCTCCGCCGTACTGCATCGCACTTGATGCGGAAAACGTCTACTGGTCGAGCCAAGCTGTCGGCGTCTTCAAAGCGCCGAAGACGGGCGGATCGCCAATCGCGCTTACTCCCGAAACCTACCGTGGCGGTGCTGACGGCATCGCCGTCGATGCGACGAGTGTCTACTGGATGGCATACGATCCAGCTGCGCTCATGAAGGTGAGCAAGGCTGGTGGGGCTCCGGTGACTCTCCTCGGGGCAGCCGGACGCGCCGGTGGTGGCTGCCGACAGCTAGCGGCCGTGAATGACACTGTGTTCGTAGGCTACTCGCCGAGCTGGGACGGCGGCCCCGGCGCCGCGCAGATCGTGACAGTGCCGATCGGCGGCACTGGCACGCCCTCCGTCTTCATTGCCGACAACGTCTACCCCGGCAATCCTCTCCTCGTCGCGAGCTCGACATCGCTCTTCTGGGAAGGCTACGGCACGGCCATCGAGATCAACCAGACCCCGCTCCTCGGCGGCACGACCACCCCGCTCGCCGCGCCGGCAGCCAACGCGGTGGAGGACATGGCCGTCGCGAGCGACGGGACTCTCTACTGGACGACCGACAACCAGGTGCAATCCCTCGAGCCGTGACGCGCCTGACGGCAGCGGGCGTCAGCTCTTCGCTCCCACCGAGCCCAGCCGCAGCTCCCTCTTCAGCACCTTCCCCGTCGGGTTCCTCGGCAGCGCGGCCATGAACGCATACTCCCGCGGTCGCTTCGGCCCCGCGAGTCGATCGCGCACCCACGCCTTCAACACCTCCGAGTCGGCGACCGCGCCCTCGCGCACCACGACGAACGCCGTCACCCGCTCTCCCCACTCCGGATCCGCGAGCCCGACCACCGCGACCTCGGCCACGTCCGGGTGCGCCTCGAGCACCGCCTCGACCTCGGCGGGGTACACGTTCACCCCGGCCGAGATGATCATGTCGCGCTTCCGCCCCTCGATGAAATAGCGGCCATTCGCGTCCTTGCGCGCGAGGTCTCCCACGCTGAAGTAGCCGTCGCGCATGCTGTCGCGCGTGGCCGCGGCGTCCTTGTGGTAGCCCTCCACGAGCAGCTTGTTCTTCACGTAGAGCTCGCCCACTTCGCCAGGCGCGACCTCGCGGCCCGCGTCGTCGAGGAGGCGGATGTCGTTGCCCGGAACCACGACGCCGATGGTGCCCGGCGCCTCGCGGAGATCCTTCGGCGAAGCGAGCGTGACGAGGCCGGTCTCGGTCGCGCCGTAGAAGTTGTAGAGGACGTCGCCGAAGTGATCCATGACCTCCAGGCCGAGCGGCCCGGGAAGCGGAGCGCCGCCGGTGAAGATCGTCCGGAGCGAGCGGGTGCGGTACCTCGCGAGCGTCTCCTTCGGGAGGGCGAGGATCCTGTGCAGCATCGTGGGGACGACGGCCGTCGTCGTGACGCCGTAGCGCTCGACCATTTCGAGGAACGCCTCGGGGCGAAACTCGTCCATCACCACGGCCGTCGAGCCGATGATCTGCGAGAGCGTCACGAAGCCGAACGCGGTCGAGTGGTAAAGCGGGCACGTGACGAGGTGCACGTCGTCGGCGCGCATCGGCGTCTTCGAGATGAAGCGCAGCGCCGCGGGGAGCATGTCGCGAGGAAACTTCCGCACGGCCCCCTTGGGCTTGCCCGTCGTGCCCGAGGTGTAGATGACGACCGCAGCGTCGTCCTGCGCCTTCTTGTCGAACGCGAAGTCACGACCTCCGCTCAGGAGCTCCTCGAAGCGAACGCAGCCCTCCGGCGTGTGCCCCGCGTCCGTCCCCACGACGATGAGGTTCTTCCCGAGCGCCGGCACCTGCTTCACCGCCTCGAGCACGACCGGGAGCGTGTCCTGCTCGAAGCAGATCGCGATCGCGCCGGAGTTCTCCGCCAGGTATGCGAGCTCGCTCGCCGTCGACCGCCAGGAGATGCTGACGCCTGCCGCGCCGATGCGGCCAGCCGCCCCCTGCGTGATGATGAACTCGGGGCGGTTCTTCATCATCAGCAGCACGCTCGTCTTGCGCACGATGCCGCGGCGCTGGAGCCCCTTGGCCAGCTGGTCGATGCGCTCGTCGAGCTCGAAGAAGGTGAGCTTCTTGTCCCGCCAGATGAGCGCCGTCCTGTCGGGGACGTCCGCGGCGCAGACCCGGTAAAGCTGCGATGGGTTGGGGGTGCGGAGCGCGCGCAGCACGGCGCCCACCCCCTTCGGCGTGAGGTCCCACACGAGGCCGGTCTGGTGGCTGACCTGCAGCACGACCTTGACCCTCGCGGGGGCGTCGAGCGCACTGTCGCGCATGTCGGCGAGCTTCCGCCGCAGTTGCCGCAGCTGACCGGGTACGGGGAGCTTCACGCTCCCGTCATACGACGATGGCCGCAGCTCGCCAAGGGATGGTAGATGTCCCAAGGTCACGATGAGCCCCCCGATTCACACCCCGCCCCCCGAGAAGACCACCGGCGACGACAGCGCCAGCAGCTACGACAAGCGCCTCGCCGATCGAGCCGCCATCACGCTGAAGGTCGACTACCGCCGCCTGAACAGCTTCTTCGCCGACTACACGAAGAACATCTCGAAGGGGGGCACCTTCATCCGTACGGCCAAGCCGCTAAAGGTCGGGACGGAGTTCGTGTTCGTGCTCTCGCTGCCGACCCTGAACGAGCAGCTCCAGCTGAACGGCGAGGTGATGTGGGTGGTGAACGAGGCCGACGCGACCGAGGAGCACCCGGGCGGGATGGGCATCAAGTTCCGGTTCGACAACGACACGGATCGGCTGAAGGTCGACGCGTTCGTGGAGCGCCTGATGGTCGACGCCCTCGGCGAGCAGATCTCGCAGCGGCTGCTGGCAAAGAAGTAGGCCCGACCCTACGTTCTCCGCATGACCGCCAGCGAGCACGTCGACCCGAACCTCGATCTCGACCAGGAGATCCGTCGGCTGAAGAAGGAGCGGAACGCCGTCGTCCTCGCGCACTACTACCAGGACTCGGAGATCCAGGACGTCGCGGACTTCCTCGGCGACTCGCTGCAGCTGTCGCAGGAAGCTGCCCGCACGAACGCGGACGTCATCTGCTTCGCCGGCGTCCACTTCATGGCCGAGACCGCGAAGATCCTGAACCCCGACAAGATCGTCGTCCTTCCGGATCTCGAGGCGGGTTGCTCGCTCGCGAGCGGCTGCCCGGCGGACCGTTTTCTCGCCTGGCGCGCGCGTCACCCGGACGCGGTCGCCGTCACGTACATCAACTGCACGGCGGAGGTGAAGGCGGCCTCCGACTACATCGTGACGTCGTCCAACGCCGAGAAGATCGTTCGCCAGATCCCCGAGGGGAAGGAGATCCTCTTCGCCCCGGACCGCAACCTCGGACGATGGCTCGAGCAGCGCATCGGGCGGAAGATGACGCTGTGGCAGGGGAGCTGCGTCGTTCACGAGACGTTCAGCGAGCGGAAGCTCCTCGGGCTGAAGGAGCGCCACCCTGGCGCGCTCGTGCTCGCCCACCCCGAGTGCGAGGAGGCGGTGCTCGCCCACGCCGACTACATCGGCTCGACCACCGGCATCCTCAAGTACTCGACGTCGAGCCCGTGCCGCGAGTTCATCGTCGTGACCGAGGCGGGCATCCTCCACGCGATGCAGAAGGCGTCTCCCGACAAGGTCTTCATCCCGGCGCCGCCCGACGCGGCCTGCGCGTGCAACGAGTGCCCGTTCATGAAGATGAACACGCTCGAGAAGGTCTACCTCTCGCTGCGCGACCTCTCGCCTCGCCTCGAGCTGAGCCCGAGCATCCTCGAGCGTGCGCGCGTGCCGATCGACCGCATGCTCGCGCTCAGTTAAGTAGAGCGCAGTCACCCGCACCTCGACTGTGTGCGCGCGGAGCCCGAGCACGCGCAGGAGCCTGCGCTCGGACGACGCTCGCGCGTGGTGGTCGGGGGGCCCGAGTGGGTCGTCTCCCCGCGGTCGCGGTGCTACGACTCCGGGCATGCGTCGCGGCACCCTCCTCCTCGGCCCCGGTCTCGCTGGGCTCGTCGTCGTCGCCTCGTGCGGCGCGCGCACCGGGCTCGACATTCCGCTGTACGTCGATGCCGCCGTACACCACGAGGCCGGCGCCGATGCGACGCGGACGCACGACGCGACCAAGGACGTCTCGATCGACCACTTCGCCGACGTCCCTGGCATGCAGGACGGCCACGCGCTCGACGTCGCGCCGAAGTGCATGCAGCCGACCTACTGCGTCGCCAACGATCCCAACTACATCTACAAGTGCGGCGAGCGCGTCTTCCAGTGCGGCTCTCTCGAGCAGTGCGAGGAGCGGTGCGGCGACGGCGGGGCTGCGGTGGAAGCGGGCGCGGACGCGAGCGCATGCCAGGGCAAGTGCGTGAACCCCTGCCTCGACACGCTCGGGCAGAACACGTCGAACGGGTGCGAGTTCTACGCCGCGGAGATGGACATGATCCCGTCGGCCGTGGGCGTCTGCTACGCGGTGTTCGTCGTCAACCAGTGGAACACGGGGGAGGCGGCCAAGCTTGCGGTCGACCTCGGCGGGACGACACTGGATCCGGGGCAGTTCGCGCGCATCCCCACGGGCACGGGGCAGAACATCGTCTACGCCCCGTTCGACCCCGCGGTGGGCATCCCGCAAAACCAGGTCGCCATCCTCTTCCTCTCGCGCGATCCGGTCGCGGCGATGGATCCCATGACGGACGACCCGAGCCGGCTCGCCAGCTGCCCGCCGGGCGTCGTCCCCGCAGTCGTCGGAGACTCCGCGACTCACGGCACCGGCTTCGGAACGGCGTTCCACATCCGCACGAACGTCCCCGTCGTCGCCTACCAGATGCTCCCGTACGGCGGCGGCCGCGCGCGCATCACCGGCGCGACGCTCCTGCTCCCGACGAACGTATGGGGGACGAACTACCTCGCCGTGAACGCCTACGCCGCGCCGTCGGCGCTGTTCAAGGAAGACGGGATCGACGCCGCCGTCGACGGTCTGCTCCGGGCAGGGCCGAGCATGGTCGTCATCGCCGAGACGAACGACACGCACGTGACGATCAATCCGGTCACCGACATCGTCGCCGGTCCCGGGGTTCCCCCGTCGAACGCAGGGCAGCCGGCCACGTACACGCTCGACCAGGGCCAGTACATCCAGTTCACGCAGGAGCTCGAGCTCTCCGGCAGCGCGATCCAGTCGGACCAGCCCGTCGCCCTCATCGCCGGCTCGACGATCATGGACGTCCCTGTCGGCCAGGTGCACCGCGCGGACCATGGCGAACAGATGATCCCACCCGTCCAGGCGCTCGGGAGCCAGTACGTCGCCGTCCGCTACCGCACGCGAAGCCCGCCCGTGGAGGAGATCGTCCCCTGGCGCTTCATCGGCGCGGTCGACGGCACGACGCTCACGTTCGACCCACCGCAACCCGGCGCGCCGACGGCGCTCAACGCGCACCAGCTCGTCGAGCTCGACGCCTCGGGCCCTTTCGTCGTCAGCAGCCAGGACGCGAACCACCCCTTCTACTTTGCGCAGTACATGACGGGCGGCCTGCCGTTCAACGCGGGCGACGGCGACCCCGACTACGTCAACGTCATCTCTCCGACCCAGTACCTGCCTCGCTACACGTTCTTCACGGACCCGACTTACCCCGAGACGAACCTCGTCGTCGTACGCATGCTCGATCCGCAGAGCCATCAGTTCCCGAACGTCAGCCTCGACTGCGCGGGGACGCTCACCGGCTGGCAGGCGGTCGGGTCCTCCGGTCTGTACCAGTTCACGCGCGTAGATCTCTCGACGGGGAACTTTCAGGGCGTGGGCGCGTGCAACAACGGCGTGCACACGATCGTCGGGAGCTTCTCGGGAGACGCGGGCGACGCAGGCGCGGGCACGCCGTTCTTCGGCGTGACGATCTGGGGATGGGGCAACGCGGTGACCGACCCGAACTCGGATGACGGCTCTGACCCGACGGACGAGTCCGACCCGAACTTCACGCGCTGGGTCAGCTATGCGTATCCCGCAGGCGCCAACATCACGAAGCTGAACAACGTGGTCGTGCCCACGCACTGAAACGCCTGCGACCGCTCCAAAGTGGTCCTCCTGGCGGGTTCCACATATCCTGGCTCGGTGCGTACGAAGCTTGACCGTGACCTGGCCCTCCGTGTTTACGCAGCGAGGCGTCTGGCGCCGATCCTGCTCGTCCCGACGCTTCTGCTCGTCCTGCCCACCGTTGCGAACGCGCAGGCCGGTAGAAGTGGTGACGCCGGCGCACCTGCGGGGCCGAAGAAAAAGGGCAACGACGATCTGATCCGGCAGGCCAACGGCCTCCTCCCACAGGACGACCTCGTACAGGCAGGGTCTAACCTGATCGACCGCCCGCCCCCCGGGGCCGCCGCCGGGCGGAAGGCCGGAGGTGGCAAGGCAGGCAACGCAGGCGGTGGCGGTGGCGGAGCCGCAGGTACCGGTCCTGCGGGTGCCGGAGGTGCTGGAGGCGCGACGGGCGGCGGGAGCACGAGCGCGGGCGGTGCTGCGGGCGCGGGCGGTGCTGCAGGCGCGGCCGGTACCGCAGGGGCGGCCGGCGCAGCGGGGGGCGCTGGCGGTGCGGGCACAGCAGGAGGACCAGCTCCCGGTCCAGGAGGCGTCGCGATCCCGGCTTCCCCCGGTGCGGCGGCCGCTGGCGCTGCTGGTGGAGCGGCAGGCGCGGGTGGCATCGGTGTCGTGGGCGTGGACGGATCCGTCGCGGCAGGCCTCGATGGATCGGCGCCGGGCGCGCCGCTTCCCCCGCCAGCAGTCCCCGACGCAGGCGTCGCGAGCGAAGGCGCACCGGACGCGGGCGTCATCCCGCCACCAATCGCGTCGGCCAGCGCGCGGACCGAGCCGCCCAAGCCAGTGACGCCCGAGGCACCAACACCCGCCACCAGGCGCGGAGGCGGAGGGGGCGGCGCGCGCGACGCGCGCGTGGCGAGCGGGAAGAACCTCGCGATGGAAGGGACGGAAGACTCGCCGCTCACGAAGATGGGTGTCCCGGCGCAGGCCGTTCCCGTCGTGGCGACCGTCGCGACCGCGGGCGTGATGGCGATCTGGCCGTTCATCACCAAGACGGTGATGGGCCTGCTCAAGACGATCTTCGCGAGCCTCATCAAGAACCGCGCGAAGAAGACGCGGAAGGTCGACAAAGCTCCGCGCGTCCTCCTCGTGCTCGGCTACCGACTGCGCCCCATCGAGCTCGGCTCGCTCCTCGTCGCGGCGGTCGTGTACGGCCTCGCGGTGACCTACGCGTTCCAGGGCAAGAACCTCAAGCCCTCGTTCCTCGCGGGGCAGGAGTCGCTCGTCCTCCTCATCTACTACTCGCGCAGCATCGTGCGGTTCACCTACGAGCGCTTCTTCAAGCTCGCGACCCAGTACAAGTTCTGGGCGGGCGGGGCGTTCCTATGCCTCGGCTCCGCCTACCTCGGCAACGCCCTCAGCACGGTCGGCTTCGAGGTCGAGGCGACCATGAGCAAGGAGGACGCCGAGCGCATCGTGAGGATGAAGGCGTGGCTCATCGTGCTCGCGGTCGCGATGGCGATCGGGTTCGGCGTGGCCAACCTGCACGCCCCCACGAAGATCCTTCAATCGGGTCGGGTGATGATGTCGGGGATGGCGCTCGGAGAGATCCTGCCGGTCAACCCGATGCCAGGCCTCAAGATCTTCAAGTGGCGACCGGGCATCTGGGCGCTGCTCTTCGCCGTCGTGGTCCCGACCTTCGTTCTCCTCAACCTCGTGCTGTAACCGCCGCTCCGGAAGAGCTGGCGCAAGCACCGAGGCTCGCTAGACTCGGGCCGGCCAACGTCGATGCTGTCGCCGATCCTCATTGTCGCGGTCGCCGCGTGCCTCGTCGCCGTGTACGTACTCACGCGCCGGCACACCCCCCAGGGACCGCCGTCGCCTGCACCCGCTCCGAAGGAGCGAGACGCGACACGGCACGACCCCCCTTCGCGCGAGCTTTCCCCGGCGGCTGCCCCCGCGCCTGCACCGCCGCGCACCCCTGCGGCGCCGGCGGTACCTCCTCCGCCGCCCTCGTCCGCGAGTGACCTCACCGAGGACGAGCCCACGGGGCCATACGCGCTGATCCTCGTCACCGCGGTCGGACGCACCGATCCAGGCCTGCGGCGCACGCACAATGAGGATGCGTACGCGATCCTCGAGGACCAGCAGCTCTTCGTGATCGCCGACGGCATGGGGAAGCACGCCGCAGGCGAGGTCGCGAGCCAGCTGTGCGTCGAGGCCATCACCGAGGCGTTCCGCACGAAGGCGCTCGCGTTTCCGGCGACTCCACCCCTCCCGCGCCGCGCCGCGCGGCTGCGGTCCGCGATCCTCGGCGCGAACGCGAAGGTCCTCTCGGCGGCGCAAGAGACCGATGCGTACACGGGTATGGGGACGACGGTGGTGACGGCGTACTTCTCGCCGAACAACCAGCGCGCGTACATCGCGCACGTTGGCGACAGCCGTTGCTACCGCCTCCGCGACGACGAGCTGGTGCAGCTCACGATGGATCACACGCTCGGAGCCGCGGGCATCACGGGCAAGAGCTCGGCGCTCCTGAGCCGCGCTGTCGGGGTCGAGGAGTACGTCGACGTCGACATGCTCACGGAGTCTCCGCGGCCGGGCGACATCTACCTCCTGTGCTCCGATGGACTGAGCCGCATGGTGAGCGACGTGCGGATCAAGGAGACCCTGCAGCGCGAGACGGATCTCGACCTCGTGACGAAGACCCTCATCGACAGCGCGAACGAGCTGGGAGGCCGCGACAACATCACCGCGATCCTCGTCCGCGTGGACAAGGCAGGGCTCGTCTAGAATTCTCTCTTTCCCGAATTCTCACGGCGTCCGTCGGCAAGAGCCTCCCTCCTTCCTCCCGTGAGAATTCAGCGGGGAGCGCGGCCGCTCCCCGGACCCCAGCCGAGAATTCTCACGGCGTCCGTCGGCAAGAGCCTCCCTCCTTCCTCCCGTGAGAATTCCGCGGGGAGCGCGGCCGCTCCCCGGACCCCAGCCGAGAATTCTCACGGCGTCCGTCGGCAAGAGCCTCCCTCCTTCCTCCCGTGAGAATTCCGCGGGGAGCGCGGCCGCTCCCCGGACCCCAGCCGACGCAGCGAGAATTCCGACTGAGCGCTCTGCCGAAGCTCAGGTACACTCGAGGGTGGAGGTGCTGCATGAGAGTGTCGACGGTGCTCGTGTGCGCGTGCGTTCTCGGCCTGGTTGGCTTGTCAGGATGCGCTGCCGATAGAGTCTCCCAGGCCCCGGCGCCTCCGCCCGCGGCGCGCGCGATCCCGACGGTCGGAGCCGGGCCGGTCACCGCGGAGAGAGGCGTGTCGTTCAAGGAGAACGACTTCGCGGAGAACGACAGCAACCGCGATCCATTCCGGGCGTTCACCTCGATCGTCATCACGCCACCGCCGCCGAACCAGCTCTCGCCGGTGTTGCCGCAGTACGCGATCGACGAGCTGAAGCTCGTGGCGATCGTCCTTGGCGGCGAGTACCCGCGCGCGATGGTCACCGAGCCCAACGGCAAGGGGTGGGTGGTCAAGAAGGGCGATTACATCGGGCGGCCGGACGTCGTCCACCAGGGCGGCTCGAACGGTACGGACTACCAGGTCAACTGGCGCGTCGATCGTGTTCGCGAGGGGGAGCTGGTGCTGGCGCGCGAGGACAAGATCACGGGGACTCCGACCGTGACCAAGGTGATCGCGCTTCACACGCTCATCGACAAGGACAGCGACCGCCAGGCGCGGCTCTGAAGCAGTGGCTGCGCGTTGCATGCGCGCCTGCGCGGGTGTCGATACTGCGCAGTCAGCGCCCGTACGCACCGAGGTGAACGCGCTCGCGGCCCGCGCGAGGAACGCATCGCAGGCTCAGGACGCGGCCTGCGCCATCGCCCTTTCGCTACCTGCTACGCCAGGATGCGCGCGAGCCGATTGCGGCTGATGCCCAGCGTCCGGGCTGCATCTGTCCGGTTCCCTCCGGACGCCTCGAGGGTTGCTTCGGCGTAGCGGCGCGACACCTCGTCGAGGGTGAGCTTGGGAGGAAGCGGAACGGCACCGTCGCTCGCGCGCGAGGGCTGCGCTGGCTCGGCGTGCGGGCCGCGAGGCCTCGGGAGGTGCTCGGGGCGCAGCACGCCATCCCTCGACATCACGACGGCAGACTCGACCCAGTGTTCGAGCTCGCGCACGTTGCCCGGCCATGAATGAGCGTGGAGCGCGGCGAGCGTGGCGGGCTCGAGGCGCGGAAGGGGGCGTCCGTATCGCTTCGCATAGATCGCGGCGAAGTGGGTCGCGAGCGCGTCGATCTCGTCTGGCCCGCGCGCTCGAAGCGGCGGCAGCACCATCTCGACCACGCGCACGCGATAGTAGAGGTCCTCACGGAACGTCCCCGCCGCCACGCCGGCTTCGAGGTCGCGGTGTGTCGCGGCAACCACGCGCACGTCCGCCTCGAGGGTCGTGCGCCCTCCGACCCGCTCGAACGTCCGCTCCTGGAGGAAGCGCAGGAGCTTCCCCTGCACGTCGAGCGGAAGATCGCCGATCTCGTCGAGGAACAGCGTCCCGTTCGCCGCGAGCTCGACCCGCCCTGGCACCTTGCGGTCGGCGCCCGTGAACGCGCCCCGCTCGTGGCCGAACAGCTCGCTCTCGACGAGCTGCGCCGGCAGCGTCGTGCAGTCGACCGTGACGAACGGGCCCTCCTGTCGCGCCGAGTTCACGTGGATGGCGCGCGCGAAGATTCCCTTGCCGGTACCGGTCTCGCCTCGCAGCAGCACCGAAGCGTCGGTCTCCGCAGCGAGCGAGATCTGCTCGTAGACCTGCGTCAGCTCGGGGGATCGCCCGATGATGCGGTTGAACGGCCCGCGCAGCGTGACCCCGGGGACCGCCGCATCCGCGGACCGCAGCGTCGTGAACGAGAGCGCTCGCGCGAGCTGGGCGGCGAGGGCCACGAGGTAGCTCTCGTCCGCCTCGTCGAACGTCCCCTCGTACCGATTGAGCAGCTGCACGACGCCGCGCACGGGGGCCCGCTCGTCCTCGCGGAGCGGCACGACGAGCATCGACCGCGTCGTGAACCCGGTCACCCGATCCGCGCTCGGGTCGAAGCGCGAGTCCCGCGACGCCTCCTCGATGCGCACGGACTCGCCTGTGCGCGCCACGTAGCCGGCGATCCCGCGCCCCATCGGCTGGCGGAGCGCCGGGACCTCGGGGAGCACGGCGACGCGCGTCACGAGCTCGTGGCTCTCGGCGTCGATGAGCCAGATGGTCGCCCGCTCGCACGACAGCGCCGAGGCGAGGCGCTCTCCGGCGACCCCGAGCAGCGCGTCGAAGCCGACCTCCCGGCCGAGGCGGGACGCGAGGTCGACCAGGAGCGAGAGGCGGGAGGACATGGCGGCGCGCCGCCCGAGTGGGGCGCAGCCGTCCAGCCTACTCTCGGCCGCGCGCATCGTCACCGGACGACGGCCGACACCTGCGGCATCGGGGAGCGCGACGACGCCGGGGGCGCGACCGTGATCTTCATCCCTTCGCGGGCCGCCACCGACCGAGGGAAGAGCGCACGCGCGCGCTCCTCGATCTGCGCGACGGCGGCGTCGTTGCGTCGCGGGTCATGGTGGAAGAGCACCAGCTCTCCGACACCTGCCTTCTTCGCGACGTCGACTCCCGCCGCGTAGGTCGAGTGGCCCCAGCCGACCTTGGCCGGGTACTCCTCGGGCGTGTACTGCGAGTCGTAGATCAGGACGTCGGCCCCCTCGGCGAGCGAGAGGAGCCCTGGGTCCATGCACTCGTAGTGCTCCGTGTCGGTCGCGTAGACGACGCTGCGGCCGCCGTGATCGATGCGGTACGCATGCACGCCGCCCGGGTGGTTCAGCTTGACGGCGCGCACCGTCGCCTCGCCCACCGCGAACGGCAGCCCCGCACGGATGTCGCGGAGCGTGAGCTCCGCGCGCAGCTCGTCGAGGCGGACCGGGAAGACCGGCGCCGTCATCTGGTGGGAGAGGGTCTCCTCGAGCGACATGACGCCGTTGGTCGCGCCGAGGATCGTGAGCTTCGTGGACGGGAGATAGGCAGGCACGAAGAACGGGAGGCCCTGGATGTGGTCCCAGTGAAAGTGCGAAAGAAGGACCGTCGCCTCGAACGGGAGACCGCGCAGCTCGCCGAGTCGGCTGTCTCCGAGCCCGCGCAGTCCGGTGCCTGCGTCGAGGATGATGTTCGTGCTGCCGCACCGGAGCGCGACGCACGACGTGTTGCCGCCGACGGCCGCGGTATCGGGCCCTGGCGAGGCGATGCTGCCGCGAACTCCCCAAAACTCGATCTGCATGATGTGTGACCTCCTGCTGGCTCCTGTTGCGAGCGGAGTGCCACGGACGTTGCGCGCGAAATTACGCGCGAATTCAGGGCCACGCGGGCGAAGTTGCTCCGCGATGAAGCAGGCGTCGGCGCAGCGCGCTTCATCGTGGAGCAGCAGCATGCCAGCGCACGACGAAGCGCTGGCACGGTGGATGACGACGGCTTTGTGTCGGCAACGCACGTGCCGACGCGCTCCCTTGTTGAAGAGGCTCGCGATGCGCATTTCTGTACGCAACGGCGATCGCGTCGGTGCATCTCGCATCCCGCCTCGCCGACGTCTCGAAAGGAAGGCTCGTCTTGCAGTCGCTGGTCTCACCGGGCGTCTCGGGAATAGCTGTGGTCGTCGGTCTCATCGTCTTCGTCGTCGTGCTGTCGGGGGTGCGATACATCCCGAACAACCGCGTCGGTATCGTCGAAAAGCGTTTCAGCTTCAGAGGCTCCGTCAAGGAGGGCCTCATCGCGCTCGCAGGCGAAGCGGGCTTTCAACCGCGCGTGCTACGCGGCGGTGTCCACTATCTCGCGCCGCTGGCGTACCGCGTGCACAGCCAGCCGCTCGTCACCATCGCACAAGGCAAGATCGGCTATGTGTTCGCGCGCGACGGTAAGCCGCTCTCTCCGGTGCAGGCGCTCGCCTCCAACGTCACCGCGAAGGACTTCCTCGACGTCGAGGGGTTTCTCGCGAACGGAGGCCAGCGCGGCCCGCAGCGCATGATCGTGCGTGAGGGGACCTACGCGATGAACCTCGCCGAGTTCGTCGTCGTGACCGACGCAGCCATCCTCTACCTCCCACTCGGCAAGGAGGAGGCGGCGACGTTCGCGAGCATGGCGCAGACCATCGCCGACCGTCGCGGCTTCGAGCCGATCGTCCTCCGCGGCAACGAGGACACGATCGGCATCGTGACGGTGCAGGACGGCCCGGCGCTCGGGCAGGGCGATCTCATCGCGCCCGTCGTGGGCGAGGACGCGAGCGACGCGCGCACGTACCACAACAACTTCCAGGACGCCGAGGCTTTCCTCGCCGCAGGGGGCCGTCGCGGGCGGCAGCTCCAGGTGCTGGCCGAGGGGACGTATTACGTGAACCGTCTCTTCGCGACCGTCGAGATGATCAAGAAGACCGTCGTCGAGGTCGGGACGGTCGGCGTCGTCGTCTCGTACACCGGTGACCAGGGCAAGGACGTGTCGGGCGCGGAGTACAAGCACGGCGAGCTCGTGAAGAACGGAACGCGCGGGGTATGGAGCGCGCCGCTCCTGCCGGGCAAGTACGGCTTCAACACCTACGCCGGCAAGGTCATCATGGTGCCGACGACGAACTTCATCCTGAAGTGGAAGGCCTCCGAGAGCGGCTCGTACGGCTATGACGAGCACCTCACCGAGGTCTCGCTCATCACGAAGGACGCGTTCGAGCCGGTCCTGCCGCTCTCGGTCGTCGTGCACATCGACTACAAGATGGCGCCGTACGTCATCCAGCGGTTCGGCGACGTGAAGCGCCTCGTCGAGCAGACGCTCGACCCGATGGTGGCCGCATACTTCAAGAACGTCGGGCAGACCCGCACGCTCATCGAGCTGCTGCAGGACCGCAGCGCGATCCAGGCCGTCGCGAGCCAGGAGATGAAGGAGAAGTTCGCGCACTACAACCTCGAGCTCGAGGAGGTGCTCATCGGAACGCCGGCCTCGTCGGTCGGCGACGCCCAGATCGAGACGATCCTGATGCAGCTACGCAGCCGCCAGATCGCCGAGGAGCAGATCGGCACCTACGCGCGCCAGGAGAAGGCGGCGATCAAGGAGCGCGAGCTCCGCGAGGCCGAGGCGCGAGCCCGCGCGCAGCAGGAGCTGACCGAGAGCGAGGTGCAGATCACGATAGAGTCGAACCAGGGCAAGGCCGCGTACCAGCGCGCCGTCCAGCAAGCGGCGCAGATCCGCGCGCTCGCCGAGGCGGAGGCGGAGCGGGCGGCGCGCGTCGGGATCGGCGAGGCGATCGGCGTCGAGGAGAAGGTGCGCGCCTACGGCGGGCCGCGCTATCAGGTCACGCAGCAGGTGATGAGCCGCTTCGCGGAGGCGATCGAGCAGGCGAAGGTCGACATCGTCCCGCGCGTGCTCGTGAACGGCGGAGGCGGAGGCGGGCCGAGCAGCATCCTCGAAACGCTGCTCGCGATGCTCATGTCCGACACGCTCGGCGATGGAGGCAGAGACGAGACCGGAACCCCGAGACCGCCGGAGATGGACGCGTTCCGCGACCGGGTACGCGACGGGCTCCTGAAGCAGCTCGGTCAGCCGCCGAGCTGAACGGCGTGCCCGACCCAGGCAGGCAGCTCGCACGCGAGCACCAGGAAGTCGGCGACGTCGCCGCGTGAGATCGAAGCAGGCACGGGCTCGACGGCGGTCTTCTTCACGTACCGCCGTCGCGCCTCGCCGTTGGTGAGGCGTCCCGGACGAGCGATGACCCAGTCGAGCCCGCTCGTCCGGACTTGCTCTTCCTGGCGCCCGTGATCCTCGAACGGCACCTTGAGCAGCCAGCCGACCATCAGCGCCCGCACGAGGGGGTTCAGCAGCCGACGGCTCTCGCCCACGCCGAGCGCGCTGAGCACGACCAGACGCTTGACCCCCGCGTTCTTCATCGCATCGATGACGTAGCCGGTCCCCTGCGAGAAGTACCGCGGGTTCTCCTTGAACGCCCGGAGCCGGGTCGCCGAGGCGGTCACGATGACGGCGTCGTGGCCCGGAACAGCGGCCTCGACCGACGACGCCTGGTGGAAGTCGCCCGTGACCCTGCGGAGCTCCGGGTGCTCGAGCACGAGCTTGTCCGGATGACGCGCGAACGCCGTAACGCTGTGCCCCTTGTCGAGCGCGGCGCGAACGGCGAGCGCTCCCGTCCCCTGGGATGCACCGATGATCAGGAGCTTCACGAGCAATGTGATGCGCGCGACACCACGTCCGTTGTGAGCGCGCGTTTCGCGGCTTCGCGGCCCGCTCAGATGTCCGTCATCAGCGACGTGAGGACGTAGTCGGCGACGAAGATGATCACGATGCTCGCGACGACCGCCTTCGCGGTCGCCTCGCCGACGCCGCGCGCGCCGCCGGAGGCGTAGAAGCCCTTCTTGCAACAGATGGTGCTGACGATGAGGCCGAACACCATCGCCTTCACGCCGAGCATGCGCAGATCGCTCATCTGCACGAACGCCTTGATCTTGTCGAGGAAGACGCCGGGATCGATGTCCTGCCAGACGACGGCGACGAGGTACGCGCCGAACATGCCGGCGACGCCGAAGCAGAGCGCCAGCGGCGGGAGCATCAGCGTCGTCGCGATCACTCGCGGCGCCACGAGGTACTGAATGGGGCTCACCCCCATCGTGGTGATCGCGTCGATCTGCTCGGTGACGCGCATGTTGCCGAGCTCGCTCGCCATCGTGCTCCCCGCGCGCGCCGTCACCACGACGGCGGCGAGCACAGGCGCCAGCTCACGCGACAGCGCGAGCGCGACGACCCCGCCGACCATCCCCTCGGCCGAGAACTGCCGGAAGCCGACGATGACGCTCACGGTGAACGCCATGCCGGTGAACAGCCCGACGAGGCCCACGATGAAGGTCGAGCCGGCACCCACGAAGTCGAGCGCGATGAACAGCTGGCTCCACCGGTACGGGGGGCGCACGAGCCACGCGAAGGTCTGCCCGCCGAGCAGGATCGTCCCGCCGAGGTCGTCGAAGACCTCCAGCGCCGCCGCGAGCATGCGCGTGACGATCTCGGGCATCCAGCTCGGAGAGCCGGTATTCGCACCCTCACCCCCGGCAGTATCGGTCGCGTCGCTCACGCGCTCATGGCTCTCTGTAGAAGCGTGGCACGCGGCGAGAGACCGCCGTGAGGACCTCCCAGGCGATGGTCCCCGTCTGATCGGCGACCTCGTCGGCAGTGATCACGTCCTTGCCGAGCCGCCCCTCCTGAGGCCCGAGGACCACGACCTCCTCGCGGACGGCCACGGGAGTCGCGGCGGCGATATCCGTGACGTCGATCATCGACATATCCATCGAGACGGCGCCGACGATCGGGGCGCGGCGGCCCGCGATGAGCACGCTCCCCGTGTTCGAGAGGTGGCGCGACAGGCCGTCCGCGTAGCCCATCGGGATGGTCGCGATGCGCGACGGACGCGTCGTGCGAAAGGTCGCGCCGTACCCGACCGGAGCGCCGAGAGGCACGTCGCGCAGCGCGATGATCTCGGTGCGTACGCGCATCACGGGCCAGAGCCCTGCCACCATCGGGCCTGTCTCGTTCGCCGCGGCAGCCGCGCCGGCTCCGCGAACGAGGCGCGGCGACACACCGAACAGCGCGACGCCGGGACGCACCGCGTCGAGCTGCGCGTGACCGCGAAGGAGCGCGGCGCTGTTGGCCGCATGCCTGAGCGCCGGCCGCACGCCGTGCTGCGCGAGGAGCAGCGTGGCGTCGTCGAAGAGCACCATCTGGGCCGTGAGCTCGTCCTCGCTCGCGGCGTCGGCGCACGCGAGGTGCGTCATGAGGCCGCCGATGTGGACCTCCGGGAATCGAGCCAGCCCGCCCGCAAACGCAGGCAGCTCGGAGGTGGTGACGCCGAGGCGCGCCATCCCCGTGTCGACCTTGAGGTGCACCGTCACCGGCGAGTCGAACTCGCCGGCGCGCGCGAGCTTCGCGAACCCCTCGACCTGCGCCATGTCGTAGACGACGGGCGTCAGCCTGCGCGCCAGCAGCTCTGCGTACGCGGCGCCGTAGTAGCCGCCCATCACCAGGATCGGCGCGGTGATTCCAGCCTCGCGCAGCTCCACTCCCTCTTCCAGCAGCGCGACGCAGAACCCGTCCGCCCCTGCCCGCTCGAGCGTCCGCGCGACGGCGGGGGCCCCGTGGCCGTAGCCGTCGGCCTTCAGCACCGCCCACACCTTCGCACCTGCGGCGTGCTTGCGGACGACGTGGAGGTTGTGCCGAAGAGAGGCGAGGTTGATCTCGGCGCGCGTCGGACGGACGGCGTCGGCCGGCATCGCGCGCCGCGGCTTCTGCACGCGAGACACCGCCTCGTCCGGGAGGAGCGCGCTGTGCATCGTGACGTCCGGCACGGTCGGGTCGGCGTTCAGGTCGATGCCAGGGATCGGGGGGGATTGGCTCATGACACCGTCTGTCATCCTGGACGCTCGCGGTACGAGGGAGAGTCCCGATCGAGGATCTACCACGGTCTCCCCGGCGGGCGTCGATTCCCGCTTGAGTTCCGGGCCGCAGTACGCTGCCGTGCTCCGATGCCCCATTCTCGGTGCGCTCGCGCTCGGTTCCCGGACGCCGTCAGCGACGCTCGTCTCGATGTCACCATCGAAAGGGGCATGCGTCCGCATCACCCTCCGCGCCGGCTCGTGGGTGACGCTGCGCTCGATCTCTTCCGGCGCGTGCAGCGGGGGCCCCATGCCTGACCCGTACCAGGATCGACGACCGCAGATGTTTCCCACGCTCACCGAGGCGCAGATCGCGCGCATCGCGCAGCACGCCACGCGACGGTCGGTGGCCGCCGGTGAGATCCTGTTCGAGCAAGGCGCCGCCAACGTCGGCATCCACGTCATCCTCTCGGGCACCCTCGAGGTCGTCCGTCCCAGCGTCGCCGGAGAGGACAAGGTGACGGTGCACGGCGCAGGGCAGTTCACCGGCGAGGTGAGCTCTCTCTCGGGTCGGCGAAGCCTCGTCCGCGGCACGATGCGTGAAGCGGGCGACGTGCTCGTGCTCCCCCGTGAATCGCTGCGAGACGTGATCCAGGGTGACAGCGACCTGAGCGAGATCCTCATGCGCGCGTTCATCTTGCGCAGGGTCGCCTTGCTGGCGAGCGGCTTCGGCGACGCCACGGTCGTCGGGTCGAGGCACTCCGCGGGGACGTTGCGCCTGCAGGAGTTCTTCACGCGGAACGGCCACCCCTACAGCTACGTCGACGTCGACGAAGACAAGGATGTGCAGGCGCTCCTCGATCGCTTCCACGTCGAGATCGGCGACGTCCCAATCGTGATCTGCCGCGGCGAGATCGTCCTCAAGAACCCTACGAACGAGGCGGTCGCCGAGTGCTTCGGCTTGAACGCCGCGCTCGATCCCGAGGCGATCCACGATCTGGTGGTCATCGGCGCCGGCCCAGCCGGGCTCGCGGCGGCGGTCTACGGCGCGAGCGAAGGGCTCGACGTCCTCGTCATCGAGAGCAACGCTCCGGGCGGTCAGGCGGGTACCAGCTCGAAGATCGAGAACTACCTCGGGTTTCCTACGGGGATCTCCGGGCAGGCGCTGGCGGGTCGTGCGTTCACGCAGGCGCAGAAGTTCGGGGCGAGCATCGCCGTCGCGACCACTGCGGTCCAGTTCGTCTGCGACGGGCCGAAGGGGTACGTGATCACGCTCTCGAACGGCTCACGCGTGCACGCTCGCGCGGTCATCATCGCGAGCGGTGTCCGGTACCGCCGCCTAGGCCTGGACGAGCTCGCGCGCTTCGAAGGCGTCGGCGTCTACTACGCGGCGACCGCGATCGAGGCGCGCCTCTGCCGGGACGAGGAGGTCGTCGTCGTGGGCGGAGCCAACTCGGCGGGCCAGGCCGCAGTCTTCCTCGCCGGGCTCAGCAAGCACGTACACGTCCTCGTCCGGGGCGCCGGTCTCGCCGCGACGATGTCTCGCTATCTCGTCCGGCGCATCGAAGAGACAGGGAACATCACGCTCTGGCCGCATGCGGAGATGGTCGGGCTCGAGGGCGACGATCGCCTGCGCGCCGTCCGGTGGCGCAATGGCGACGGCTCGATCGAGGCGCGTCCGATCGAGCACGCGTTCCTCATGATCGGCGCCGAGGCCAACTCGACCTGGCTCCAGGGGTGCGTCGCTCTCGACGACAAAGGATTCGTGAAGACCGGCGTCGACGTCACCGCCGAGGACCTCGCGCGCGCGCGGTGGCCGCTCACGCGAGCGCCGTTTCTCCTCGAGACGAATCGCCCGCGAGTGTTCGCGGTGGGTGACATCCGGTCGGGGAGCGTGAAGCGAGTAGCATCGGCCGTCGGGGAGGGATCGATATGCGTGCAGCTCGTGCACAGGGCGCTGACCGAATGAGCCACGACGCGCGAAAAGCGCTCCTCGAGCTCTTCACGGAGACTCGCGACCGAACGGAGAGCCTCTCCGTGCGGCTGTCGGCCGAGGATCAGCAGCTCCAGTCCATGCCGGACGCGAGCCCGACCAAGTGGCACAGGGCTCACACCACGTGGTTCTTCGAGACGTTCGTGCTCGAGCCGGCCGGCGTCGACGTCGTGGACGCGCGGTACGGAGCGCTCTTCAACTCCTATTACGAGGCGAAGGGTCCGCGGCACGCCCGGCCGAAGCGCGGCCTCCTCTCCCGGCCGAGCGCCGCCGAGGTCGGCGAGTACCGCCGGCTCGTCGACGCGCGAACGAAGAAGCTGCTCGCGGAAGCGCGTACGGACGACCTCGAGCGCATGCGGCCCGTCGTCGAGCTCGGCATCGCCCACGAGGAGCAGCACCAGGAGCTCATTCTCACCGACATCCTCCACGCGTTCTCGGAGAGCCCCCTTCGCCCGTCGTTCCTCGGCGGGGCCGACAAGACCGGGCGCGCGTCCGGTCGCCCCGAGCCGATGCGCTTCGTCGGGTTCGAGGGCGGGCTTCACGCGATCGGCGCCAGCGGCACCGAATCCTTCGCGTTCGACAACGAAGGGCCGCGGCACAAGGAGTGGGTGGAGCCGTTCGAGCTGGGCGATCGACTCGTCACAGTCGGGGAGCTCAAGGCGTTCATCCGCGAGGGGGGTTACGACACCGCTTCGCTCTGGCTGTCGGAAGGCTTCGAGCTCATTCGCACCCAGGGGATAAAGGCCCCGCTCTACGCCACGCTCGAGGACGGCCAGCTCCAGACCTTCACGCTCGCCGGCCCCCGCATCGCCGCCGACGACGAGCCGGCGACGCACCTCAGCTACTACGAAGCGGACGCGATCGCGCGATTCCTGGGGGCGCGCCTGCCTACCGAGACCGAATGGGAGATCGCGGCATCAAACGACCCCGTGGGCGGGACCTTTCTCGACGACATGACGCTCCGGCCAGCGCCGGTGCAAGCAACCTCGGCGAGCGCTGAGCCCGTGGAGCGCAGCGCGCTTCACGCGCCTCCTTCCCCTCGCGCTCGACAGCTCTTCGGCGACGCGTGGGAGTGGACGCGTTCGAGCTACGAGCCGTACGCGGGATACCGCGCGCCTCCGGGGGCGCTGGGCGAGTACAACGGCAAGTTCATGGTGAACCAACGCGTACTCCGTGGGGGCTCGTGCCTCACGCCCCGACGCCACATTCGCGCGTCGTATCGGAACTTCTGGCCAGCGCCGACCCGGTTCCAGATGACCGGCCTGCGGCTCGCGCGGGAGGCTCCGCGATGACCATCGCTCAGGCATCCTTCGACGCCAGTACGGCCGCCGACGTCCGCCGCGGCCTCACGTCGCGACCCAAGTCGCTCCCGCCACACCTGCTCTACGACGCGGTCGGGTCCGAGCTCTACGAGCAGATCACCGATCTGCCCGAGTACTATCTCACCCGCGCGGAGCGAGCGATTCTCGGCACGCACGCGACCGACATCGTCGCGCGCGCAGCCAGCTCCTCGCCGCGGCCGCTCGGCGTCGTCGAGCTCGGCGCGGGGAGCGCGTCCAAGACCGAGGTCGTCCTGCGCGCGGTCCTCGATAGGCAGCCAGGCTGCGTGTACGTCGCGATCGACGTGTCGCGCGTCGCGATCGAGGGAGCGAAGGACCGCCTCGCCGTCGAGCTCCCCCGCGTGCGCGTGCGGCCGCTCGTGATGAGCCACGAGCAAGGGATCAGCGCCCTCCGAGGCACCGAAGGTCCGCACCTGGTCCTGTTCATCGGTAGCTCGGTGGGCAATTTCGGCGACGAGGACGCCTCGGCGCTCTTTCGCTCCGTGAAGGATGCCCTCGGTCCGGAGACCTCGCTGCTCCTGGGGACGGACCTGCGGAAGAGCCCGGAGCTCCTCCTCTCTGCGTACGACGACGCGGCGGGCGTGACCGCGGCGTTCAACAAGAACCTGCTCTCCCGCATCAACCGGGAGCTCGGCGGCCGCTTCGATCTGGATCGCTTCCGTCACGTCGCGCGCTGGAACGAGCGCGCCTCGCGCATGGAGATGCACCTCGAGAGCAAAGACTCGCACGACGTCGCCATCGACGCGCTCGACGTCCGCGTGCACTTCGACGCCGGGGAGACGATCCACACGGAGTCGAGCATCAAGTACGACCTCCCGCGCGTGGAGCGGCTCCTCGCCAGCGGGGGCTTCACGCTCGAAACGACCTACTTCGACGAGGCGCGCACGTTCGCCGTACACCTCGCGCGCGCCAGCGCAAAGGCAGCATAGGAGGAGACCGTGACGACCAAAGACGAGAACATCGACCTCTCCGTTCCGTGCGCGCACGTGACACCGAAGACGCGGCGACACATCGAGCGCCCGCAGCCCGGCTGCGAAGACTGTCTGAAGATCGGCGGCCGGTGGGTCCACCTCCGCGTCTGCTTGACGTGCGGCCACGTCGGCTGCTGCGACTCCTCACCGAACCGGCACGCCACCGCGCACTTTCGCGGCACGACCCACCCGATCGTCGCCTCCGCCGAGGTCGGCGAGACGTGGGCGTACTGCTACGCCGACGATCAGTTCCTCTCGGCGGAATAGCCCACCGACAGCCAGGCGCGTCTCGCGGCGCTCACGTCCCGCCGGCAGCGCCGGGTCTCGTCAGTGCCTGGGGGATGGTCGTGAGGACTCGGCCGAGGAGGTCGCCTCGAGGCACGGCCACCTCTGTCTCCGCGCCATCGGGCGCTCTCCTGGCGACCCAGACGCTGGTCTCGTCCATGCGGGCCACCTTGCGAATGATCGTCCTGCCGCGCCGCTCGTACACGACGAGGTCGCCGCGCGTCAGAATCGGGCCGGCCCACCGATTCCGGAGCAGCAGCACGGTGTCACCCTGCCGGAGTGACGATGCGGGATCGTCCGCCGGGACGATCGCCGTCGTCAAACCGACTCGCGCTGCCGCGATCGAGACCACGATCAGACAGGCAAGGCCGAGCGCAGCGGCGACGACAATCACCCTGATGGCCCACGAGACACCGGCCGGCGCAAGGGAGAGGGGCGACGGTCGGCGCTCGACGCCTCGCGAGTGCCACATGACCTCCGAGAACGCGGCGACGAAGGTGATGAGCAGGGGAACGATGAGCCACATCGGCGGGACCGACGACTTGCCGGCGAAGAGAAACGCGCAGACGAACGACGTGGCGTTGTTGCACGCATGGGCGATCATCGACGGGACGATCGAGCTCGTGCGCACGGTGAGCGTGCCGAAGACGAGACCGAGAACGAACGCAGGCACGAGGTTCCACGGGTTCATGTGGAACGCGGCAAAGAGCGCGGCGATGAGGACGACGGCCTTCCACGGCCCACGCCTCTCCACGGTCCCCTGCATGGCGCCGCGGAAGAGCGTCTCTTCGCAGATCCCCGGGAGTACGGCACCGACGAGCAGAATCGGTGGGAGCTGCCAGACGCTCGTGGCGATCATGGGCGACATGAGCGCCGAGAAGTCAGGAGGCGCGCCGATGAAGGGCTTGAGGAGGGCGTTGCTCCCCAGCACCACGAGGACCGCCATACCCCAGCCGGTCACGCCGAGGACGACGGCGCGCGCGGCCATCCCGATTGAAACAGGACGCCAGCGCAGCGAGTCGGCGATCGGAAGCCCTTTCCTCCGCACGTAAAGGATCGCAGGGAGAAGGATGAGCCCTTCGGTCAGCGCCAGGCCTCCCCTCAGGGACCACAGCTGCGCAGCGCCGCCCACCACCACGACGAGCGCCAGCACGACGGCGAAGAGCACCCATGCATCGCCGACGGCGCGTCGCAGCTTCGGGTCGACACCGGGAAGCGCGACAGCGGCTGGCATCGGCGCCCCGAGCTTATCCCATGATCCAGCTGTCATCCCCACCCCCTGATGACGTTCGATAACGCGCTGCTTCAGCCCACGCCCGCCTTCTCCTGCGCGAACTGCATCCGATAGAGCCGCGCGTACACCCCGCCCCGCGCCATCAGCTCGTCGTGCGACCCCGTCTCCACGACGTGGCCCTTGTGGAACACCACGATGCGATCTGCCGCGCGGATGGTCGAGAGACGGTGCGCGATCATCAGCGCCGTCCGCCCCTCCATCACCGCCTCGAGCGCGCGCTGCAGCCTCGCCTCGGTGTCGGAGTCGACGCTCGCCGTCGCCTCGTCGAGGATGAGGATGGGCGCCTCGCGGTACACCGCGCGCGCGAACGCCAGGAGCTGCCGCTCCCCCGCGCTGAAGTTCGACCCGCGCTCGTCGACGACCGCGTCGAGCCCCCCTTCGCGCCGCTCGAAGAGCTCGAGCGCGCCTACCTTGGCGAGCGCCCGCTCGGCCCTCGCGCGGTCGGGCGACGGATCGCTCATCGCGACGTTCGACAGCACGGTGCCCGCGAAGAGGAAGACGTCCTGCGGTACGACCGAGAACTGCTCGCGCAGCGCGTGGCGGTCGTAGCCGCGGATGTCCTTGCCGAGCACCCGGACGATCCCAGACTTCACCTCGTAGAGGCGGAGCACGAGGCTACCGATCGTCGTCTTCCCTGCCCCGGTCGCGCCGACCAGCGCGATCTTCTCGCCCCGCTTCGCGACGATGTTCACGTCCACGAGCACCGGGACGCCCGGCTTGTACTCGAACGTCACGTTCTCGAGGGCGATCGCCTCGTCGGCCGGCCCGTCGGGGCTGCACGCGCTCGCCGCCGCCGTCGGCGCGTCGACCTGCGTGACGTCGAGGAGCTGGAAGATGCGCTCCGCCCCCGCCATCGCGCTCTGGAGCACGGTGTAGCGGGTCGACAGCATGCTCACCGGCTCGAAGAACTGCTTGATGTACTGCGTGAACGTCACGACCGTCGCGAACGTCACGACGTGCGCGCCGAGGCGGTGGAAGCCGGTCCAGTAGAGGACGCTCGCGATGCAGAGCGTGCCGACCATCTCGATCGCCGCGTCGAGGAGCGCCTCGTAGAAGACCGAGCGCTTGTTCGCCTCGCGGTACGCCTCGTTGATGTGGTCGAAATCCTCGGCCATCGCGGCCTCGCGCGCGTACGCCTGCACGACGGCGATGCCGCTCACCTGCTCGTTCAGGAACGCGTTGAGCCGCGCCGTCTTCGCCCGGATGTCGCGGTACGCCTCGCGCGAGCGCTTGCGGACGAAGTTGACGATGATCCCGACGACCGGCAGCGCGGCGAACGCGATGAGAGAGAGCTGGTAGTCGAGGATGAGCATCATCACGACGATGCCGCTGAGCGAGAGCAGATCGCCGACCGCGTTCAGCACCCCCGACGCGAAGAGCTCGCCGACGGCGTCGACGTCGTTCGTGGCGCGCGTGACGAGGCGGCCCACCGGCGTGCGGTCGAAGTAGGCGAGCTCGAGCCGCTGCATGAAGAGGAAGATGTGCGAGCGCAGGTCCGCCATCGCGCGCGCCCCCGCGATCTGCATCATGTACATCTGCACGAACGTCATCGACTGCAGGAGGACGAGTAGCACCGCGAGGCCGAAGCCGTCGCGCATCAGCCGCGCCGGGTCGCGGTCGGTCGCGCTCCGCACCACGTCTCCCATGAGGAGCGGGCGGAGCAGGTTGACGCCGGCCATCACGACGAGCGTGACGAGCGAGGCGCCGATGTAGCGACCGTGCGGCTTCACGTACGGCCAGAGCCGCACCATGAGCCGCGTGTCGTAGGCCTTCCCGATGGCCCCCTCCTCGTGGAAGGCGCGGAGCTTCTCCTCGGCGCGGCTCACCGGTTTCCGCAGGGTGGGCGCGGCGCTCATGAGGCTGTCCCCGTGGAGACGTCGGCGACGGGCGCCGAGGCGGGCGTGAGCAGACCGACCTCCGCCTCCGCGATCGCGTCGAGCTCGCTCGCCATCTGCTGCTCCTCGGCGAACGCGGCGTAGATGCCCCCCGCGTGCACGAGCTCCTCGTGCGTCCCGCGCTCCACGACGCGCCCCTCGTCGAGCACGACGATCGCGTCGCACCTCGCCGCAGCGGCGACCCGGTGCGTGATGAGGACGACGGTGCGGTTCGCCGCCTGGCGCTCGATGGCGTCGAGAATGGCCGCCTCGGTCTTGGCGTCGACGGCGCTGAGCGGATCGTCGAGCACGAGGATGCGCGGCTCCCACACGAGCGCGCGCGCGAGGGCGATGCGCTGCTTCTGCCCCCCCGACACCTGCACGCCGCGCTCTCCGACGACCGTGTCGAACTGCTCGGGGAGCCCTTCGATCTCGCTCAGCACGTACCCCTCGCGCGCGGCGTGGCGGATGCGATCCATCGACTCCTTCGAGTCACACTCCGGGAGCGCGAAGCCGATGTTGCCTGCGACCGTCGTCGAGAAGAGGAACGCGTCCTGCTGCGCGTAGCCGATCGCCGCGCGGACCTCGGGGAGCGGGAGATCGCAGACGTCCATGCCGCCGATGCGGACCGCCCCGCGCGGCGTCGGGAGCAGGCGCGCGAGGAGAACGGCGAGCGTCGTCTTCCCCGCCCCCGTCCGCCCCACGATCGCGAGCGATCGGCCGGCCGGCACCTCGAAGCTCACGTCCGAGAGCACGTCGCGCGTCCCGTAGCGGAACGACAGCCCGCTCACGCTGAGCGCGGACGTCGCGGACGCCGGGAGCTCCTTCGTGCCGCCGACGACCTCCGGCTTCGCGTCGAAGACCTCCTGGATGCGCATCCAGCCGGCGCGACCTCGCTGGACGATCGAGATGGAGAACCCGAGCGCGACCATCGGCCACGTCATGCGGCCGAGCGCCTGCCAGAACGCGAAGAAGTCCCCCTTCGTGATCCCGCCGAGCTCGGGGCCGCGGAGGACGAGCGTCCCGCCGTACCACGTGAAGATGAGGATCGACGTCGCGCTGACCGCCCCCATCATCGGGCCCATCGACCCGCGCAGCCGCGCCAGCCCGAGGCTCGCCTCGAGGTACGCCTTGTTCGCGACGTTGAAGCGCGAGAGCTCCTGCTGCTCGAGCGCGAAGCTCCGGACGACGCGTACGCCCGAGAGGTTCTGCTGGAGCACCTCGCTGAGCTTGCCGATCGAGCGCTGGTTGTCCCTGTTTCGCGCGAAGAGCCCGCGCGAGAAGCTCCGCGTGATCGCGATGAGGAGCGGCATCGTCAGGAACGACGCGATCGACAGGCGCCCCGAGATGCGGAGCATGACCTGGAGCGCGCTCGCGAACGCGAACACCACGTTCACGATGTTGAGCACGCCGAAACCGAACAGCAGCCGCACCTGCGCGAGGTCGTTCGTCGCCCGGCTCATGATCTCGCCCGCCGACATCGTCCGGTAGAAGGCCGTGCCGAGGCGGTGAAGCCGACCGAGGAGCGTCGTGCGCACCTCGTACTCGACGTCCCGCCCCGCGTTGAACATGAACCAGCGGCTCGCGACGCGCGCGACGAACGCGAGCACGGCCAGCACGAAGATGCCGGTGGCGGGCTTCCACGCGGCGCGCGGCGTCGCGCTGAAGATCAGATCGACCGCCGCCTTCGAGAGCCAGTCGATCTGGTTCATCGCGATCTGGAAGATCGCGAGGACGACCGTCCCTGCGAGGTACGCAGGGAGGTGCCGCCGGAACTGGCCCTTCATCGTGGACGGGAACTCTGATCGCAAGCCGTCCACTATCTCCCTGGCTTACGATGCGACGACCGGATGGGCGGTCGCTCCAGACCGAGACTATCGCGGCGAAGGTCGACCAGCGGCACCCAGCTCGACATCGTCCCGAGCACGACGCGCGCCCCCCCTTTGCCGTCGAGCTCCTGGACGACGCCGACCTTGCCCTCGAACGGCCCCGCGAGGACCTGCACGGTTGCGCCGGTATCGATGCGCACGCGGGCGCGGGCGCGGCGACCGCGAGTCGGTGACGGCGGCGCCGGCGGTGCGGGCGGCGTCGGTGGCGCTGGAGGACGCATCGCGGTGGACACGAGACGGAGCATTACACGAGCCGGCGCGCGCTCGATAGCGGGGGTGCGCGGCGTTGAGCGGCGTCGACGTGGGAGAGCCCGCTTGACGTGGGTGCTGTACGTGGCACAACGCGTGGCTCGCACGTACGGCGACGAGGGCATACAAATGAGCGACCAGAACATCACCTGCAGCGAGTGCGGGGGCTCGTTCATCTTCTCCGCTTCCGAGCAGGAGTTCTTCCAGACGAAGGGCCTCTCCGGACCGAAGCGTTGCAAACCCTGTCGTCAGGCGCGCAAGGCCGCCGACGGCGGACGCGGCGGCGCACCGCCCGGACGCGGCGCTCCTCCGGGACGTGGCGGCGCGGGCGGCGGCTGGGCCGGGTCGAACGACCGTGGCGGTGCGCGACCGGGCCGTCCGCCGTCCGGAGGCCAGGGCCGTGGAGGCTTCGATGCGCGTCCCCCGCGCGGACCGCAAGGTGGCCCCCCCGCCGCGGGTGGGTGGGGGAGAATGGCCGGAGCCGCTCCGAGCGACCCGCGACAGCCGCGCGTGTTCGACCGCTCACGCCCGTCGCCGAGCTGGGGCGACCGTGGTCCGAGCGCGCCGAGCGGATACGCCCCGGGTCCCCGTGGCCCCGCGCGAGACGATCGACGCCGCGACGCCGGCCCCCCGCAGCATGGAGCTTCCGAGCGCGGTCGGCTCGAGGTCCGAGACGTGTCCCGCGACGCGTTCAGGCCGAGGAACGCGGCCCGTCCGCCGTCGCCCGCACGGGCGAGTCGTGACACCGCGGCGTTCAAGCCGCGCGAGGCACCCGCCGAGCGCCCGGCGAAGAAGAAGGCCGAGCGCCCGAAGTTCGACGTCACGTGCATCGAGTGCCACACGACCGCGCAGGTCCCCTTCAAGCCGATCGAGGGGCGCGATGTGTTCTGTCAGCCGTGCTACCGCGCACGGCGAGGCATCGTCGTCGCTCCGGAAGGGGTCGACGCCGAGCCGGCGGCCGTCGCGGAGCAGGCGCAGCATGCCGAGCACGGCAGCGCGTCCGAAGGCGGCGAGCTCGAGGCCTCGACCGACTGAGCGGATCCGCCGAGCGCGACGGAGCCTTCCGCCGCCCGCATAGCTCTGCGGAGCGGCCAGAGAAGGCTCGCGCGAGTTGAAGCTTCATTCCCGCAATCTGGACATGCTAGTCACCGCCCACCGTGCCGAGAGCGAAGAAGCCCCCGACAGACACGACGTCGCCTGCGAAGGCGCCGAAGCCGCGCGCGCGGAAGAAGCCTGCGCAGGACGACCACGCACGTGACGCGGACGGCGCGGAAGGCGCGGACGACGACGCGCACGCGGGCCACGACGGCGAAGAGCGCGACGATGACGGCGATGGCGGCGGCGATGACGAGAAAGCCGGCAGCGACCGACCGCAGCGGCACGACGACGGCGATGAGCCCGAGGGCGACGTGGAAGACGTCGACGTCGACGAGAAGCTCCCGGCGATCAAGGGGGTCAAGGGAGCGAAGGCGGGCAAGGGGAGCGCCGACTCCATCGCCCACTACGACCCGATGGCGGCGTACCTGCGCGAGGTCCAGCGCCACCCGCTCCTGACGCCCGAAGCCACGCACGAGCTCGCGGCGAAGTTCGTGAAGGACCAGGACCCGCGCATCGCAGCGCAGCTCGTGACGGCGAACCTCCGCCTGGTCGTGAAGATCGCGTACGAGTACCGCCGCGCCTACAAGAACATCCTCGACCTCGTGCAGGAGGGGAACATCGGCCTCATGCAGGCCGTGAAGCGGTACGACCCGTACCGCGGCGTGAAGCTCTCGTCGTACGCGGCGTGGTGGATTCGCGCGTACATCCTGCGCTTCATCCTGAACAACTGGCGTCTCGTGAAGCTCGGGACGACGCAGGCGCAGCGGAAGCTCTTCTTCAACCTGCGCAAGAAGCGCGCGGAGCTGGTCGCGCTGGGCATCGAGCCGAGCGACGCCGAGGTCGCCAAGTCGCTCGACGTGCCGGAGAGCGACGTTCGCGAGATGGAGCTGCGGCTCTCGTCGTCGGAGAAGTCGCTCGACGCGCCCGTGGGAGACGCCGAGGGGCGATCGACCTCGCGGGTCGACCTCGTTCCGTCGGCGAGCGAAGGGCCGGAATCGCTGATGGCGGGCGGCGAGCTCCAGGCGCTCCTCAAGGATCGCCTCGCGCAGTTCAGGAAGACGCTCGACGGGAAGGACAAGGACATCGCCATCTTCGACGAGCGCCTCGTCGCCGACGACCCGCTCACCCTGCAGGAGCTCGGCGACCGGTTCGGCATCTCCCGCGAGCGCGTACGTCAGCTCGAGCAGCGCCTGACGCTCCGACTCCGCGACTTCCTCCGCGTCGAGCTCGGAGACGCCGCCACGCTCGCCTGAGCCCGCCGGATGTCCGGCACCCTCTACGTCGTCGCGACGCCGATCGGCCACCTCGGAGACATCACGCTCCGCGCCATCGAGACGCTGCGCGCGTGCGACCGTGTCGCCGCGGAGGACACGCGACGGACGCGCGCGCTCCTCGCGCACCTCGGCATCACGGGCAAGCCCATCGACGCGCTCCACGCCCACTCGACCTCGCGCGACGTCACCCACGCGACCGAGCGGATGCTCGCGGGGGAATCGATCGCGCTGGTGACCGACGCAGGCACTCCCGCGGTGAGTGACCCTGGCGCTGCGCTCGTCGAGGCTGCCATCGTCGCCGGCGTCGCGGTCGTCCCCATTCCCGGAGCGAGCGCGGTGCTCGCTGCGCTGGTCGCGAGCGGCCTCGCCGGAGACGGTCGATTCCGCTTCGTCGGCTTCGTCCCCCGTGACGGCACGGGTCGACGCGACGCCCTCGCCCTCATCGCCGCCACGCCGGAGACCGTCATCGTGTTCGAAGCGCCGACGCGCACGACGACCACGCTCCGCGATCTCGCCGACGCGACGCCGATGCGGACTGCATGCATCGCGCGAGAGCTCACGAAGGTCCACGAGGAGGTCGTTCGCGGAACGCTCAGCGACCTCGCGGCGCTCCCCGACGAGTGGCGCGGCGAGGTCGTCCTGGTGCTCGGCGCGCACGACCCCGAATCTCGCAGCGAAGTGGACGATGCGGCGATCGACGCGCGCATCGACGCCGGCCTCGCGGAGGGGGTGCACGCCAAGTCGCTCGCGGAGCGCGTCGCCGCGTGGTCGGGGCGGCCGAAGCGTGAGTTGTACGCGCGCGTGCTCGCGCGCAAGCCTCGATAGCGTCGCGGCTCAGCGCGCGGTCTCCACGCCGCACCACACCGCACACCGCGAACGAGAAGCGGGATGCGGACACTCGGCGCGCTCGGTGCGTTTCACCCGCGTGAGGATGTCGGCCATACGAGCTTCCGGTGTGCTCGTGGAAAACCACGAGAAGCGTCCATTGCTGTAACTGCATCGTGCGCGTAGCATCACTGACGCGCCCATCGTCGAGCGCCGGAACGCGCCCGATGTCAATTCGCACTCTGCTTGTCCGCGTGGTCGCGATCTGCGTCGTGCTCGACCCTGCGATTGCCCATGCCGACGCGGCGGCGTGCAGCGACGCGTACACCAGCGCACAGACCCTGCGCCGGGACGGAAAGCTCATCGACGCTCGCGCTGCGCTTCGCCAGTGTACGCAGCCGTCGTGCCCGGGCTTCATCGTCAAGGACTGCGTGACCTGGCTCGGTCAGGTGGAGACGGCCCTGCCCTCCGTCGTGCCCGTCGCCACGGATGCCGCTGGAAACGACGTCCTCGACGCGAGGGTGCTGCTCGACGGGAAGGTAGTGAAAGAGAAGCCCGACGGTCAGCCCATCGACGTCGACCCAGGCCCGCACACGGTGACCTTCGAGCGGGTCGGCGGCGCGATGGCAGAGAAGACCGCGCTCTTCAGCGAGGGCGACAGGAGCAAGCGCGTGAGCGTCGTCTTCGCGAAGCTCGGCGTCGTCGCACCGGCCGCGGACACCGCGCCCGAGCCGGCGGTGAGCAGAGAGCATGGCCGCGGGTCGTGGAAGGTGGTCGGCCTCGTTGCCGCCGGTGTCGGCCTCGTCGGGGTCGGCGTGGGCACGTTCTTCGGTGTCCAAGCCATCGGCGACAAGAGCGATGCGCACTGCCCGAACAACGTGTGCAGCCTCGGCAGCAGCCCGTCGAGCTTGCGGAGCGCCGAGAGCGCGGCGACGCTGTCTACGGCGTTCATCGCGACGGGCGCAGCCTTGATGGCGGGGGGGCTCGTCACGTGGCTGGTCGCGCGGCGGTCCGACGGCGAGCCCGGCGTGAAGGTGACGGCCTCGCCCGTGGCGACGGCGAAGGGTGGCGGCCTGGCGCTCATCCTGGACTGGTGATGGGCGCACGACGGAGCTCATGGGCGCGGCGGGCGGTGCCGCTCGCGGCGACGCTGTCGACGGGCTGCGGGTTGCTGCTCGGGCTGGGGGAGCCGATCGACGGCGGGCTCGGGGCTGCGTCCGACGGGGGCGTGGACGCGACGATGCGCGACGGCGGCAGAAGCTCGGGGTCGAGCAGCTCGAGTGCCTCGGGCTCCAGCACGCAGTCTTCGTCCGGAAGCTCGTCGCCGTCGGCGTCCGGCTCCACGTCGACCTCAGCTTCGAGCAGCGCGTCGAGCACGGGAACCGGGACGGGAACGGGCTCGACGAGTAATGGTGATGCAGGCCACGACGGCGGGTCGTCGAGCGGGTCGGCATCGAGCAGCGGGTCGACCACCCGAAGCGACGCTGGAGGAGCAGCCGCGCCGAGCTGCGCTCCTGGAGGCGGCGGAATGACGACCTGCGGCATGGGTGACGAGCAGAGCTGCTGCGCGAGCCTGGAGGTCGCGGGTGGCATGTACAACCGGGCCTACGTCGACACGACCGGCAAACAGCTCGGAACCGAGACGAATCCTGCGACGGTGAGCAGCTTCCGGCTGGACGCGTACCTTGTGACGGTCGGGCGCTTCCGCCAGTTCGTGAAGGCCGTGAACCCTACCGCGAGCGGGCCCGGGACCGGTGGTTGGATGCCGGCCTCCATGTCCGGCAAGCACGCGCACCTGAACGCGGGCAAGGGGCTCGTGAGCAGTCTGAGCACCACGACGTTCGAGCCGGGGTGGGCGGTGGCGGACACCGCAAACATCGCACCGACCGACGCGAACCTGACTTGCGACACCATGTCCGCAACGTGGACGCCGAGCGCTGGCGTCAACTTGAACGAGACGCGCCCGATCAACTGCGTCAACTGGTACGAAGCCTACGCGTTCTGCATCTGGGACGGCGGCTTCTTGCCGAGCGACGCGGAGTGGGAGTACGCGGCGGCAGGGGGCAGCATGCAGCTCGAGTACCCCTGGGGCGCGATGGATCCGAGGGGGAACCAGCAGAGCTCGTACGCGATCTCCGCGGACGACAATGCCGATTGCACGTATCCGCCCCCCGCTGCGGCCTGCAGCGGGCTGCCCAACATCGCCCCCGTGGGTACGGCGACGCTCGGAGCCGCACGCTGGGGCCAGCTGGACATGGCCGGAGACGTTTCCGAGTGGACCCTCGACGACCAGCACGACGCGGTCGCGTCCTGCGACGATTGTGTCGATCTCAGCGCCTCCGGCACCCGGGTTATCCGCGGCGGCGCGTTCGACACCGGGCTGGAGTACCTGCGGCCAGGCGACCCCAGCGTCGCCCTCGCAGAGACCACGACCACGCGTATGAAAGAGCTCGGCTTTCGCTGCGCCAGGGTTCCGTGACTGACGAGATGCAGGCGCTCGCCGAGACGCGCATCGGCGACGTGCTCAAGGGCAAGTATCGGCTCGATCGTGTCCTCGGCATCGGGGGAATGGCCACGGTCTACGCGGCGACGCACCGCAACCAGAAGGAGGTGGCGATCAAGATCCTCCATCCCGAGCTCTCGCGCCTCGAGAGCATGCGGACGCGCTTCCTGCGTGAGGGGTACGTCGCCAACTCCGTGAAGCACCCCGGCGCGGTCTCGGTCCTCGACGACGACGTCGCCGAGGACGGTGCGGCGTATCTCGTGATGGAGCTGCTCGAAGGCTCGAGCGTCGAGGAGCTCTGCGAGAGCGAAGGGGGCCTGCTGGCGGCGCCGAGGGTGCTGGGTCTCGCCGACCAGCTCCTCGACGTGCTCTCTGCCGCGCACGCCCGGGGGATTGTCCACCGCGACCTGAAGCCGGCGAACCTGTTCGTGACGCGCACGGGGGAGCTCAAGGTCCTCGATTTCGGGATTGCACGCCTGCACGACGCGGCGGGGCCGTCCGCGACGCAGTCGGGCGCCGTCATGGGCTCGCCGGCGTTCATGGCGCCCGAGCAGGCGATGGGGAAGACACGCGACATCGACGCGCGGACCGATCTCTGGGCGGTCGCGGCGACGCTCTTCTCGGTCCTGTCGGGTCGACAAGTACACGAGGGAGAGACCGTCACCGAGGTCCTCATCCTTCGAGCGACGACCCCCGCGCGCTCGCTCGCGACGGTCGCCCCCGCGGTCGCTCCGTCGATCGTCGCTGCGGTCGACCGCGGCCTCGCGTTCGATCGAAAGGACCGATGGGAGAGCGCCTCCGCGATGCGCGCGGCGCTGCAACGGGCGCAGCTGGAGGCCTTCGGCGCGCCCGTCATTCGTCCCGCGGCATCGTCCTCGGCGATGCTCGACACCCTAGGCATCGACTCCGGGCCGGCGCTCTCCGGGCGTCCGGAGCTGGCGTCGCAGCCGCGCCTCGACGTGATCGCCGCCACGCAGGCGCTTCCGCCCGACGGCTCCGCGGCGCAGGCGACGAGGTCGGCGCGAGAGGCGGCGGCGAACCGTCCGCTCCTCTTGTCGCTCGGCGTGGGAGCGCTGCTGGTCCTCGGCGGGGCCGTCGCGGTCGTCGCGCTCCAGCACGGGACGGCGTCAGCCGAGCCGCCACGGAGCGCGCCGGCGGCTTCGGCACCGGCGACACCGGCGACGACGGCGACGCCTTCCGACCCGCCTCCCCTTGCCGCGACCGCGCCGCCGACGCCGGCAGTCCCTGCGAGCAGCGCCACGGCCGCGTCCTCGGCGCCTGTCCCTCCGAGGGCGACCGCGCGCGCGGCTTCCCCACGCCAGGTGACGACACCGTCCGCCGCGCGAGCCGTCGCGCTGACGCCGCCTCCCAGCTGTGACCCTCCATTCTCGATCGACAGCTCCGGCATCAAGCACCCGAAGCCGGAGTGCATGCGCTGATCGCGACGTTCGATGAAGCGCACCACGGGCGCGTGCCTTCGCGAAGTCTCCCCGGTCTCTGTGGAGCACGCCGCGCCAGGAGAGACCTCGTCGCCGGACGACGAGTGCGTCCCCCCGGAGGCGCACGTGCGTCTGCCGTTGCCCGTGACCCTGCGGAGCTCTCTGGCCTCGATGTTGCGACACGCGCGGCATCGTGCGCCCGGCGACCGTCGCCCTCCTGCTCCTCACGTCTTGCGGCGCAGCGCCCGTCACCGTCACGCACCTGCGTGTCCGTGACCCGTGGCAGATTGACCTGGAGCATGTCGACGGCCGGGTCTTCCTGCCTCCCTGCCCCGAGACCGGGCCGCGCGACTGCCGGACCGCGGACAACGAGCGCTGGCGTCGCGACGAGCGAGGCTTCCCGCTGGCGCTCGCCGCGGGCCACTTCCACTTCGACGAAGACGGGACGCTCGTCGCGACAGGGACGACGCCGACGTCGAGCCACGGGAACGTACGCGTCGTGGTCGCGCTCGAGCGCTATGCGGTCTGCTCGGGCCGAGGGCACGCGCCCCACCCGTGCACGCTCCCAGGTGGGCACATGGTGTTCGCCACGCCCGAATCGAACGTGATGCGGCTCGAGGTCGTCAGCCTGCCGTGAACCGTGGAGCGCGCAAGGCCCGGTCCACTTCGCTTCGTGGCCACGCTCAGCGCCCGATCTCCACTCCGATCGAGCCCACGAGCAACGCCTCGAGCGCGCCGCGCTCGACCGAGTGCACCGCCGCGAGGTCGAGACGAACGAAGGCACGCGTCGTGCTGGCGATCGGCCGGGTCTCGAGCTCCACGAACGACCCGCCGCCGAGCACGACCCCGACCTCGGTCGTCTGAACGGTGGCCGCCGCCTCGAGACCGAGGACCAGCGTCGTTCCGCCGACTCTCCACCACGGGACTCTCATCCCGGCGCCGCCGACGACGACGACCGCGCCCGTCCACGTCGCTCCTGCCGCGACGCTGCCGATCAGGTCGGGCGAGCCCCCCTGGTAGCCGACGAGCAGCGCGCCGGCCCCCTCGGTGCTCACGCCGCCGACGGCGATCGAGAACCGCGACTCGGACGCGCCGCCCCCCTTCGCGAGCTCGGCGGTGGGCGCCTCGCGCGTGTACTGAAGGCTCTCGAGCGACATCGGTGAAGCGCCGAGGCGGGCGTGCGCGACGAGGACCGCGTCGGGGGTCACGCACTTCACCACGTAGTCGTTCGACGCGACGAAGACCTGCTCGGCCGGTGTCTCGAGCGCGGCCACGACCGCAGCGCCGTCTCGATCGAGCACGTAGCAACGGCCGAGCGAGGCGGCGCCGTGGACGGGCATGGTCGCCGAGCGGCGCAGCTGGACGAGGACCACTTCCCCCGCGCTGTCGAGCTGGACGGACTCGAGCGGGTGCTGCGGACCCGAGGCGCCGGCAACGGTCGCGGAGAAGGTGCGGCGGTAGATGTAGCCATAGAGCTCGGGGAGCGTGACCTCGCCGTTGCCGTTGACGTCGGCCGCGCCGCGAAGGCCGGATCGGAGCGCCTCGGCGAACGGTGAGCCCTGGATCAAGCCGGACTCGTACGAGAGCTCGTTCGCGCCGCTCGACGTGACCAGGTAGCGCCCTCGCCCGCCAAGCGGGACGAACGACACGACGAGCGGTGACTCCCGGACGAGCCCCTTCGGGGTGAGCAGCGCGCCGCTGAAGCAGGCGTCGAAGAACGTGACGAGCAAGCGCGCGGGGACCGACGCGAGATCCGCGCGCACGTCGGTCCACGTCCAGACCTGACCGTCGACATGCGCTCCGTCCGCGCCGCCGTGGCCGGAGAAGAAGACGATGAGCTCGTCGTCCGGCTGCGAGCGCGCGGCGAGCTGGTGGAGCGCGGCGTGAACCTCCGCGAGGCTCGCGCCCGTGAGGAGCGTGACGTCCTCGCGGCGCACCGCCCCCACGGCCTCGAGCGTCGAGGCGACCCCCCTCGCGTCTTCCTCGGCGAAGCGGAGCGGCGCGTCCACGGCCAGCCCGACGTTCTCGCCGATAACGAGCGCGCGACGCGCGGCCTCGGCGCGATCGCTCCACGTGATCGCGACGAGGAGCGCGAGCGCGACGAGCAGCGTGAGCTTGACCACCGGCGTGTGTCCTACGGCGCCTGGGGGACGTGCAGCGTCTGCATCTCGCCACGGAACACCGGCTCGCGCCCTTCGCGGACGGCCGCCTCGAGCGGCCCGATCGAGAACGGCGTCTCCGAGACGAACACGGTGATCGTCCCGCGGAACGGCGCGTCGAACCGCAAGCTGTCGCCGAACGTCCTCGTGCCCGCCTCGAGCCGCGTCGCGGTGTCACCCGCAGGGAACCATCGGATCGTCTCGCCCCCTTCGTCACGACCGATGACCGCGACGTAGGCTGCGTGCGGGCTCGTCCACGAGAGCTGCACCGCATCTCCTGCCGCGAGCGCGCCTCCAGTCCACGGCACGACGCTCGCGCCGTGGCCCACGAACAGCGCCACGCTCGCCGAGCCCTTCGACACGAGGTCGGTCGACGGCGGCGCGCGGACGAACGCGAGCCACATCGCGGCCGCAGCCAGCGGAGCCGCGACCCCCCACCACCACGCGGGACGCGCGCGCCTCGTCTGGCTCAGGGCGCCCTCTCGCGCCAGCGCCTTCCGTACCCCGTCCGCAGCGTCGCTCTCCATGTACCCGGCGCCCGCGGCCCGCATCGCCTCGAGACGCGCCGCGCACGCGGCACACGTTCGAACGTGCGCCAGACGCACCGAGCCTTCCGCGAGCTCGCCGGCGAGGAAGCGCTCGAGCGTGAGGTCGGACGCACAGGACACACCGCGCTCGCTCATGGTCTCGCCTCCTCTCTCTTCGCCAGCGCGCGCGAGCGCTCCGCGAAGTCGCGCAGCTTGCGCGACACGGTCTTCGTCGAGAGCTGCGTCACGGACGACACCTCCTCGAGGTCGAGCCCGTCGACGTGCCGCAGGTAGACGATCTGCTGCACCTCGATGGGGAAGCCTTCGAGCAGCGCCATCGCGCGCAGGCGCTCATCGGGCGCCACCCCCTCCGGAGCTGGCTCGCGGCCGAGCGACTCCAGCTTCCCCGCGCGCAGCTTCGCGTTGCGGAGCTGCTGGAGACAGTGCGTCGTCGCCACGCTGTAGAGCCAGGTGAACGGCGACGCGTCGCCGCGGAAGCTGCCTCGCTGCACATGCACCTTGAGGAACACCTCCTGCACGGCGTCGCGCGCGCTCGCCTCGTCGCCGAGCATGGCCTTGCAGCGACGGTAGACCGCCGCGCCATGGCGCTCGAAGAGCTCGGCGGAGGGGGGCAGCGGCATCGTGCATCGGCTCAGAAGGGATAGAGGTTCATCCCGGCGACGACGGTCTCACCCCCCGGGAGGCCGTTGTCGACGCCGCCGTGACCGCCGACCTCGAGGTAGAAGGAGAAGCGTCGCTGCAGGAAGAACTCGAAGCCGAACTCGCCGCCGCCGCTGACGACCGCGGTGTGATCGACCCCCGCGCCGAGGGCCGAGAAGACCTCGACGCCGCCGCCGCCGTAGAGACGAACGAGGTTGAGGAAGACGGGAGACCTGCCGATCAGGTCGATGCGTCCGCCGGCATGCTCGTTGAGCACCGTGCTCAATTGCGTCATGTTTCGATCTGCGGGGTTGACCACGTTCGACGTGCTCGGCGCCGCCAGGAACAGGCCTCGAATCGTCGCGCCGAAGAAGCTGACGAACGGGATGTGCACCCTGAGCCCGGTCCCGAACGATCCCGACCACCCCCCCTCCTCGAGGCCGATGGAGACGCCTTTGCCCGTCGGGCCGCTCCATGGGACCGAGAGCTGGACGGCCGGAGTGATCAACAGAGGTGGAAGAGGAGGGGGTGGAGGCGGCTCGGGCACGACGACCGCGATCGCGGCCGGAGGCGGAGGAGCGGCCGGCGGCGGTGCAGCCACGGGCGGAGGCGCGGCGGGTGGGGTCGACGGCGTCACTGCCGGAGCCGGTGGTGCCACGGCCGGGGGGGGAGGCGGGGGAGGCGGCTGAGCGTGAGCGCTCCCTTCCAGCGCGCCGACGAGCGCCAGCGCCGCGAGCTCGGGAAGAAAGACGGGGAGGCGGTGGGCCATCGCAATTCCTTGGTAAGCGACGCTCGAGCTCCCGCCCGTCGTCATCGTGTGAAGGGTTAGATCCTCCATCGACCGGAAACCGGACACCGAAGCGCCCGGCCGTGTCGATTCTCTCCTCGTGACCGCGACAGCGTGCGCGAGCTACTTCGGCCCCGGGAGCTTGCGCGGATCGAAGAGCACCTCGAGCCGCGTGATCTGGCCGTTCTCGGTGCGGATCCACTCCGCCATCGGGATGGTGCCGGCAGGGGTCCGCGTGTCGTAGATCACGCAGACGTCCTGCCCGTCGACGAACTCGCGGCGGATGCGCTCGAGCTTCATGACTCCGCCGAGCTGCGCGAGCGACGCCAGGAACGCGCCCCGTCCGCGCATCTCGCCCATCGGAGACACGAACACGAGGTCCTCCGAGAACAGCTCCTCGGGGAGCGGACGTCCGGAGCGCCAGGCGTCGTAGTAGGCGTCCGCGAGCTGCTTTGCATCGAGCGGCATGGTGTCTGTCTCGCTTTCTCTACGGCGTCAGCGTGCAGGCTTCGGGGCGAAGAACGAGGTCAGCGTCGCCTTGCCGATCCCCTTGAGCGAGGCCTCGACGCGGGTCGTCGGGATCGCTCGCGCGCGGAGGATCTCGGCGACGGCCGGGTCCGACAGCACCGCGTCGGAGATGAGGATCTCCCCTGCCCGGCTCTCCCCCTGGACGCGCGCGGCCAGGTTCACGGTGCGGCCGAAGAAGTCGAGCATGCGGTTGCTCGTGACGGCGATCGCCGGGCCGCGGTGGAGCCCCACCTTCACCTCGATCTCCGCGAGCGGCGGCAGCGCCTTCCCGAACCCCTCCTGGATCTCGATCGCGGCGAGCACCGCGTCGCGGTTCACGGGGAACGACGCCATGACCGCGTCCCCGATGGTCTTGATGATTCCGCCCTGATGCTTGCGGATCACCTCCGTCATCAGCGTGAAGTGCGCCTGCACGAGGGCGTACGCCGCGGAGTCGCCGAGGCGCTCGTACATCTCGGTCGAGCCCTTGATGTCGGTGAAGAGCAGCGTCGTCGACCGGATGGCGAACGAGACATCCGGCGCGAGGAACTCCCCCGAGAACAGATCGCGGAAGTCCTGCAGCCCCGTGACGTAGCTCGCGCTGACCCAGTTCTTGATGGGCAGCTGCGGCACGACCCCGAAGCCGGAGGTCTTCGGGAAGTGGTTCTCGAGGACGAAGGTCGTGCGGCCGGGGCGGACGGTCCGCTCGCGCGGCGTGACGTGCGCATCGGCCGCGAGGGAGAAGCGGATCTCCTGATCGCCGACGGCCTCGCCCGTGACGTGCAGCGTCGCCGCCCCCTCCGGATGCCCGGGGATCGCGCACGTGTAGTCTCCCGCGGCGAGCACGCCTTCGAGCCGGCCTGCCGCGCCCGGGACGATCTCGGTCGCCATCTCCGGGAGTCGGCCGTCGCGCGCGAGCCGGCGCGTGTAGACCGGCGCGGCGGCGGGCCACGACTCCTCGGCGAAGGCCTCGACCGGGATGTGCCTCACGTCGGAGTTGACCGTGAACGTCACCTCGACCTGATCCTCGAGCGAGAGATCCCAGCGCAGCGCGCAGATCTGGCAGTGCGCGCGCCGCTGCAGCTCCATCAGGTGGCGGTGGTACGTCGGGAGACCGAGGCAGGAGGGGCAGTGGATGTCCCAGGTGAGATCGGTGATGCCGAGGCGCGTGGCGAAGAGCAGCGTTCGCACGCCGTCGAGCCGCGACGCGCCCGCGAGGTCGCTCGCGCGGAAGGCGTTGATCTTGTAGCAGTCGAAGTCGTCCCCCTCGTACACGAGCCGCCGGAGGTGGCCGACGACGGCCGGCGTCGCACTCGAGCTCTCGAGCTCGGCGAAGCGGGAGTCTGCAGTGGGATTGCCTGGGGCCGCCATCTCGCCTCCTCGGGAACGTGAGCGGGAGCGTGACTGCGAGCGGTCACGCGCCGGTCAACCTACCACGGCGCCCGCTTGAGCCACGGCCTGCGCCTGACCGATCGACTCCACGTCCTTGAAGTCGAGCATCACCTTCTTGAACCTGTCGACTCGCTCCAGGAGGCGCTTCGCCTGGGATCGGGAAACAAGATTATCGCCCCCGCACTCTGGCAGCGAGCAGCGTGAATCGCGCCCACCGACTGCCGTCCACGGAGTCTCCGTTTTCTACTAGGACGGCAGGACGGCGGGTCGGCCGCTGCCCGCACGCGGACGTGCACGACTTTTGTCGTTGACTTTGCGAGGAAGCTTCGTTTGAGTGTTTGACCCCGCGCCCAACCCTGGAGGCCACGCCTCCCGCGGGACCCCCAACTCCACATTCTCGGACTCGGCAGCACCCGACCCCTCAGCAAGCACCGCGGTGCTCGAGGGACCGGTCTACCCCTTGTGTGGAGCTCACTCGCATGGACACGAACTCGTTCGTCGCCCCAGGTCCCGTCTCGTTCAAGAGCCCTATCAACGATCCTTCACTCCGCAACTCTCTCGCGAGCATCGTCTCGGCGCTCGAGTCGCTCCCGGCCTGGGCCGGCGTGCTCGGCACCAATCTCTCGGACGGGCGCGTCGTCTTCCGGAAGCCACCCCCCTTCGCGCTCGACGACGACCCCTCCGGCGAGGCCGTCCCGCTGCGCGACCGGGACATGAACCGCATCCGGCACTGGTTCGAGATCGAGCTCTCCGTCCAGCTCTCCAGGCAGAACCTCATCGACGCGGTGCATATCGTCGCCGACAAGCACGCCTTCCACCCGGTGCGCGACTACCTGACCTCCCTCTCGTGGGACGGACGACCGCGCGTCGAGCTCTGGCTCGAGCGCTTCGCGGCGGTGCGCCCGCCGGGGGAGGCGGAGGCCACGCTCGTGCGAAGCGTCGCGAGGAAGTGGCTTGTCTCCACCGTCGCGCGCGCCATGCAGCCGGGCTGCAAGGTCGACACGATCCTCATCCTCGAAGGGCGCCAGGGGATCGGCAAGAGCCGCGCGCTCGCGACGCTCGCCGGGCCGCGCTTCTTCAGCGACGCGGCGATCGACTTCGGCGTGAAGGACGCCTGCCAGACGATCCAGGGGGTCTGGATCTACGAGCTGGCGGAGCTCGACGCGATCCTGCGGCGCGACCCCAGCACCGTGAAGGCCTTCCTCTCTCGCGCCACCGATCGCTTCCGCGTCCCCTACGGCCGCACGCCCGAGAGCGTGCCGAGGGGGGTCGTCTTCGCCGGGACGGTCAACCACGGCGCCTACCTCCGCGACACGACGGGCAACCGCCGCTACTGGGTCGTGCGCTGCGAAGGGGCGCTCGACGTCGAGGGGCTCGCGGGCGCGCGCGACCAGCTCTGGGCGGAGGCGCTCCACCTCTATCGAGCGGGAGAGACCTGGCACCTCGACCCGACCCACGAGCGTTCGATGGCGGACGAGGCCGACGCGCGCGTCGAGCAGGACCCGTGGGAGGAGCCGCTCGCCGCCTGGACGGCCGCGAGGGGGACGTTCTCGATGGATGAAGTCCTCGACGACGCGCTCGGCCTCCGGACCTCGAGCAAGAACTCGCACGTCACGGTCCGCGTGAGCCGCCTCCTCTCCCGCCTCGGCTACGAGCGCCGGCGCCGCGCCACCCTCCCACGCGCCTACCACTACGTCCGTGTCGACGTCCCGGCGTCCCACCGTCCCAGTAGGCCGGAACAGACCCCCGAGCTTCCCTTCGCCGCCAGCCACCCCAGGAGCCACCGATGAAGCGCATCCACGTCGCCCTCAATCCGCCCCGCCGCGTGCACGATTTCCTCGCCTTCGCCAAGGTCGTCGCCGTGCACCTTTCCGAAGATCCGCTCTTCTCTCCGCCGGCGAGCCAGCTCGCCGCGCTGGATGCCGCGGTCGTCGCCCTCGAAGCGGCGCTGGCGGCCGTCGTCACGCGAAGGCTCGGCGCGGCAGCCGAGAGGAAGGCGAGGCAGAGCGACGTGCTCGCCGCGCTCCAGGTGCTGCGGGCCTACGTCCAGACGCTCGCCGACACCCTGCCCGCGAACGAGGCGGCCATGGTCGCTGCGCGCGCAGGAATGGACGTGAAGGACGCGAAGGGGCCAAAGCGAGCGGCGCTCACGGTGAAGCAGGGGCGCACCTCCGGAACGGCGCATGCCTACGTGCCCGCCGCGAAGACCCGCGCCGGATACGAATGGCAAGTAGCGCGCGAAGGAGGGGGCTGGGTGTCCCTCCCGTTCACCACGCGGGCCGATGTGGAGCTCGAGGGGCTCGACGCGGGGTCGCTGGTCCGGGTCCGGGCGCGCACGGTGACCGCGGCGGGGCCGTCCGACTGGCTGGCGCCCGTCAGCTTTCGCGTCGCGTGACGCCCGGCGAGCGGAGCGCGGCGCCGCCTCTCACGCGAGGCGCGCTCGTTCTTCCTCGAGCACCGATGCAAGAGGTTCGACGTCGTGAAACCGCACGCATCGCGGCGCTCGGCGCGCGTGGAGCGGCTGTCGGTGCTCGAAGAGACGCTCTCGGTCTTCGTGGAGCAGCGATGCAAGAGGTTCGACGTCGTGGAACCTCTCGCAGCGCGTCCCTCGGCACGCGTGGAGCGGCTGTCGGTGCGCGAAGAGACGCTCAGGTCTCTCGTCGAGCAGCGATGCAAGAGGTTCGACGTCGTGAGACCTCTCGCATCGCGTCCCTCGGCACGCGTGGAGCGGCTCTCGGTGCTCGAAGAGACGCTCTCGGACTTCGTGGAGCGTCGATGCAAGAGGTTCGACGACGGGGAACCTCTCGCATCGCGGCGCTCGGCACGCGTGGAGCGGCTGTCGGTGCTCGAAGAGACGCTCAGGTCTCTCGTGGAGCGTCGATGCAAGAGGTTCGACGACGGGGAACCTCTCGCATCGCGTCGCTCGGCACGCGTGGAGCGGCTGTCGGTGCTCGAAGAGACGCTCTCGGACTTCGTGGAGAGGCTGTCGGTGCTCGGAGAGACGCTCTCGGACTTCGTGGAGCAGCGATGCAAGAGGTTCGACGTCGTGGAACCTCTCGCAGCGCGTCGCTCGGCCTTCGTGGAGCCGCTGTCGGTGCTCGAAGAGAGGCTGAGGTCTCTCGTGGAGCGGCTCTCGGTGCTCGAAGAGACGCGCTCGGCCTTCGTGGAGCAGCGATGCAGGCAGTTCGACGACGGAGGACCTCTCGCAGCGCCTCTGTTGTCCTGTCGCGAGCGGCGCAAGGCACTCGAAGGCCGCCGCTTGCCTCGGCGTTGACGCGACGGCCAAGACGAGGCGCGGCGCCCGCTGCCGCCGGACGGGCGCTCGCGACGGGATGGGCAATCCCACTGGGCGTGCCGCTCGGTCGGCCTGGGTGGGGAAGGAGCCTGGATGTCGTTCGCCGGCTCCTTGCTCGTCATGCCGAGCGTCGCGGCGAGGTCGACGGCGCCGACGGGTCGGGGTCGGGGTCGGGGTCGGGGTCGGGGTCGGGGTTGGGGTCGCGGTCGCGGTCGGGGTCGGGGTCGGGGTCGGGGTCGGGGTCGGGGTCGGGGTCGGGGTCGGGATCGGGGTCGGGGTCGGGGTCGGGGTCGGGGTCGCGGTCGGGGTCGCGGTCGCGGTCGCGGTCGCGGTCGGGGTCGCGGTCGCGGTCGCGGTCGGGATCGCGGTCGCGGTCGGGATCGGGTGCGCGGTCGCGTGCGGAGTTCTCTCGCCGGCGATTCGGGGCTGCGGCCACTACGCGCGGTAATGCGTTGAGAACAATCGGTGCTCGCTAGACGGGATGGGCAATCGCGCGCCGGCTTCGCCGTCACTACGATTGCAATCCCACTGGGCGTGCCGCTCGTTGGGCCTGGGTGGGGAGGCAGCCGCACGGGATTGGTCCTTTCTCGGGGCGAAAGGACCAATCCCATGCTCGACAGACCCATCCTTCCTCATCACAAGCTTCTCGCGTTCGGCGTTGCGAAGGAGCTGCTCGTTGCCGTTCGAGAGAGCGGCATTCGCGACACTCACCTCCGCGACCAGGCGATGCGCGCCGCGCAGGGCGCGTGCCTCAATTGCGCAGAGGGCGCGGCGCGCGTGACACGCGCTGACAAGGCTCGCGCCTTCACCATCGCGCGCGGCGAGGCGGTGGAGGCGGACGCGGCGATCGAGATCGCAGTCGTCTGCGGCACCGCGAAGCAGTCAGACGCGGATCGCGTGGCAATCATCACCGACCGACTCGTCGCGATGCTCACGCGGCTCATACGCTGAGCCGCGTGAGCTTTCGGAGGCTCCGGCTCAGCGCTGGAGCCTCCAGAGCATGGCCTTGAGTCGAACCGCGAGAGCCTGGATGTCGTTCGCCTGCTCCATGCTCATCATGCCGAGCGTCGCGGCGAGGTCGACGGCGCCGACGGTCTCGTGGAGGCTATTATTGGCTTCCACGAAGTACTTGCGCCGCATGGCGACGCCGTCGTTGGGCAACCCCTCGCAGAGTTGAAGGAAGCAACTCTTGCTGGCGCGGGTGGCCTGGTCCCGCAGTTCGGTGTCGCGGATCTTCGAGAGGTGGACGAGCTTCGCGATCTCCTTCGCAACGACGTAGCTATCGAGCTTCTGAAAGGGCAACTGGTTGTCTTGCATGGTCGGGGTCCTCACAAAGCGAAGCGAGGACCCCGACCGTGCAAGACCACGAGCCCCGAGAGAAACGCAGCGATCCTGCGACCGGAGTGACAGCCCCGCTGGCACGAGGACGCTCAATGAGCCGAGGTCGGGGTCGAGGTCGTGGTCGGGGTCGCGGTCGCGGTCGTGGTCGTGGTCGTGGTCGTGGTCGCGGTCGTGGTCGTGGTCGTGGTCGTGGTCGTGGTCGTGGTCGTGGTCGTGGTCGTGGTCGTGGTCGTGGTCGTGGTCGTGGTCGAGGTCGTGGTCGTGGTCGGGGTCGTGGTCGAGGTCGCGCGCGAACTCAGCGAGGCGTGAGCTTGAGGATCGAGGACGCTCCCGAGACGAAGTATAGACTCGTCGCATCGAGCGCGAGCGAGCTCCCCCCAAAAATCGAGCCGACGCCGGTATAGGGCGCGATCGCGCTCGGCTGCCCCGCCGCGAGATTGCACTTCATGACGTTCGTGCAGCAGCACCTCCCCGACATCGAGCGCATCATCGTTCACTGCGATGCGGGGGTGTCCAGATCCCCCGCCGTGGCCGCAGCGATCTCGAAGGTGCTCACCGGCGATGACGCCGAGTTCTTCGGCGGACGCTACCGCCCCAACATGCGCGTCTACCGCACGTTGCTCGAAGCCCACGAGGCAGCTCTACGAGCGTGAGCCCCCCCCACGTCCTCAGTTCTCACCCTTCATCTGCACGCCGTAGTCCTCAGGCTTGAAGCCCTCCGGCCACCGCGTGGCTCGATCTGCACGCGCACCTTCCAGCTTCGTCCGTTCGAGCCCCTCGCAGCGCAGGTCTGCACCGTCGAGGACGGCACCGGCGAAGACGGCGCCGCCGACGTTGGCATCACGAAGATCCGCGCCCGTGAAGTCCGCCTTCTCGAAGCCACCGCTACGCATCATGGCCCCGCGCAGGTTTGCCCCCACGAAGCTCGCACGTACAGCTTCGCTTGCAGCAAGGCTCGCACCGGCGAGGTTGGCGCGGTCGAAGACCGTCCCTTCGAGCCTCGCCGAGCGCAGCTCACTGCCCGACAGATCCGCTTCCCGAAGGTCTCGACCCTCAAGGAGCGCTCGATGCAAATTGAGCCGAGCGAGGTTCGCGCCGATCAGCGTGTCCCCTTCAACGTGCACGTCGTTGCCGGTCTCGCACCGGATGATGATCATCACCAAGCCTCCGGCGAGATGGGGATGTCTGCCCACGGCGCGGCGCTTCCTGGCCGTCCGCCAAGCCACTGGATGACCGGCGTTTCCCGCCCAAGGATTTGCCCCGCGATGTAGCGGTGGTTCCCGTCGACGATCATGCTCCCGTCGACGATCATGCTCCCGTCGACCTTGATGGCGGGCGGCACCTCACCGGCGAGCAGCTCGTCCACGTACTGCTGCACCCTCGGAAGAGAGACGCTCTCGGCTTGCTGAGACGATAGCGGCGCATCCTTCATCGCGTTGCGGATGACCTCCTCGGTCACCTGCTCGCCCCGCGTGATCGCTGCCCCTCCTCCCTCTGCGGCGGCCGTGGAGGCAACGGCACCGTAGATCGCTCCCTCGGCCAGCCCACTCCGTTCGATGAGTTCGAGGGTGCCGTCGTAGGCGTGGACGGCTCCGGTGCCACCAGCTACGGGCGGGTTCGAAGGCCCGTCGTACCTCACGAGCGCCCCGTCGTAGCCGTACTCGTTGGCGCTCCTTGGTTCTGGCTGCGGCGACGGTTCGCTCACGATCCGGGTCGTAGCGGTAGGCCGGACCGCCGCATCGTACGCGATGAGCGCGGGGATCGTTGCCGCCACCGCGCGCAGCGGGGACAGGACAACCACCACGAGTAGGATGACGAGCGCCGCGAAGGCGTGACTCAAGCGCCACATAGCTCAGCTCGTAAGCTGCTTGCCAAGCGAGTCGGCGACCAACCGCACCCATTCGCGCTCTGCGAGGCCGTCCGGTCGAGGATCATAGTCACATCCAAAACTTGAGGGGAGTCCGGCTATCGGATTGGAAGTTGTCTCCTCCAACCAGGATCGCAGATCGTCCTGCGCCTGCATCACCTGCGCTCTTGCGTTCTCCTTCACGTACAGAGCCACGACGTCCGTCCAGGACTTCGCTCCACCGATGTCCCAGTCCTGGTTGAAGTAGCCGCTGAAGAACTGCCGTAGCCGCGCGTCTCTGTCATTCATGGCGTCGGAAAACCCGTCAGGGTGAAAAAGCCTCCAGATCCATTGCCTTGGAGCACGAAGGTCGCTCCCGTCGCATCAGCGGAATACCCGCCAAGCACCCGGATCGTCCCGCCCGAGAACTGCCCGCTCACCGTGAGACGCCCTGCCGCCCCGGCCTGAGTCCATGACGAAATGGCACCGACGTTCTGTCCCATGACTGCACTACGTGCGGCTTCAGCTTCGGCGCGAGTCGTGAACGACGATGCGACGGTCAGATTTCCCTGAGCGGCAAGACGCGCATCGAGTGCGGCAGCGTCCAATCCAACGTGCCTCGCAAGCAGGTGCCCGCCAGCGGCTTCGTCGGCTAGAAGGCCGCCCTCTGCGGCCGTCGTGGGGACGGGAGCACCGTAGATCCCTCCCTCGCGCACGTCATGCCGTTCGACGAAGCTGCGGGCGCGGTTGTAGGGATGGACCGCTCCGGTGCCCACCGGTGCCTGCGGGTTCGCGTCACTGTCGTAGCCGAAGCGAACGGCATCGTAGGCATCCTCGGGGACGCCGCCCCGCTCGGGTCGTGCCGATGATTCTCGGGTCATCCACGTCGTAGCCGTAGGCGAAACCGGCATGTCGTAGGCGATGAGCGTGGGGAGCACCGCCGCCACCGCGCGTTGCGGCAGCAAGACGATCCCCACGATGAAGAAGACGGCCGCGACGATCCGGGTCATCGCGGCAGCCGCTTTCGCATCCGCGCGGTTCACGGGTCGGCCGCGACGATCTTCGACTGCTCCTCCTTGAACACGGCGATGGCATCGGGGTCACCGTCGAAGAAGCGCTCCCAAAATCCCACCCCGCTCCACGCCTGCGGTTCGAGCGAGAGGCAGCCGGGCTTCGGTGACGTGATCACCCAGGTCGGGGGGATCTTCGGGCTCACCACCTCGAACATCTCGGGCTCGAAGATGGCGGGCGTCGACTCCTCGCCGACGAGGCGCAGCCCCGTATGGCCTGGCTCTGCCCACACGCTGAGCACGTGATAGACGCTGCCAATCTTGGCCCACGCCGAGCGCCCGACGGGGCGGCCCCTGGAATCGAGCAACTTGATGCAACGAACTTTCATGGCGCGCTCCCGCTGAAGGGCTGGAAGTAGGTCGGCCCTTGCTCTCCGTTGACAATCGCCTTGAAATCGAGCCCGTAGAACGTCTTGCCCGTCGACGGGTTCATATAGAAGTGGACCTGGAACGGCCCCGACGGGCTCTGGAACGTCTGCGTTGAGAACTTTCCGAAGCCCTGGGGGATGGCGGGGTTCCCGAGCCGACCCGGAGGCATGATCTGCCTCGCCCCCTGGACCGCCTCCTGCGACAGCTCACCAGTCGCAGTGAAGGCCGACTCCGCTTCCTGCCGCGCGAGGTCCATCGCGAGGCGTGGGGCATTCACCCCCTCTGCGGCCGTCAGGACCTCGCCCGACAATCCCCCCGTATCCAAGAAGGAGACCACCATCGCCCCGTACACCACTGTGCGTAAGATGTCGCGCACCTGGTTCGGAGTCGACCCAAAGAGACCCGTTCCGAACTCTAGGACACGCACGTCCCTGTCAGCCAGCTGCCTCGCAGCCCAGGGATTCTTCGAGGAGTCCGTCGGATCGAAGCCGGAGCCATCCGTGCGCGGGCCGGCACTGAACGCCCCGAGGCCCGTACGCTGCACAAACCCGCCGTCGCCGGCGGGATCGAAGCTCGGAGACGCAGGGGTTGACCCGTCGATCTGCGGGGCCACGACGGGGCCATTCCAGAACTCGTAGGACGTCTTACACGCCGGGCCGTTGCAGACCGCGCCGAGTACCCCGTTGGCGTACGGGGTTATCGTCGTCGGATCGATGCCTGCAGGCGACGACGGCGGCGGAGGCGGAGGGGGATCCTGTCCCTGCGTGTCCGAGTCGCTCAGCCCGAGAGGGTCGACGAACCGCAAGGGGTTTCCCCACACGAAGCGGTACGGGTTCAGGTCAGCGCCCAGCGCGTGGATCGCGAGCGGGTCGGGACTCGCCCAACGGAAGAGAAGCGGCGAGTAGTAACGGGCTCCGTAGTAGACGAGACCGACCTCGTAGTCGCCCTCTTTGCCGGAGTACTGAAAACTCTCGCGAAAGCTGTTCCACCGCGTAGCGCGATAGTCCGAGTCCACCTGTCCGAAGGGCAGATAGGTCGTCTGTTCCACTAGCTCACTGGTATCGCGATCGATGACCGAGCTGCTGGACCCGAGTGCATCGCCGAGCTCGAGGAACACATGCAGCGGGTTACCAAGCGACGGCAAGTCTCCAGCGACATCATAGACGGCCCTCCCGTATGAGGCGCCCCCGCACGTCAGGTATATTGCTTCCGTAGTGTCGGTACGATCGTAATCGTTCGGCTCCAGGTTGTTCCACTGAGAGCCGACGAGACGAAGGGACGGAAAGACGTCAATAGTGAAGACATCTGCACCATCGATATTGTTGTTCGACGAATGAACGACTCGCTGTCCTGCGGCATCATAGACGTATGTGTCCTCGATACCCTGGCTGGCAGAGACCTCTGTGGAAGGCTGCGTCGACGTCCATACGGACTCGTTCCTGGTAGCTTTCGCTAGATGTCCAGCCTCGTCCCACTCATACGATAATTGCAATGTCAGCGTGTCATACGATGCCTGCACAGCCAAGCCTGTTGCAACGATCGTTGCGAGGTTGCCCGCTGCGTCGTAGGTGGCTGTATAGTTCCCGCCCGACGACGTCCCGCCTTGAATCTGATTTGGCCCCAGCAAAGATGTGCCGAAGCTCGCGGTTCCGAACGAGCGCTGAAGAGGATAGTTCGCAAATATTGCAGACGTAAGGGCGTTCAGATCGTTGTACGTGTACGTCGAGCTGACCGGCTGAGCGTACGACGGCCACTCGGGGGCGATCCGCCCGTCCGCGATGGACAGTGGATTCCCCGAAAGGTCTGGCGTTATGCTCACGGACTGCAGGACTGTCTGCGTGTCGTAGCTGGCAGTGTTCGGCGGCGTATAGTATCCGGACAACGGTGTCGTCCACACGCTCGGAGCCACACGCTTCGTCACCAGGCTGTTGAGGCGTCTCTGCGAATCGTAGACGAACGTCGAGGTCGTGCCTGCGGCGTCCCCATACGTGCGGGTCCAGACCTTACCGTCCACGTAATGCGCCTCGTTGGCCACCAGAGGCCCATATCCGCCCCCGACCGCAACGGCGACGTCGCGCGCGTCGTACGTCGTCTGTATCCAGTTCGTCGACGTGACACTCCCGGCCATCGTGATTGGATTCCACCCCTCCAGCTGGGGCACGTCCGCTCCGGTGGTCTCCGCAACGAGGCGATTCGACTCGTCGTACGCGAATGCCTTCGCGAACCACGTCGCGGTGTATCTTCCCGCTGGTGCACCGTCATACGCCCCCGTGCCTGCAGCAGCGACCTGACGCGCTTCGCCCGTGACGCGGCCGCGGAAGTCGTAATCGTACGTCGTGTGCTCCCCTCGGCTGTACGTCGCCGCGAGCTTTCCGGCCAGAACATTCACGTTCGTGTAGAAGCCTGACTGCGCCAACGGGTCGACGCCATCGTAGACACGCATGACCTCAAGACCCGCTCCGGTGGTCCAGTTGGGCTGCGTGTACGATGCTTGCCCATATGCACACGGAATATAGTCCTCCGTCGTCTCGCGCCCCATCGCGTCGTACGTAACGTTTATACCGCATCCGAGGACGGCGGAGCCAAGGTTGTCTCTGTGATTGTGCGCGCCGCCGACGCGGACGGCGTAGCGCTCGAGAGGGCCGACTTTGGCCCAAGGTGCTCCCTCAAATCCGCGAGGCGCTCGAACGGACGTGAAAGCAGCAGAGACGCTCAGCCCGCGGGCGCTGCGTCCTCCTTCGCCCACTCGCGATGGATCTGCGTCGCGATGTACAGCGCAGGAAACGACAGGAACAGACCGACGAACCCGAACGTCTCCTCGAACGCGAGCAGGCTCAGCACGAGAATGAGCCCCGGCAGCTTGACGTGCTTCGCGGCCAGTCGCGGCGTCAGGTAGTAGCTCTCGATCTTGTGGAGGACGAACGTCACGCCGAGCATCACGCCGACGGCCCACGCGCCGCGCTCCTCGTAGGCGACGACGCAGAGCACCGAGCCGGCGATGAAGTTCCCGACGACCGGCAGGAACCCGCAGACGAGGATGAGGAGGAACAGCGGCAGCTTGTGCGGGAGCCCGAGGAGGAGCAGCACCGGGAACGTGATCACCGCGTTCACCACCGCCGTGACCCCCTGCATCTTCACGGTGATCGCGATCGCGTCGCCGACGTAGCCGAGCCATCGCGCCATCGTGCCCGACACCGACTCCGCGTCGAGCGTCTTGAACCAGTGGTCGATCTCGTCGCGCTCGAACAGGTAGATGACCGAGAGGAGGAAGCCGATGACGATGTACAGCGCGAGGTGCGCGAACGCGGTGGCGTAGTGGAGCCCCTCGAGCGCGTGCGCCTTGATCGTCTCGGCCGCACCTCCTCCGCCGCCGGCTTCACCGCCGGCCATGTGGCGCAGCCGCTCGACGACGGGCTGGTCGAGGAGGTGCTCGGCCAGCTCGCGCCCCTCCGCGCGGATGTCGCGCACGTGCGGGAGGATGGCGCGCACTCCGATGAAGATGCTGACCGCGACCGCGGTGACGCCGACGAGGAGAATGCTCGCGACGCCGCCTCGACGCTCCATCCCCGTCCGGTCGTGGATGAAGTCAGCGACGATGGTCAGCGCCCGGACGATGATGACGAAGCAGACGAAGACCGGGGCGAGCTCGCGCAGCCCGTAGAGAATTCCGCAGAAGAGCACCACCGCGGCGAGCCGTCTCCACTTCGCATCGGCGGGGAGCGGCAAGTAGTTCGAACGCATCGCCGGATGGGAGCGGCTTCCGAGAACCGGAGCAAGGGGTTTTGCATGGTCCCGGAATTCTCACGGCGCTTCCGGCGAAGCGTTGGCCAACGGAATTCTCACGGCGCCGGCGGCAGGGCGCGCGCACGATGCGCCGGTGCCACCACGCGAAGCGTCGTCCGAGCACAGAGGCCTGCACCCGGTGCAGGTCACAGTGCTCAACCACTCGACCATCAACAACTCAACGCGGCGGCGGCTCCGAGCACACGTGGTTGATGCACGTGACGCCCGAGCCCGCGCCGCAGCAGTCCGTGGTCGACGTGCACTTGTCGCCGTTCGCGGCGCAGCCCGAGGTGGCGGACTGGCACACGCCCGCCGCAGGAGCGCTCGCTCCAGTCGCGTCCCCGGTCGCGCCGGCGTCCGACGGAATCCCTGCTTCGGAGGAGATGCCTGCATCCGGAGACCCCGCCGCGCAGAAGCCACCGCAGCAATCGGTCCCCGTCGCGCACGAGCTGCCGTCCCCCTTGCACGGCGGGAGCGACCAGAACCCGCGCATCGCGAGGTTCGTCTCGTCCTGCCCCGTGAGGTGAAAGGCCGCGTGGCTCGGGTCGACCCCGGGCATCGGGTTCTGATCGATGGCGGCCACCCAGAGCTGCTTCACTTCGGAGCACGGCGTCGTCGTGCACGGGAGGGCCTGGCCCGTGAGAGTGTTCCCGTACGTGCGGCGGCTCGTGAACACCACCCAGAAGTACCCGCCCGCGGCGACCGGCGCGAAGCTCGGCTCGAAGTTCCAGGAGAGATCGCGCGACCCTGCGGCGAACGGATATCCGTCTCCGTCGAGGTTCGCGAGGCGCACCTCCTGGTTCGGCGTCACCGCGCTCGCCATGTAGAGGTCACCGTTGCCGCCGCGCGTGTCGAAGCTGACGGCTCTGGAGTAGATGACCCACTGTCCGTCGGGCGACACGCTGGGCCACGTGATCGGATTGCCGGTGCCGACGGGGACGAGCGACTGCGTGCCCGAGAACATCGGGTTTGCCGACCCGTCGAACTGGATGACGCTCAGCGCACCGGCCGGTGGATTTTGCCAGTTCCCGCCGGCGGCGGTCCATCCGGACGGGTCGCCGCTGCTGACGAACGCGACGCGCGAGCCATCCGGGGACCATGCCGGCGCTGCGAACGCCGACCCTGCGACGCCGCTGGTCGTCACGGGCAATCCGTCCGCGGTCGTGAACAGCCCCATATCGGTGTCCGGTCCGCCGTAGTCGGAGACCCCGCTCTGGGCCATCGAGTTCGTCAGGACGTACTTGCCATCGGGCGAGAGCGCGGGCACCTCCCAGGCGATGTTCTGCCAGACGGGCTGCCCGGCGGCGTTGGGGTTGATCTCCCATGTCCCGCCGAGCGAGTGAATGGGCTGGTCCGTCTTCAGGTCGTAGCTGCCCGCGTAGACGCCGCCCCCGCTCACGAGCGTCGAGCCGTCCGCGCTCACGGTGTGACAGGTCATGAGGCAACCCCCCGCGCCGGCCGTGCTGTTCTGCTGGAACTGCGTCGGGTCGTTGATCGGTGGCTGGTTGGCAAAGTCGTCGGCGGTCGCGGAGCCTGGCTGGATACGGAGCACCCGGCCGAGGTTGTTGGACCAGTAGTAGATCGTGCCGCGCATCGACCCTGTCGCGATGGTCCAGGTCTGCTTGGCGATCTGCGTCGCGACCGTTCCGTTCCAGCGCGCGACGGTGAGCGTCGTTGCGCCCGACGTGGAGGAAGTGAGCGCCTGCCAGGTGGTGGGATCGATGGCGATCTGCGACGAAGGAGCCCCCGTCGATGCCGTGAAAAGCTGAAGCTCGAAGGTCGCGCTCTTGAGGTCCACGTAATACTGGTCGGTCGTGGCGCCGCCGTTCCACTGCAAGATGGGCGGCAGGAGACCTCGAGGCCACACGGTCCCGTTGTACGGATACGCCCACACGACCGCCGCGTCGGAGGTGAGCGTCGTCATCAACGCGGCGGCCACGGCGGGCGTGACGGCCGCGGGGTTCTGGGTGAGCAGCACAGTGACGGTGAGCGTGGCGGACGCGGAGACCCCCTGGAAGGTCGCGCCGACCGTCACGACACCGCCGAGCGCGCCGCTCGCGTGAAAGACGCCCGCCGCATCCATGCTGCCGATCTGCGGCTCGTCGGCGCTCCAGGAGAGGCCCGTCGTGACCGACGCGTGCGAGCCGTCTGCGTACTCCACGGTCGCCGTGAAGGCGTCGGTGGCGGCAGCGCCGTTCGTGCACTGCAGGGTCGGTTTCGCCGGAGCGATGGTGAGGGACTGCACCGTCTTGTTCCCGAGCGAATGCCCGCCGTCCATCCCGAGGTGCGGCGGTGCATCGCGCGCGACACGCGACGCGTCTGCCGTCGGGCTTGCGTCGCCACCGTCTGCCGCAAACCCCGCACCTCCGGATCCGCCACAGGCGACGGCGAGGGAGACGGCCGCAACAATCGAATACTTCGAGGGAGTCTTCATCGAATACCCACCACGCTCTGCGTCCGGAACGGGACGCTCCCACACCACAGCACAAGGTAGGCCAGCGACCTCGGTTCGCCGCAGCTGCACGATCCGGCGGGAACGACGGGGAATGGCGCGAGTCGCGTCGCTCCCGGATCCCACCGTCGGATCCTCCGCGATCCACCAGGTCCTCCGGGCAGCTGAGCGAGCGCACGAGCCACCTCCGCGGCTCCGCGCGCGCTACCGTGGCTCGATGCGAATCGCGTCGAGCCTCTCCCGTCCTGTCCGCGTCGTCGCCCTCGCAGGCGCGATACTCGCGGCGTGCAGCAGCGGCGGCAGCAGCACGAGCTCCACCAGCAGCGGCCAGAGCGGTGGCCACAGCAGCGCGAGCACGAGCCGCGGCGCGAGCACGAGCAGCAGCACGGGCTGCCCGGAGACCCCCATCGCGTGCATCGCCGGGTACACGTTCAACGAGGCGACCTGCAGCTGCATGGCGATCCCTTGCTCGAGCAACGAGGACTGCACGGGCGCCGAGACTGTCTGCAGCGACGGTATGTGCACGTCCTCCCAGATGGTGGCCGCGTGCGCCGCCATCTTCACCTGCCAGAACGCGATTGCCGGAGGCGGGACGTGCGACTGCCACGCCGACTGTCAGTGCGACCCCGGCAACGCGAGCGGGAAGGGCGCGACGTACTGTCTCGGCGCCGGCGGCACGTGCATTCCGCGCTGCACGACGCAGAGCGATCCGGCGATGTTCTGCGCCTGCATCCTCTCGGGGACGCAGTGCGCGCCGAGCGGCGCGTGCGAGCTCCCGTGCAAGTCGCCGAGTGACTGCCAGCAAGGCACGTGCACGGACGGGCTGTGCGTCGTCCCCCTCGACCCTTCGATCAACACCGGCCCGTGCGCGGACGCTGGCCCGACGGACGCGAGCGCCGGCTGAGGAATCGACGCGTCTCGCCGTCAGCCGACGAAGAACTTCGCGCGCACGGCGACGGGCCCGCCGGAGAACGCCGGCAGGCTCAGCGCGCCGTACTTCTGCGATAGGCAGGACCCGTCGACCGCTGCGCCCTGGACCGGGTTCACGATCTCGACGAGGTCGACCGTGCCCTTCGGGCTGAACGTGATGCGCGCCGTGCCGTAGCCGTGCACCGAGCCCGCGGGCCAGCACGACGACACGTCGACGCTGTCGACCGCTCCATGCGCAGCGACGGCGTCGAACCCCGGCGGAGCGGCGGGAGGCGCGGGGACGGAGGCCGCCGCGAGCGCGACCTCGTCGACGACGAACGGCTCCGGCGGTGCGTACTCCTCCACGACGACGACTCGAGGAGTCGAGGCCGCTGCGACGAGTGCGGCGGTGGTCGCCACGCGTAGCCCGAAGAGCGCGGGCACCATCATGCCGCGACCACACCCCGAAAGAGCAGCGACGAGAGAGAAGCCAACGAGACCAAGCAGTGCGCGGTTCTTCATGATGACTCCCCATGGTGCAAGCTGAGTGCCGACGGTGACGCGGGCGCGACCGAGCTGATTTCGCGAAAACACGGCCCTCGTGGCGCCGAAACCCGTGAACATCGCACCACACTGTGATGGATGCAGTTTGCGCTTTGGCCGTCCGAAGTCTCGTCCGCACGGGAAACCTGGGCTAGGCTGAGTACATCGGTGAGATGGGGCGCGAACTAGCCAAAGAGACTTGGGTTGGTCTCGAGCCCGGTGACGTGGTCGCGGGCAAGTATCGAGTCACGCGCATCATCGGCCGCGGCGGCGTCGGGATCGTCGCCGAAGCAACCCACGAGGCGGACGACCGCCGGGTCGCGATCAAGGTGCTCCGCCCGAGCCCCGACAGCCAGGCGGAGGCGACCGCGCGCTTCCTCTTCGAGGCGAAGGCGGCGGCGCAGATGAAGAGCGTGCACATCGCGCGCATCCTCGAGGTGTCCACCCTCGACGACGGGGCCCCTTACTTCGTCATGGAGTTTCTCGAGGGCCACGACCTCGCCGCCGCGCTCAAGGGCGAAGGAGTGCTCTCCGTCGAGACCGCGGTCGACTACGTGATCCAGACGTGCGACGCGCTCGCCGAGGCCCACAGCGCAGGGATCGTCCATGGCGATCTGAAGCCGTCGAACCTCTTCCTGACGCTCACCGAAGGGGAGTCGGTCGTCGTGAAGCTGCTCGACTTCGGGATCTCGAAGCAGATTCCCTCGGGCGACGTGGAGCTCGGTTCCACCAAGACCCACTGGCCGGCCATCGGCACCCCGCTCTACATCGCACCCGAGCAGCTGCGGTCGAACCGGCGCGTCGACCACCGCGCGGACATCTGGGCGCTCGGCATCATGCTCCACGAGAGCCTGACGGCCCAGATGCCGTTCGCCGGCACGACGCTCTCGCAGATGTCCGCCGCCATCGCGGGCGATGCGCCCGTGCGGTGTCGAGCGCAGCGCCCCGACCTGCCGGAGGAGATCGAGACCATCGTCCTTCGCTGCCTCGAGAAAGACGCCGACGACCGCTTCAAGAACGTCGGCGAGCTCGCGAACGCTCTGTTGCCGTTCGGTCCTGCGAACGCGGAGATGACGGAGAAGCGCATCGCTACGGTCCTTGCGCGAGCGACCAACGTGACCGTCGCGCCGCCGCCGCCATCCGGAGCGCCGGGCTCGATTCCCGTACTGAAGACGCCGTGGATGCCGATCCTGCCGGCCATGCCTGCGATGCCGACGATGCCCGCGATGACGGTGCAGCCGGACCCCGCCCTCGACGAGGTGGGGGCAAGGGTGACGGCCATCCCGGATCCGCCTTCCTCGGCACGAACGACCGCACCGAGCTCGGCCGCGCAGCCGGAGGCGTCGCCGAGGCCCGCGGAAGCCGTCACCAAGCCCCCCCCGCCCACGCCACGCGTGGCGAGCGCAGCGGCAACGCAGCCGCCGCCGGCCGCCACGACGCCTGCGCCGAGCGCGGAGCCGACGAAGCCGCCGCCGTCCCCGCGAGCGTCCGTGCCGACCGTCGACGCCTTCACCGCTCCGCTCCCTCCCGAGACGGTGCTCGATGGCGATCGCGCGCAGCATCCGGGCCCCGCTCGAGGCCGCGTCGCGTTGTGGGTGGCCGTCGCGGCGGTGATCGCGGGGCTCGGTGTCGGCGTCCGCTTCATGACGAGCGCGAGCAAGCCAGCGGACGACGCGACCGCGCAGGCCGCTGCGAGAGGCTCGGCCGACCCGCCACCGACGCCTGGCGCGGCGCCGCTCGTCGACAAGGCTGCGGAGGTCGCGCCAATACGGCGGCCCGCCACGCCTGCCGCGGCTCCGTCCGATGCACCCCAGCCTGCCCAGCCTGCCGCGTCGGCGACGCCGTCGGACCCGTCACCGGTGGCCTCCGCGACGAGCAAACCCGCAGCGTCGAAGTCCGCGCACCATCACGAAGCCGCGCCGGCGACCGCGCCGGGCACCGCCGAGCCAGCCAGCACTGCAGCCTTCGGAGGTTCCCGCGAATGAGAGCTCGAGCAGCGGTCGCCCTCGCTGTCGTCGCCCTCGCCGGGTCACACGCCCTGCCCGCCGCGGCGCAGGCCCCCCCTCCCGTTCACAAGGCGGATGCGCTCTTCAATGCAGGGCGGAGCCTGCTCGAGGCTGGCGAGTACGAGGAGGCGTGCCCGAAGTTCGCCGAAGCCAACACACTCGCGCCGGGCCTGGGCGTGACGCTGTACCTCGCCGACTGCTACGAACGGCTCGGCAAGACCCAGAGCGCGCTCTTCTGGTTCCGCAAAGCAGTGGAGCTCGCCAGCGCCAAGAAGGACAAGCGCGGTCCGGTGGCCGCGGCTCGCGCCCTCGCGCTCGTTCCTCGCGTCCCTTCGCTCGTGGTCAGGGTGAGCCCGGAGGCGCAGGCGCAGCATGTCGAGGTCGCGCGCGACGGCGCGCCCTTGCCCGCGAGCGCGTGGGGCGCGGCGACGCCGCTCGACCCGGGCGATCACGTGCTCGACGTGACCGCTGCAGGGAGAGTCGCGCGTCACGTGGCGTTCCATCTGGCGGCGACCGCCGAGACCCACACCGAGACGGTGGCGCCCCTCGATGCGCCTCCCCCCGCGCCGGCGGCGCTGCCTCCGGCGATCGTGGACGTCACACCTCCTCCTCCTCCGCCGCCGCCCGCACCGGAGCCGCCCCCGCGCAGCCACGGTCACTACCTCGCGATCGCCGCGGTCACGGCGGGCGTGGGTGTCGTCGGGATCGGGGTCGGCGCCGTGATGGGCGTCGTCGCCTCGTCGAAGCTGTCGGACTCCAACGCCGGCCCGTGCGACTCCTCGAACCACTGCACGCCCGCCGGCCTCGCGTTGCGGTCGGACGCAGTGCACGCCGGGAACACGTCCACGATCGCCTTCGTCGCCGGCGGCGCGCTCGTCGGTGCCGGCGTCGTGGTCTTCCTCCTGCGACCCAAGGAGGGCTCGGCCGTCGGCTCCGTCGCGCTCTCGCCCGCGATTGCACAGGGTGGCGGCGGCTTCACGCTCGGCGGAGCGTTCTGAATGACTCCGTCTCGCGCTTCGCTCGTTCCGCTCTACTTCGTCCTCGCGTGCGTTGCCGTGGCGTCCGGCGCGGCATGCGTCCAGGTGCTGGGGATTACCCAGGGCCTGCCGCTCGTCGACGCCGGCGGGGCGAGCGACACGGGCGTGCCTCACGACGCGGGGGCGGCCGACGCTGGCCACGACGCGATGACGCACGACGCCCGCACCGTCCGCGACGCGCCCGCGGACGTCGTTCACGACGCTGCCTGCGTGACGCTCGCCAACTTTTGCGACCACCGCTGCGGGCAGGCCGTCGACAACTGCGACCGTCCGATCACGTGCGGGGGCTGCGAGGGGGGCGCTTCATGCACGGCGAACGCGTGCAACTGCACGCCCGAAGCGATCAGCACGACGTGCGCGGGGCGCACGTGCGGCTCGGTGACGAACAACTGCGGGCAGAGCGTCGCCTGCGGAACCGCCGGTAGCGTCAACTGCGCATCGACGACCGATATCTGCCTTGCGACCGACACTTGCTGCACGCCGGACAACGCGACCCCGTGCGTCGGCAAGTGCGGCATCGCGGCGATGAACAACTGCGGACAGACGATCACCTGCCCGTCCAGCTGCGGAGACGGCGGGGTCTGCCTGTCGAACCAGACGTGCTGCTCGCCCGATCCGAACTGGTGCACCAACCGCTGCAGCGCGTCCACGAACGACTGCGCGCAGCACGTGAACTGCGGCAACTGCGACGGCGGGCTCACGTGCACGGGCGGAGCGTGCGGGTGCGTCCCGGAGGCGGTGGCGACGACGTGCGCAGGTCAGGTCTGCGGCTCTGCGAAGAACAACTGCGGACAGACGGTGTTCTGCGGCTCGGGCGGATCGCCCAACTGCGCGTCCGCCTCCGCGGTCTGCGTGAGCGGCGCCTGCTGCCAGCCCGAGAGCACGGCCGCGGCCTGCGGCACCGCGTGCGGCGGCGCGATGAAGACGAACAATTGCGGTCAGATGGTGACCTGCGGCGCGTGCACGTCCGGCACCTGCGTCGCCCAGGCATGCTGCGTCGACAACGGGATGGCGTGCAGCGGGCTCATGTGCGGCTCCGCCACGAACAACTGCGGACAGACGGTGGAGTGCAACGACACCTGCAGCGCGGCGACTCCGTGCAACACCGGCGGCGCCGGCGCGAACCAGTGCTGCGCGGACAATGGCATGGCGTGCACCGGGCTCGCGTGCGGGTCCACCATGAACAACTGCCTGGCGATGGTGACGTGCCCGAACACATGCACCGCGGCGACCCCGTGCAACATCGGCGGAGCCGGCGCAAACCAGTGCTGCTCCGACAACGGCATGGCCTGCAAGGGGGCCACGTGCGGCTCCGCCACGAACAACTGCGGCGCATCCGTGTCGTGCGGCTCGTGCAACGCAAATCAGCAGTGCAGCGTCATGGGGGCGTGCTGCAACATCACCGGCATCACGTGCGCGGTGAACACGGACTGCTGTAGCGGGACCTGCGACCCGGTGATGCTGGTCTGCGACTGAGCTGTCACGCCAGGCCGTGCGGCTGAGCGCGATGGCCTCGATGCGCGCGAGAACGCCACATGAGAGATCATGTGCCGCAGCTCGCTGGCCGACGGAAGCGGGCGACCGCGCGTCGCCGGCGAGCGAGTCAGCGCTCGTCGCATGGCACGTCGCGTGCTCTGCGCACGGCCGTCTCCTGTGGAGACGCTCGACGCCAGCTCATTCACGAAGGGGATCAACATGTTCGCCGCAGCGCCGCCGATGGTGCCGTGATGCTTCCGCGCGCACGTCCGCTCTTCATCTTCGACGGCGGGTGTGCGTTCTGCGCACGATGGGTGGAGCGATGGAAGGCGAGCACGCGCGGCGCGGTCGAGTTCGCCCCCTACCAGGAGCTCGCCTCGTCCTGCCCGGAGCTCACGCTCGCTCACTTCCGCGAGGCGGCGCAGCTGATCGAGACCGACGGCACGGTCCATAGCGGCGCGGCCGCCGTCTTCCGCATGCTCTGGCACGGCGGATCGCGCGTTCTCCCCGCGCTGTACGCGCGTGAAGGCGCGTTCGCGAGCGCCGCGGATCGCGTCTACCGCGTCGTCGCGCGAAGGCGCACGCTCGCGTCGCGCCTCACGCGCGCGCTCGTCGGCGTCGATGTCCGACGGCCCACGTTCTTCCTCACACGGTGGGCCTTCCTGCGATCGCTTGGCCTGGTTTCCCTCGCGGCGTTCATCTCGTTCGGCCGTCAGGCGAGCGGTCTCATCGGCGCCCGCGGCATCGCGCCTGCGAGCGAGTTCCTGGATCACGTGCGCGAGGCAGTTCGCGACGCGGGGTGGGGACAATCGGCGATCGTTCACCTCGCGCCGACGCTCGTATGGATCGCGCCGAGCGACGGGATGGTCAACGTCGTGGTCGGCATCGGCGTCGCCGCGTCGATCGCGCTCGTCGTGGATGTCGCCCCCGCGATCGCGATCGCGGTCATCTGGGTCGCTTACCTGTCGCTCACGACCATCGGCTCCGTGTTCATGCACTACCAGTGGGATGGGCTCCTGCTGGAGACCTGCATCACCGCGCTCTTCCTCGCCCCCTGGCGGCTCCGCCCGCGCCTGCTGACCGACCGTCCGCCGACCACCGCTGGGCTCTGGCTGCTCCGCTTGTTGCTGTTCAAGCTCATGTTCCTCTCGGGCATCGTCAAGCGCCTGAGCGACGACCCGACCTGGAAGAACCTGACTGCGCTGCAGTACCACTACTGGACTCAGCCGCTCCCGCTGTGGACGAGCTGGTACGCCAATCAGCTGCCACCGCGCGTGCAGTCTGCTTGCACGTGGGCGGTGCTCGCGATCGAAGTGTGCGTCCCGTTCGTCATGCTCGTCCCACGGACACCGCGCTACGTCGCGTTCGTGGCGTTCGTCCTCGTGCAGCTCGCGATCGCTGCGACGGGCAACTACGGCTTCTTCAACGCGCTCACGATCGTGCTCGCCCTCGTCCTCCTCGACGACGGCGTCCTCGCGCGGGTGTCGCCGCGCGCGATCCGCGCGAGACTCGATGCCTTGAGGTCACGACCCTCGACGCGGGCGCCGCGCTCGACGCTCACGCGACTTCCGGTCGCAGCCGCCGCCGTTACCGTCGGGCTGATGAGCATTTCGCGAATCGTCTCGACGCTCGACGACTCGTTCGAGGCGCCAGCCCCGCTCGCGGCGCTCGCCGAGTGGGCCGCGCCGTTCGACAGCATCAGCTCGTACGGACTCTTCGCGGTCATGACGACGCACAGGCCCGAGATCGAGGTCGACGGGAGCGCCGATGGCGTGACCTGGCACCCCTACCTCTTTCGATGGAAGCCCAACCCCGACGTCACGGAGCCGCCTCGCTTCGACCTGATGGATATGCCGCGCCTCGACTGGCAGATGTGGTTCGCCGCGCTGAGCGGACGATGCGATCACGCGCCGTGGTACCTCGCATTCATGCGGAGGCTGCTCGAGGGCTCACCCGAGGTCGTCGCGCTCCTCGCCGGCAATCCGTTTCCTCGCGCACCGCCTCGATTCGTGCGAAGCCGACTCTTCGAGGCGCAGTTCACGAGCGCGGCCGAGCGCCACGCGACAGGGGCCTGGTGGAAGCGCCGCGAGGCAGGTGTCTTCTGTCCCGCGTTGACGCTTCACGGTGGAGAGCTGACCGTCGCGAACGTGGCGGAGCCTCTTCGGGATTGGCCGGCGAGCAAGTCCGCCACGCGCTGAGTCTTCGCCGCCGCCGGCACGCCCGATGCTTGCTCTCCGACTGACGCGCGTCGTCGGTCGGCACGGCTTCGCGTGCGCTCGAGGTCTCCATGAACGGATTTCGCATTGGAAAGCTCTTCGGGATCAGCATTCGCGTCGACTGGAGCTGGCTCTTCATCTTCGTTCTGCTGAGCTCGAACCTCGTCGGCCTCTTCTCGCGGTGGCATCCCGACTGGTCGCAGGCGGAGGCGCTCGTCGTCGCGCTGGCGGCAGCGCTGCTCTTCTTCGGCTGCGTGCTCCTTCACGAGCTCGCGCACTCCGTCGTAGCGATGGCCTACGGGCTTCGCGTCAAGAGCATCACGCTCTTCCTCTTCGGCGGCGTCTCGAACATCGAACGTGACCTCCCTTCGGCGACGGCCGAGCTCGTCACCGCGATCATCGGGCCGATCACGAGCATCGCTCTGGGCATCCTCTTCCTGATGCTCGGGTCGTTCGTCATGCCCGCCCCGCTCACAGCGACGGATGCCATGGGCGCGTTCGCGCAGCTCGGGCCGATTGCCACGTTGCTCGCATGGCTGGGTCCCATCAACATAGTGATCGGCGTCTTCAATCTCATCCCGGGGTTTCCGCTCGACGGAGGCCGCGTGCTCCGCGCGGTGCTCTGGAGCATCACTCGCGATCGCAGCACCGCGACGCGCTGGGCCGCCGCGGGCGGGCAGGCGATGGGATGGCTGTTCATCTTCGGCGGGGTCGCGATGACGTTCGGCGCCAACCTCGCGTTCTTCGGCACCGGGTTCGCGAACGGGCTCTGGCTGGCGTTCATCGGCTGGTTCCTCTACAGCGCGGCGACGCAGGCGACGACCCGCCTCGCCCTCGACGAGGCGCTCGCGGGAATGACGGTCGCTCAGCTCATGCGAAGCCAGGGACCGGTGGCCGCACCCGACCTGTCGGTGGAAGAGCTCGTGCGAGACCAGATCGTTCCGGACGAGGGCGCCGTCCCGGTCATCGAGGATGGCTTGTTCAAGGGTCTCGTATCCATCTCCGACGTTCGGACGATTCCGCCCGAGCGATGGCCCTTCACGCCAGTTCGCTCGGTCACGCGCGGAGCGGATGCCCTCACGGCGACCACCCCCGACGCCAGCCTCTCGAGCGCATTCGATCTGCTCGCCCAGCAGGACGTGGACCAGCTGCCCGTCGTCGTCGGTGGTCGTCTGGTCGGCGTGCTCCGCCGTCGTGACGTCGCTCGATGGATCGAGCTCGTCTGGGGACCGAGCGCCCGAGGTCGCGGCATTGCCTCGACGGCGACCGCCTCGACGAATCGAGTGACGGCGCGTCGCTATGACGAGCGCCCCCCGACGCCGTCCGACCCGCATCACGCCCACCGATGAGCCTTGCGACGTCCAGTTCGGCTAATGCTTCGGTCGCTTGCCCGGCTTCGTCGGGCGGTCCTCCGGCGATACTCGCACGGGGGCCAGCCGCGTCGTCGCCGACGGCGCAGTGTTCATGGACGGCGGCTGCGAGGACGACGACGGCGGAGTCGACTGCGCGAGCCACCCGGCAGCGAACAGCGCACCCACGCAGAACACCGCAAAGCCGATGAGCGCGCGCGCCTCGGAAGCTCGTCGCGCGGGCGCGGCAGGCTTCCGCAAGGCGTCGACCGGGGTGCCGAGGAGAGGGCTGGCGCGCTGATCTGGCGCGGTCGTCACGGCCAGCGCGGCGGAAGGCATCGGTTCGGTCAGCGGCGGTGTCGCGACGGCCGGCATCGGCCCCGAGTGCTGCGACGACGGTAGCTCGCTCGCCATCGGAAGGGTGGCTGGCGGTCGTTCGCTGCCCACCATCGCCTGGGTGGCCGGTGCTCGGTCGCTGCCCACCATCGCCTGCGTCGCCGGTGCTCGGTCGCTGGCCACCATCACCTGGGTCACCGGTGCTCGATCGCTCCCCACCATCGCCTGGGTCACCGGTGCTCGATCGCTCCCCACCATCGCCTGGGTCACCGGTGCTCGATCGCTCCCCACCATCGCCTGGGTAACCGGTGCTCGATCGCTCCCCACCATCGCCTGGGTCACCGGGGCGGCATCGACGACCGACCCGAGCTGCAACGACCGCCCCGCCTCGAGGTCACTCGCGCTCAGCTCGATGCTCTTGATGGCTTCGAGGTGGCGCGCGCTCAGCTCGATACTCTTGATGGCCTCGAGGTGGCTCGCGCTCAGCTCGATGCTCTTGATGGCTTCGAAGTCGCTCGCGCTCAGCTCGATGCTCCGGTCGCCGGGAGCCTCGCTCGGGGGCCTCGGCAGCGGCAGACCCGTGTCGACCAGGGCGAGCGCGCTCAGAACGTCGGCGCGCATCGCCGCCGCGCTCTCGTAGCGGTCGTCGCGCCTGAACTCGAGCGCTCGATCGAGGACGCGGGCGAGTGCGACGGAGACCTGCGGCGCGACGGTTCGGACGCGCGGCGCCGCAAGCTTTCCCATCTTTTGCACGAGCTCGACCGCCGTCGAGCCTTCGTGGATCCTCCGCCCCGTGATGAGACGAAATCCGGACGCGGCGAGCGCGAACAGATCGGTGCGCCCGTCGATCTCGTCGTTGCACCCCGCGGCCTGCTCCGGCGACATGAACGGCGGCGTGCCGAGCGCGATGCCGTGCACGGTCATCGAGCTCCCCTCGAGCAGCCGCGCAAGGCCGAAATCGAGCACCTTGATGCGGTCTCTGCCCACGCCGGCACGCGTGACGAAGATGTTGTCCGGCTTGATGTCGCGGTGCACGACCCCGCTGTTGTGCGCAACCTCGAGCACCTCGAGGACCACGTCGGCGACCATGAGAAAGTCACGCTCGGTGACCGCCAGCCCACGATGGGTCCACCCCTCGAGCGACTCACCCACGAGCAGCTCCATGACCAGGTACGCCGTGCCGTCGTCGGGGCCGCCCGCGACGATGTCGTCGTCGAGCACCTTGACGACGCTCGGGTGTTCGACGCGATTGGCGGCGTAACCCTCGCGGAGGAACCGACCGCGCACATCCTCGTGCTTTGCGTGGCAGTGGTGGAGCACCTTCACGGCGGCGCGCGCCCCGTTGCGATGCAGCCCGGCGTACACTGCACCCATCCCGCCGATGCCGAGCAAGCGCTCGAGCTTCCACTTGTCGTTGAGAATCTCGCCGACACGAGCGTGCGCCCAGCCGCTCGAGTCGTCGCTCGAAGAGCCGGCGCGTGCGCCCGCACGCACCCCTTCGTGCGCGCGGTCGAACGCCTGTCCGTCACTTGGCATCACACCGTGGGCTACTACGTAGGGCGCGGTGGGCCAAGTCGGCCGAACGGGTGACGCCTTGCCGCGCAAGGTCGCGCTTCGTGACGCTGCTGACGACGACTACGATGGTCCGATGATAACACCGCCCGTGGCGGAGCGTGCGCTCGCATCGCTCCTCATCTCGCTCTCCGTCGCTGCGTGTGCTGCCGCAGCGCAACCTGTGGCCAGCGCTCCGCCGATCGCGCTGGCTGTGCAGGCGAGCGCGCCCTCCGCGCCGACGGCGCCTGCGCCCCCGCCTCCTCCCGCGACCGCCAGCGACGTGCTGGCGCGTGGACGCGCGCCGTTCGACGCGTGCTACACGCTCGCACGAAAAACGAGCTCGAACCTCGTGCGCACCAGCGTCGAGATGACGTTCACCGTCGAGGACGACGGAAAGGTGCTCGGCGTCGACCTGGCGTATCGCAACCGCATGGACGATCCGGCGAAGGCTTGCATGCGCACCGCCGCCGAGGCCCTCGCCTTCCCGCCGTCTCTGCACGGCAAGCAGACAGGGACGATCGTGTTCACGCCCCCCTGAGACTCGCGATTACGCCGGGAGCGTCCGCGCGATCGCCTCCGCACACGCCTCCGCGCGCTTCGACAGCGCGGCGCCATCGCCGATCCCCCCGTACCGCAGCGCGCTGTAGTCCAGCACGACGTCCGCGGCGGTCGCCTGCTCCGCTCCCCGCAGCCGCTCCGCATATCGTTCGAGCGGCTCGGTCGGCGCGCGCGGGTGCCCGCTCCGTGCGAGCACGCTCTCGAGCCGCGTGAAGTACGGCAACGGGTCGTCCGCGCTGTCGGCGACGACTGCGGACCTCCGTCTCTCTCGACGCGCCCGCAGCACGCGTACGGTCGTCAGGAGGGCGACGGCGCCGCCAAGCACGACGCCGAACTGCCAGAGGGCTGCGCGGCCGAGGATCTCGAGGGCGCGATCCCAGCCCGCGAGCATCGCGTCACCGATCGCGCCGCCGGCCCGCGAGTCGCGCCTGAGGTTTGCCTCCGTCGCGGGCGTGGGCTCGAACGTTCGCCAGGCACCATCGACCCACCCCTCGACCCATGCGTGGGCGTTCTTCTCGCGGACGACGTCGTAGCCGCCGATCGCGTTGTGCTCGGCGACGCGGAAGCCGCCGACGACGCGCGTGGGAACACCGGCGAGGCGGCCGAGGAGGGCCATCGCCGTCGCGAAGAGCTCGCAGCGACCACGGCGCGTGTGCAGGACGAAGTTGACGATCGAGGGCTCGCGCGAGAACGGTACGCCGTCGAGCGTGTACGTGAACTCGTGCGTGAGGTGCCGCTCGATCGCCGAGAGCTTGCCGCCGTCCGTCGATTCGCCGCGCGTCCACTCGAGCGCCACGCTCTGAAGCGGGCCGACGACCCTCTCGTCGGTGACACGGAGGTCCGCGTCGGTCGGTGCGGCCACGGCAAACTCGGGGGTCCCGATCTCGAACGAGAACGGCGTCGGTGGCTCGTCGATCGCGGGAAAGAACGTGCTGAGCTCGTCGACCAGCGCCGACCCTTTGGCCGTGCCGAGCCGGCGCGCCCCGAGCGGGACGAAGAAGCGCGCGAACTGGTTCGCGTGCACGAGCGGGCCGACGCCGCGAAGCTCGACGACCGAAGGCCCCTCGGGCTTGCCGATCGCGGTCTTGATCGCGATGGGCGCCGATCGCCGGGTGTTCCCCCAGTTCCCCCGCTCGAACTGGTCGTAGATGCGCCCTCGCAGGTAGTCGACGTGCGGGCCGTAGATCCTGAGGACGATCTCGTCCGAGGGGATGAGCGTGTCCGGAGAGCCGGTGACGAGCTTGTCGACGAAGCCGACCTGGGCGGCGCTCTTCGGAAGCACGTAGAGGTCGAACTGACGCTGCGTGAGGGTGGCAAGTCGCGGCAACGCGACCATGCCGAGCGCGGAGAACGACGCGATGACGGCGAGCATGCCTGCCAGCGCGAGCGGCGAGCTCGATTCGACGACCGACCATCCGGACTCTCGATCGCGCGCACGGAGCATCGCGATGACCGCCACGACGAAGAGCACCGCGAGCGCGACGTACGGCGGCCCGATGTGGCGCTGTCCACAGACGGCTACGGCGACCGTGACGAGGCCGAAGTCGACCCTCGGTCCGCCTTCGGGATCGCGGAAGAACCGGCGCGCCGCGGCGAGCATCATCGCCGTCACGGCGACGCCACCGAGCACGGCCGACGGGCGCGTCGCGATCTCGGGCTCGGCGTCCCTCAGCGCCGTCGCGCCGCCAAGCGCGCCGAACAACCCGACGACGAGGAGCGTGGCGCGCTGCACGAACGGCGGCGCGTCGATGTAGCCCGCGAGCGGCACCGCGAGCACGACGGCCGACCCGACGAGCCCGGCGACGACGAAGCTCTGCGTGACTAGCGCGTAGAGAGCGGCTGCGACGAGCAGCGGCAGCGTGGAGAGGAGTCGCCGCATCATAGCGAGAGCGCCCCGCCCGCGAGGATCGCGTCCGCCGAGACATGCGTCACGTCACCCGTAGCCTCGTCGCGCGCGTCCCCGGGGGTAACGAGGAGCGTCGTGCATCCCACGCCTCCTCCACGAATCCGTTCCTCCAGCATCCTCCGCGGCGCGTCCCACGCGAGCGCGACGATGAACACGCACGAGAGCCTGGGAAGGTGCGATGCCAGCCGCTCAAGCAGCAATTCCGGCTCGGGCGTCTTGCCAGGCACGACGGCCGCGAGCAAGTCGAGCGCCTGCTCGAGGAACCCGAGGCTCCGGCCGAGCGTGAGGCTGTGCACGTGGTCGCCAACCACGAGGAGATCGATGAGCGCCTCGCCGCGGCTCAGGTGCGCGACCACCCCTGCCGCGAGCGACAGCGCGGCCTCGAACGTCCTCGGGTCGGCGGCGTCCTCATCGGTGTCGACGATGACGCCGATGCGGCTGAAGTACTCCTCCTGATACTCGCGAACGACGGGGATGCCCGTGCGTGCCCAGCTCCGCGCGTGGAGGTCGCGCATCGGGTCTCCCGGGCGGTACGGCCGAACGCCGAGGAGATCCATCGACTCGCCGGTCTTCGACGCGAGCGCGACGCCGCCCGGCTGGTGACGTCGACCGACAGGGGTCTTCAGGCGAACCACGCTGGCGATGCGCGGCACGGCGAGGAAGGGGACGCCCTGGCTCTCGACGCGCCGGCCGAGCGCCAGTCCGAGCGGGACGAGGCGCGCGAGCGTGAACGAGTCGAGGTGATGCTCGCCGCGACGCGTGAAGCGCCCGACGACGTCGGCGCGCGCGACGCTGGACGGCAACAGCGTCGTCACCGTCGGGCGAGGCGTGAGCCAGCGTCCGTCCCACGGCAGGAACGGGCCGCGGATCCGCAACCCGAAGAACTTCGCGCTGCCGCGGTTCGTACAGACGAGCGTGAACGTGATGGGCTCGCCGACGGTCACGCGACGCGGCGCCTCCACCTCGAGCGTCACGTCGGGAAGCCTGAGGAAGCGGCTGGCGACGAGCGACGCGTAGATGAGCGACGCGAGAATGCAGAACAATGCGTAGGCGTCGGTCTGCTTCACGTCGAGCGCAGCAAACGCGACGATGAGCGTGACGAGGCACGCGAAGCGCCCCTCCTCCGTGAGCGCGTCATAGATGCCGTACAGGGAGCCGAGGCTGCGGACGGTCGCGGAGCGGCGGACGGCATCGCGTGCCGGCTTCCCCTCCGGCAGGAGAATGTGGTTGAGCCGCGCCCAGTCGATCGGGGCGCGCCTTCGCCGACTCTCTCGCGTGACGAGCGCCGTCGACGGGCGCGGCGTCACGCCGGCACGCTGACCCCCGCCAGAATCTGACGGAGGAGGGTCGCGGCCGTCGTGCCCCCGTACCGGGCCTGCGTCGTGAGGCCGATGCGGTGCGCGAGGACGGGGAGCGCGAGCGCCTGGACGTCCTCGGGGCTGACGTACGTACGACGCGAGAGGAACGCGCGGGCCTGGGCCGCACGGAAGAACGCCAGCGCGCCGCGCGGGCTCACTCCGAGCTCGATGCCGGGCTGCTCTCTCGTCTGCCGCACGATGTTGAGCAGGTAGCGCGCCACTGGCTCCTTCACCTCTACGTCGCGCACGCTCGCCTGCATGGAGAGGAGGTCCTCTTTCGTGCAGACGGCCTCGACCCTCGCGAGCGGGTTCTCGCGCTGGCGCGCGTAGAGCATCGCGAGCTCGTCCGCGGCAGGCGGGTAGCCGACGCCGAGCCGGAGCAGGAAGCGATCGAGCTGCGCCTCGGGGAGCGGGTAGGTGCCCTGGTAGTCGACGGGGTTCTGCGTCGCGAGGACGAAGAACGGCTGCGGCAGCGGGTGCGTCACGCCGTCGATCGTCGCCTGCGCCTCGTTCATCGCCTCGAGCAGTGCCGACTGTGTACGGGGCGAAGCGCGGTTGATCTCGTCGGCGAGCAGGACGTTCGTGAAGACGGGGCCGCGGTGGAACGCGAACGTCCCCTCGCGCGGGTTCAGCACCTGGGAGCCGAGGATGTCGGTCGGGAGGAGGTCGGGCGTGAACTGGACGCGCGTGAACTGGATGCCGAACGCGCGCGCGAGCGCCTGGGCCATCGTCGTCTTACCGACGCCGGGGACGTCCTCGATGAGGACGTGACCACCGCCGAGCACGCCGACCAGGAGGCTATCGATGACCTCGCTCTTTCCCTGGAGCACTCGGCCGAGGACGGCGCGGACGCTGGCGATGTGCGCGTGGGTGTCCACCTACGCAGCGACCCGGTTCCGCGCGCGCGCCCCTCGCCGTCGGCTTCGTCCGCGCGCCACGATCAGGCCCGCGACGAGCGCCGCCAGCGGAAGCAACGCCCTGCTGTCGCCTGCACCAGCGATGACGCACGAGCAGCCGCTGCTCGCGCTGCTTGCGTGTCCCGCGTCGGCGATGCTCGCGTCACGAGTTGCCGGCAGCCCCGCATCTCGCGCGGCGCCGCTGTCCTTCGCGCCGCCGCTGTCCTTCGTCGCAGCGTCCCGGGGTCCGGCGTCAGTCGCCGCGGCGTCCAACGCGCCGCCGTCGGGCGCCTCCTGGAACGCGGGAACATCGATCACCTCGAGCAGCCCGAAGTAGACCAGATATGCCGTGATCCACGACTCCGCTTCCGAATCCGGTCGCTGCTGGCTCCCCGGGATGGCGCCCGTCGTCGCGCCCGCCTGCGCGAGGAGCAAGCCGAAGATGTCCTCCGCCGTGGCTTCGTTCGCGCTCCCCGCCGCAGCTCCGAGCACCTGCGCAGACGTGAACTGCGCGAGCATGTTCCAGGCGTTCCACGCGTTGCGCCAGTCGGTCCAGTCGTTCGGCGACGCAGCCGTCGACTCGTCGATCCAGCCTCCGACCATCGGCGCGTACTCGGTCACCCACGGCACGAGCTCCGACGGGTTCTCCTTCATGTACGACTCGATGACCCCGTAGTACGGCGCCCCGCCCGACATGGACCATTGCTGGGTCGAGATACGGCTGGGGAACGCCTCGAGCCAGGTCTTCACTTGCCCACCGATCGAGGCCGCGGTCGTCTTCATCGCCGCGTCGGCGGGGTACGTGTTTCCCCAGAGCCAGAGCCCTGACGCCGCCCAGGCGGCAGGCCCGACGTCCACGATCTGAGCGGTGGGCGTGATTAGCATCGCCGCGTTCGTCGCGATATGCTGCGCGCACGTCTCGCCGTAGGCGTGGTGGGTCGTCATGTCCCCGGTCGTCGCCTCGTACAGCATGACGGCGCGCACGCCCCAGCCGCAGTTGTAGACGCTGTAGTAGTCGGGCCCGGGATCGCCCGCGACCTGCCACGCGTCGTAGCCCGGGTGGGTGGCGAGGAAGCCGAAGGCGGCGGCGATGTTCTTCGGGTAGGCGACGCCGTTGAGCTTGTCGTCGATGTTCCACACACCGATCGCCTCCTGCGTGTTGTCGCTGGCGATGATGGCCATTCCCGGGCCGCTCTCGACCTCGATGATGCCACCGGTCGTGCATGCCGAGAAGCTGGCGTCCGGGCCGGCGTCCGGGTCCGCGCAAGCGGTCGACTGCATCGTCACGTCCCAGGCGGCGACCTTCGCGACCTGCGCGGCGGCCTGCGCAGCGGTCAGGTAAAGGGGCGCGTGGCTCGGATGTTCCGCCGGCACGCCGGAGACCTCGTTCATCCGCTCCAGGTAGGTCGCGGGCGGGGTGGCGTAGGCGGACGACGCGAAGAGAAGCGTCGCGGAGAGGGCAAGAGGGGCGAGTTTCACCGCTCCGTTATATCTCATGTCGCAGCTACGAGCCGAGAACGACCCCCAGCGCGTCGGCGACCTCTTGCGTGCTCTTCCCCACCCAGCGGTCGGTCTCGGCGGGGCTGCACAGCGAGCGCGAGTGCATGCGGTCGACGTAGAGGGTGCCGCGGAGGTGGTCGATCTCGTGCTGGAAGATGCGAGCGGGCCATCCTCTCACCCGCCAAACGCGCGGGACGACCTCCGGCCCCGTGGCGTCCAGCCCGTGGACCTCCACGAGGGCCGCACGCGGGACCAGCGCCATGTATCCCGTCACGCTCAGACAGCCCTCGAAGAAGGTCGCGCGCTCGGTCTCCATCAGACGAATCGTCGGGTTGACCACGACGGTGAGCGGAAACGGCACGCGCTCGCGCTCGTCCCGCGCCTTTTCGCCCGCGCGCGCGAGATACTCCTCGCGGTCCTCGAGCACGAGGACCTGCTTGCCGACGCCGATCTGCGGAGCCGCGAGGCCGACGCCGGGCGCGGCCCGCATGACGGCGACCATCACGTCGACGAGCGCGCGGAATTCGGGCGTCGCGAGCTCCTCGGGAGACACGAGCGTCGCCTCGGCGCGCAGCACGGGGTCTCCGACCTGGACGATCCGCGGGAGCTCGGGCGCGTCCGGCGTCTCGGTCGACGGGGTCAATCGCCCACTCGAAAGTTCAGCGCCTTCGTGCGCGTCAGCTCGTCGAAGCCGAGCGCGCTCAGCGACACGCCGCGCCCCGAGTCCTTCACCCCGCTCCAGGGGAGCGCAGGATCGAGCGCGTCGCAGCGATTCATGTAGACCGTCCCCACGGCGAGCTCCGAGGCGAACCTCGCCGCGCGCGTGATGTCGCGGGTCCACACGCTCGCGGTCAGGCCGAGGGTCGAGTCGTTCATCCGCGCGAGCGCCTCCTCGTCGTTCTTCACGACGGTGACAGGGAGGATCGGACCGAACGACTCCGCGCGCATCAGCTGCGCGTCGGGCGGCACGTCGCGGAGGAGCGTGGCCTCGAAGAAGCGGCCGCGACCGGCCACCTTCGTGGCGTGACCGCCCGCGAGGAGGCGAGCGCCGCGTGACGTCGCGTCGCTCACCATCGCCTCGAGCTCCGCGGGGTGGTTGGGCTGCGCGATGGGCCCCAGGGTGGTCTTCGCGTCGCGAGGATCGCCAAGCACGTAGGCCCGAACCAGCGGCTCGGCCCGCTTGACGAAGTCCTCGTAGACCGACTCGTGCACGTAGACGCGCTCGACCGCGCAGCAGCTCTGACCGGCGTTGTAGATGGCACCGTCGACGATTCCCTCGACGGTCGCCTGGAGGTCGCAGTCGGCGCTGACGTACGCAGCGTCGTTCCCGCCCAGCTCCAGGCCGACGCGGATGAAGCGCCCGGCGGCGGCCTGCTGGATGCGGTGCCCGCCATGGATCGAGCCTGTGAACACGACGTGATCGACCCGCGGGTCACCGACGGTGCGCTCGCTCGACGCGTGGTCGCAGTGAAGCGCCTGGACGACGGACGCGAATCCCGACGTCTTCGCGAACGCGCGCGCGAAGTGCTCGCCAGAGAGAGGGCTCCGCGGCGAGTGCTTGACGATGACCGCGTTGCCCGCGAGCACGGCCGGGATCACGACGTTGACCGCCGTGAGGAGCGGGTAGTTCCACGCGGGGAGGTCGAGGACGACCCCCAGCGGCTCCTTCCGGATCGCGCGACGGAGCCCCGGCGCCTCTGGCAACTCGATGTCGGCGAGCGACGCCGCCGCGATCCCGATCATGTGCCGCGCGCGCGACGCCATCCCGCGGACCTCGTTCAGGGCCTGGCCCACGGGCTTTCCCATCATGCGCGAGATGTCGTCGGCGATCTGCGCCGCGTCGGCCTCCATCGCCGCGACTGCCCGCTCGCAGAGGAGCGCGCGGTCTGCGAGCTTCATGCTGCGAAGCTCGCGCTGCGCGGCGTGCGCTCGGTCGAGGACGGCGCCGATCGCGGCCTCGTCCGCGAGGGTCACCGTGCATGCAGTCTCGAGGGTGTACGGATCGTCGACTGTGAGTGTGCTCATGGCACGGGCAACCGTAGTGACGGAGCCATGCGCCGTCCAGGCGGGTCTACGGCGGGCACGTCAACGGACGCGCTCGCGCGCGTGAGAACGAGCCCTCGCGAGCCGAGCGGCCACCGTCACGGCGTGAAGCTGAGCGGACCGGCGTCGTAGACGCGACCGGCGGCAGCGGGCTTCGTGCCGGAGAAGGTCCCGTAGAACAGCTTGATGGTCCCGCCGTTCGCCAGCGACCCGTTGCCGCCGCGCGCGCTGATCGTCGTGCTCGCCGGCACGATGGTGAGCGCCGCGGAGTCGAGCAGGAGGCCGCCGCCGGCCCCTGCGCCTCCCTGCCCGCCGATGCGCGTGCAATCGTTGTCGTCGTCGGCGCCCGCGCCACCGCCCGCGCCGTTCGCGAGGAGCATCGCCGTCGCGTTGATGCTGAGGGAGAGCTTGCCCGACAGCTTGATGTAGCCGCCGCCAGCGCCGCCGCCACCGCCCCCGGACTGGCTCTCGACCCCGCAGCCACCGCTGCCGCCGGAGCCGAGAAGCAGCGTGTGGTCCGTGCTGGTGTCCCCGTTGCCGCCGACCGCTGCGTAGCCGCCGGGGTTGCCGAGAGGCTCGATGCTGTTGGTGTTGCTCACCGTCAGGACGGCAGCGCCACCGAATGGCCCCGCCCCTGGCGAGCCGGTGTCGCCGAGCCCACCCCCCTGGCCTCCCGTGCCGCCGCCGCCGCCACCGGCCGCCCAGCTCTCGTCGCCACCTCCGCCGCCGGCGCCATATCCGCCGCCGCCACCGCCGCCGCGCGCGGCCGAGCTCGCGGAGTCGGACTCCCCTCCACCGCCACCGAGGCTGAACTCGCCCGTCCCGCCCGGCGATGACGTGTTGCACCCCTGCGGCGCGTTTCCGCCGATGTCCGCGCTCGCGCCCGCCGCGCCTCCGAGGACGCCCACTCCTCCGCTCCCGGCGACGAACGACCCGCAACCGAACTGGCCCGAGCCTCCTCCGCCGCCGCCGAACAGGTTGCCCATCCCGCCCTGGTTGACGACCCCTCCGCAGTCGGTCGTGCCGCCAGTCCCTTCCGGTGAGCCGCCGCCTCCTCCGCCTGGCCCCGAGCACCCGTTGCTGACGGCGTTCCCGCCGCCGCCGCCGAGCCCACCCGCGCCGCCGTTCCCCTGCGCCGCGGGCGTGCCGCACGTCGCTCCGCCGCCGCCGCCGCCGCCGAAGCCGCGACCGGACGCCGTGATCGTCCCCTCGACCGAGATGATGTTCGCCTGCACCTCGAGCCATCCGTCGGCCGGGGTCACCACCGACGGGTCTGTCGCGGAGACCGCCGACTGGACGTTCGCGACCTTCCCCCACCCCTGGACGAGGACGCTCGTGCCGGCGCCCACGTCGACGGTCTCGAAGTAGTGCGTCCCGTAGACGGCATTCACGGCCGCCTCCGGCCAGCCGGTGGTGTAACCGCCCACGCTGTCCGGCGCGCGCAGGGCGGTCGTCGTGCCGTCCCACATCGCGGCCTCCGCAATGCGGACTCCGTTCGAGCTCGTCGCGGTGGGCGTGCTCCCGGTACAGATCGGGGCGACGCTCACGTAGTACGTCGTCGTACCGGCCCACGCGCCGGACAGGGAGAGGTCGTCGACCGTCGTCGAAGTGACGTTGCCGACCATCGCCGCCGCGGAGACGTCGTTGCCACCGGCCGTCGTTCCGACCGACACCTCGTACCCGGTGGCGCCGGCGATCGCGTTCCAGTTCGCGTTGACGAACCCGCTCCCGGTCGTCACTGGCGAGTACTGGTAGAAGTAGTCGGTCCCAGGCGTGAGCGTCCCGTCGTTGACCACGAGCGCGGCAGCAGGCTGCCCTGCGCAGCACGAGCCGCCCGCCGGAGCCGCGGTGCCGCATGCGCCGCAGTTGGCCGGGTCGCTCGCGCCGTCCACCTCGCAGCCGTCGGACGCGTCTCCGTTGCAATCGAGGAACCCAGGGAGGCACGAGTAGCCGCAGCCCGCGGCTGTGCAGGTCGCCGCCGCGTTCGCAGGGACAGCGCAAGGCGTGCACGAGGCGCCGCACCCGGACGTGCTCGTGTCCTCGACGCAGGCACCCGAGCAAGCATGATAGCTGGCATCGCACGCGAAGGTGCATGCGCCGCTCGCGCACGCCGCGGTCGCGTTGGCGACGGCCGTCGTGCACGGAGTGCTCGCGGAGACGGTGAGGCAACCGTCGCTCGCCGCGGTGCAGGTATCCAGCAGCGCAGGGGTCGTCGGGTCGCACACCGCGCCAGCCTCGGTGCACGCGGACGCGTTGCACCCGCAGGACGCCGTGCCCCCATCGTTCGTCACGCAGGCCTGCGCCGCGCTGCACGCCGTGACCGCGCCCCACGCGGTGCACCCGCTGGTGCCCGCGCCGCAGATGGAGAGCCCGCCGTCCGTACACTCGGTCGCGCCGAGCGTGCATCCGTTGCTGCAGGCGTCGATGGATGCCTCGGCGTGAGTCACCGTGTGGGAGTCGATCGCGCTGTCTCGCACGGCGCTGTCGCGCTGCGTCGCCGAATCGCTCGACTGTCCGGCGTCGGACCCACCACCGCTGTCACCGTTCGAGGTCGATGTCGGGGTGGAGCTGCCACACGCGACGAGGATGGGCGCACCGAGACCGACAACCAACCGATTCAAGCGCATGGCAAAGCCCCTCATTATGGAGATGATCACCGACACGGCGATCGCTCTCCGTCTGAGTGTGCGCCTCGTCGCCGAACCGATCACTCGGTCGCCGCGATTTCCCGAGCCCATCCGTGCACCGACGGACGCAAGCCTCTCGTCATCGCGTCGTCACCGATAAACCCGTATCGTCCCGCGCCATGCTCGTCGCGTCTCACCGCCGGAACGCGACATCGACGCTGGCGTGGCTGGCGCTCGGGCACGCGCTGGGTGGCTGCGGCGCACGCAGCGCCATCGACGATCAGGCCGTCGCGTCCCCGTGCCGCGCTGTCCCGCCCACGTGCATCGCGCCGAGCGACGACCCCTGCGGGGAGTCGTCGGTCGTGAGCCCGACCTGCGATGCGCGCTCCCTCGAGTGGAGCTGCCCCGCGGGCTCACGGCTGTACGCGCGCGCGCCGGAGTCGACCACGGTGTGCCTCCCGTTTCGGGCCGCGAGCATCGCGAGCATCGGCCCCTGGGGCCTGTCCGCGATGACGCACGTGCCGACCGACGACGGGCGCTGCTTGTGGATCGCCGACAGCGTCACGCTCAATGACGGAACGAGCGTGCGCAACGTCGCGTTCCAGCCGGACCCGACCGCACCGTTCGGCACGTGCCCCGCGAACACGCTCACGCCTCCCTCGCCCGTCGTGACGGTCGAGAGCGGCGACGACCCTTCGGTGCTCGTGCAGATCAACGGCGCGTTCAGACTCTCGGGCACGACGCACGTCCTCTATCGAATCTTCCGAGCGGACAGCGCCGCGACCTTCGGAGCGATCCTCGTCGGCGGAGGGGTCGGCCGCTGGGACCAGGCGACCCAGCGCATCGTCATCCCGTCCGCGACTCCGCCGTTCCCGTGGGGGACGGATCTCGATCTCGGCGACGCATCGCTGCTCGAGGGCGACGGCGTCCACGCGTACGTCTGGGGCTGCGCGCGCCCGGGAATGAACCTCCTCCAGGGGTGCGAGCTCGCGCGCCTCGATGCCCAGGACGACGTCGAGCTGTTCTCGACGGGCGGCGGATGGATTCCGAGCACGAACCCTGCGCTCGGAGCCGTGCTGTTCGGGTCAGGGTCGTGGAGCTCCTCGGTCGTCAGCGTCCCCGCCGGTCTCCGGGATGTCTTCGTCATCGACTTCGGGAGCACGCTTCAGTCGCACGTCGCGAGCGCAGCCACCGGGCCGTGGGTCGTCGGGCCCGATCTCGCCGCCTGCGATCTCCCGAGCGATGACGACCCGGGGTCATTCTGCGCCGGCCCCATCGTCCACGGCGAGCTCTCGGATCCGACGAGGCCAGGAGAGCTCGCCGTCACCTACGGCGTCGGGTCGTCCGCGGAGATCCCTCCCGGACCGCCGATCGACTACTGGCCGCGTCTCATCTGGACGCAGTAGGCGAGCCAGCCGCGCCCGCGAGGTACTTCCCCGTGGCCGTCTTCGCGGAGAGGAGCCGCGTCGGGACCCCCTCGAACACCACGCGGCCGCCCCCCTCGCCCGCTTCCGGTCCGAGCTCGATGACCCAGTCCGCGCTCGCGATGACGTCGGGGTGGTGCTCGATGACGACGAGCGTGTCCCCTCGCGCGACCAGGCGATCGAGGACCGTGACGAGCTTCCTCACGTCGCGCAGGTGGAGCCCCGTCGTCGGTTCGTCGAGCACGTACACCGTCGGCTCGTGGGCGCTCCCCGCGGTCAGCTCGGCCGCCAGCTTGAGACGCTGCGCCTCTCCGCCCGACAGCGTGTTCGAGCCCTGCCCGACCTGCACGTACCCCACGCCGAGGTCCTTCAGCGTCTCGAGCGGGCGGGCGATCCGCGGGTGCGCGGCGAAGAGCTGCGAGGCGTCCTCGGCCGAGAGGCGCAAGACGTCGCCGATGGTGTGGCCCGCGTACCGGATGTCGAGCGTGGCTGGCTCGAAGCGCGCGCCCCCGCAGGCGTCGCACGGGGAGACGACGTCCGGGAGGAACGCCATCTCCGAGACGATCGCCCCCTGCCCCTCGCAGGTCGGGCAGCGGCCGCCGCTCGTGTTGAACGAGAAGCGCGCGGGCGTATAGCCCCGCATCTGCGACTCGGGGAGGCGCGCGTAGAGGCGGCGGATGTCGTCCCAGATTCCGAGGAAGGTCGCGGGAACGGACCGCGGCGTGCGACCGATCGGGGACTGATCGACGGCCAGCGCGCGCCTCACGCCTGCGAGCTCGGGCTTCTTTCCCTTCGGGGGCAACGCGCCCGTCGCGACGATGCGGTCGAACTCGCCGGGCTCGTCGGCGACCAGCCCCAGCGCGCGGCGGAGCGCGGGGAAGAAGATCTTGCGGACGAGCGTGCTCTTGCCGGAGCCGCTCACTCCAGCGACGACGACCATCCGGCCGACGGGCACGCGGAACGTCACGTCCTTCAGGTTGTGCGCGCGGGCGCCGGAGAGCTCGATGAACGCGAAGGCGGCCGGCCTCGCGACGCGGAGGATCTTCCCGGTCTCTTCGAGCGCTCGCGCGGTCGGCGAGCGGGGATCCGACAGGACCTCCATCGCCGTCCCCTGCGCGACCACATGGCCGCCGCCTCGCCCCCCCTCGGGCCCGAGATCGAGGACGTGGTCGGCCGCGCGAATGGTCTCCGCGTCGTGCTCGACGACGAGCACCGTCGACCCGGTGGCGACGAGCGCGCGGAGGTTCGCGAGGAGGGCCTTGGTGTCGCGCGGATGAAGGCCGATGGTCGGCTCGTCGAGCACGTAGAGCGCACCGGTGAGCCCGCTCCCGAGCTGCGCGCTCAGACGGAGCCGCTGCATCTCGCCGCCCGAGAGCGTGGCCGCGGCGCGGTCGAGCGTCAGGTACCCGAGCCCGACGTCGAGCACGAACGAGAGCCGACGCTGGAGCTCCGCGTGCGCCGCCTTGGCGACGAGCGCTCGATTGCCCGTGAAGCGCCACCCGCGGACGACCGACACGGCGGACGCGACGTCGCGCGCGAGGAGCTCCGGGTACGTCTCCCCGAAGAGACGCACGCGACGGGGCAAGCTCGCGAGGCGCGTGCCCTGACACTCGGGGCACGGAGCGAGCCTCGGGCGCGCGGCCTCTTCGGACCGCTCGATCGCCGCGGGTCCCCCCTTCACCCCGGTGCCTTCGCAGGCGTCGCACCGCCCCTGCTTCGTGTTGAACGAGAACCACCGCGGGTCGAGATCGGGGACGCCCGCATGACACGAGGGGCACGCGCGCGCGGTGGAGTGGACGACCTCGTCGGTGGCCGTCGCGATCCTCACGGCGCCGTGCCCGAGCGAGAGCGCGCGGTCGAAGCTCTCGCGCTCGAGCGCGCGCGGCGAGCCCTCGAAGACGACCAGATCGATTGTGTGCTCCTTCGTCTTGGCGAGCTTCGGCGGCGGATCGATCGCGACGCGCGACCCGTCCACCCGAGCGAAGGTGATCCCCAGACGCGAGGCGAGCGTGAAGATGTCGAGGTATGTGCCCTTGCGCGCCTGCACGGCGGGCGCATAGAGCGTGACCACCTTCGTCTTCGTCCCGAGCAGGCGCGCGAAGATCTCGTCGGGCTGCGCAGGCGCCACCAGCGTGTCGCACTCCGGGCAGTGGACGTCGCCCAGCTTGGCGTAGAGGAGCCGCAGGTAGTGGGCGATCTCGGTGACCGTCGCGACGCTGGAGTTCGCGCCGGCGCGCGACGTCCGCTGCTCGAGCGCGATGGATGGGGGCACGCCGGTCACCGCGTCGACGTTCGGGCGCGGCAGCGTCGGGAGGAACTGCCGCGCGTACGGCGACAGCGTCTCCATGAAGCGACGCTGACCCTCCGCGAAGATCACGTCGAACGCGAGCGACGACTTCCCCGAGCCGCTCGGGCCGGTGACGACCGTGAGCGCGCCGTGCGGGATGGAGCACGAGACCCTCTTCAGGTTGTGCTCGCTCGCGTGGACGACCTCGATCGAGTCGACCTTCTCGGCGCTCGCTCTCGGGACGCTCGAAGAGACCGCTCCCCGCGCCCCTTCCTGCGAGAGGTGCGCTGCGAGCGCGAGGCCGGTCTTCGAGCCCGACCGAGCGACGGCCTCGGGCGTGCCCTCTGCGACCACGCGGCCGCCGGACGGGCCGGCGCCGGGTCCGAGGTCGATGATCCAGTCGACCGCCGCGATGACGTCGAGGTCGTGCTCGACCACGAGCACGCTCGCGCCTTGCTTCACGAGCAACGAGAGCGCGTTCGTGACGTGCTGCACGTCCTCCGCATGCAGCCCCGCGCTCGGCTCGTCGAGGACGAAGAGCGTGCGCTTCGCCGGCTCCGAGAGCGCGCGCGCGAGCTTGAGACGCTGCGCCTCGCCGCCCGAGAGCGTCGACAGCGGCTGGCCGAGCGGCAGGTATCCGAGCCCGACGAGCGCGACGGGAGCGAGCCCACTCACCACACCCGTCGAGTGCTGAAACCTCGCGATCACCTCGTCGACCGTGAGCGCGAGGACCTCGGACACGTCGAGCCCTCTGTGCTTCACCGCGAGCACCTCCGGGCGGAAACGCTTCCCCTGGCAGACGGTGCACAGCAGCGCGACGTCGGCGAGGAACTGCATCTCGATCGTCTCGTATCCCTCGCCGGCGCATGCCTCGCAGCGCCCGGACCGCGGCGCTCCGTTCACGCTCCGGCCCTTGATCGCCGCGACGTTGAACGAGAAGTGCGCCGGAGTGAGGCCGCGGCGCTTCGCGTCGGGCTCGTCCGCGAAGAGCGTGCGGATGCAGTTCCACGCCTTCGTGTAGGTCGCGGCGTTGCCTCGGGCCGTGCGACCGAGCGGCGCCTGGTCGACGAGGACGACCTTGGCGAGGGCTTCGGCGCCGAGGATCGCGGTGTGCGGCCCGGGTCTCTCGACGGTGGTGTCGCCGAGCGCGCGCGCGAGGCTGCGGTAGACGATGTCCTCCGCGAGCGTCGACTTGCCCGACCCCGACGGACCGGTCACCGCGCAGACGACGCCGAGCGGGATGTCGACGTCGATCGCGTCGAGGTTGTTCGCCTTGGCGCCGCGGACCGACAGACGCGCCGTAGGCTTGCGCGACGGAGGCCTGCTGTCGCGTGCCTGCGCGCGGGTGCGTGCCCATGCCCGGCCTGTCGCGACGTCGGTCGCTCTTGCGAGCGCCGCGGGAGATCCGTCGAACACGATCGCCCCTCCCCGAGCGCCCGCCGACGGACCGAGCTCGATCACCCGGTCGGCGCCGCGTATCACGGTCTCGTCGTGCTCGATGACGAGCACCGTGTTCCCTGCGCGCGAGAGATCATGCATCGCCTCGCCGAGCGCCGGGATGTCGCTCGCGTGAAGACCCACGGTCGGCTCGTCGAGCACGAAGAGCGTGCCCGTCAGCTTCGCGCCCAGCGCAGTCGTGAGCCCCGCGCGCTGCGCCTCTCCTCCGCTGAGGGTCCGAGCTTGCCTCGCGAGCGTCAGGTAGCCCAGGCCAACACGCTCGAGGTAACCGAGCCTGGCCGACAGCGCGTCCTTCACTCGCACGCCCTCGGGTGAGCGCGGCGGGAGCCCGTCGGCGCACGCGCGCGCCTCGGCGACCGTCAGCCGGTGCCAGTCCGCGAGGTTCTTCCCCGCGACGCGATAGGAGAGCGCGGTCCGGTTCAGCCGGCTCGTGTCGCACGCGAGGCACGGCGCGTACTCTCGATAGCGCGCGAGGAGGACGCGCACGTGCATCTTGTAGGTCCGCCCCTCGAGCCACTTGAACCACGCGCGCACGCCGGGGAACTTCCCGCCGGTCCACGAGCCTTCCCCCTCGATGACGTGATCTCGCTCTGCCTGTGACAGCTCACCCCACGGCACGTCGAGCCGCAGCCCGACCTTCTTCGCGTAGGCGCGCAGCACCCGCCGCTCCCACTCGCTGCTCTTGCCGAGCCACGGGCGAATCGCGCCGCCGGCGAGCGTCTTCTTGGGGTCGGGGAAGACCTTGTCCCAGTCGATCGCGATGATTCGCCCGAAGCCACGGCACGCTTCGCAGGCGCCGAGCGGCGAGTTGTACGAGAAGAGCGCGGGCCGCGGCGGCTCGAAGCCGCGGGCGCAGCGCGGGCAGACGAGGCCGCGAACGATCGGCATATGGTCCGTGGCCGAGCTGTCGGCGCGCTCCGGACGAACCGCGGGCCGCTTCTTTCCGCGAGACTTCGCCGAGGAGCGCGGCGGCGCGACCGACTCGAGCTCGAGCCCGGGTAATAGATCCCGCGCAGGCTCCGTACGCACCTCCGCGCGCCCGTCGCTTCGCTCCCATGCGGCCTCGATCGCCTGCTGCAGCCTCCGTGATTCGCTCGCGGCCACCGAGATCCTGTCGACGATCACCTCGACTCGCGCCAGCGTCCCCGTCGCCTCGCTCGGCTTCACGCTGTCGATGTCCCTGACTGCGCCGTCGACGAGGAGCCTCCGGTACCCGTCCTTCGCGAGCTGCTCGCGGAGCTCGAGGAACGCCTCGGTGTCCTCGGCGCGCACGGCGTAACAGACGAGCGCGCGCGTTCCATTCCATGCGGCGACGACTCGCGCCGCAGCCGCCGCGGGCGCCGTCAGGGTCGCCTCCACCCCGCAGTCCGGGCACACCGGAATGGCGTCGCACCCGAAGAGCGCCGCGAGGTACGGCTCGAGGTCGGTCATGGTCGCGAGCGTCGAGCGGCTCGACTTCACGGGCGCCTTGCGGTCGACGGCCACGGTCGCCGCGATGGGGTCGAGCGAGTCCATCGGCGGGCGCTCGAGCCGCTCGAGGAACTGCCGAGCGTACGGGCTGAAGCTCTCGACGAAGCGGCGCTGCCCCTCCGCGTACAGCGTATCCATCGCGAGCGACGACTTGCCGGCGCCGCTCGGTCCCGTCAGCGCGACGAACTGGCCGGGCGGGAGGTCGAGGTCGAGACCGCGAAGGTTGTGGGTGCGAGCGCCACGGAGGCGGACGGGGAGCATGGGGGCAGGACAATATGGGGCGCCGAGGGCGAATGGGTAGGGCTGCTCTCGAAGAGCGACCTCGCGATGGCGCCACGGCCGCCTGCATCGTCACGACGATCGCGGTATCCTCGCCGCACATGCTTCCTTCGATTCTCGTGCGGCCGAGAGCCGCGCTCGCCTTCGCCGCGTTGCTCGCCGTCGCCGCGGGCTGCGCGTCCGCAGGCCAGAGCGTCCTCTGCCTCGTCCGCGGGCCCATCAACGCGTCGTCGAACTACTCGCTGCGCCGGTCCATCATGCAGCACGGCCTCGCCGAGTTCTGCCACGAGATGACGACCCACGAGGCGCCCATCGTCCTCGCGCCCGGGATGCCGAGCATCGGGCGGTTCTTCCCCAAGAACTGCGTGCAGTCGACCTTGCCGAACGGCGACTTCTTCATCACCTTCGACGGCTTCGGCTACGCGTTCACGCCGCTGTCGAAGAAGCTCACGTTCTCGATGTCGGGCGTCGTCGAGTACGACCAGGACTTCCGCGTCGGCCCGGACTGCGACATCTTCGCGTTCTTCCGGACGAAGAACGTGCGGTCGAGCAACTTCCAGGCGCACGTCATGGAGCAGCGCATCGCGTCGTTCCTCAACTCGATGACGAACATCTCGGACGACATCGGCCGACAGCTCGTCAGCGGAAAGCTCGCCGAGGGCTTCACGGTCGTGCAGGACAATCACCAGAACTACGACTTCGCGATTGGCCTCTTGCCCGAGGGGCAGAAGCCGCCGCACCCGTTCGACGTCCACGGCGCCGGGCGCGTCCGCTACGAGAGCGGGAGGAGCGAAGTGCACCAGGACCAGCGCGACTTCATCGGGCCCATCGAGGTCAAGGAGTCGGGGCGGGCGCTCTATGTCGACGCCACGGTCGACGGCATCCCGGCGATCGACGTGATGCTCATGCGCAAGGAAGACGCCGAGGTCGCGCTCGGCCTCTACTACAACTACCCGCAGTCCGGCCCGCTCGACGCCCCGGTGATTGCCGGCGACGTCGTGGTCACGGGGCGGCCGTACGCGCGTGAGTTCAAGGTCCCGAAAGGCTCTTATTACCTGGTGCTCGACAACACGCCGACGGCCGGGCAAGTAGCCCCGCCGCCGGTGGTGACGCTCCTCGACGACCACGTCGCGGCGGTGTCGTACGCGATCGGTATCGGGGACGAGTAGCGGTCAGAACCTGTAGCCGCCCGTGCCGAGGATGTTGATCAAGACGGGCGTTCCCGTCTCCGTGCCGATGTCGAAGCGGACCTCGCCTCCCACGTAAATGTGCGGGGTGAGCGCGTACGTGCCGACGGCGCCGGGCGAGATGACGAAGCCAGTGACGCTGCCGACACCCAGCGAGTTCGCTTCGGCGACGCAGGCCGACTCTTCCGCCCCGCTCAGCCCGCTGCAGGCCGCCGACGCGACGCTGTAGCTCTGGTATCCGAGCCCGACGAACGGCCGGATCATGATGGGCAGATCGCCGAACAGCGCGAGGTCGTAGCCCACCTGCGGCTCGAAGAGCCATGAGTTGATCTTGCCGACGTTGTACGTGAAGTTGCCGCCGATATAGAGGTGCATCGGCAGCGTGTACCCACCTTCCACGCCGATGCTGAAGCCGGCGCCGGACCCCGTCTGCGTGCCGATTCCGAGACCCGCGATCGCAGCGACCGTCCCGCCGGCCCGGTTCGGGGCGTCGGTCTGCGCGCTCGCGGTGTGAACGAACCCCATCGCGGCGACGGCAAGAGCGACGGACGAAAGTCTCTGGATCATCCTCATAGTGTGTCCTCCCTGAAGCGTGTGGGCCCGACCCATACATTGATCCGCCTGGGCTCGCCAAGGATTCGGTCACAGCTGACGGAGCGTCGACGCGCGCGGCGCGGAGACCTGATTTGCCGTGACGGCTCAGAGCGCGGTATAGACCCGAGCGACGCGAGCCAGGCTCGCCCACCCTGGAGACCTCCGCCCTTTTGGCTCAACAAAATCGCTTCTTGCGGGCGCTCTACTGGGCCGTGTGGTTCGGTGTGCTGCCGCTCGCGCTGTCCTACGCGCTCGTCTGGGCGCTGATGGCGCCGGCCGGGGTGGACCACGGCTCGTTCCTCGGGACGATCGAGTCTTACGCACGCGAGCAGCAGATCCCGGTCGGGATCGTCGTCTTCACGCTCTTCGAGATGGCGCTGTGGGCCGCCCGTCACTTCCTCCCGCTCGCGCGATTCGCGCACACGCCGCTCCGCGCGGACATCCCGGGGCGGTGCCGGCCCACGTTCGAGCGCGCGCTCTCCCTCCTCGACGAGGCCGACACGCTGCTCGAGCGGCACCAGAAGGCCATCGTCCGCGACCTCTCGGTGCGTGACCGCGACAGCCTGTCGCAGGACCTCACCGCGCTCCGCGAGGCGATGGATCGGTCACCCTTCGACGAGGAGGCCTTCAACGAGCTCTGGGTCCGCGCCGACGGGCAGGTCGACACCCGGCTGCGGCCGTGGCGCAAGAGCGAGGTGCGCGAGTACCTCGAGTCGATCCTCGTCGCCGTCATCGTCGCGCTCGGCCTCCGGGCCCTCGTCATCGAGGCGTTCAAGATCCCGAGCGGATCGATGATCCCGACGCTGCAGGTCGGCGACCACATCTTCGTCAACAAGTTCATCTACGGGCCCGCGATCCCGTTCACGCACTCGCGCATCTGGACGCATATGCCGCCCGAGCGCGGCGACGTCATCGTCCACGCCTACCCCGAGAACCTCGAGCAAGACTTCATCAAGCGCGTGATCGCGATCCCGGGCGACGTCCTCGAGGCGAAGAACGGCCACCCGTGGCTCAACGGCTGGGAGGTCCCGCACTGCTTCGTCGGCGTCTACTCGTACAACGAGTCGAACACCGAGAACGAGATGCCGACCCCGCTGATGAGGCACGAGGGAGATCTCTTCGTGGAGTACCTCGGCGACAAGAGCTACCTCACGCTCTACGATCACTCGACGGGCGGCTACTCCGACCACCAGGGGCCGTTCAAGGCGAAGCCTGGCGAGGTCTGGGTCATGGGAGACAACCGGAACAACAGCCACGACTCCCGCATGTGGTGGAACTACAAGGGCGGCGGCGTCCCGTTCCAGAACATCCGCGGTCGCGCCCTCTTCGTGTGGCTCTCCACGTTCGACGGGAAGTCGGACTGGTCGCGCCTGGGCACGCCCGTGATGGGCCGGCCGCGGCTGCCCGCGGACATGGCCAACCTCGAGCCGGCGATGGAGAAGTGCTTCCGCGACCGACCGCCGCTGTCGCAGACGACCCCTCCGCCTCCGAGCGCGGAGACGTTGAGAGGCGTCGAGGTGTCGGGCCCCGACTCGGAGTCCGGAAAGCAGGAGCGATGATGATCCTTCGAGCCGCGACGCGCGCATGCGTCCTCTGCCTGCTGACCGCGCTTACCGCGTGCGCCGCCACCCAGGCGGCCGCCGCCGGCGACCCGATGCGCTGCGAGCGCGACCCCAACTGCACGACCCGCGCGGACAAGTCGAAGGACTGCGTGACCCAGTGCGTCGACGACCCGGCGTGCATCGATCGCTGCCGCGAGGTCACCGGTCAGTTCCGGTAGACGTCGGGTGAGTCCGCGAAACGCCGGTGTCATCCTGAGCGTAGCGAAGGACCCCCCGAGCCAACCGGGCGGGGTCCTCGGGGGATCCTTCCGCCTTCGGCGTCAGGATGACACCGTTGAATCATGGACTCAGGACACGAGCCCTCGCTCGGTCTCGACGAGAACCACCCGACGTCCAAGAGATGGAGCGAGATGACGACGGCAGGGACGGGGACGGTGGCACCCGCTCCGGCGGGTCGGGCGTACCGCTACTACGACCTGCTGATGGCGGCGTTCGTCACCATCTTGCTGTGCTCGAACCTGATCGGGCCGGGCAAGTCGTGCCGGCTCATGGTGTTCTCGCTGCCGCTCGTCTTCGGCGCGGGGAACCTGTTCTTTCCCATCAGCTACATCTTCGGCGACGTCCTCACCGAGGTGTACGGCTACGCGCGGAGCCGGCGCGTCATCTGGGCGGGCTTCGCTGCGCTCGCGTTCGCGACGATCATGGGGCAGGTCATCATCCACATGCCGCCGGACCCCGCGGAGCCGTTCAACACCCGGATGCAGCCCGCGCTCGAGATCATGTTCGGCAACGGGCCCCGCATCGTCACGGCGTCGATCCTGGCGTTCTGGGCCGGAGACTTCGCCAACTCGTTCGTCCTCGCGAAGCTGAAGATCCTGACGAAAGGCAAGCACCTGTGGACCCGCACCGTCGGATCCACCGTCGTCGGTCAGGCGGTCGACAGCGTCATCTTCTACCCCGTGGCGTTCGCGAGCATCTGGGAGACCGAGACGGTGGTGCGCGTCATGATCTTCAACTGGGTCTTCAAGGTCTCCGTCGAGGTCGTGCTGACGCCGCTGACTTACGCCATCGTCGGCGCGCTCAAGAAAGCGGAGGGGGAGGACTACTTCGACGTCGGGACGAAGTTCACCCCGTTCTCGCTGAAAGACTGACGCATAGAAGCCTGCTGGTGTTCGCCGAGACCACGACGCGGTCGCACGCTGTCTCAGAGAAGGGGTCGGCGAAGAACAGCAGGCTTCTACCCGAACTGGCGGACGAGCACGAGCAGCTCTTTGACGTCGATGAAGCGGAACTCCACCGCGCCGAACTTCACCCGCACGCCGGACTTGAGGAGCGTCGGCTTCCCCTGCTTGGTCGGCATCGCACGCTCGTTCTCGACGAACGTGCCGTTGCGCGACTCGCCGTCGGCGAGGAAGAACTGACCCCCCTCTTCCTTGAAGAACGCGTGGAACTTCGAGATGCTGATGTCTGCGAGCACGATGTCGTTGTTCTTCGTGCGCCCGACCGTGACGATGCGGGGGAACGGAGAGCGGCCAGTGTGCTTGACCGGGTAGACGCGGAGCGCGCCCATCGCGTTCATGGAGTCCGAGCGCTTCCGCCCAGGCACGTCGCTGCCGGGCGCTCCGCCGACCTCGGACGGCAATATCCCTCGCCCCATCACCATCGTCGGCTGCGGCTGCGCAGGCTTGCGCGTCGGATCGAGGTTGCCGTGATGCAGGAGGAACGCGTGGCCGTGGCGCGCCGCGAAGTCGTCCTCGCCCAAGGCTCGACCATCGGCACCAAAGCGGGCCAGATCGAGTGGAGCGGTCGGGTCGTCCGGGAGCGCGGTCATCGGCGTGAGTCTCGAGGATACTTCGAAGCGCGCTTCCCGACCACGAACCTGCGATCGAGCGGCGTGCGCCGTCGGGGTCTGGCCCCGTTTACGTGTGGTTCCGGGCGGGCGGCGCAGCCTCGGGGCTAGCTGACCTTGCCGAAGACGAGGTTGAGCACGAACGCGATGATGGCCGTGTTGTACCCGAACGAGATGACGGCGTGCAGAAGGACGGCGCGGCGGAACTGGGTGCTGCTGACGCACACGTCCGAGGTCTGGAAGCACATGCCGATCGTGAACGCGAAGTATGCGAAGTCGAAGTACGTGGGCGTCTTCGTCCCCGGAAAGTCCACCCCGCCGACCCCCTGGCCGTCCTCGCGGTAGAACAGGTGCGCGTACCGCAGCGTGAACGCCGTGTGGGTGAGCCCCCACGCGAGCGCTACCGTGACGAGGCAGAGGATCTCCGCCATCGCGGCCTCCCGCGGCGGCATGCTCGCGACGTGGCGCGTCAGCTGCAGCGCCGCGACCAGGCTCACCGAAGACGCGAGCAACACGACGACGTAAACGAGCGTTCGCCCGGGGTCCTCGGAGCCCGCCCGCTCCTCGGTCATCTTCTCGTCCGCCCCGGCGATCAGCAGCCACGCGAGCGACAGCAGCGCAGCGCCGCCGACGTTCCACCCCATGAGGAACGGCAAGCCGCTCCCCAGCCGAACGGCGAGCGCATACGCGAGGGCGCCCGACACGCCCGCAAAGCTGATCCGGAACAGCGCCCGTCGGGGATCGAAGATCCCGCCGTTCATGATGCCCGTGCTCATCCGGAATCAGTGACGAACGTCGGCAGACGGCGCCGGAGGCGAAGCCGCGCTCGCGCTCGTTCCTACGGCAGGCGTTTCGTCATCGGGGGCATGCGCTCGCCACGCGATGGCGCCGAGCACGCCGACCATCACCGTGACGCCGAGCAGGAGCCCCGCGAGCATCGCCGTACGCGGCGACATGTTGCTCGGCACCTCGATGTCGTCGACCGGGACGGCGTCGGGGAGCGCGGGCCGGAGGGCGTACTGGACCTCCTCCGTGATCGACACCATCGAAGCCCGAGGCGACGGCAGGCTGCAGACGCGCTCCAGCGCCTCGCGCATGTCGTTGGCCGACTGGAACCGCTTCTCGGGCTCCCGCGCGCAGGCCTTCCCGAACCACGCGTCGAACCCCGCGGGCGTGGCCGGGTTCAGCTCCGAGGGCACCATCATCTTCGTGACGCACACCTTCAGCACGATGTCGCCGAGGACCTCCCCCTCGAAGGGGATGCGCGCCGTCATGGCCGTGAAGGCGCACGCTCCGAGCGACCAGATGTCCGTCAGCGGCCCCGGGGCGCCGCCGACCGTCAGCTGCTCGGGGCTCATGAAGTTCGGCGTCCCGACGACCGCGCCGTCCTGCGTCGGGCCCCCCATCGCATAGGACGCCGAGGACTCGGTCTTCTCCTGCACCATCTTCGCGATGCCGAAGTCGACGAGCTTGACGCTGTAGTCGAGCTCGCCCGTGTCCTCCACGTTGGTCGCGAGGAAGATGTTGTCCGGCTTCAGGTCGCGGTGAACGATGCCCGCGGCGTGGGCCTTCGCGAGCGCACGGGCGGCCTGGCCGATGACGATCCCGACCTCCTTGCCGGTCATGGGCCCGTGCGACATCAGGTGCTCCGAGAGCGACTGCCCCTCGAGGTACTCCATGACGAGATACGGGATCTCGTCCTCCGTGACCCCGAAGTCGTGGACCTGGACGGCGTGCTTGGTGCGCAGCTTCGCCGCCGCCCGAGCCTCGATCTCGAAGCGCTTCCGCGCGTCCGGGTGGGAGGCGTAGGCGGGCTTGATGAACTTGATGGCGACCTTGTTGCCGAGGGTGATGTGGACCCCCTGCCAGACCGTCCCCATGCCGCCGGAGCCGATGAGCTGATCGACGCGGTATTTGGCGCCGACGACCGTGCCGCGAAGATCGGGAGTGTCCGGGGGAATCGACTGCATTGACATGGATAAGACGGGAGAGTCTACCGCCCCGAGCGAGCTCGTCGCCAGGAGAGTCGCCGGGGCCTTCCGGAAAGGCGTAAAAGGTGACCATGAGGAGCTGGGCGTCGGTCGTACCCGCAGCAGTGCTGTTCGCGTGCGCCTGTGGCGCCTGTGACAAGGACGCCTCGTCGGGCGGCGCGGCCTCCGCCTCGGCGACCGCACCTTCGCCTTCACCCTCCGCAGCGAGCACGGCGCCCCCCGCGCCCGTGGTTCATGCGCTCCCGACGATCACGCTGACCGACCATAGCTTCACGGTCGACGGTCAGGACACGCCGTGGGAAAAGCTGGCGGACCGCGTGAAGGCGCTCGGCGAGCGAAAGGCCGAGGCCGACGGCAAGGACGTCTCGGTCGTCGCGATGCGCAACGCCCCTGCGCACGAGGTGTCGCTCGCCGCGTCCCTGCTCCTCGACGCGTGGCGCCCGCGCACGCTCACCGTGCGAACGGCGACGCGCGACCAGTCGCAAGGGGAGATCGTGCTGACGTACCGCGGGCACGACGCCCGCACGGCGGACTGCAGCGCCGTGGTCATGATCGAGCGCGACAGCGGCGTCGCCGTCTGGAGCAAGGGGGGCGGCGGTGCCCAGCGCTTCACCCGAGGGATGGCCGGACCTGACTTGACCTCGTCGACCGAAGCGCTGCGAAAGCGCGCGTCGGCGTGCGACTCACCGGTCTGGTTCCTCGGGACCGCCGAGACGGTGACCTGGGGTCTCGCGTTCGATCTCGCAACGCGCGCGCGGGGGAACGGAGCCACTGACGGCGGGGACGCGCTGCGCCCGCACGAGACCGTGCTCCTCCCGCACCCTCCGGTGGCAGGTCGGGCCGTCAAAGAGGAGTGAGGAGGAGCGAGGTCACCGGTGCGGCAGAGCCGTCGCGAGTGACGCTGCGCCCGTCGCGGCGGCGGGAGGCGCGATCCCCAGCAAGTCCGAGGCGGTCCGCGCGAACGTGTCGAAGGTGGTCGTGTCGACGACGCGCCCCGCAGCGACTCTCCCCGGCGCGCGCACGACCAGAGGAACCGTGCGGTCGTAGAAGTACGGGGACCCGTGGCTCGTCCCCTTCCCGACGATGACGGTGGGGTCGAAGAAGCTGCCTGGGCCGAGCACGACGTAGAATTCGGCCCCACGTTCCCGCGCGCCGGGCGCGACCGACCGGCACACGAGCGCGTCGATCGACTCGTCCGCGAACGGCGGACACGACGTCGGGATCGCGCTCACGTCGTACACGGTCGCGACTCCCGGCACTGCCACCAGGGTCTTCCTCAGCGCCTCGCGCAGCGTCTCTCGTCGCGCCGCGTCGAGCGCGCGCGCGGAGGCCGAGAGGTACACGTAGGGATCCGAGACGCCGGTCACCCAGTCGCCCGGACCGAGTGCCGCGACCGAAGACGCCTTGAGCGCGCTCGCCAGCTCGCCGGGCATCACGCGATGGGCCGCGTCGCACGCGCGCTTCCACGGGTCCGGGCCGTCGCAGTAGCGATGACGCCCCACCTCGGGCATCGGGTTGGTGCCGTGGTCGGCCGTGAGCAGCACCGAGTAGCCGTCGCGGCCGAAGGCCTCGTCGAGCACCGTCAGGAAGCGCGCGAGGGACTGGTCGAGCCGCGCGATCTCGTCCCACGCCTCCCACGAGTCGGGGCCGAACGCGTGACCGATGTAGTCGTTCGCCGAGAGCGACAGCGCGAGAAGCGTCGTGTGCGCCTCCGCATGCTCCGCCTTGAGCGCATAGAGCCCGAGCATCAGGAGCACGTCGTCCGCGAAGGGCGACATCCTGAAGGCGAACGCGGGGTTCTTCGCGCGCGCGAGGGAGTGCGGGAACACGATGCCGTAGCCCGGATGGTCCCCCTCGCCTGCCTCGGCATCGGGCGTCGCGGCGTGCGCTTCCACCCATGCCGGGTCGAGCAGGGTCCAGGTCGACCCCTCCGCACGAGCGAGCGCGTCGGCCGCGAACGGCGTTGCCCACGACGGGAACGCCGGCGCGACTGCAGAGGAGGTGACGAAGCGATTGTCCTGCGTGTCGTGCCAGAGCGCCGCGGTCGGATGACGCCCGCCGGCGAAGAGCGCGCCGCGATCCTTGAGCGAGAACGAGAGAATGACGGCGTCGGGCTGCTCCGCGCGGAGTCGATCGGCGACGGTGTCGACGCGGAGCGCGGCGAGCGACGAGCCCGCGCGCGTACTGGGAGCCGCGTCCGAGGTCAGCAGACGCGTGGTGCCGTCCTTCAGGATCGAGCTGGCGGTGCCGTCCGTGCCGAGCACCTCGTTGGCGAAGATGCCTGACACTGCCGGGACGGCGCCCGTGTAGAGCGCGCTGTGCCCGGGCGCGGTGTCCGTGACCGCGTGCTCGTAACGCATGGCGCGGACGCGCGTGCCTTCGCGGCGCAACCGAGCAAAGCCGCCGCTCTCCGGGAGCAGCGGCCAGCGCTCGTCGGCGACCCACGCGGCGAGCTGGTCGACGACGATCGTGACGACGACGGGGTGCCTCGTGAGGTCGGCGGAGGCGGAGGGTGCGGTCGCGGTGGGTGTACACGCCATCGACAGGGCGACGGTGGAAAGAGGGGCGAGAGCCTGGGCGAGGCGAGCGAGGCGAAGGAAGAGTCGCGGCACGGCGCGCATGATGACGGGTTGCGACGGCGTTGTCGTGGGTGAGGACGCCGGGGTGCATCGCTGGCTCAGGACCGCGATGCTCGACCTCGACCTCGACCTCGACCTCGACCACGACCTCGACCACGACCGCGACCCCGACCCCGACCGCGACCCCGACCCCGACCCCGACCCCGACCGCGAATCCGACCCCGACCCCGACCCTGCGGAGCTTTCTCGATTGCACTGGGACGGTGGGACGTCGGGACGGCCCTGGGACACCGAAAAGGCGTCTGTCCGTCCCACCGTCCCACTTGAATCCGAAGAGTCCCGCCGAGCGATTCGCCACCGTCGGGCACCTCCGAGCGCCGCCCCAGCCGTGGCAAGAGCCTCCCGAAGCGCTTCGACAGCGTCCCGAGCTCTTCGCTGGGTGACCGAAGCTGCACCGAGGGCCTCTCTCGGTCCACGCGAAGCGCGTCTCGCAAGATCGATCGAGCCGCTCGCTCTGCCTCGGGCCTCTCAAATCACCGCGATTTCCGCGCGACGACCTCGCACGGCCTCCGTCGGTCTGCCGAGAGCCTCCCTCGGTGTGCCGAGAGACTCCCGAGGAATGCCGAGCGCCTCGCAAGTTTCGACCTGCGCCTCCCTCGGAACGGCGAGGGACTCTCTCGTTGCTTCGAGAGGGGCCGCTCGGTGTGCCGACGGCCGCTCTCGGAGTGCCCACGGCCGCCCTCGGTGCGCCGACGGCCGCCCTCGGTGTGCCGATAGCCGCCCTCGGTGTGCCGATGGCCGCCCTCGGTGTGCCGATGGCCGCCCTCGGTGTGCCGATGGCCGCTCTCGGTGTGCCGACAGCGGCCGGCGTCGCGCCGACAGCCTCCCTCGTCACTCCACCGGCGGCTCTTGCTCTGACTCGGGCGTCTGTCGGAATGCCGAGAGGCCTCGATGGAAGTTCCGACGGCCGCTCTCGGTGTCTCGCGGGCGGCCCTCGGCATGGCTAGAGCGTCTCTCGGCACGCCGAGAGCGGCGATCGTCACACCGAGGGACGCTCAGGTCGAATCTCGCGCCGCTCTCGGCACTTCGACGGAGGCTCTCGCTTCTTCGAGAGCGTCCCTTGCCATTCCCGCGGAAGCTGTCGGCTCTTCCTCGGCCTCCAGGCCCCCTCGCTGGGCTCCCGTGGTCGAGGTCGTGGTCGAGGTCGAGGTCGAGGTCGTGGTCGAGGTCGAGGTCGTGGTCGTGGTCGAGGTCGAGGTCGTGGTCGAGGTCGAGGTCGAGGTCGAGGAACCGCACGACCGCGTCGCCATCGTCGACCTCCGCGTCGAGGAACCGCACGACCGCGTCGCCATCGTCGACGTCCGCGTCGAGGAACCGCACGACGGCGTCGCCATCGTCGACCTCCGCGTCGAGGAACCGCACGACCGCGTCGCCATCGTCGACCTCCGCGTCGAGGAACCGCACGACCGCGTCGCCATCGTCGACCTCCGCGTCGAGGAACCGCACGACCGCGTCGCCATCGTCGACCTCCGCGTCGAGGAACCGCACGACCGCGTCGCCATCGTCGACCTCCGCGTCGAGGAACCGCACGACCG
>Ga0302279_10000112_pt1 | contig 111771 bp, 118 predicted proteins | sample III_Bog_N3_3_FD_194541 | JGI IMG/M metagenome (GOLD analysis project Ga0302279, IMG submission 194541) | Peat permafrost microbial communities from Stordalen Mire near Abisko, Sweden - III_Bog_N3_3 | ecosystem: Environmental > Terrestrial > Soil > Wetlands > Peat | place: Sweden: Abisko...
GGCCGGCTAGAGCCGTTCGCGGCCGTGGGGTGCGGTCAGGTCGAGTTGCGGGCCGATCGGGACGATGCGGGTCGGGTTGATCTCGTCGTGCGTCATGTAGTAGTGGCGCTTGATGTGATCGAAGTCGACCGTCGCCGCGACGTCGCGGAATTGGTAGAGGTCGCGCAGGTAGCCCGAGAGGTTGGGGTAGTCGGCGATGCGGCGCAGGTTGCACTTGAAATGGCCGACGTAGACCGCATCGAAGCGGATCAGCGTAACGAACAAGCGCCAGTCCGACTCCACCGGGTGTTCTCCGAGCAGATAGCGGCGGGTCGCGAGGCGCTCGTCCAGGCGATCGAGTTGGTTGAACACGTCGCGCGCGGCCGATGCGTAGGCCGCCTGTTCGGTCGCGAAGCCCGCGCGATAGACGCCGTTGTTGACGCTCTCGTAGATCTCCGCGTTGAGAGCGTCGATCTCGCCGCGATGTTCCGCGGGATAAAAGTCGAGATCGCTCGATTCGGCGAACGCGTCGAATTCGGTTTCGAGCATCCGCATGATATCGTCGTCGTTGTTGCTGACGATGCGCCGGGTGACGGTGTCCCACAGCACGGGCACGGTCACGCGGCCACGGTACTGCGGATCGGTCGCCGTGTAGGCTTCGGCCAAAAAGGCAAAGCCGTTGACCGGATCGGGGCCCATGCCGGGTCCGGCGCGAAACGCCCAGCCGCGGTCGTCGCGAATCGGGTCGACGACGGTCATGCCGATCGCATTTGCGAGTCCCTTGAGGCGCCGCACGATGATCGTGCGGTGCGCCCAGGGGCAGGCGAGTGACACGTAGAGGTGATAGCGCCCGGCGGCGGCCGGATAACCCGAGCGCCCGTCGGCCGTCACCCAGCCGGTGAACGCATCTTCCTGACGCGCGAAGGTACCGTCGACTTGCTCGTCCGGGAACTGCGCGGTCGTCACGGGGCCGGTTTGGCGAGTTCGGCGTCGATCGCGCTAAGCAGCAGCGGATCGTCGGGAGCGACGTCGGGCGCGAAGCGTCCCGCGACCGTGCCATCGCGTGCGATCAGGAACTTTTCAAAATTCCAGAAGACGTCGCCGGGGTGCTTTTGCGTGATCCCGAAGCCGGCGAGTTTGGCCCGGAAGCCGCTGCCCGGATTCTCGCTTGCGACCGGCTGCGCGTCGATCAATGCCTGGTAGAGCGGATGGCGCTCGGGTTCGGCCACTGAAATCTTCGCGAACATCGGGAACGACACACCGTAGCTGGTCGAGCAGAACTGCGCGATTTCGGCATTCGTGCCGGGCTCTTGGGCACCGAAGTCGTTGGCCGGGAAACCGAGGATCTCGAGCCCGTGGCCGTGCCGGCTAGCGTAGAGGCTTTCGAGGCCGGTATACTGCGGCGTGAGGCCGCACTTCGAGGCAACGTTCACGACCAGCAAGACCTTGCCGGCGTAGGCGTTGAGTGCCGACGGCTTACCGTCGATCGTCTGCACGGGAATATCGTAGATGGCGCTCATGGTCGCTACGAACCATGCCGGGCATCCTCCGGATGCACCGTCCCCCTCAAGGGGACGCGTAGGCACTGGCGGTACGAACGATCGCGCGGCGGGGGGCGAGGCCGATGAGTTCGCTGCGCCGGAGCGTCACGCCGTGGCGCGCGGCAGCCAAGCGCACGAGTTCGCGCACGCGGTATAACGGAACGGCGTCGACGTCGGTCAGATTGAACGACACTTGGACCACATCCGGTGCGAGGCGCACGCCGAGGGCGCGGACCGTGCGCAGACCGCCGTTGCGCTCGCGCAACGCGCGGGCAATCGCTCGAGCGAGCCCCAGGTCGGCCGAGTTCAGCTCCACGTTGAAGGCGATCAGGAACGGGCGCGCGCCGATTGCGATCGCGCCGGCGCTCGGATGCGGCGCGTCGCCGTAGTCGAATGCCCAGCGCGCATCGCGCGCGCGCTCCGCCAGTCCCTCGAATTCGCCGCGCCGCACGTCAGCCAGATTCGCGCGATGCGGCGCGCTGGCCGCCGCGCCGTAGAGGAGCGAGGGGATGCCCAATTCGTGCCAGATGCGCGCCGCCGCACGATGCGCGACCGTCACCGCGTCGTCGAGCGTGGCGCCCTCGAGCGGCACGACCGGCAGTACGTCGAGTGCGCCGATGCGCGGGTGCTCGCCGCGGTGCGCGCGCAGATCGATGCGTTCCGCCGTGATGCCCGCAAGCGCGACCGCCGCGGCGACGACCTGCGAGGCCGAGCCCGCCGCCGTAATGACGCTGCGATGATGCACCGGATCGCTGGTCCGGTGCACGACGCGCACCCCCGCCGCGACCATCGCAGCAATCGCCGCGTCGACCATCGCCGCGTCGCGGCCCTCGCTGATATTCGGAACGATCTCGAAGAGCGCCATCGGTGCAGTCTCGCGACCGCTAGAGCGTGCCCGCGTCGAAGACGCTGGTGAAGTCGGACGGGAATCCCGGCGGTGCGTCGCCGTCGCTCCAGGTCGAGCGAGCGTAGGGGTCGACGAGCAGCGCGTAGCCGGCCCCGTAGTCACGGTAGCGCCGCAGCTTGAGGACAAGCGCGGGAACGAAATCAGTCTTCGAGGCGACCTCGATGCAGACGTCGGGCACGACGCGCGCGTAATGGTCGCGTTCGCTTTGGGGAACCGCCGCCCAACGCTCGCCGGAAATCCACGCCGCGTCCGGCGAGAGCACTGCGCGGTCGGGCATCGTGAAGCCGGTTGACGAGCCGAAGAGCTGGCCGCCCGCCGCTGTCTGCCAGCGCAGCAGCAAGGCGATGAGCGCGATGTCGTGTGCGCCCGAGATGGTGCCGGTCGGGCTCATCGTAATCGAGCCGTCGGCCTCACGCTCGACTTTCCAGCCGGGATTCGCCGCTGAGATGACCTCGAGCGTCGCAGGCCGTTCCGAGGGGGGAATCCGAGCTATCATCGCGCTGACATACCTCCTCGGCCTGGTTCGCTGCCGCTCGAGCGATTCGCTTCCGCATGCCGCTCGTTCACGCCGATGCGATCCGGCCGCTACCTCGCCGTTCAGCGCACGAGGGCGAGGTCGATTGCGGCGGCGAGCGTGCGCGCGTTTTCCGGTGCGATCACGCGCGTGAAGCCGAGCTTCGTCGCTTCGGTGGTACGGCGGATCGCGTGCGAGACCGCGCGCACTTCGCCCGAGAGGCCGAGTTCGCCGAAGGCCGCGACGTTGCGCGCGAGCGGGACGTCGCGGTAGGCCGATGCGATCGCGAGCGCGATACCGAGGTCGGCCGCCGGCTCGACGATGCGCAGGCCGCCCGCGACCGAGCAGTAGATGTCGTGCCCGCCGAGCTGCAGGCCCGCGCGCCGTTCGAGGATCGCAACGATCGTCGTCAGTCGCGCCGCATCGACGTTGGTCGCCAGGCGTCGCGGCGTGCCGTACGACGTCTCGCCGACGAGCGCTTGCACTTCCACCAGCACCGGGCGCGAGCCGACGACGCTGGGCACGACGCACGAGCCGCTCGGGCGTTCCGCGCGCTCGGAGAGAAACAGCGCCGACGGATCGGTGACTTCGTGCAGGCCGCGGTCGTCCATCGAGAACACGCAGATCTCGTCGACGCCGCCGAAGCGGTTCTTGTAGGCGCGTACGATGCGGTACTCGCCGGTCGAGTCGCCTTCAAAATAGAGCACGGTGTCGACGAGATGTTCGAGCAGCCGTGGCCCCGCGATCGCACCGTCCTTCGTCACGTGGCCGACGATGAAGACCGCGCAGCCGGTGCGTTTCGCGAATTCCATCAATGCTTGCGTGCAGTCGCGGATCTGCGAGACGCTGCCGGCATACGATTCGACTTCGGGCAGCGACATCGTCTGGATCGAGTCGATCACGATCACGTCGGGCGCGCGTTGCTCGCAGACCTCGAGAATCGAGCGCAGGTTCGTTTCCGGAAAGACCAGCAGGCCGTCGGCCGCGCCGATGCGCGCGGCACGCAGTTTCGTCTGCGCGGCCGACTCCTCACCGCAGACGTAGATCGCCGCCGCGCCGCGCGTCGCCAATGCGTCGAGAATCTGCAGCAGCAAGGTCGATTTGCCGGCGCCCGGCGGACCGCCGAGCAGCACCAGACTGCCCGCGACGAGCCCGCCGCCGAGCAGCGCGTCGAACTCGCGCAGGCCGCTGCGCATGCGGTCGTAGCGCGCTTCGGCGATCTCCGAGAGCCGCAGCGGAACGCCGGCCGGGCGGGCATGCGGCGCGCGCGCCCGCGCCGGCGCGACGGTTTCTTCAACGAACGTATTCCAGGCCTCGCACTGCGGGCAGCGGCCGAGCCAGCGTGCGGAGGCGTGTCCGCACGCGGAGCACGTGAAGACCGTCTTGGTTTTCGCCACTAGGCGTCTTCGGAGTTGAGCACGGCCCACGCGCCGAGCACGCCCACGACGCCGGACGCATGGATGAGGAGTTGGGGCACGACGCCCCGCCGTTGCCAGGCGAGCACGAAATCGGCCAGCGGTGCCACCGTGCAGACCAGCAGTCCGGCCTTCATCGCCGGCCGGTCGTCCGCGATCGCGGCCCAGAGCACGAATCCACCCATCACCCAATCGCGCGCTGCGGTCGCGCGCACGAAGGCGTGCGTATCGGCCTCGTCGTTCGGGATACCGTACGTGCGCGTGGAGGCCCGCGGCCAGAAGTACGCACCGCTGCCGATGCCGAGCACGGCGATCGCGCCGAGCACCGTCAGCGTGCGTCCGAGCGTCATTTCAGGCGCTTGGCGAGCGCGGCGATCGCGCCGTGATCGAAGTCGTTCGCGAACGCGTTGAACTGATTGGTGACGACATCCGACACCGGCGCCGGCTGTTTGATCACGCCGTACTGCACGAGCAGCTTGCCGTAGACCTCGTCACCGGCCGGATCGATGTAGCCGATCTTGGGGTTGGCGGGATCGTAGGCCAGGAGGGCGCCTTCCCACAGCGTCAGGAGCTGCGTGTAGCGCGCGACGTCGGCGTCGGTGAACGGTTCGCCATGGGCTTGCAGCAGCAGACGTGCCGCGGCGGCGGGGTTGAGGCGCACGAGCAGCGCGGCTTTCACGATCGCGCGCGAGAAGTGCGCGAGCGCGTCGCCTTTCGCCGCGATCGTCGCCGGTGAGGCGCCGTAGCCGGCGCTCACGACGTCTTTGAGGACGGGGTTCTCGAATACGCGCAGCTTTGTGCCGCCGGCTTCGAACGGTAAGAACTCATACAGCGGGAAGCCCGCCCCGGCGACCTTTCCCGAGACGAGATTCTGCAGCGCGGTCTCGTTGAAGCCGATCGGGACGAACGTGTAATCGTTCTTCGTCAGTCCGGCCGCGCCGAGCATCGTCGCGACGGCGATCTCGCCGCCGAACGGCCGCGTCCCGTCACCGAGTTGATGCACGCCGACCGCCTTGCCCTTGAAGTCGGCGAGCGTCTTGATCGGGCTGTCGTCGAGGACGGACATCACGTAGGTGTATTTCGCGACGCGCGCGAGGAACAGCCGGACCTTGCGTCCTTGCTCGTAGTCGGAGAAGACGCGCTCGATGTCGATCGGGCAGATATCGGCCTTGCCGTTCGCGCAGGCGTCGACCGCCGCCGCAGCGTCGGGGACGAAGAGCTTGCTGATCGCGACGTGCTCGTCTTTGTAGAAGCCCGCGCCTTCGGCCACGAGGTCGAGGGTATCCATCAGCGGCGGAAGCCCGGTGCCGAGCACGAGCGTGAGCGGAACGGGCGGTGTGCCGGCAGCGGCGGTCATGGATTTGGCGAGTGTCTCGACTGCGCGGTGGTCGAAGTCGTTCGCAAAGGCGTTGAATTGATTGGTCACGACCGCCGCCACCGGCACCTGCGCCTTGGTGACCCCGGCCTCGAAGAGCAGGCGGCTATAGACCGCTTCACCGTCGGGCGGAAGAAAGCCGATGCGCCGGTTTGTCGGATCGCTTGCCGGCAGCGCGTCTTCCCACGTCTGCAGCGCTTTGGTGAAGAAGGCGACGTCGTCTTCGGTGAACGGGTTGCCGCGCGTCTGCAGCATCAACCGCGCTGCCGCCGCCGGATTGTAGCGCACGAAGAGCGCGGCTTCGTCGATCGCGCGCAGGAAGCGCCGGAGTTGGTCGCCCTTCGTTTGGATCGTCGCGGCCGCCGCGGCATAGCCGCCGCTCGGCGTCGCACCCAGGATCGGATTCTCGAAGATGCGCAGCTTCGTGCCCGCGACTTGAAACGGAATCAGCTCGTAGCGCGGGAAGCCGGCCGCCGCCACGCGTCCCGATATGAGCGCGTCGATCGCCGGCTGGTTGAAGCCGATGGGGGCGAAGGAGTAGTCGCCGCGCGTCAGCCCCGCCGACGCGAGCGCCGTCGTGACGGCGGTCTGGCCGCCGAAGGGCTTGTTGCCGGCGCCGAGTTGATGGACGCCGATTACCTGGCCCTTAAAATCGGCCAGCGTCTTGATCGGGCTCGCGTCGGGTACGGCGAGCACGTAGGTGTAGCGCGAGGCCCACGCGCCGAAGAGCACGAGCGGCACGCCGGATTCGTAGCCGGTGAACACGCGCTCGATGTCGAGCGGGCAGATATCCGCTTTGCCGGTCGAGCACGCGTCGGCGACGGCCGCGGCGTCCGGGGCGAACACTTTGGTGACCGTGAGATGCTGGGCTTTGTAGAAGCCCGCGCCTTCGGCGACGAGGTCGAGCGTGTCCATGAGCGGCGGCAGACCGGTTCCGAGGATGACGCTCAGCGTATCGTCGGCGCGTGCCGGTGCCGTTCGGATAGCAAGCAGCGCAGCGCACAGCGCGACGGCCGCGGCGACGTGAAGCCGGCGAATGCTCATAGGGCTCTCCTCAGGGTAGAACGTACGCGTCGATAACGCAGACTTTCCCGGCCTCGACGTGGGCGATGCCCTCCGCGATCGCTGCGGCGAGCGCGGTCCGGCCTTCGACGCGTCCGATGCCGATCGCGCCTTGACCGCGCGCCAGCAGCGCGAGATCCGGCGTGGGCTCGGTGATCATCTGGCCGATCCACTTGCGGTCGACGGGCCGTTCGCGCTGACGCGCGATGCGGTCTTGATGTGCGACGTCGTTGTTGTAGCAGTTGTTGTTCGCGACGATCACCAGCAGCGGGATGTCGTTGGCGACGGCCGTCCAAAGCGCCGTCAGCCCCATCAGGAAGTCGCCGTCGCCGAGGATCGCGACCGGCAACCGGCCGGTGCCGCGCAGCGCGAGCGCCGCGCCGACCGCAATGCCCGGTCCCGCGCCCACGCCGCCGCCGCCGTCGCCGCCCAGAAAATCCAGCGGATGGTGCAGCACGAACGGCGAGCCGTCGTTGAGCCCCAGCGGCAAACGGATCAGGCACACGTCGCGGCCCGCGAACGCATCGCGCACGCCGTTGCAAAACGAGGGCAGATCCATCGCGGCCGTCGGGTCGACCGTCTCGGCGGGAGCCGCCGCATGCGCGCCGTTGCGGTGCGCGGCTAAGCGCGCGGGCCGGCCCAGTTCGTCGAGCATCGCCTCAACGAGTTGGTCGGTCACCACCGAGAACAGCAGATCGGCGGGCGGCAACGCTTGGTGATCCATGCTCCAGCCGTTGTGAATGTAGCGGTCGACCGAGCAGTTGATGATGGTGGCGGCGGGCGGCTGCGTGCCGTAGGCCTGCTTGAGCAGACCGCCCAGATCGATCGCTTCGAGGCTCAGGATCGCATCGGCCGTGCGCAACGCCTCGAGCCCTTCCGCGGTAAGGCGCGCGGCGCTGCGGCCGACGTGCAGCGGATGGCCGGTCGGGAAGACGGAGCCCGCTTTGAAATCGGTGATCACGCGCGCCCCAAGCGCTTCGGCCAGCGCGACGCGCGCGTCGTATGCGCCGACGTCGCGCGATTGGCGGCCGACGATCATCAACGGCCGTTTTGCCGCGCGCATGATCTCGACCGCACGCTTGACATCAGCGGGTGCGGGCAGCGTCGGCCCCGGCGCGGCGAAACGCTCCAATTGCGGCATCGCAAGCGGCGCCGCGAGCGGCTTCTCTTGCATTTCGACCTCGAGCACCACGAATGTCGGGCCGAACGGCGGTGTCGTCGCGATTTGGTACGCGCGGGTGATCGACTCGAGCGCCGCTTCGACCGAGGCCGGTTCGTCGTCCCACTTCGTATAGTGGCGTACGATCGAGGCGGAGTCGCGCGAGGTGTGAATCCAATCGATCCACGGACGGCGCTTGGCCGCGTCGCGCGGGCCGTTCGCGCCGAGCACGACGACCGGCACGCGGTCGCACCACGCGCTGAAGAACGCCATCGACGCATGCATCAGGCCGACGTTGGCGTGAATGACCGCAAGCATCGGTTTGCCGGTCACCTTCGCGTATCCGTGCGCGATCGCGACGGTATGCTCTTCGTGCAGGCAGACCAGCATCCGCGGATCGCGCGCGTCGAGATAATTCACGAAGCTGTCGTGCAGACCGCGAAAACTCGAGCCCGGCACGAGGGCGGCGTAGTCCAGCTTGAGGTCGCTCAGCAACTGCGCGATGGCGTCGCTACCCCAGGCCATCGGGGTCGCGGGGGCGGTTACGGTGTCGTTCGTCACGCCGCCACCTTCACCGGAAGGCTAAAAGTCCCTCAGGAGCCTGCCCAGCCCGCCGAGCCGATCCGTGTAGCCGGCCGCGCGCAGGGTGCGCCATAGGACACCCTGGTTGCTGGTGACCACCGGCTTGCCCAGGGCGCGCTCGACGGCCTCGATCGCGTCGATCGCCCGGATCGTCGTGCAACTGATGAAGTAGGCGTCGGCCGCGGGGTCGGCCAGCGCGATCGTTTCCCGCACCCACTGCTCGGGTTCCACCGCCGCCATGGCCAGGCCGTTCGGGCAGCCGAGGCCGCGCTCGCGCAGCACGTGCACGCCATGGTGTTCCAGAAACGCGACTTCACGGTCGTTGGTCGCTTGGTCGTAGGGCGTGACGAGCACGATCTTGCGCGCGTCGAGCGTTTGCAGCGCCTCGCAGATCGCATCCGACGTGATCACGAGCGGCACCGCCGTCACCGCTGCGACGCGCCGGCGGATCTCCGCCGGCATCTCGGGTGAATGCATGCTGACCGCGGTGCAGTGGAAGATCAGCCGATCGACGCCGGCGTCGGTCAGCAGTTGCACGGCCTCCTCGAGCTTCTCGATCATGCCGATCGCGTTGGCCGCGTCGACCAAGCGCAGCCGGGTGACGTGCAGCGAGATGCCGGCCGGCAGCAGCGCCGCGAACTGCGGCTCGGCGATCGTGTTGGACGATGGCAGCATCATGCCCCAGCGCGCGCGCAGGCCGAAGTTCGCTTGCGGCGCCGCAGGTTGAAGAACGGTCGACATCGTGGCTCCTATTTGGCCGGCGGCTTCCAGATCAATTCGTTCGCGTCGAGCGGGTGGTCGAGCATCCCGTACTTTACCGCGTTGTCGAGCACCGGCTGCATCGTCGCTGGATCGAGCGCGTTCGCGTAGACCGCCCGGCCCATCGTCGCCGCGATTTGCGGATCGAGTTTGGTGAACGCCGTCAGCATGGCGGCCGACGCTTTCGGATTCGCGTTGGCCCACACGGCCGCGCGGCGAATCGCGCCGGCGAATTTCAGGGCAAGGTCCGGATGCGCCGCCAGCCACGCGTCGGTTGCGAAGAAGCCGAAGACTTGGATCGTCGCCGGCATCGACACGTACACGCCGCCCAGCGAACGGTTCCCCGCCGCGAGCCCAAGCGTGGTGAACGGTTCGGAGGCGATCACGGCGTCGACGCGACCCGCGCCGAGCGCACCGACCATCTCGGGAAACGGGATCTCGATCAGCTTGACGGTTTTCGCATCGCCGCCGTGCTTGTCGATCAGCAGCCGGAACGCCGCGTCCTGCATGGTTTTCGTGGCGACGATCGCGACGGTCTTGCCGTCGAGATCGGCGAGCGACTTGATCGGCGAGTCCTTTTGGACGAGCACTTGGTCGGTGACCGACTGCGGCGCTGCGACCGATGCGGGAGCGAAAAACTTCAGCAGCAGGCCGCGTTCGCGGGCGGCCGCGATCGAGGCGATGTTCGCCGCACCGACGTCGAGCGTGCCGCCGATCACGGCCGGCGCGATCACCGGCCCGCTCTGCATGATCTGGATCTGCACGTCGAGCCCGGCGTCTTTGAAGTAGCCGAGGTTCTCGGCGTACGTGATCACGGCGCTCACGTCGGCCGGAATCGTGCCGGCGTGAATGACGGTGAGTGCGGGCGCGGCGGTCTGCGCGCGCGCGGTGACGGGCGCGGCGGCAAGCGCGGCGGCCCCGGCGATGAACGTGGAGCGGGCGAGCGTCGGTCGGGTCATGAGGCGTCCTCCGGTGCGGGGGTGCGCAAACCGAGCCGTTCGAGTCGCGGTAACACCTCGTCGCGAAAGTACGGCAGCTCGGCGGTGTAGTTCACAAAGGAAACGGCCATGCCGTTGAAGCCGGCGGCCGCGATCTGGGCGATTTCAGCGGCGACCGCATCGGGCGAACCGACGATCGGCAAGCCGCCCATGCCCTTGGCGTAGCCGGCGCGGATGCGCGCGCGCACGTCGGGCGGCCGGTCGTTGAGACCCTTCATTTCCATGATCGCGTCGACCGCGTTCCAGTCCGTGTTCTCATCGACGTAGCGGGCGTAGTCGTCGGCTTCGCGCTGGGTCGGACGGACCGTGATCACGCCGACCGTGAAGGCGCCGATTTCGTGACCGTAGGCACGCGCCTCGGCCTTGGCGGCGACGATCTGACGCGAGGCCTCCTCGAGCGCCGCGATCTCGTGCGACTGCTGCCGCACGGTGGTGAACAGCGCGTCGCAATTGCGGATCGCGAAGGCCTTGCCCTCGGGCGACGCGCCGGCGTTCATGATCAGCGGACGCGTCTCGTGCCACGGCTTGGGCTTCGCCCGCACGCCGTGCAGCTTGATGATCTCGCCGTCGAAATCGAAGTCGTTCTCGGTCCAGATGCGGCGCAGCGCGTCGATCCATTCTTGGCCCTGCGCGTAGCGGCGCTCGTGGTCGCCCGGCTGGACGCCGAACATCTCGAACTCGCCCTCGTTCCAGCCGCAGACGATGTTCAGCCCGAAGCGGCCTTCGCCGACGTGGTCGGCGGTGACGATTTGCTTGGCCGCGATGATCGGCGGGAACAACGGGGCGTGGACGGTGCCGAAGACCGTGATGCGCTTGGTTTGCGCCAGCAATCCGGTCGCCCAGGTGATCGTCTCGAACGTCTCGCCTTGGTAATCGGTATCGCCGCCGTAGCCCTTCCAGCGCCCGATCGGCAGCAGGAAGTCGAGCCCGGCCGCGTCGGCCATCTGCGCCAGCGCAAGGTTATCGCGCCAGGACGCGCGCCAGCGTTCCGGCACCATGGTCACGGCCCGCCCCGAGGAGCAGTTCGCGCCGAAGAGGCCCAGCTTGAAGGCGTTATCGTTATACATCGAGAGGCGCGCCGCGGCCGACGGCACCGAGTTGAGGAGCATTGAAGGTTCCCGTATATGGGCGCGAGTTGAGCGAACAAGGTCCTGGAACGGAAATGATTTTCCTGTGCCGCCTTTTCGGCTCGCTGCGAAGATCGCCGCAACCGGGTGCCGAAGCCGAAAGCCCGGCATGGCGAATCGACACGTGGCGATCGACGGACCGGTTGCGAGCGGTAAGACCGTCGCGGCGCGCGCGCTGGCGTCGGAACTCGGGCACCTCTACCTCGACACCGGGGCGATGTACCGGGCCGCGGCCTATCTGGCGCTGCACTCGGGCGTCGATCTGGACAACGAGCGGGCCATTCTCTCGCTGCTCGAGCACCACCGGATCCGGCTCGTCCCCGACGAGGTCGCGCAGGCGGGCTATCGGGTGGAGATCGACGGCACCGATACCGGGACGCGGCTGTTCGATCCGGAGGTCTCCTCGGCGGTGTCGACGGTAGCGGCGCTGCCCGGCGTCCGCTCGGCGATGGTCGCCCAGCAACGAGCGATCGCAAGCGAAGGGCCGGTCGTGATGGCCGGGCGCGACATCGGGACGGTCGTGCTGCCCAACGCGCGCTTCAAGTTTTTCCTCACGGCCTCGGTCGACGAGCGCGCCGGCCGCCGCGCCAAAGAATTCGCCGAGCGCGGGATCGTGGTCGGCATCGATGAGGTCCGCGAGCAGATCGAGGAGCGCGACCGGCTCGATCGCAACCGGGCCGTCGCGCCGCTGCGGCCCGCCGATGACGCCGAAACGATCGATTCGACCGCGATGGCGGCCGGCGACGTCGTGGCCCACATGCGCGCGGCCATCGAGCGCGCGCCGTGAACCTGCCGTTCTATCGCTTTATCCGCGGTTTTTGCCGGCTCGTGCTGCAGACGTTCTACGGGTACCGTTCGATCGATAGCCAGAACGTGCCGGCCACCGGGGCGGTGATCGTGGCCTGCAATCACGTCTCGTACTTCGATCCGGTCGCGCTCGGGGTCGGCTTCACGCGCCCGGTCACCTATCTGGCCAAGAAGCAGCTGTTCGCGATTCCGGTCCTGGGGCCGATCATCGCCGGCCTTGGCGCCTATCCGCTCGACCGCGAGGCGGGTGGCGTGGCGGCCGTCCGGGCGGCGCTCCGGGCGCTCAAAGAAGGCCGCTGCGTCGGGATCTTCCCCGAGGGGACCCGCAACCTGCGCGGGGACGCGCCCGAGAAGGGCGGGGCCGCGCTGCTGGCCGCGCTCTCGGGGGCGCCGGTCGTGCCGGCCGCGATCGCCGGTACGCGCGGGGTGCGGCCGTTCCGGTCGATTCGCGTCATTTACGGCGAGCCGCTCCGTGTCACGCGGCAACGAAAAGCGGACGGAGACGATTTGGAGAAGTGGACGGAAGAGATCATGCGGCGCATCCGGGCCCTCGAGGAGTCGATTGGTGGTAATTAAGCGGGCGAAGACCCAGGGATTCTGTTTCGGCGTCGCCATCACGGTGAAGAAGGCCGAGGAGTCCGTCGCGAAGCCGGGCGCATCGGTGACGACCCTGGGCCACGTCGTGCACAATCCGCAGATGGTCGCCTCGCTCGAGGAGCAGGGGCTGCGGAACGCCCACTCGGTCGAAGACGTGCCCGACGGCACGACGCTGTTCGTGCGGGCCCACGGCCTGCCGACCCCGGTCTACGAACGCGCCAAAGAGAAAAACCTGACCGTGATCGACGCGACGTGCCCGATGGTCACGAAGATTCACGTCCAAGCCGAGAAGCTCCGCAAGGACGGCTACAAGATCGTCGTCGTCGGCGATGCCAACCACCCCGAGGTCAAGGGGACGCTCTCGCACGTCCCCGGCGCGTGGTGCATCGAGCGGGTCGAAGACATCGCCAAGATTCCGCGCGCCAGCAAAGTCGGCGTCGTGGTCCAATCGACGTGGAGCGGCAAAGGCTTCACCGATATCGTCAAAGCGCTCTCGGAACGCTACTACGAGGTGCGGGCCGTCAACACGATCTGCACCGACACCCACAATCGCCAAGCCGAAGCGGCCGATCTCGCGAAAGAGGTCGAGGTGATGGTCGTGGTCGGCGGCAAGACGTCGGCCAACACCAAGCATCTGGCCGAGCTCTCGGCGATGAACGGCGCGCGGGCCTACCATATCGAGGGGCCCGATGAGTTGCAGCCGGAGTGGTTTGAGGGCGTGGCCACCGCGGGTTTGATGTCCGGCGCCTCGACGCCGGGCTGGCTCGTCGACCAGGTTGCGGATCGCATCGATGCCTTCAGCCGTCAAGGCGGATAGTCTCGAGGCAGCGCTCGCAGCGGCGATTCGCCGGTTCGACGGGAGCAGCCCGGTAACGCCGCAGGTGCACGCGCACTTCGGCGCCGACCAGACCGACCGGCACGCGCGCATGCAACTCGTGCTCGAGGCGGCGGCAGCCGAGGGGGCATCTCCCGACGTCGCTGTCGACGCTGCGTGCGCGGTCGAGATCCTGCACCACTCGACGCTCGTGCACGCCGGCGTTCAGCACGGTGTGCCCTCGCCGTTCGGCCTGGCGCACGCCATTAACGCCGGCGACGCGCTGTGCGCGATGGCTTACCTGCACGTGCTCGACGGCCCCGCGCATCGCGCGCCCGAGCGGACCGTGCTGATGACGCGCGTCCTGCAGGCGGCGAACTTCGCGCTCTGCGCCGGGTTGGCGGCGGAGATCGCGTTCGAACGCGCGGGCGTGGCGGCCGCGGATGAGTATCGCGCGATGATCGAGGGCAAAGCCGCGCTGTTCGCGGCTGCCTGCGAACTCGGCGCCCTGGCTGCCGGCGCGCCGGCCGAACGCGCCGGCGCGTACGCGCGGCTCGGCCGCGACTATGCAGCCGGCGCGCAGATCGAACGGCACGCGCAAACCGATGCGGCGGCGCGTCCGTGGCGGCTGCCGGCGGAAGCGTCGCTCGCGACGGCACGCGCTGCGTTCGCGCAGGCGGATGCCGCGGCCGGCGTCGCGGGCATCGACCCCGGTGGTGCGCTGCGCGCCTGCCTGAACCGCGCGATCCGCGCCGTATGACGACCGTTCGCTCGGCCGTCGCGCGGCCCGCCCTCGCCGCGCGCATTCCGGCCCTCGCGCTGCTCGCGATTCTCGGTGCGGGGCTGCTGATACGCCTCGCGCTGCTGCCGAGCATGGGTTTCCACAACGACGTCCAGGCGTTCGAGGCCTGGACCTTGACGCTCAAGGACAACCCGCCCTGGCAGTTCTACACCAAGACGTCGTTTGCGGATTACCCGCCCGGGTATTTCGTCGTGCTGTGGTTCCTCGCGCGCATCTATACGCTGCTCGGCCTCATACCGCTCCTGCACGTCAACGACGGAACGTACTATGCGTTGCGGCTGCTCGTCAAGCTGCCCGCGGTCGTGATGGACCTCGTCGATACGGTTTTGATCTACGCGATCGTGCGGCGCTACGCGCGCGAGACCGTCGCGCTCGTCGCGGCCGGACTCTTCGCGCTCAACCCGGCGACGATCTACGTGTCCGCGTATTGGGGCCAGGTCGACTCGGTGTCGTGGGGCTTCGTGCTCTTGGCGATGTGGCTCGCGCTGCGCGCCGGCGACGAGCCGGAACGACCGGCGGCGCTCGTGGGGGCTTGGCTCGCGGTCGCGTTCTCGATTTTGATCAAGCCGCAGGGCGCGCTGATCGCCACCGTTCTCATCGCGTACGCTTTCGTGCCGCTCGACGGCGCGGCGCGCGCCCGGCGCCTGCGCGCGACGGCAATCGGCATCGGTGCGGCCGTCGTCTTGGCCTACGCGCTCACCGTGCTCTTTCACGGGACGTTCGACCCGATCGCGGCGGCGCAGTGGCTCTACGAGCGCTACAGCATCGGCAGTAACGTCTACGCCTACAACTCGGTCAATGCGTTCAATCTCTACGCGGTCAAGCAGGCGTTTTGGCAGCCCGATACGGTTCCGCTGGTCTTATTCGGCTTCGAGGCCGGTCCCACGTGGCTTTGGGGTATCGTGCTCGTCGCGGCAGCGACGGCGCTAATCGTCGCGCGCTACGTGCAAGAGCGCAGCGAGGAGGCGTTCCTCGGCGCGTGCATGCTGACGGCCTTCGCGTTTTTCATCCTGGCGACGCGTATGCACGAGCGCTACATCTACGGTGCGTTCATTCTGGCGTTTCCGCTCCTGGGTTTCGGCCGGCGCCGGCTGTGGGTTGCGGCCGTGCTGTCGGTAACGACGCTGCTGAACCTGGCGTACTCGTTCGCCTACCAGAGCGTGATGGAGAATCACCCTGCGGGCGTCGACGCGACTGCGATTTGGGGCGCGGGATCGCACTTGATCGCCGCAATAAACGTCGGGCTGTTCTTCCTCTTGGGCTACGCCTATCTCGGCGGCTCGCTGGGCGCGCTCGCGGTGGTGGAATCGGATGCCGCGCGCATCGGCGCGCGCGCCCGGGCGTGGTTCGACCCGCGCGAAGGGATCGTCGCGATGACGCGGCTCGATTGGCTCGCGGCCGGGGCGTTCACGATCGCGTCGTTCGTGCAATGCATCCTGTTCATCCAATGGCCGGTCGAGAAGATCTTCGATGAGATCTACTACGCGCGCGCCGGCGAAGAGTATCTCAAGCACATCGAGATTTTCGAGTTCACCCACCCGCCGCTGACGAAGCTCGTGGTCACGGCCTCGATGTGGCTATTCGGCGGCTTGAACGGTGCGGGCGACACGGGGCTCGGCTGGCGCTTCCTCAACGTCGTGGTCGGCGCGCTGATGGTCGGCCTGATCTACGCGTTCGGCAAACGTTTGACCGGATCGACGCTGTTCGCGGCCGTCGCGGCAGGCATGCTGCTGCTCGACGGCTTCCACTTCGTCCAGTCGCGGATCGCAACGCCCGAGATCACGGTGGCGTTCTTTTCGCTGCTGACGCTTTACGCGTTTTACCGGCTGTGGACGGCGAGCGCGGCGCGGCGCGCGCGCGTTCCCCGTGCCACGCGCTCGACGCTCGTGCTCGTCGGCGCGTTCCTGGCCGCGGGTGCGGCCGTCGGTGCCGGCGTTGCGACCGTCCTCGTCACCTCCGGCCCCTCGAAGTTTGGGCCCGACATGCAGCCCGCCGCGTGGATCGTTGCTTTCCTCTACGTCGAGATCGTCTTCTATCTCGCGGCGCGCTGGCTGGCCGGCCGCGGCACCGGCGCGCCGCTGGTCGCTTCGTATGCCGATGGTTCGCGCTACGAGCTCGGTGCCGCCGGGGTAGCATGTGTCGTGCTGCCGGAGGGCGACCGGATCGCGGTCGCCGGCGCGCCGGCGGGCGACCTGGCGTTGCGCCAGGCAGGCGAGGCACAACGGCGCTATCAGCGCGACGGCAAACTCGTCTATACGACGCCGGTGGCGGCAGCGACGTTCGAGTCCGACGGAACGATGAAAGCGCCGGGCGGGTCGACTCATCCGGGCGAGATGTGGCTCTGGCTGTGGCTGCTGGCGCTGGCCGCCGGAGCGCTCGCGGCATCGAAATGGAACGGCCTGTTCGACTTCTTCGTCGTGTGGTTCTGCGCGGCGGGCGTCATCGCGCAGCGCTTCGCGCGCCGCGCGGCCGCCTACGGCAACCCCTTTGGGATGCCGCTCGACGTCGTCGTCGGCGGGATGCTCGTGGTCGCCGGCGTTATCTACACGCTGTGCTACGTGCCGTTCTTCACGCTCGGGCACAACTTCGTCGACATGATCGCGCTGCAGAAACAGATGTTCGAGTATCACGAGCATCTCGTCGCGACGCACCCCTACGCCTCGCAGTGGTGGCAGTGGCCGATCCTCGAGCGTCCGATCTCGTACTACTACCACGATTTCCGCACGGGCCTCGGGGTCAACGATCCGGCCGCTTGCTGCGTCGCCGAAATCCTCGCGCTGCCGAATCCGTTCGTCTGGTGGTTCGGGCTGCTGACGGTCCCGGCCGTCGGCGTGTTGGCCTGGTTCGAGCGCAATCGCGGCTACGCGCTGCTGGTCGTCGCGTATTTCTTGCAGTGGCTGCCGTGGATCGGCTCGCCGCGCATCGCGTTCGAGTACCATTTCTTCCCGAACCTGGCGATCATCGTGCTGTGCAACGCGATCGTCTTGCAGAAGCTCTGGAACTGGACGCCGGCCGGCGCGCCGACCCCGTTCGTCCCGCGCCTGAGCGTCGGGATCTACCTCGCCGTGGTGCTCTGGGCGTTCATCTTTTTCTACCCGGTCCTGGTCGGCCAGCACGTCCCCTGGCAAGCCTGGCACGCCCGCATGTGGATCGACCGGTGGATAATCTAAAGACAACGGTGGCGGAGTGAGCGCAGTAGAATCGAGCCCAAACACAAACGTTCATTGCGAACTCGGACTGGGGGCCCCGCGCGCAGCGTGGGGGGCGCGCAGCCTGGGGCGGAGCGCCATTCAACCATGAGCGGGCACAGTAAGTGGCATAATATCAAGCTCAAAAAGGGCAAAGTCGACGCGCAACGCGGGGCGATTTTTACGAAACTCAGCAAAGAAATTATTCTGGCGGCCAAGAACGGGTCGGCCGATCCGGAGGCGAACTATCGCCTGAAGATGGCGGTCGATAAGGCCCGCGCCAACAATATGCCGCAGGACAACATCAAGCGCGCGATCGCGCGCGGCAGCGGCTCCGACAACGAGAAGTTGATCGAAGAGATCCGCTACGAAGGCTACGGTCCGGCCGGGATCGCGGTCGTCGTCGACGCCGCCACCGACAACCGCAATCGCACCGCGAGCGAACTGCGGTTCCTGTTCAGCCGCAACGACGGCAACCTCGGCGAGACCGGTAGCGTCGGCTGGATGTTCGAATCGCGCGGCGTGATCGAGGTCGACCCGCAGCGGCTCTCCGAGGACGAACTCACGGAGCGCGCGCTGGTCGACGGCGTCATCGACGTGCGTTTCGGCGAGCCGTCCGAAATCGTCACCGATCCCGGCATGTTGATGGCGGTCAAGGACGCGCTCGAAGCGGCCGGGTTGCACGTGCGTTCGGCCCAGCTCGCGATGGAGCCCAAGCAAACCTCGCGACCCGCCGCCGCCGACACCGACAAGGTCCTCGCATTCCTCGACGCTCTCGAAGAGCACGAAGACGTGCAGCGCGTCTACAGCAACGCGGATTTCGACGAAGCCGCACTCGAGGCGCTGCTGTCATGAGCGACACGGCGGCACCGCAGCGGTCGCTGCGGGCGTCGCTCGAGGATTGGCTCGACCGCGACTGGGCGCTGGCGCTCTCGCTCGCGTTCTTCGTTGCGGTGGTCGTCTGGTTCGCGCATTCGGTGCAAGAGTTTTTCGGCGGGACGGCGGGCGACGTGTTCGTGCCGGCCTTCGTCGGGCAGACGCTCGACGACGCGACGGGCGAATGCGCGAACCTGCATCTGAACTGCAGCGTCCCGGTCCGGCAGGCCAGCGACCAATATCCGCGCGATGTCGTGATGGCGCAGCAGCCGGCGTCGGGCGCGCGGGTGCGCGAAGGGCGCGCGGTTTCGCTCATCGTGAGCAACGGCATCCGCATCTTCCCGATGCCCGACGTGCGTTACGAATCGTTGCGCAACGTCAATTTGCTGCTGGCGAACCTCAAGCTGCGGCTGGCCGGCACGACGCTCGTAGCCGACGACAGCGTGCCGGCCAATCGCGTCGTCGCGCAGGATCCCGCACCGTCGACCAGCGTGCGCGAGGGGACGCCGGTGACCCTGACGCTCAGCAAAGGTCCGCCGTACTCGATCAAGCTGCCGGATTTCACCGGGATGAACGTCGACGACGCGCGGCTGGCCGCCGCGGCTGCGAAAGTGCGTTTGGGTCAGATCGTCTGGACGCCGTTCGGTGCCGGCGGTCCGGCGCGTGGGGTCGTCGTGCGGCAGTCGCCGGCGGCCGGCAAGGTCGTCGGTCCGTTCGCGCAGACCTCGCTGCAAGTCAGCGCCGGACCGAACGTTTACGGATACATCGTGCGCCAGGTCCCCGTGACGGCCGCGATTCCGCTCGGCGACGACGGCGCGCATCTGCGCATTCAGGTTCGCGACGAGACCGGGACGTGGGACGTCTACGATGGGTACGCTCAAGGCGGGCAGAAGCTCGACCTCACCGTGACCGCGGTCGGCACGGCCGAACTCGAAACCTACGTCAACAACGAGCTGCTCTACTCCGCCACGCTGGGTGTCGAGCCGGCGGCGCTTCGCCAAGGAACGGTCCATCGCTGATGCCGCGCGTCAAACTCGCCCCTTCGCTGCTCTCGGCCGACTTCGCCGATATCGCGAACCAGATTCGCCTCGTCGAAGCGGCGGGCGCCGACGCGCTGCACCTCGATTCGATGGACGGCCGGTTCGTACCCAACTTCACGTGGGGGCCGAAAATCGTCGCCGACCTGCGCAAACTCACCACGCTCACGTTCGACTGCCACCTCATGATCGTCGAGCCCGAAAAATACGTCGACGCGTTTCGCGCGGCCGGCGCCGACATCATCACGTTCCATTACGAAGCGACCCCGCACGCGCACCGGCTGCTGCAGCACCTGCGCTCGATCGGCGCGCGTGCCGGCATCGGAATCAATCCCGGGACGCCGACCGCGATGCTGGTCGATCTGATCGAGGAGTGCGATCAGATCCTGGTCATGAGCGTCAATCCCGGTTTCGGCGGCCAACGCTTCATCGAGCGCGCGTTGCTCAAGCTGCGCGAAGTGCGCGCGCTGATCGACGCCCGCAATCCCGCGTGCGATCTCGAAGTCGACGGCGGCATCGGCCAAGAGAACATCGAGCGAGCGGTCGAGGCGGGCGCGACGATGCTGATCGCGGGCAACAGCGTCTACGGCGCCCCCGACCCGGCCGCCGCGCTGCGCGACATGCGCGCCCGCATCGACGCACACCAGCGGTGACCGAAGACGACCTGATTCCGCAGCTCAAGGAAATCACCGGGCGGGCTGCGCCCGAGGCCTTGCTGGTCGGAATCGGCGACGACGCTGCGGTATGGCAGCCGTCGCGGTCGCGGCGCAGCGTCATCACGACCGACGCGCTGGTGGAAGGCGTGCACTTCACGCGCGCTGCGATGAGCGCGGCCGACGCCGGCCATCGCGCGCTCGCTTCGAACCTCTCCGACATCGCGGCGATGGGAGCGAAGCCGGTGCTCGCGACGATCGCTTTCGGCGTGGGCCCCGGCGTCGACGACGCGTGGATTCGCGACTGCTATCAAGGGATCGCGGCGCTCGCCGAACGGACCCGCTGCGCGATCGCCGGCGGCGACATCGTGCGCGCGCCGGCGATCGTCCTCGCGATCACGGTCGTGGGCGAGGTGCGACCGTCGAACCTCAAGCTGCGATCGGGCATGCGGCCCGGTGACGTGATCGCGGTGACCGGCCCGCTCGGCGCGAGCCGCGCGGGTCTTGCCATTGCGGTCGACCGCGCGATGCCGGCTGACGATCCAGCCGCCACGGCCGCATTGCGGGCGTTCCGTACACCCGAGCCGCGGCTGGCCGAAGGCCGCTGGCTCGGCGCGTCGCGCAACGTACACGCGATGATGGATACCTCCGACGGCCTCTCAACCGACCTCATGCGGCTAGCGCGCGCGTCGGGAACCGGTGCGACGATCGAGAGCGTGCCCGTCGCGCCCGCGGCGCACGCGGTCGCCGAGCGCGCCGGGGCGGATGCCGCGGCGTGGGCGCTCGATGGCGGAGAGGACTTCGAACTGCTCGTTGCCGTCAGCGCGCGCGCGTTCACCCATCTCGCCGGCCGGTTCGCCGCGCGCTTCGGGCGGCCGTTGCTACGCGTCGGCGTCGCGACGGCGGAGCCCGGCCTGCGGGATGCCGGCGGACGCGCGATCGCGAGCGCCGGCTGGGATCATCTGCGCGCTTAGACCGGGTCGGCCCAGACCGTCATCGCGAGAAACGACGCGTTGCCGAACGTCGTGACCATCGCGACGTCGGCCGCATCGCGTCCGCGCGCGATGACGACGCGGCCGCGCCGCGGCTGGTTGTTGCGCGGATCGAACGTCCACCAGCGGCCGTCGAGAAAGGCTTCGAACCAGGCGCAGAAGTCCATCGCCGACGCGGGCAGCGGCACGTCGATGTCGGGAATGTAGCCGAACACGTAGCGCGCGGGGATGCTCATCGCGCGGCAAAAGGCGATGCCCGCATGGGCGAAGTCGCGGCACACGCCGGTTCCGCTCGCGAGCACGTCGCTCGAGGTCTTCGTCGGCGTGGTGGATTGGTAGCCGAACGTGACGTTGTTGTGGACGTAGTCGACGATCGTCTGCACGCGGCCCCAGCCGGGCGTGGTCCAGCTGAAGCGGTTCCAGGCCTCGTCGTAGAGTGAGTCGGAGAGGCAGAAGCGGCTCGGCAGCGTGTACGCGATCACGTCGTCGGGCAACGTTTCGACCGGCATCTGGCGGGCGTTCATATCCACCGGGTCGACGACGTTGGGCGCGTTGACGCGCGCGTCGTACGAGATCGACGCGAAACCGGGCGGCAACGTGAGCCTCCGGCAAATGTTGCCGTAGACGTCCACGTAGTCGTGGTAGTCGACCGGCGGAGTCGTCAGCCAGCTTTCGCTGAGTAAGCGAACGCCGTCGAGGCCGGCCGGGCGGACCAAACAGACCGCCGGCACGCTGCCGTCGGTCCGGAAATCGAACGTACAACCGACGCGCAGCGTCAGGACGTCAGGCGCGTTCGAGTTCTCCACGGCGATAGCGTTCCCAAAGAAACCGGGAACGCATCTCGCCAAATGGCCGTACGAAGGTTAGGCGACGCCGATCCGCTTGACGCGTTTGGAGCGCAGGCAGTTCGTGCACACGCGAGCGGTGCGGTGCGTTCCGCGATCGTCGATGCGGACCGCCTGCAGGTTCGGCAGCCAGCGGCGCTTGGTCTTGTTCATTGCGTGGCTGACGTTGTTGCCGGCCATGGGTCCCTTGCCGCAAACGTCGCATCTCTTGGCCATAACAGGCGAATTGTAACACGCCCGCTCGCGTGCCGCAACCCACAGGCCGCTCGGCAGCCGCCGCCTAAAACGGCCCGCGATGGCGGTTACTTCCCTCGATGGACGGGCGTTCGGCAAATTTCTTGCCGCCGGAACCTACTTCTTGCGGAAGTACCGCGGCGTCCTCGACGACCTCAATGTGTTTCCCGTCCCCGACGGCGACACCGGCTCGAACATGTACCTCACCGCCCGGGCGGCACTGCGGGCCGTGGCCGCGACGCGAAACGGATCGCTGGCGGAGGTCGCGGCCGCGGCCGCCGCCGGCAGCCTGCTGGGGGCCCGGGGCAACTCGGGGGTGATCCTGGCCCAGATGTTCCGCGGGTTCGCGCACGCCGTCCGCCACCGCGACGCGATCGACACGCGGCAACTGGCGGTCGCCATGAACGAGGCGGTCACGCAGGCGCGGGGCGCCCTGACCCGGCCGGTCGAGGGCACGATCGTCACGGTCGCCCAGCGCGCCGCCGAGGAAGCGCACCGGCTGGCCTTGCGCGAGCCCGATTTCTACCGGCAGCTGGCCGGCGTCGTCCGGGCGGCGAACGACGCGCTCGAGCGGACCCCCGAGCAACTGCCGGCGCTGCGCGAGGCCGGCGTCGTGGATTCGGGTGGGGCGGGCTATCTGTATTTCATTGAAGGCGCCCTGAGCTTCTTGCCCGAGGTCGCCCACCGTGCGACGGCGTTTCCGCGCCGTCCGGTCCGCTCGAAGGTCTTCACCCGGCGCCAAGTGGTCGGCGAGCTGCGCTTCTGCACCGAGTTCGTGCTTGAGGCTGCGTCGCTCGAAGCGCACGCGCTGCGCGACGTGCTGCAGCCGCACGGCGATTCCCTGATCGTCGCCGGCAGCGCCCCGACGCTGAAAGTCCATCTCCACACCGCCCACCCGGACCAGGTCCAGGCCATCGCGCGCCGTCACGGTACGCTCGGACGGTTGAAGATCGAGGACATGGCCCGCCAGCACCACGTGCTGGTGGTCGACGTGCCGCCGCAGGCGTACGCGGTCGCGGCCGTCGTCCCGGGACCGGGCTTCGAGCGGATCGCGCGCGAGCTGGGCGCCGAGGTGACGATCCCAACGGCGCGCGGCGCCAACCCAAGCGTTGAAGAGCTCCTGATCGGGGTGAACGCCTGCATCGCCCCGCAGGTGTATCTGCTCGCCAACGACCCCAACGTCGCGCTGGCCGCACGCCAGCTTCAGCCGCTAACCGAGAAGACCGTTACCGTCGTGCCGTCCCGCGATGTCGTCGCGGGACTCGCGGTGCAGTTGGCCCTCGCCGGACGCGAGCGGTTGCCCGATCCGGCGCTGATCGACGCGGCGCTCGCCGGGACGGCCTCGGCCGCGGTGTACTTCGCCGGCAAGGATTCGGGCGCCGGCGGCGTCGCCGTTCGGCGCGGCGAGCCGGCCGCCACCCTGGGCGGCGAGTTGCTGACCGCGCCGACACTCGCCGGCCTGTTGCGCGAGGTCGCGCACCGGCTCGCCGGGGGCCGGCCCGGCCTGCTAACGTTGTATTACGGCGGTCAACAGAAGGAGCGCGACGCGCAGCGTCACGCCGCCGAGTTGACGGCCGGGTCGCTCGCGGTCGAGTACTATTTCGGCGGCCAGCCGTCGATCGAATACTGGCTTTCGTTCGAACGATGACCGGCCCGGCCCGGGGCCGAACAGTCGCAAACGTGCCATCCGAGAGCAAACGCGCGCGCATCGCCATCGACGCTATGGGCGGTGACAACGCGCCCGATGAAATCGTCGCCGGGGCGTTGCTCGCGCAGCGCGACGGCGGTGTCGATCTCACGCTCGTGGGCGATGAAGCGCGCATTCGTCCGCTCTTGACGGGCCCGGGTGCGGCGTCGATTGCCGTGTCGCATGTCGCCGGCGAGATCGCGATGGACGCGCCCGCCGCCCAAGCGGTGCGCAACGCGCGCGGCACGAGTCTCGGGCAAACGGTCGAGATGGTGCGCGATGGTAGCGCCGATGCGGCGCTCTCGGCCGGCAATAGCGGTGCGTTCCTAGCGATTGCACTCGTGCGCCTCCGCACGATCGCGGGCATCGCGCGACCGGCGATTGCCGCCGTCCTGCCGTCGATCGGCGGTCCGATCGTGCTCTGCGACGCCGGCGCCAACGTCGATTGCCGGCCCGAATGGCTCGCGCAATTTGGACTGATGGGCGACGCGTACGCGAAAGTCGCGCTCGGCATCGCGCGACCGCGCGTCGGGATCATTTCGATCGGCGAGGAACGGAGCAAGGGCAATCAGCAAACGCTCGAAGCGGCGGCCTTGCTCGACGCAGCGCCGCTGCATTTCATCGGACACGTCGAAGGCAAGGATCTCTACGCGCACCACGCCGACGTCGTCGTTGCCGACGGCTTCGTCGGCAACGTGATCCTCAAGACGTCGGAGGGCGCGGCGCAGTTCATCAGCACGATGCTGCGCGAAATGATCGCCGGCGCGCCGCCGCTCGGAAAGGTCGGGGCGCTGCTGCTCAAGCCGTCGTTCGCGGCGCTGCGCGCGCGCTTGAGTTACGATACCTACGGCGGAGCGCCGCTGCTGGGGGTGCGCGGTGCCTGCATCGTGACGCACGGCCGCTCCAACCGCATCGCGATCCGCAACGCGATTCGCAACGCGGCCGCGCTGGCCGAACGCAACCTGGTCGGCACGATCGAAGCCGCGCTTACCGAAGCGCTCGCCGTCCCGCCCGTCGCCGCCGAAGCTCCGTGACCGCCGCGGTCGCGGTCGTCACGGATTCCACGAGCGAACTCACGCCGGAACTGCAACAGCGGTACGGGATCGACGTCGTGCCGCTGTTCGTCAACTTCGGGGATCGTCGCTACCGCGATATCGTCGATCTCTCGCACGAAGCGTTCTACGAGAAATTGCAGGCCGAGGCGGCGTTGCCGACGACCTCGCAGCCGACGCCGGCGATGTTCGCAGACGCCTTCCGGCCGCACGTCGCGGCGGGGCGGAGCGTCGTCTGCCTGACGATCATGTCGGCTCTCTCCGGCACGGTCAACGCCGCGCACGCCGCCGCGCAAGGCTTTCCGGGCGCCGCGATTCACATCGTCGACAGCGCGACCGTGTCGGGGGGGTTGGGTCTACAGGCGATGCACGCCGCGGACCTCGCGCGCGACGGCGCCGATGCCGCGACGATCCTCGCGGCCCTCGAACGCGATCGTATCGCCGGGCGCGGGTACGCGACGTTGCCCGATCTCTCGCACGCCGTGCGTACGGGACGGCTCTCGCGCGCGCAAGCGTTCGTCGGGTCGCTGGTCAAGATCGTGCCGGTGCTGCGCATCGACGCCGGGCGGGTCGAAGAGGAAGCGCGCGTGCGCACGTTCGCACGCGCTCAAGAGGCGATGATCGCGGCCGCCGCGCGCGATGCGAACGCTGCCGGCGGGGCGCGCGTTTGCGTCATTCATACGCGCGCACCGCAAACCGCGAGCGATCTCGCGGCGCGTCTGCGGGCAGCGATTACAACCAGCCTGCGCTCGTTCGATGAGTTCGAGGCGGGTCCGGCGATCGGAACGCATGCCGGACCGGGCGCGGTCGGTATCTTCGTGCTACCGGCCTGACCGATGGACGCGGCGATTTACGTGCACTGGGCGTTCTGTCCGTATGTTTGTCCCTACTGCGATTTCGCGAAGTGGGCCTACGATGGGCCGGCGGCCGAACGCTACGCGCGCGCGCTCGAAGCGGAGATCGCCGCCACGCCGGCGTTTCGCGGAACGACGGTCTTCTACGGCGGCGGCACGCCGAACGTCTATCCGGCAGCCGTCCTGTCGCGCGTGCTCGATACGTTGCGCGGGCGCTTCGGCGTCGCCGCCGATGCAGAGATCTCGATCGAAGTCAATCCCGATCGCGCGCTGACCGAGGGCTTCGCCGAACTGCGCGCGGCGGGCTTCAATCGGCTCTCGATCGGCGTGCAATCGTTTGAGGCGGGGGAACTGCGCGCGCTCGGCCGCCGGCATCGCGCGGACGACGTCGTCGAAACGGTCCGTCGCGCGCGTGCGAGCGGCTTCACCAATATCAACCTCGATCTGATGTTCGGCGCGCCGGGCCAGACCGAAGCATCGTGGGAGCGCTCGCTCGACGCGGCGCTGGCGCTGGAGGTCCAGCACGTGTCCACCTACGGTCTCACGATCGAAGAGGGCACGCCCTACGCGCGCTGGTATGCGCGCGACCCGGCCGCGTTCGCCGACGACCGTCGCGAGGCGGCGCTCTATCAGCTGGCCATCGATAAATTGACCGCCGCCGGCTTCGAGCACTACGAGATCAGCAATTTCGCGCGGCCCGGCTATCGCTGCGAGCACAACGCCAACTACTGGCGCAACGGTGCGTACCGCGGCTTCGGCGTCGGGGCGGCATCCTACGCGGGCGGTGTGCGCTCGACGCATACGCGCGAGCGCGGCGCCTACGAGGCGGCGGCGCTGGCGGGCACCCCGATCCCGGGCGACGCCGAGGAACTGACCGGCGCCGCTCGGACGGGCGAGGCCATCATGCTGGCGCTGCGGACCAGCGAGGGAGTCGATGCCGGGACGTTCCGCGAACGGTATGGGGTCGATGTGTTCACCCTCTACGCTCCGGTCATCGCCGACTACGCCGCCGCGGGCCTGCTCGTGGCCGGCGAGGGCCGGCTGCGGCTTACCGCGCGCGGCCGGTTCGTAGCGAACGATGTCTGTGGCGCATTCCTCGCCTGAACGCGATCCGGGCGGGCACCTGTCCGGGGTCGTGCTGCGGGTCGTCTTCGCGGCGATTTTCGGCACGACCGGATTCTTGCTCGGGCGCGAGGCCTACGATCGTGCGATCTCGATCCACGTCGCAAGCCAGCTCTGGCAATTCGTCGCCGTCGTCGTCACGCCCGTAATCGGTGCGGTGCTCGGCGTGCTCGCCGTGCCGACGGCGCAGCGCGTCTTCGAGCGCGAGCTCGTTGCGGTCGAGCGCGCGGTCGACCGGATGGCGCCGGGCGAACTCGTCGGCGGCGCGATCGGTCTGACCTCGGGTCTGGTCATCGCGTTCCTGGCCAAGAGCGTGCTGTTCGAGTTCATCACGTTCGCCGGGCGCGCCGGCGGTTACATCGCGATCGTGATCTACATCGTCGTCAGCCTGTTCGCCGCGTATCTCGGCGCGCGCGTCGGCGCCAAGCAGCGCGTCGGCGCCGGACGAATCGCGAGCGTCGCGCCGGCCACGGGCGGAACGCCGAAACTGCTCGACACGTCGGTGATCATCGACGGCCGCATCCTCGACATCGTGCGCAGCGGGTTTCTCGACGGACCGCTGCTGTTACCGCGCTTCGTGCTGCGCGAACTTCAAAATATCGCCGATTCGAGCGACGCGATGCGACGCACGCGCGGCCGGCGCGGGCTCGACGTGTTGACCAAACTCCAGGTGCTCTCGCCGCTGGAAATCATCGAGCGCGATTTCGATACGACCGGTGAGGTCGATGCGAAACTCGTGCTGCTCGCGCGCGAACGCGGGGCCAAGCTCGTGACCAACGATTTCAACCTTAACCGCGTCGCGAGCGTCGAGGGCGTCGCCGTGCTCAACATCAACGAACTGGCCAACGCCGTCAAGCCCGTGTTGCTGCCGGGTGAAGAGCTGCGCGTCGCGCTGATCAAAGAAGGCAAGGAGCCGCATCAAGGTGTCGGTTACCTCGACGACGGCACGATGATCGTGGTTGAGAACGCGCGCCGCCAGGTGGGCGAAACCGTCGACGTCGCCGTCACCAGCGCCCTGCAAACCGCCGCCGGCCGCATGATCTTCGCGCGGCTCAAGCGATGATCGCATTCAGCGACCCCACCGGGAATCGTGCCCGCTCCGAAACCGTGAGGGAGCCACGTTCGGGCGGACCCGCTCGCGCAGCGAGTGGGGGGCACGGGGCCAGGGGCGGAGTGCCTTTCAAATGAGCTGGGGCGCGGTCATCGTCGCGGCTGGGCGCGGGACGCGTTTCGGGCGCCCGAAGCAGCTGATCGATCTTGCCGGGAGGCCCGTGTTGGCGTGGTCGGTCGACCTTTTTGCGGCGATGGACGAGATCTCGGATATCGTGATCGCGACCGAACCGGAGTTCGTCGATGAGGTCGCGGCGCTGGCGGTGCCGCGCGTGCGCCGGGCGTCGGTCGTCGTCGTTGAGGGCGGGGCCGATCGTCAGGCCAGCGCCGCGAACGCGATCGCCGCGTTGCCGCAGCACTGCACCGGCATCTTCGTGCACGACGGTGCGCGGCCGTTCGTGCGCGCGGCCGACGTGCGCGCCGGAATGGAGGCGGTGCGGCCCGGCGTCGCGGCGCTGCTTGCCGCGCCCGTCGTGGATACCATCAAGATCGTCGACGCGCAGCGCCGCGTCGTCGGAACGCCCGACCGTGCCACGCTCTGGTCGGCGCAAACCCCGCAGTTCGCCACCGCAGACGACATGCGCCGGGCGCACGCCGAAGCCGTCCGGTTGGGATGGCCGCGCGCGACCGACGATGCGGCGTTGCTCGAGCAGCTGGGCCTCGCCGTCGTCGTCGTCGAAGCGCCGCCGGAGAATATGAAGGTCACGCATCCGTCCGATCTCGTCCGGGCCGAAGCGATCGCCGCGGAGCGCCGCGCGTGATGCGCGTCGGCCACGGCTTCGACGCGCACCGGCTGGTCGAGGGCCGGCCGTTCGTGCTGGGCGGCGTGACGATTCCGTTCGAACGCGGCCCGCTCGGTCACTCCGACGGCGACACGCTCACCCACGCGATTTGCGACGCGCTGCTCGGCGCCGCCGCGCTGGGCGACCTCGGCGCGCATTTCCCCGATACCGACCCGCAGTGGAAGGGCGCGAATTCCTTGACCTTGCTCGCGGCCGTCCACGAACAGCTCGTGCGCCACGGCTGGACGATCGCAAACATCGACGCCACGGTGGTCGTGCAAGCCCCCCGCCTCTCACCGCATGTCGCGGCGATGCGCGACGCGCTGGCCGAAACCCTCACGCTCGACATCGAAAAGATCAGCGTCAAAGCGAAGACGAGCGAAGGCATGGGCTATACGGGCGATGGTAGCGGTATCGCGGCCTACGCGGTAGCGCTGCTGACGGCCCTCGCGTGACCGCAAGCGAACTTACCGCCGGCATGCAGCGGGCCGGGCTGCTCGAGGCGCCGGTGCCGCCCGCGGCCGAGCGCTGGATCGGCACCTTTCTCGACGCCTACGGACCGCGCTGCGCCACGCTCGACGAGGCTTTGGCCGAGGTCGCGCGGCTGCGGGATGAGGCCACGATCGTCCCGGCGCTCGAGCTCGAGCGGCTGCGCACCCGCCAGGCGATCTTTTTCCTTGACGCGGTGTCCCAGTACGTCGACGCCCAGCCCGAACTGCGCGGCCTCCCGCTCGAGCACGACCTGCCGGCGATCGCGGCCGAGTTCGGGATCGCGCCCGCCGATGCGCTGGCCGCCGTCCGGATGGCCTTGACCGGCCGCAGCGAGGGCGTCGCGCTTGAAGCGCTCTTCCCGCTGCTCGGCCACGACCGGATCCTGATCCGGATCGGCGCGATAAGTTCGCGGCTGCTGCACGGCCGCGGCTTGGAGCCGATCGCCCATGGCCCGGGCGGGGAGCCGTTCCGGACGATCGGCGCCGAGAAACCGCCGGACCTCGAGCCGGGTTCGTAAGAGGCGATCCCATGCGTTCCGCGCTCGCGACGTTCCTCGCCGACCTGCGTGCGCCGGTCGAGCGCGACCCGGCGGCCGACGGCTGGCTTGACGTCTTCCTCTCCTATCCCGGCTTCCACGCCGTTACCGCGCATCGGGCGATCCATGCGATGTGGAAGTGGCATGTCCCGTTGCTGCCCCGGCTCATGAGCGAGGTCGTCCACCGGGTGACCGGGATCGACATCCACCCCGGGGCGACGATCGGGCGCGGGTTCTTCATCGACCACGGCACCGGCGTCGTCATCGGCGGGACCGCGATCGTCGGCGACGACGTCACCATCTATCAAGGGGTCACCTTAGGCGGTACCTCGCTGCAGCGCAAGAAGCGTCATCCGACAATCGGCAATAACGTCGTCGTCGGGTCGGGGGCGGCGGTGCTCGGCGACATTACGATCGGCGACAACGTCAAAATCGGCGCGAACTCGGTCGTGGTGAAGGACGTCCCGCCGAATTCAACCGTCGTCGGGATTCCCGGCCGCGTCGTCTTGCAAGATGGCCGGCCCGTCGCGATGCCGTCGCTCCGCCCGCAGGTGGACCTGCCCGATCCCGAGGGGAACGAAATCGCCGAATTGCGCGCACGGGTTGCAGCGCTTGAGGAGCGCATTGCCGAACTCGCCGCACGCAACGATGTCTCTCCGGCTCTATAACACCCGCACGCGCGCCGTCGCGCCGTTCGTTCCGTTGGTCGCAGGCGAGGTGCGCATCTACGTCTGCGGGCTGACGCCCTCGGCCGACGCGCACCTCGGTCACGCGCGGTCGTTTTTGTTTTTCGACGTGCTGCGTCGCTATCTCGCGCACCCGCGCAACGGCTATCGCGTGACCTACGTGCAGAACGTGACCGATATCGACGACCGTTCGATCGACGCCGCGCAGCGCGAGGGTGCCAGCGTTGAGGAGATCGTCGGCAAGTACTACGGCCGCTTCAAAGCCGGGATGCGCACGCTCGGCGTGCGCGAGCCCGACCTCGAGCCGCATGCGACCCAGCATATCGACGCGATCGTCGATATGATCGCGGAGCTCGTCGCCGGCGATCACGCCTACGCGAGCGACGACGGCGTCTACTATGCGGTGAAGTCGTTCCCAAGGTACGGCGAGCTTTCGCACCGCGACGTCGACGAGTTGCTCGTCGGCGCGCGCATCGCCGAGAACGAGCACAAGCGCGACCCGCTCGATTTCGCGCTCTGGAAATTCGCGAAGCCGAACGAGCCGGCGTGGCCGTCGCCCTGGGGCGAAGGCCGGCCCGGCTGGCACATCGAGTGCAGTGCGATGTCGCGCGAACTGCTCGGCGTGCCCTTCGACATCCACGGCGGCGGGACCGATCTCATCTTCCCGCATCACGAGAACGAGATCGCGCAGAGCGAACCGCTGATGCCGGCGCACGCGCACCTCGCGAGCGTCTGGGTTCACGGCGCGATGCTGAATTTCGACGGCCGCAAGATGTCGAAGTCGCTGGGCAACTTCGAGCCGCTCAACGATCTGCTCGCCCGGCACGATCCGCTCGCGATCCGATTGCTGTTTTTGCAGACCGGCTATCGCAAGCCGATGAACTTCACCGAAGACGCGCTCGCCGCCGCTGCCAGCGGTGCGGCGCGGCTACGGAAGGCCTACGACGCCGCGCGCGAGCTCGCCGTTCCGCCGTCGACGGAGGTGCGAGAACGATTCTTCGCCGCGCTCGACGACGACATGAACACGGCGGGTGCGCTCGGCGCGCTCTTCGAGGCCTTGCCCGCGGTCGATGCGGCGTTGCTCGAAGAAGCGCTGGACGTGCTTGGCGTCGGTGCGATCCTCACGCGCGAGGCACCGGCGCTCGCGGAGGCCGACGTCGACCCGGCGCTCGTCGCGCGCGTCGCGCGGTTGATCGACGAGCGCAATGCGGCGCGTAAGGCGCGCGACTTCGCGCTGGCGGACCAGTTGCGCAAGGCGCTCTCGGACGAGGGCATCGTCCTGACCGACGGCAAGGACGGGACGACGTGGACCGTCGCCGGCGCATAACGCCGCAGCGCGGCCAACGGGTCGCGCCGCGCGTCGATCTCGACGACGTCATTTACGGCATTCACGCGGTCAACGAAGCGCTCGTTGCGGGCGAGCCGCTGCGCCGCATTCACGTCGGCGACGAGCGCAAGACCGACCCCGCGCTGCGCAACTTGCTCGAGCGCGCGCGCTCGGCCGAGGTCCAGGTGCGCTTCGAGAGCCGGGCGTTCTTCGCCAACTTTCCCTACAAGGCGCACCAGAGCGTGGTGGCCTACGGGGCGCCCTTCGACTACATCACGCTCGAAGAGGCGATCGCGCTGCCCCGTTCGGGGCCGGCGTTGTTTGTGGTGCTCGATCACGTCACCGATCCGCACAACGTCGGGGCGATCATCCGGACGGCCGAAGCCGCCGGGGCGGGCGCCCTGATCCTGCCCGAACGCCGCTCGGCGGGGATCAACGCGACCGTCCGCAAGGCTGCCGCCGGAGCGACGGCCCACCTGCCGATCGCCCGGGTGGCGAACGTCTCCCAAGCGATTCGGACCCTGAAGAAGGCCGGGATCTGGGTCGCCGGCGCGGCGCTTGGCCCGGGCACCGTGCCGCTGGGTGAGGCGGACTTTGCCCGCGACCTGGCGCTGGTGATCGGCGCGGAGGGGGAGGGCATGGCGCAGCTGGTCGCCCGGGAGTGCGACTACCGCGTCGGGATTCCGATGCTCGGCAAGACGGCCTCGCTCAACGCCTCGGTCGCTGCCGCCGTCCTGCTGTACGAGGCGGTCCGCCAGCGCCGGGCCGGGGAAAAGCGGAGCGAAGGCCCGGGTTTGCCTTGATTTTCTTGCAGGACCCTCCTATACTAGTCCGGATGCGCGCGGTTCGACGGGCCTCGGCCTGCGTTTTTCTCGCGCATCCACTCCCAGGGTAAGGTAGGAATCGATGGCGCTCACGCAACCCGCGCCGGCGACGCTCGACTACAGCGAGCGTCCCGACGAGGACCTCGTCGCCGCCGCAAAGGCCGGCGAGAGTCTGGCGATGGAGTTCTTGCTCAACAAGTATAAGAATTTCGTCCGTATCAAAGCCAAGAGCTACTTCTTGATCGGCGCCGATCGTGAAGACATCATCCAGGAAGGGATGATCGGGCTCTACAAAGCGGTCCGCGACTTTAAGGCCGATAAACTCTCGAGTTTTCGCGCCTTTGCCGAGCTGTGCATCACGCGGCAGATCATCACCGCCATCAAGACGGCGACCCGCCAGAAGCACATTCCGCTCAACCAATACATCTCGCTCAACAAGCCGATCTACGACGAGGATAGCGAGCGCACGCTGCTCGACGTGATGCCGTCGAACAAGACGTCCGACCCGGAAGACCTGGTGATCAACCAGGAAGTCTCCGAGGACATCAAGTCGCGCATCCAAGAGAATCTCTCGGATCTGGAGTCGCAGGTACTGCTCTCGTATCTGGAAGGCAAGAGCTACCAGGAGATGGCACGCGACCTCAACCGGCACGTCAAGTCGATCGATAATGCCTTGCAGCGCGTCAAGCGGAAGATCGAAAAGAACCTCGCCGAAATCGAACTGCCCTAAACGGGATCCGGTCGAGATGTTCCCACGATGAGGCGCCCTACGGGGCGCCTCGTTCTGCTTGGGATCGCCTGTACGTTGCCGGTCGCGATTGCGATCTTCGTGCTGTGTTCGGCCTCGAACGTGCCGATCTACGATGAGTGGCTGTGGTCGCCGCTCGTCATCGCCGCGCACGACGGCACGCTGGTGCCCGCGCAACTCTGGGCGCAGCAGAATTCGCACCGCAGCGTGCTGCCGACGGTCATCGCGCTCGCGCTTGCCGCGCTGACCGGCTGGGACACCCGCGGCGAGGCGTTGCTGTCGGTTACGCTGGCGGTCGTCGCTCAGATTTGTCTCTATGCGCTGATCGCGCGACGCTACGGTCGCGAGCGCGCGCTCGCACCATTCGTGCTTGCGAGCGTGTTGCTGTATTCGCTCGCGCAGTCGGAAAATTTTCTGTGGGGCTTCCAGTTCTCGTGGTGGCTCGTCGACGCGCTCGTGCTGTTGCTCGTCGTCGCGCTCGCGGGCTTGCCCGAAGGCGCGCGCGGCGCCGCGCGCTTCATCGGCGCGTTGCTGTGCGCGATTGCGGCGACGTTCTCGATGATCTTCGGCTTCGCGGCGTGGGTCGCGGGCGCGGCGATGCTGTTCGCGGTGCCCGGGCGCCGCGCCGTGCTTCTGCGCGCCGTGTGGCTACTCGCGGCGCTGGCATGCGCGGCGGCCTATTATCACGGCTATCAGCGGCCGGTCGACGAGCACGGCTGGTTCCTCGAAGACGCCGCGCCGTGGCTCGACGTCCCGCAGTTCACGCTCGCGGTCCTGGGTTCGCCGTTCGGCTTGTACGGCGGGCACATCGTCGCCGGCGTGCTCGGTGCGCTGCTCTGCGTCGCGTTCGTGGCGGCGGCGGTGCGTGCGCGCCGGGAAGGCGAGGAAACGGCGCCCTGGTTTGCGCTGTTTGCGTATGCCGTCGCCGTCGCGGCGCTCACCGCGGTCGGTCGGACCGCGTACGGCCTCGACGTCGCCGTGCTCTCGCGCTACACGACGCCCGCGACGTTGGCCTGGATCGCGCTGATCGTCGTCGCGTTCCCGCTGCTGCGCCGGCGCGGGGCGCTGACGGCTTTGCTGAGCGTGTCGTTCCTCGCAGCGAACGTGGCCGGCGTCGTGATCTCGTGGCAGTTCGACGGCGAAGAGCGGGAGCTGGCCGCGCACATCCGCCACATCGAGGGGGCATCGGATGCCGAACTGTGGCGCGGGTTTACGAACAACTTCAGCGTCGATCAACCGGGCTTCGTGCGCGCCCAAGCGCGCGAACTCGCGCAGCGTCATCTGGGGCCATTCAACGCGCTCTCTGCCGGCAGCGACACACTACCGCCGGTGCCCGGCGCGACCGTCGCCTTGCCCGAGCCGTTCGCCGTGCCCGAGGTCCAGCCGCGCATCCTTGCGGTGGCCCTCGACAAACCGGCGTATCGCTGGGGCGATCTCATTCACGTTAGCGTCGTCACGACGGCAAACGTCGGCGCGGTCGAAGCGACGCTGGTCGCGGCCGTTCCACTCTCGCCGCCGCTGCGTTTGTACGAGTCGACCTACGGCAGGTTCTCGGGGCTCGTGCGCGTCCCGTTCCCGCCGCCGCTCGTGCGCATGCCGGCGTTGCCGATCGCGGTCGTCGTGCGAGCGATCGGCGGCGAAGGCACGTCGGCAACGCGCCGGACCGCGCTCGAACTGCAGTAGAAAGCCGACGGTGGGACTCGAACCCACGATTGCCAGTTTACAAAACTGGTGCAGTTGCCGCTGTGCCACGTCGGCGTGACCCGCTCTATTTCCAGCGGAAAAAGGCGAAGCCCTCGGTCTGCGGACCGGGGGCTTCGCGCGTGGGAGCGGGTTGGATTAGAGATGGAACGCGAGCGCGCTGCCGATGTTCGGATCGAGCAAGACGTTCGTGTAAAGCGCGGAGTCGACCGTGAACAGCGCGACGTTGGGATTGCCGTTCGTGCTGCCGAGCGTGCCCGAGAGATTGGTCGCGTTCGGGGAGAAGACCGCGCCGCAGATGCGGATCGCCGTGCCCGGCGTGATGACCGGCGGGTACGCTGCCGATCCGGGCGAGGCCGGGCACATCGCGCTCACGGCGCTGCCCGAGACCAAGTTCAGCTGCGCCCCGGCGTTGTTTTCGCTAGGATCGGGGCTGCTTGCGATCGTGATCGTCAGTTGTCCGCTGTGGTCGGCGTTTTGGGTGCCGGTGAGGTTGAACGTCAGCGGAGTTTGAGCGATGGAGCCCTTGTAGTACTGACGGCTGCCGGTCGCGGTGTAGGTGAAGCCGGCGTCGCTCACGTCTTGCGTGCGCGTCATCGCGAGCGTGCCCGCCGCGAGGCCTTGGCCGTTATACCAGTTGTCGGCGATCGCGCCGGAGGCCGCACCCGGCGTCGTGTACTGCGCGTTCATCGTGTGCACGTAGAGCGGCGACCCCGGCGTCTGATGCCCGGCCGTATACTCGTTGCGCAGCAGGTACGCGTTGAACGCTCCGCCGATCGTATTGGTCTCGTTGAACGCGCCGTCGTTGACGACGATCGCTCCGGCGACCGCCGCGGCCGGCGCCGCCTCGTTGATCGCGCTGCCGATCGCACTCGGGAAACCGGTCGGGTTATAGAGCTCCTGGTAGGTCCAGCACGACGTCGGAGCCGTGCAGTTGGCGAGCCCGGCCGTGTTCGCATCGGAGATGCCGTACGGGGCCGCGGGGGTGGCGCTCACCGCTTGGATCTGCAGTACGTGCCGGCCGCCTTCTTGCGCTGTGGGTTGCGTGAAGATCCATTGCGTCGCGGTGCCGCTCGCCGGGACATACGTGACGTTCCAGCCGCTGTAGTACTCGCCGCTCGCGATCACGCCGCCGGCGCAGAGGCCGGACGTGCTGTCGCTTTGGTTATTGATGATCGCGTCGAGCGAGCACGTCTTAAAGACGTGGCCCGCGGTCTCCGACGCCTTCGGGCGATTGAACGGGAAGTTGGCCGCGGCGATGCCGCTGACGTAGTACGCATCGCGAATGGCGCGATCGAGCGGCGGTAGCGGCTTGAACGGATTCTGGAAGGCAACGCTCTCCTGATAATTGGCCGCCGGGATCGTCGTGCCGGCGGCGCCGCTCGCGACGGTCGCGGGGCTGAGCGTGTAGAATGTCGCGCTCGACGCATGCCCGCTCGCGATGACGCTCTTCCCGCCGACGAGCGAAAGGGTGCGGTTCGGCGGCAGCGTGCGTCTGAAGTTGCCGTTGGCATCGGTGACGGCGATCAGGTTGCCGTGATAGAACTCGCGGCCGCCACCGTAGAAGGCGACCACGCCGTTCGCAACCGGCTTCGCGGCGGGATCTTGCAGGACGCCCGAGATCGTGACGCCTTGGCTCGGATCGTAGTACAGCGCATTCCCCGACGCGCAGTACGTCGTGCCGTTCGCGGTCACGCTGGCCGTGACGGCATCGGGCGTCGCGTACGTGCCGCTGCTCGGCGGTGAGTAACTCGCCTTCGCGTTATTGTCGGAGAATTGCGTGACGTGACCGGCGCCGCCGGCGGCGGTCGTGCAGCCGCCGAGCGACCAGCTGACCGCGGCGTGCGCGAGGCTGACGTAGTTGCCGTCGCTATCGGTGCCGACGACGCTGAACGTGCGGGTCTGATTGTCGAACAGCGCCGAACCGCGCGGATACACGGTGACGCTCGTCAACTCGTTCGGCGCGGATCCGGATTGCGGCGTGCGCGCGCCCATCGCGACGCGCATCGACGATGCGACCATCTGCGGCGATCCCGGCGGCGCGTACGCGATAACCGTCGTGTCCAACGCGCTCTGCGAGTTTCCCAGCGGCAGGATGACCCACACCTCGGGATTGTCGTTCGGATTCGCGGCCAGCGCCGCTGCGTTGTTGATCGACCATTGCGCCTGCGAGGCGTCGAAGTTGCCCAGAACGTCGGAGACTTGCGTGCTGCCGTCGGGATACAAGATCAGGGCGCCGGTGGTGACCAGCGCCCAGCCGGGGTCGTTCGTCGGCGCGCTCGCGCCGAGCGGCGCGAGTCCGACGGTCGGCGTGCCCGACGACGACGTCTCCCACACCGAGTAGGTCGTGTCGACGTTCATCGTGCTCGAGCCCGGTACGGTGAGCACGACGTTGGAGAAGTTCGGCGCACCGGTCGCGGGGCTGCTGCCGCCGCTGCCGCTGCAGCCGGCCAAGAGTGCCGCGATAGCGCCGATGCCGAGAGCGGCGAGGGGGGATGTTTTCATGAGCGGACGGTCTCCTTCCGTGCGAACGGAGGCGAGGACGTACGCCGGCGGAGGGCCGGCTCGCTCATAGTCTAGGTTGCGGCTTGCCTCGCTACATGAGGTGAGGCTTAGCCCGGAATGAATTTCTGGGAAGAATCTGAGATCGGCCTGGCGGTGGCCGTGGGGTAGGACCTCGTTCGGCCCGGCGCGTACTGTAGGCGGTCGACACCGAGGGTAGGTGGTCGAGTGGTTAAAGGCACCAGGCTGTAAACCTGGCCCGCTTAACGCGGTACGCTGGTTCGAATCCAGCCCTGCCCACCAACACGGAACGCGCGTCGCGAAAGCGGCGCGCGTCCTTGTTTTGCGGCGGTGCGGGCGCTTAGTTGCGGGAGGGCTTGATGTCGATTTTGCGCGGTTGCGCTTCGGGATGCCGCCGCAACTTGAGTGAGAGCAGGCCGTGCTCGACGGCCGCGTCGACGTTCTGGGTGTCGATGTCGTCGGGCAGGCGCAACGAGCGTGTGAACGCGCGCCGTTCGTTCTTCCCGGAGATCGTCAGGACGTCGTCCTTCACGACGATCTCGACGTCGTCGGACTTGAATCCGGCGACCGGGATCTCGACGTCGAAGCCGGCCTCGGTCCGCACCACGTCGATCTCGGGGTCGAGGTTGGAGAAGAACCGGCGGAAGGGGTCGTAGCCCAGCATTTCGCGCCAGGGGCTATAGGTGACGGCGCCGCCGGAGCCGCCGCTCGGGGCAGCGCCCGCGCCGCGATTGAAACGGGTGACTTCAGTGGACATGGCCTGGAGATGCTCCTTTCAGGCAGCAATCGGGGGAGGTGAAGGCGGGCACGTGGGCGCCCTGCGATAGCTATTCTAAAAATTTTGGCAGTCTTGTCAAGGGAGTGCCAGTGGGGATGCGCAAGCGGCCGCCGCGCGTGCGGCGAAGGCTAGCCCCGTGAATAATGAAGCCAAACTCGGACCGATTACCCTCGGCGGGCAGCCCGATGCCGCGGATGTCGCCCGGTTCCAAACCGTCGTCAACTGCCGCCCCGAGAGCGAGCCGGGCAACGTGACCGCCGCGCTTGTTGCGGGCACCGGGATCCGCTATACCAGCATCCCGTTCACCGCCGACACACTCGCCAAGCAGCACATCGACGAGATGCGGGTCGCGCTCGATGCCGCGACGGGCGCGACGCTCGTGCACTGCGCGGGCGGCACACGCGCGGCAGTCGCGGTCGCGATCGTCCAGGCCGAGCGGGCCGGCCAAGGCGCCGCCGAGGCGATCGCAGCCTGCGAGAGGGCCGGGTTTGAAGTGACCGGCCGGCCCTACGAGGCGTTCATCCGGAATTACTTCGCGGGCCGCGCTTCGTAGCGCAATCCGAGCCGGCGGACGAGCGTCGCCGGGTCGAGTTTCAGCAGCGGGCGTTCGAAGCCGTACGTCAACGCGGCGGCTAGCAGAAACGTCACCGCAAAGGCGAGCGCCGTGAACGCGACTTGCCAGTGGTGATCGTCGACCGCGTGCTGCGTGGCGAACGGCGGCAGATGGGCCGCCAGCAACCCGCGCGCGATCGCCTGGTGGTAGAGATACCAGTTGTAGGAGATCGCTCCGCAGACGAGCAGCGCGCGGTTGCCGAGCGCGCGCTGCCACCAGGCCGCGCCGAGCAGCGTGCCCGTGGCGATCGTGTAGAACGCGACACCCCACGCGCTGCGAAAGCCGATCTGCCAGACGTACGGCCACATATCGGTGAGCCGGGCGTCGAAGAGATTCTGTGTGAGCAGCCAGAACGCGACGATCCCAGCGAACGCGAATCCGGTGGCGGGCAGCGCGAAACGCGCGGCATTCGCGTGCCCGTGCAGACGCACGTAGGTGAGCGCGGAGAGCATGCCGGCTGCGAAGAGATCGAGGTAGCCGGGCAGGTTCTCGACCATCTGCGGCATCTGGTTGTGCAGGCAGCAGTGCGCTGCATAGATGCGCCACGCGATCGAGATGCCGAACATCACCGCGGCGGTCGCGAGCGCGCTGCGCCGGAAGCACCACCACACCAGCGGGAACAGCACGTAGAACTGGACCTCGACGGCCAGGCTCCAGAGCACGCCGTTGATCGAGCCGAACGTCGATCCCCACCACGTGTGCACGAAGAAGAGATGCGCGGCCAGGCTTGCGAGCGCGTCGCCGGCGGAGGCGAAATGCGCGTAGCCGGTGGCGATCAGAATCGCGATCGAGAGCACGTACGACGGCACGATCTTGATGAACCGCCGGTAGGCGAAGTGCCCCCAGCCGGGTTGCGGCGCGCCGGCCGCTGCGGCTTTGACGAACGGGTACGCGATCACGAAGCCGCTGAGGAAGAAGAACAGGTCGACGCCGGCAAAGCCGGTCTCGGGCAGAAACTCGAGGCTATCCAGCGGCGCGCGCAGCCACGTGATCTGCCAGACGTGGTACCAGACCACGAGCAGGATCGCGATGCCGCGCAGGCCGTCCAGGGGCGCGAGCCGATGGGAACCGGACGTCATGTGCGGCCTTCTTCGGTCCCGGCCCGCCGCTTGCCGCCCGGCGGCAAGAGCGGCCACCAGGACGTCGAATCCGGAGCTAGCCGGTCACCTCATCGGCGCGCGGGCGTTGCATAATGGTAATGCCCTTGCCTTCCAAGCAAGAGTCGCGGGTTCGATTCCCGCCGCCCGCTCCATGTCTCTGCGACCGCTTCGAGCCTGTATGAGGGCGACACCATTGAACCGCTCGGCCGCCGGCAAGGACATGCGAAGCGCCAACCACCGCGCCGGCCGTCGTCGCGGCTTCTAAGCGGTCCGATATGATCTTCTCGAGTGCCGTTGCGGCTTTCTTCTCGACCAATGCGGCACCGTTTATTCTCGGCATTATCGGCGGGCTGCTCACGAACTTCATTTGGCAGAAGTGGCGGGACGCCGTTGAAAAGAATGCCGCCGCCCGATTTTCACAAAAAGTATCCGAGCGGCTCGTCCATCTGTCTGCAGACTTTAAGGACGAGATCCTTTTGCTCGATAGCGCCGGTACGCACTATCTGGCCGAAAATATCAGCGTTCAAGTTGACGAAGACCTAAAGTTTCTCGTTCCGTGTCAAGCAGACGACGTTCGCGCGATCGCCGAAGCGGCACGGGGCAAGGCCAAGCCCACAGCGATCGCCTTTGAAAAGGATTTTGTCGTGCCCCGCGGCCTGACGGTTGAGGCGATCGGCAGTAGCATGGGAATCGATCATTTTCGGGAGCGCCTGATCGCCGGCTCTCGCGCGACCGCCGAGCGGTTCGTCGAGAGTTACGAAAAGCCCGGCCGGTTCGGCGAGTTTAACGGCAAGAGTTTCTTCTTACGTGGGTTTACCCGCGCGCGAGATCCACGCGGCGGTGACGAGCGGACGACCTTCTTCTTGGCGCTCGGAATGACGGATTGGTTCACCGGCCTCACGTTGTATAACGTCTATCACCAATTGGCGGCCGAGGGGCACGGCATCGTCCACGCGGATGAAAGCAGCATCAGTGAGAAATACAACTGGTTCATCCGCGGGTTTGGGGTAAACGTCCTCGCCATTCTCCATGATGGCGGCAAGCGCTATGTGGTCTTCAGTAAGCGTTCCGGTAATTTGTATAATATGCGCGGCAAAAGCCGCTGGCACGTCACGACGAACGAAGGTCTCACCGGCCAAGACTTGGAGTCCGACGGCCGGCTCGACCTCTATGCTTGTGCGGAGCGCGGTTTGCGTGAAGAGAACGGGATCGAATTGCGTCCGATGGACGCGATACGGTTTTATTCGTTTTTCTTCTTGCGAACCGACTTCGAACTCGGAATCCTCGGCTCGGCGGAGTTGCGGCTTTCCCGAGCCGAATTCAGCAAGCAGGCACGTGCATTAGCTCGCGATAACACGATGGAGATTCGGCAGTACGCATTTGTCGAATTCACCGAGCGCGCGATTCAGGAGTTCTATCGCCGCGAAACCGAGGCGGGTGAAGAATTTACGGCTTCCGCCCGGCTCGGGATCGAGATCGTTTCGGCGAGAAACGGTTTGAATCGACTGAATACCTAATCGTCAGGTTGACCTGGTGCGAGCAAGCCCAGGCGCCGACCGATTGCCGTTTATATAGCGGATCTACGCTTATGCGCGCATCGCGCGTTCAACGTGGTCCGCGGAATTGGCTGGAGCATGAACAACGAGTGGGTTTTCGAATCGTGCAAGGCGGCCCGGATTGAATGCCTGCACGGTACCAGCGCAGTACGGGCCATGATGGCGCGAGGGTACGTTCCAGTCGTGCGCTGTTCCTAAAGCGAAGGTCGGCGTGTGCGATCTCCTGCGGAATGAACTGGACGCTGCGCCCGTAGCGAGGGGAGGGATCGTCGATCACACGCCTTGCCAAAGGCTCAAGACTGCCCGGACGCTCCTCCATCGCATGGCATTTTACGATGGCCGGTTAGCTTGGAGGCCGGCCGTTCGGGGGTATTGACCGGCGCGGCTCGCGCCACCGGTGCGTTGAGGCTCGCCGAAGCTGATCGTCGTTTGATGCGAGAATCGCAAGCCCGAAGTGCCTCGAGGGCTTCGTGTGCCGACGCGCTGTCAATGCGGCTTCGCAACCGTTGCCGGCCCAGGTTGCAAGCGGGGGTACTGCCCGGTCCGTTGTCGGAAGGTCCCGCATGAACGGCGAGGATTCGCTCGACCTCCGTGCGACGTACGTGCAGCTCCACGACGGAGCCGCCGCGGTCGCGATTCCGGCAGGCCCCGAGTTTTGGCAGACGATCGACAAGCGCACCGAACTTCACGAGGGCCGGCTGGTGGTCGTCTCGCCGATGAACGAGACGTGGTCGCATTGGGAAATGCATCCTGCGGGAGAAGAACTCGTCGTTGCGCTCTCCGGAGCGTATGAGTTCGTGTTCGCCGATTCAGCCGGCGAACGGCGCGTGGCGCTGGTAGCGGGGCGCGCGGCGATCGTGCCGCGCGGCGTCTGGCATCGCGCCGTCGTACACGAAGCCGGCGAGATGCTCTTCATTACGCGCGGCGCCGCCACGCAACACAAACCGGTCGGTGCAGCGTAACGCTTTCGGTCCGCTAGAAGACGGCGTGATCGCCGCGTTCGGGGGCCGCGGCCCCCGCGATGATTGCACGGTAGGCATCGAAGAGCGTCGTGGACCCGGTCGAGGGCGTGGCGTCGGCGTCGTAGCGCCGCGTTCCTGGATCGAGCACCAGCATCGACTCGGTCGCATAGTAGCGACCGATGCGCGCGAGTTCCGCCTTTTCGGCGACGGACGGCACGATGCGCGCGACGATGCTCAGCGCGGCGATGATGACGTCGAGCAGCTTCACGGATACGTGCTGGAAGCGCGGTGGCCGCCCGAGGAGCTCGAACAAGAACGTTCCCTGGTCTCGCGGCGTGATCGCCGGCCCCGGGCCGCCGATCGGAAGAATGCGGTCCCAGCGGCGCTCGTCGTCCAAACAATCCGCGAGGTAGGCGGCCAGGTCGTCGTCGCTGATCGGCTTGCACGCCGTCAGCGTGCCGTCGCCGAACACGAGAAACGGCTTGCCCCCGCGGACGCGTTCGATCTGCCCGGTGAGCGACTTGAAGAACGCCGTCGGACGGACGATGGAATAGCGCAGTCCGGATGCGATGAGCTCCCGTTCGAAGGCGAGCTTGGCATGCTGAAACGCGAGCATCGGCTTTTGGACGCAGATCGCGGAGAGGAGCACGACGTGCCCGACGCCGGCGTTGCGGGCCGCTTCCAGCACCGTCACGTGGGCGCGGTAATCGATCGCCCACGCATCCCGCGGCACACCGGTTCGTGAAGCCATGCACGAGATAACGGCATCGAAGCGCTCGCCACGGAATCCGTCCGCCGCTAGCGACGCGGCATCGGTGACGTCGACGATCCGAACGGTTCCACCGTCGAGCGACGGCTTCGGTTCGCCGCGAACGAAACAGACGACAGCATGACCGCGGCTCGCGAGGGTGCGCGCGGTTGCGCGGCCGATGGTGCCGGTTGCGCCCAGCAGGCAGACGCGCAGCGAATTAGGCATGACGGAGAATCGTCTCGCTGTTGACGCGCTCCCTTTCGGCGCGCGAAATCCGGACCCGGCGTCCCGAAGGCCGCGCCGGCGAGGACGATTGCGAACGCTTGCCGGCGGCGAACACCGGCGGCAGCGATGAGCAACGCCGCAATCATCCAGGCAAGGTCGAGCACGTACACCGGGTTCGTCGGCACGGAATCGAGCGCGACCGCTGCGGGTATCGTCTGCGTCGCGATGGCGTGGACGATGTCTGACAGCCACAGCGCAGCAAATCCCACGCCGACGCTGCCCAGAAGGATCGCCGCAGTCCGCACCGGTAACCTGGGCGCGGCATCGCGCGCGAGCGCTGCCGCGTCGATGCGAATCAGGCCGGAAACAGCGCATTGAAACCCACGTCGAAGGCGACGATAGCATAGGCGTACACGAGATAGGCGAGGGCGCCGAGCCACACAAGTTGCAGGCGGCGCGAACGGCCCAGCCGCAGCGCCGCGATCGGCAGCACGGGCACGACGACGGCCAGCGAAACCGCGTCCTGGGCGCGCGCTTGCAGCACCCAGTCGGGCGCGTCCCGGTAGAGGCCGCGGGCGAAGATCCCCGCGCCGGCCGTGCCCGCGAGGAGCACCGCCGGTCCGTTCATCGACGTGACGCTCGCAGTTAGACGAGCACGGCAGACACCGGCCGGCGCAGCGAACGCGGCATCAGTGGACCGCGCCCGAAACGGACGACGAGATCGGGGCGCCGATTTCCCAGGCCCAGCATCCCCGCGAATTGCGGACGAAGCGAGGCGACTTCAACCGGCTGGTTGATCATCGCGGTGCGGATGCCGAGGGCCGTCGCGAGCAACGCGAATCGCTCGTAGGCGCGGCCCGCTTCGACCCAATGCGATCGGTCGCTGACGGCGGACGAGAACACGGCGATCCCGGCCGAACTGCGAATGTCTTTCGCGTACAGGTCGTTTGCGCTCGGCACCGTGTAGAAGTGGTCGAACAAGATCCGGCCGATCGCGCGCGGGAGCACCGGATTCCCGGAGCAGCGGGTGAAGAGTCCGTCGCGCTTGGCCACGGCCTCGGCGTCGCTGAAGCGCATCCAAGCCAGCAATTCGCGCATGAACGCGGGATCGTCCATCTGCGCGCTGTTCCCTTGCACGACGAAATCCAGCACGCGGTCCGTCTGCGTTTTCCCGGTGAGCAGCGTGACGTCGATGCCGGGGCCCGTGCCGGCATCGGCGAGGGCCTGCAATTCCGGCCGCGCGAGCGGCCGCCCGTCGTAGGCGTCGCGGCTGCTTTGGCGGAGCGGAATTGCGTCGTACGAAACCGAGGCGCGCGCGCTTTTCGCCGGGAGTAGCTCGACGCGCACCGCGCCGTCACCGGCAGGGTCGAAGGCGACTCCGCCGCGGAAGCCGTGGGCGGCCGCCGCCAACACGAGGTTTTCCGTCGCGCAACCGAGGCTCACGAAGATGTGGTGGTCATCCGGATCGACTGCCGGACAGCGCCGCGCGAAATCGGGCGAGATCGTAATGCCCCGCGCGTCGTGCGCGAAGCGCCAACACTGCGTGTTGTGGCTCGAGGGCGCGAGGGTCGCGTAGCGTAACAGTTCGCGCCGCAGTGCGAGGCCATCGCCTGCGCGCGCATCGAAGCCCTGCCACGTTTGGTCGAGCGCTTCCGGGTAGCTCGGCGCCGAAGGAGCGCACGCCGCGAGCGTCGCCTCGCCGGCGAGCACGGCGACGCCGGCTAAGAACCGGCGACGCGCGAACGGATGGCAGACCGTTGAGCCATTCACTCCAAGAGCGTACCCGGTTGCTGCGCGCCGAAAACGCGCTGCCCGCTATTCTGAGTTGCCCGCTCGGGAGCCGCTGAGGTACATGGGCGAGAGCGAGTAGGTGTGCAAGCCCGCGCGAATCGTCGGATCGCCCTGCGCGATGCGCTCCGCCTCCGCCTCGTCGTCGACCGCGAAAATCCCCATGCCGTATAGACCGGCCGGATCGAACACCGGGCCGTACGCGAGCACCACGCCCTGCTCGAAATACCCGCGCAGATACTCCGCGTGCTCGCTCATAAGAGCCCGCTCGGCCTCGGTCATATCCTCCGCGAAGCTGCCGCGCGGCGGGATGAGCCGGAAGAAGAAGTGCTGCGTGGCCATATGGACCGATATCATATAACGATCCGCAGGCCGGCGGCAACCAAACGGCTTTCGACGCTACATGTGGTTGGCGTGCATGCTATCCGCGTGCGTCATGCTCCCGGACATCGCGTGCGCCATCTTCGCGCCCATGTGCTGCGCGGTCGAACGGCAGACGAACTTGTCGTGGTCCATCATGCCGCTCATCGCGCTGCGATTCGCCTTGCTGTCCATCATGTACGTCATTTTGGTCGTGTTCACGATGACGGCCGGGTTGGACGTCGCGCACTTCGCCATCGGGCCGCCCATTGCGTGACTCGAGTTGCTCATCGAGCCGCCCATGGCGTCCTGCGCCCAGACGGGGAACGCCGGGGCCGTCAGCGCGGTCGCGAGGGCCAGGAATGCAAGAATTCTCATGCCGTCAGGATACCGCCCGGCACCGGACGGCGAGCGTAAGCCGGCTTACGCTCGCGCCGGCGGTTACTTGCTGAAGGACGGGTCGATGACGGCCTTCGGATCGACCGGTTTGTCGATCGCCCCGACCAGCAGCATCGAGTCGAACATCACCTGCAGACCCGATAAGTTGATCTCGTTACGCGACCAGTACTTCGACTTGATCAGTTTGGGCAGAATTTGCTCGATCGACTTATCGTCCGTGTTCCAGACCTTCTGGTATTCCGCGACCGCCTCGTCGGGGTGCTTGTACATATAGTCGACCGCATCGCGCCGCGCTTGGAGAATCTTTTTGATATAGTCCGGGTGCGTCTTGATGAAATCCGGCGTCGTGACGCCGACCGCCCACGTCAAGTTCGGCAAGAAGTCGTTGACCTTGAAGAGCACGCGGTACGCATCGGGATTCTTGAGCAGCAGCGGTTCCTCGAACGGTGCCGCGTCGATCGCGCCTTGATCGAGCGCGACCATGCCCGCGCCGATGCCGCCGGTCGGCAGCACGGTGACGTCGTCGGTGAGTCCGGTCTTTTTGAGGATCGAACGCAGCGCCATTTCGGTCGTCGAGCGCGGGTTGGTGAAGCCGACCTTCTTGCCTTTAAGGTCGGAGATCTTTTTGATCGGCGAGTCTTTCTTGACCAGCCACGAGAGGTCGCCCATGTTGTTCACGGCACCGTAGACGATCTTCATGTCGACGCCGCTGTTGATCGCGGCGATCGCCGCCGGCGCGGCCATCTCCGAGAACGGCAGACCACTCGCCATCATGTTGCGAACGGTCGTCCCGCCGCCGTTGCTTTCGATGAAGCCGTCGATGTCGAGTCCGTCCTTCGCGAGGATGCCTTTATCGAGCGCGAGCGCCCACGGCAGCGTTTCGACGATCACGCCGTACTGGGTGACCGCGAGGCGGTCCGACGCCTGCGCGGGCAGCGCCATGAGAGAGCAAGCGACCGCGACGAGCGCGGCGATCCGGCGGGTGTGCAGCGTAAGAATGTTCGTCCGTCCTTCCGGGGTGGTCTGCGACTGGGAGAACCGATTCGAAGGCTCGGAACGATGCCCTCCGAAGGATGAGCCCATGCAGACACGATCCTTTCCCTACGCCGTCAGCGCCAACGACGTGCCGTCGGCCGATATGGCGCCGCCGGCAGGTATGCAAGCGGGCGCGGGCGGCGCGCTCAAGGCCCAGATGGTGTTCGGTTCGGATACCAGCATCATGATCGCCGAGCGCGAGACCGGCTATCACTCCAAACCCCACTACCACGATGCCGAGCAGATGAATTATGTCGTCTCGGGTTCGATCTGGTTCTTTATCGGCGACCTGGGTTACAAAGCCGTCCAGGGCGACATCGTGCGCATCCCGCGCAACGCGATCCACTGGGCTTGGGTACGCGAACCGGGCGGCTGCACGCTGTTCGAATCGCACACCCCGCCGCTGACGGGCGATGAGAAGATGCAGAAAGCTGCCTTCTCGCTGCTCGGACCGGACGAGAAGCGCGAGGATGTCAAAGGCGTGAAGAACGAGTGGGCGCCGCTCGACAAGGCGAAGATGGAAGCAACCGAGGCCCGCGTCATCGCCGAATACGGCGGCTGACGGGATTCCCGGGCGCCGGACCGAAAGCCGGTCGGCGCCCTTCGAGCTGGCGTAGCTCAGTGGTAGAGCACGTCATTGGTAATGACGAGGTCGTGGGTTCAATCCCCACCGCCAGCTCCAGAACGTTATACCGGATCGTGGAAGCCCTGCCGGATCATCTCTTCGCTCTGGCGGCGCGCTTCGCGGAAGATCTTCGCTTCGTCCGTGTTCTTGGGGTCGACGAGTAGCCGCGCGAGTTCCTCATCGAAGAACTGCGTGATCTCGGTCGACGTGTGCATCCCGTGCCGTAGCCGCTGCGCGATCATCAGGCGGTAGATGCGGTCGGTCGCGAGATCCTCCATGTAGCCGTCGAGCAGCGAGGCGCCGCGACCGGAGAGGTAGCCGTGCCGATAGCGGATCACGGTCCGGATCGCAGCGTGCGTGCCGGCCTTCGTCTTCTGGCCGACGCCGCCCAGGGCGGGGCGCAGATCCGGCGTCGCGTTCGCGCCCGGTTTGCGTTTGAAGCCTTGGTTGGGCTGCGGAAATTGCGCGACCGCGATCGCGTTCTGATCCGGATGCCCGGTCCACGCGCCGTCGAAGAGGCAGTCGGACTCGTTTTTCTTATCGCGCTCCAACGCCGTGAGCGCGCGTTCGTTCAGCTCCGCGTTCGCGCGGTCCGGAAAGAGCGCCGTCATGCCGCCGACGGCGAGCAGTCCGTGGCGATGGCAGACCTCCGGAATGCGTTCGCGCAGCGCTTGGAAGAACGCCACGTCGAAGGGGATCGTATTGCGGTCCGGCAGCACCCACGCCGGATCGTCGAGCGTGAAGTGGATCAAGCTCGCCATGTAGTCCCAGCGGCCGAGGTTGAGGCCCAGCAGATGGTCGCGCAGCGTGTAGGCGAACTCTTCGATCTCGTAGGCGAAGGGATGCGCTTCGACCAGCGCCATGCACTTGATGGCGTTTGCCGGCTGGTTGCGCGCGATCGCGACGGCTTGCAGCACGTCGCGCCACCACAGCGCTTCCTCGGCCGACTCGCTCTTGGGAATGTAGATCCCGAGCGGATGTTTGAGGCGCGTGAAATCGATCTTGAACGCCAGCAGCGCGAGATCGAAGAGCGAGCCCGACGTCGGCTCGGCGTAGATGCCGGCTTGCGAGAGGTGCAGGCCGCGCACGCGCGTCCAGAGGACGGTCGGGCTCTCGACGATGCCGACGACCTTGCCGCCGCGCTTCTGATCGACGTACGTCAATTCGCCGTAGGCGGCGGCGACCGCGTTGTCGACGCCCGCCAGCGTGTGGTCGAACTGGTTGGCCATCGAGTCTTCGAGATCGATCATCACGCCGGGCGCGCCCGAATTGAGCATCTTGACGACGAGCTCCGCATCGTCGGCGGGCCCCGTCATCTGATTGCGCTGATCGGCGCACCAGGCCGGCAGCGCGATCGTCCACTCGCCGTTCGCCTCGGATTTCGGCAGGTAGACGGGCCGGCGGCCGGCGTGCGAGGCCTCCAGCGCCGACTTGCGCTTCGCGATGAGGGCCTGCTGGCGCGCGGCGAACGCGTCGTGCAGCGGCCGGTAGAAGGCGGCGAAGCCCGGCGGCAGGTCCCGGTCGATCGAGAACCCGGCCGGAGCGGCGCTCATCGGCGGGATGTGTTGCGTAGTCGTCTGGGTCATAGCAGCGCGTCGTTCGTTCCGGGAGGTCGCCTTCCCGTTCGCGAAGCCTCGGCCCACCGGTGAGCGGCCGTAGCTCAATTTGGATAGAGCAGGGCACTCCTAAGGCCAAGGTTGTCAGTTCGATTCTGACCGGTCGCACCACGGTGCCGGGCGCGTGCCCGGCGGTCCGTCATTCCGGCATATCGTCGTCCGGGGGACGGTTGAGGACCGGTAGCAGCCGCTGCAGTTGCCGTTCGTAGCCGCGCATGTCGAAGCGGATCAGCTCCTCTTCGACGATACCGCGCACCCAGCGTTCGACGCGGTTCGTGATCGCGTACCAGGCGGCCATAAACGGCATCAAGACGATGTGGAAGCCGATGAACGAGCCGACGTACCAGGCGAAGCCCGTCCAGATCGGCGCGCCGCCGCCCATGCGGACGGCGAAGACGACTCCGGTAACCGTCGCCATAGAATGAATGGCAACGCGAGCATGCATGTGTTGCGGGACGGCGACGGATTGGAGGCGACGCAAGCCGGAGTTCATTGTGCACGAAACGATACCGCTCCCGCCGCGGTTCGTTTCTTATTCCTCGGCGAGCGTGCTCAGTTCGGATAGGGCGAATATCTCGTCGATCAAGCGCGCGCGTTCGACCGTCTCGGCGACGTGATCGTCGGCACAGTCGCGGATGGCGGTGATCGCCGGATGTAACAGCTTCGAGACGATGCGTAGCGACAGCCCGGTGACGAGCGAGCGCTGACGTTTGTCGAGTTCGGGGCAGCGGGCGAAGAAGCGGGCTAGTTCGGCCTGACGCAGGGCCTCGGCCTTGCGCGCCAGCGACGCGACGACCGGTGCGGTAACGCGCGAACGGTACCACTGCTCGAATTGCACGACGTGCGCGTGAATGATGTCCTCGACCAGCGGAATCGCCTGTTGGCGATGCTCGAGCGTCGAGTCGACGGTTTCGCTGAGTTTGTCGATATCGGCGACGAGCACGCCCGGGATCAGTGCCACGAGCGGATCGACGTCGCGCGGCACGGCGATGTCGATCAGGAACAGCGGCCGCTGCGCGCGGTCCTTCATCGCATCGGCGATGAGATCGGTCGTCAGCACGAAGTGCGACGCGCCGGTGGACGTGATGACGATATCCGCATCGCGCAGCGCGCCGAGGAGCGCCGGCAAGGTCAGGGCCTCGCCGATGCCGAGATGCTCGACCAATTCTTTGGCGCGTTCGTGCGTGCGGTTGACCACGCGCAGGCTGCCGGCGCCTTCGATCTTCAGGCGCTTGGCGGCCGTGCGGCCCATCTTGCCGGCGCCGACCAACACGACGTCCTTGCCCCGGAGAGCGCCGACGTGCTGCTTGGCCATCGTGATGGCAGCGGTCGCGATGCTGACGGATTCGTTCCCGATCTCGGTCGACGAACGCGCGCTCTTGCCGGCATTGAGGGCTTCGCGGAAGAGGCGGTGCAGGTTCTTGCCGAGCGAGCGCGCGTTCTGCGCCTGCTGGTAGGCCTCTTTCACTTGGCCGAGGATCTCGGCCTCGCCGATCAGCATCGAGTCGAGGCCCGTCGCGACCCGCATCAGGTGCTCCACCGCTTCGGTTTCGAGCAGCGAGTAGAGATACGGCTCGATGTCGTACGGCAGGCCGCCGTGGCGGAAGTTGCCGAGGAACTCTTTGAGTTGGCCGAGGCCGCGGTCGACGTTGTCGATGTTGGCGTAGATCTCGAGCCGGTTGCAGGTCGAGAGCATCGCCGCTTCGTGCACCGTGTCGTAGTCGAGCAGCGCGATCAACGCCTCCGACATGCGGGCGGCCGGGAATGCATGGCGCTCCCGCACGTCGGCCGGTGCGCCGTGATGGGACATTCCCAGGCAAACGAGCGGCATTACGCCTTCTCGGCCAGCTGACGGCGGTAGGTTGCGATTTCGACGTCGGCGTCGAGTTCGTTGAGCTTGTCCTTCAGCGACTGCTCGAGCTCCGCGTCCTCCCACATCCCGCGGCGCTTGGTATCCAGCAAGATCTCGCCGAGTTCGCGCGTCTTGTGGACGTTGGCCGAGGAGATGCGATCCCACTCATCGAGCGTGACCTCGACGGTGCGCTTCCAGAGTTCCGGGGAGATCGTGTTGCCGAGCGCGGCTTCGGTCGAGCGCATCGCCTTGAAGATGTCGCCGAACTCCATCACGCCGGAGTAGCCGTGTTCCATCATCCGGTCGCGCCAGGGCTTCGAGTGGAAGCGGGTGAGCACGCCGTTGACGACCACGCCGCGGAAGTCGCGGACCTTGGGTTCGCGCCGGGTCAGGTCGGTCACGACGATCATCGTGTCTTCTTGGCCGATCGAACGTTTCGCCGCGCCGAACGCCGAGGTGAACGAGGCGAACATGTCTTCCTTCACCGGACCGCCGGCGCCCATGGCGACCAGCGGCTGCTGGATCACTTCGACTCGTTCTACCAGGTAGCGTTGCACGACCGGCGCCTGCTCCAGGTTGATCTGGTTGTACTGCGGCAGCATCGCGTAGGAGTTGTCGCTGATCCACGCCGCACCGATGTCGTTGAAATCGGTGAACGTGCCGCGGTCCAGCATCGCGCCGACTTGGCCCATGAAGGCATCGTCGCCCATGCCGAAGCAGCGCGCGACCGCGAGCCGCCGTTCGACGCCGAGGGCGACGAGTTCGTCGACGTGCTTCTTGACGAAGTTCAGTTCGTGCGGTTCGTCGGCTTCCGAGGCGAGGATCACGGCTTCGTGGATCAGCCGGATCGCGCCCGGGAACGTGTTCTTGAAGACGGTCGACGTGTTGGCGAGGATGTCGACGCGTGGGCGGCCCAGTTCCGCGAGCGGAATCAGTTGCGCGCGTTCGGCGCGGCCGAAGAAGTCCTTCGAGACTTTGGCGCCGATGAGATCGAGCGCTTGCGCGATGCCGACGCCCTCGCTCTCGAGCATCTCGCTGCCCCAGAGCACGACGCCGACGGCCACCGGCAGGTGTCCGCGCTTGGCCGTGGCCGAGTCGAGGAGCTGCTCGACGGTGCGTTTGCCTTTGCGCTGCGCCGATTCGCGCGGCAGCATACGGACGTCGGTCGAGGCCATGTTGCGGCCGGTCGGCACGACGTTCCAATCGCCGACGATCTCGCCGCCGGGTGAGGGCTCGAGGTAGCGTCCCGCGAGCGTTTCGAGCAGACCTTCGCGCTCGGCGTCGCCGATGCGGCCGAGTTCGGTCCATAGCGTGCGCGCGCGGTCGAGATACGATCCGAGCTGGGCGACGTCGTACGGGCTCGTCTTGAGGGTCTGGCCCGCGATCGGGCGCGAGCGCAGGATGCCGAGCACCGCGTTGCGCGTGGCACTGCCGCTGGTGCGGAGCACTTCGCTCTCGATCAGCGAGCGCGAGGCGTCGCGGATCTCATCGAGCGTGTCGTGGTTGAAGTCGCCGTGTTCGTCCTGTTGGTCGGCGTGACGCGCGAGGTCGTCGTAGTCGATCCCGTAGCAGCTCGCGACGAGCCGGTGGATGTCGACGTCGGCGAATTCCAAACATGCGTGGAACGTGCTCAGGCGATCGTCTTCGGAGAGGTTGCGGCCGAAGACGTGCTGACCGGCCGGCGCGAACTCGCCGTCGAGCATGACGATCTCGTCGTGAACGGCGCCGACGAAGGCGCGCTCCTCGGCATCCGGCGCTGCGTCGATCTTGAAACCGATGCGGTCGACGACTTCATGGATCTCGGCGGCCAGATCGGCGCGCTTCTCGAGATCGCTCTCCATCGTGTTGTAGTAGTCGTGCACGAGCCGGTGCAGGTTGCGCAGGTCGCTGCTGCCCTCGACGGAGCGCAACGGCGGGCAGAGATGTGAGAGGATCGTCGCGTACGAGCGGCGTCGCGCGATCGAGGCTTCGACCGGGTCGAGCACGTTGAAGATGTAGGCGTGCGGCACGTTGTCGACCAGGAACTCCGGGTAGTCACCCGAGGCCGGCGACCACTCTTTGCCGCGCGACCATTCGACCAGGCCGTGCGTGCCGACGTGGATCAAGGCGTCGGCGTTGAAACGTCGCGTCGCGTAGCGATAGGCCGAGAGGAGCCACGGCGAGGGCGGTGCCTTCTTGTCGTGGATCATCGTGAGGTCTTCCATGCCGCGCATGTCCTGCATCAGCACGAGGACGTTTCCGTAGCGCAGACCCTTGACCGGCAGCGTTGCCGGCGGCTGGCCCCACGCTTCGTAGAAGAGCGCTTCGTAGGCCGACGGCAGGTCGTGGACCCAGTCGCGGATCTCGCCCGCGCTGACCACGCCGACGTGGTGCTCGCCGGCGTACATGCCCTGGAGCTTCTGGCTCGTGACCACATCGTCGGCATCCGGATCGCCGACGGTATAGCCGGCGTCGCCGAGCGATTGCAGCATCGATCGCACGGACGCCGCGACATCGAGGAAGTACGCCGAGCCGACGTTGCCGGGGCCCGGCGGGAAGTTGTAGACGAAGACGGCCAGTTTCTTCTGGGCGTTCGGCAGGTGGCGCAGGCGCATCCAGCGCGTGGTCACGTCGGCGACGAGCGCGACGCGGTCGGGTATCGGCTCGAGCGCGCTGATCTCTTCGCCGTGCTCGCGCGAGCAGATCGGCGGCAGCGGCTGGATGCCTTCGGTTTCCGGCGTGACGATATTGCCGATGTACTCGAGCATCGCGACGCCGTACTTCGACTCGGCCAGGTCGGCGCGCGAGAGCGCGGCGTTCACCGGCGAGGTGTAGACGCGCGGGTTGCCGAGATCGCGGATGAAGTCGATCGTCGCTTCGGGCGAGCCCGCGAACATCGAGCCGGCCAAGTACAGCGGGACGTTGTGGTAGATCGCCGAGACCAGCGGCCGGCGCGTCTTCGCTTCGAGCAGATGCTGGCGCGCGACGATGTGCGCGTTGAAGACCGCGGTCATCGAGCAGATTACGGCGACGCCGCGTTCTTCCCAGGCCGCGATCGCGGCGTCCATGACCGGATGGTTCCAGTCGGGCAGGAACAGGTCGTGCGTGATGAAGCCGATCGTGTCCCACGGCTTCTTGCCGTATTTCTTTTCGAACCACGGCTCGTACCACTTGAGGTAGTCGGCCGGCTTCTGAAACATGCCCTTGTGCGCGGGGTGGTAGATGCCTTCGTTCTCGACCTTCACGGGGATCGGCGCATCGCCCGCGTAGCCGCACTCCATGAAGTGCTTCATGAGGTAGAGGAACATGTTGCCGGCGTTCTCGACGCTGCGGTTATACCAGTATCCCGTGAGCACCAGGGCCTTGAAGACCGGGCTCTTCGTGAACTTGGTCATCATCGGCGCCGATTCGACCATCTTTTGCATGCCGAGGAAACCCTGGCGTGCTTCCCAGTACTGGTCGACCTTCTCGTGCCGCGCCTTGGCGACGAAGCGCTGGATCTTTTCGGTCAGCGCGCGCATGGGGCTGGGCTTGGTGTGATCGTATTCGAAGCCCAGCGATTTGAACATCAGGCGCTGCAGACGCGGATCGGGGATGTCGTACCAGAGGAACTTCAGGTGCGCGATCTCACCCTTCGCGTCCATGTCGAGTAGCAGCGTGGCCATGCGTTCCACGAGCTCGATCGACATCGACTGCCAGCCGATGAGGATGTCGGCCTCGCGAATCGCCTGCCTGAAACGTGCCAACGCCCCCGGATCGTTGAAATCGGAGGCGCCGAAGTGTTCGAGTGTCCAGTCCATCCCGGTCTTTTCCCGAAGAGCCGGAAAAGCGAGACGAATCGCGTTGGCGCGCTCGTCCGGAGCCCATGACGAATACCCGACGACTTTCATACACCGACGCTACGCCGTTCGGTCGGGGGTGACGGTGACCGCAATCACGCAGCGAACGCGACCGTACCTAGCGCGGAGAAGGAAAGGCCTTTTTAGCCGATCCGCGCGACGATATCGCCCATCGGAAAGTAGCGTCCGCGGGCGATTTGGGAGAGCTCCCGCATCAGTGCGGAGCTCTCGAATTCATCGAGGTTGATGAAGGTGGTCGTGGCGCGTCCGGCCAGCCGCGCGGCGATCGTGCGGCACTGTTCGGCCGCCGCCTCGGCGAGGCCGCGGGCGTCGCCGCCGGCCGAGAGAAAGCGCTTGAGTTCGGCCTCGCCGCCGAGCGGAACGTTGGCCCGGCCATCGCTGAAGATCGCAATCTCCACGGCGGCGCTGGGGTTGGCGCGCCGGAAGCGCTCGGCGATCCGGCGCGCGCGATCGAGCGCGTCGGGCAGCGGCGTGAGGGTCCGGGTTTCGCCGGGTTCGAGTTCGCTCAGGCGCTCGGCCACCAATTCGACGTTGCGTCCGGCGTGCTCGTCGACGATCACGTCGGCTGCCGGTCCCCAGCACGAGATCAGCGCCGCGCGTTCGCGCTCGGCGTAGATCGGCTTGAGCAGTTCGCGGGTCGCCGCCGCGACGGCGGCCGCGCTCTTGAGCGTCGATTGCGAGGCGTCGACGATAAACACCGTCAGCCGCATCGGCACGGCGGCGTCGACGCTCTCTTTGGGCGTCGCGGGGAGCGAGGAGCGCGCGGCGATGCTCGCATCGAGGATCGTCGCGGGGACGTTCAGGCGGCCGTTGCCGAGCTCGCGCACGGCGATCGGCTGGCCCTCGCGCTGCGTCTGCGGCTTCGCCCGCATCTGCTTACGTTCGGTGAGCTCGGGCGAGACGACGAGTTGCTGCTGCGGCGGGCCGTTTTGGGCGCCGGCCGGTTCGCCCGGCGCTTCCTCTTCGGCGGCTTCGAGCGCGGCTTCGATCGAGGCGTCCTCGGCGTGGTACTCCGTCAGCGCCTGAACGCGCAAGCGGCTGCCGCGCAAGCGGGCGGCGAGCGGGAGAACGCGCCGCACGTCGGCGACCGTGGCGGTGGTGCGGCCTTCGTAGGCGGCGAGCGCGCAGGCCGACTCGAGCGCGACGAATTCGGTGCGGTGCGATTCGATGTTCAGTTTGGTGACCGCGTCGATCGCGAGGTCAAGCGCCTGCGGTTCGGGCGTCACCTCGGGCAGCAGCGCGATCGCGCGGGCGACGCGCGCGCGCAGGGCGCGGGTCTTCCCGGCGTAGGTCGCGGCGAAGGCGTGCGGATCGCGCGCGAAGGCGGCGTTCCGGCGGTAGATCTCGGCGCGTTCCTCGCGGTCCTTGGCCGGTCCGACGAACACGCGCAGCCCGATGCGGTCGGTGATCTGCGGGCGCAACTCGCCTTCTTCGGGATTCATCGTGCCGATCAGCGTGAAGCGCGACGGATACTCGATGACCTGCTGGCCGCGCTTGACCCGCACGATGCCTTGCGCGGCGGCGTCGAGCAGCACGTCGACGATCACGTCGGAGAGTAGATTGATCTCGTCGATATAGAGGATCGAACGATTCGCGGCGGCGAGCAGGCCGGGGCGGAAGGCGATCTTGCCCGCTTCCAGCGCCGCCCGGACGTCGACCGTACCGACGACGTCGTCGATCTGGGCGCTCGAGGGCAGTTCGACGATCGGGGCCCGGACTTTACGCGGCGGGGTCGGGGTCAGGCCGGCCGCGCAATCCTCGCACAGCGCCGATCCTTCCGGGTCGCAACCGTAGGCGCAGCGGGCGCGCAGCATGGGCGGCAGCAGTTCGCCGGCCGCGCGAACGATCGACGTCTTGCCGATGCCTTTGGGGCCCGAGAGCAAGACGCCGCCGATGCGCGGATTGATCGCTGCGAGCAGCACGGCCAGCTTCGGTTCTTCTTGGGCAACCAAAGCGGCGAACGGGTACGCGACGAAGGCCGCGCGTTGGGACGGAGGCATCGTGGACGACGTTCAGGCGACGCTGTCTTGCGGCCTGGTCGTCTCCCGTTTGATCAAGCGGATCGGCGCGACCGTCGTGTCGGCGATGCTTGCGTCGGCCGGCATCGGGCAGGCTTGCGTCCACATCGCGCGCGCCGGCGGCTCGACGTCGTCGTGCTTCTGGAGCATCAGCTTCGCGAATTGGAGCACGTTGCCGGCGTAGCGGACGTACCGCAGCACGAACGCCGGCAAACGCATCAACCCCGTGGCCGCGCGGCCGCGCCGGTTGGCGTGGTTGTTGCGCGCCATGCGCCGCAGGCAGGCGAGGAAGAAGGCCGAGTCGGTGCGGATGCCCAGGCCCCAAATCTCGCGCGCGGCCTGTTCGGTTTCGTTGATGACCTTGCTGTCGAACTTTTCCCAATCGATGCCCAGGCGCGCGTAGACCTTCGATTCGCAATCGCGCAGGTACATCGTCACGTAGACGGCCAGCGTGAAGAACTTGATCGCCAACCGGTTGCGCGTGCCGCGCATGTACTCGGGCTGGCTGCGCAGCATCAGCGCGAAGAAGCGGCTGTGGCGGCGTTCGTCGCGGCACCAGTTGTCGAAGTAGCGGAAGATCGGGTGAAACGAGTATTCGGGATGGCGCTTGAGGTGATCGGCGATGTTCTGATAGCGGTAGAAGCCCACGATCTCGGACAGGTACGTCGTAACGAAGATCCACTTGGGATGCATGTACGAGAGACCCTTGATCTTGGGCAGGCGCGCGAGGTCGAAGCGCCGCCCCATCTGACGCATCACGTAATTCAAAAACGACGAATGCCGCGCTTCGTCGCGCGACATGCACTTATAGATCGACGCCAGCGTCTTGTCCGTCAGATTCTTGTGGACTTCGCTGTAGAGCAGGCAGCCGGAGAACTCGCCGATCGCCGAGCGGTTCAGAAATTCGTAGAACTCGCTCCAGAGCGGATCGTAGTCCAGCTCGAGCGCGTCGTCTTCCCAGCGGAAGTGGGCGCGGTTCCAGTCCGATTCGAAATCGCGGCGCAGTTCTTCGAATTCCTCGCGCAGCCATTCGATCTGCAGCGAGTTGAGGATGTCGATGTCGGTGCGATAGAGCCGCGGTGCGAGCAGCTGCGGAGCTTCGGACACTAGCGGCGCACCGCCTCGAAGACGAACGAGTCGTAGAAGAACTTCTTCACGCGGTGCGTGCGGGTCACGCGCATTCCGGCGCGGTAGAGCACCTGTTCGATCTGATCGTAGGTCATCAAATGCAGGTTGGTCATGCGGTTCTTCTGGTGGAAATACTTCTTGCCGATCATCATCCAAAACGTGTTGAACGGCGTCGCCAGCGCGAACGAACCGATGAGCTTCTGCGAGCTGAGGCTCGCGAGCTTGGTGAGCATCTCTTTGCACTCTTCGTACGGATAGTGGAAGAGCACGTCCAGGCAGCACACCAGGTCGTATTGACCGGGCTCGGAGTCGAGCGCGGCGATGTCGCCGACGTGAAACTGCGGCTGGATGCCGCGCGTGCGGTGCTTCGTATTGTAGCGAGCGAACGACACCATCGGCGCGGACACGTCGAAGCCGTCGACCGCGTAGCCGCAATCGGCCAACCGCATCGCGAGCACGCCCGTCCCGCAGCCCGCGTCGAGCGCCTTGCGGCCGCCGTCGTCCTGGATCCAGCCGATCACGCGCTCCAAGGCCATGTCGTGGCCCTCGCGGATCACGCGCCAGATCGGCGGGATCCCGCCTTCGCCGTAGATCGCGGTCCACCGCGAGAAGCCGGACGTCTCAAAGTACTTGGCGACGTTCTTGCTCGTCTCGGTCGGGACGTGGTTCCCGAACAACGTTCCGGCCGTCGCCGGTTCTTCGAGGGCGATCTCCTGTTGCATCCGCCGTAACCCTTTCGCAGGACGAAGTGGCGTAAGCGTACGCGCAACCCGGTTCGCTCCTCGGTGATAGCCGTCACCGTCCGGCGTGAGTCGATGGTGTCTGCTTAGCGTACGATGATGCGCCAGGACGGCGAGGAGCCGCGACCGCCGCAGGCCCTGCCCGGGCCCGGCTGGGGAACGCCGGTCGGCCTGCTGATCGGCGCGGAGCGCGCGATCTTCTCATTCGTGGGCTTCTTGCTGTTCGTGGCGGCGTTCGTGCTGGCGGTGCGCGCCGCGGGCGACATCTGGACGCTGGTCACCGGTCCATACGAGGCGACGATCGCCACCGGCACGGCCTTCCTCGACATGATGCTGCTCGTGCTGATGATCGTCGAACTTGCCTACACGGTCACGGTGTCGCTGCGCGGCACCGTGCTCGCGGCCGAGCCGTTTCTGATCGTCGCGCTGATCGCGGTGATCCGGCGCATGCTGGTGATCACGATCGGCGACGTCACGCCGAGCGGCCTGCCGGCCGAGCACGCGACGTCCGCGAGCGCGGTGCTGGGAGCGCAGCCGATGGAATTGGGCATCCTAACGGCGGTCGTGCTGGCGCTGGTCGCCGCGATCGTGCTGTTGCGCCGTCTGCCGCGGACGCGCGGCCCCTTCGAATCGGGCCCGTCGGAAGTCTAGCGCAGCGCCGTCGCGGCGATGCCGTTGCCGCTCGGAAAGATCGACCGCACCGCGGAGCCGGGATCGAGCGCGTGACGGCCGGCGATCAACTCGGCTTCGCACGCCGCGCCGAACCAGGCCTCTTCGGTCGCACGGCGCGCGCCGAGCGCGTCGAGCGCGGTCCCGATCGCCGCGACGTCGGCGGAGCCGAGCGGCGTCGCGCGCGCGTACCGCGAGGCGATCGCCTCGCGCGCCGGCGACGGCGGTCCGGCCAGTGCCCAAACGATCGGGTACGAAAACTTGCGATGCGCGAAATCGGCCCCGGCGGCCTTGCCCGTTTCCTCGCGCGAGCCCCAGCCGCCGAGCAGGTCGTCGCGAATTTGGAAGGCGCGGCCGTAGGCGCGTCCGAGCTCTCCGTACGCGGCGGCGCGCGCGTCATCGCAGCCGGCGGCGAGCGCTCCCAGGGTTAGCGCGGCGCCGAAAAGCGCGGCTGTCTTGCCCTCGATCATCGCGTGATACGCGTCCATCGTTACCGCCGCGGCACTCTCGAAACCGATGTCGTACGCTTGGCCCGCGCACATCACGAGGTTGGCGGCGTGCAGAGCGCGCGTCATCGCGGCGATTCGCTCGAGCGGTGCACCGCCGCTGTTGCGCAACAGCGTTAAGTAGGAGACGGCGCACATCGAATCGCCGGCGTTGATGCCGTGCGCGGTGCCGTAGCGCGCCCAAACCGTTTGCCGGCCGTGGCGCAGTTCGTCGCCGTCTTCGATGTCGTCGTGAACGAGTGAATAATTGTGCAGCAATTCGACGGCCAGCGCCGCGTCGAGCGCCTGCTCGAACGTCGCGCCTTCGTCGAAGGCCACTTGCAGCAAGAGGCGCGGACGCAAGCGCTTGCCGTGGCGGCACGCGCCTTCGCAGCCGATGCCGAAATGCCAACGCACTTGATCGGCGATCGGCGAATCGCCGACCGGTGCCAGGGCGCCTGCGACCGCCGCTTCGAGCGCGCGTTCGAAACGCGCGAGCATGTCCCCGGTAAACGGCGCCACGGGTGCGCTGGCCGGGCGGGCGGCGACGGTGAAATCCCGGTCGGAAAGCGGATGCGCGGCTTGCATGCGATGTAAACGAACTATGACATAGGTCGGATGGCGCCCGCGTGACGACCGTCACCGGCAAGGACTGGGCCGCGCGGCGCGAAGCGCGCTACCGTGTTGACCCTTGCGTCGGGCGGCGCGCTCCACGTCGCGGGCGTTCCGGGCCGTCCGGCGATCCTGTTCGTTCACGGCATGGGCGGGGGCGCGTGGTCGTGGGCGCCGCAGCGCGCCGCTTTCGCCGCGACCCGGCGCGTCGGAATCTGGGAGGCCCGCGGCCACGGTGCCGCCGCTCCGGTCGCCGATGCCGGCCTCGCGGACTACTACGTCGACCTGCGCGAAGCGCTGGCCGCCGTCACGGCCGAGGCCGGCGGCCCCGCCGTGGTGGTCGCGCACTCGATCGGCGCCCTGCCGGCATTTGCGCTCGCTTGCGAGGTGCCGGGGGCGGTGCGCGGGCTGTTCCTCGTCGATCCATTCTACGGCGCAGGCGACCCCGGCTACGGGCGCTTCACGCCGCGCGCGGGCGCGCTCGCCCGCGTGCTCTGCCGCCCGTTGCTCGATTCGTTCGCGCGCGACGGCGCCCTGAGCCGCTTCCTCGCGCGCCGGCTGTTCGCGGCCGCGTTCACGGACCGGGCGCGGATGACGGCGGCCTGGGCCGAGCAACGCCGCCAGATTCCGCTGGAGTACCGGCGGATGCTCGCCGAGTCGTTTGAGAGCGTTGAAGGCTTCCGGGCGCGCGACCTCGCGCAGCGGATCGACGTCCCGACGGCACTGCTGGAGGCGGCGCACAAGGCCGGCCGCTTTCGCGCTCCGCGGCTGGTCGCGGCCTTACGCGAGCGGCTTGGCGGCCGTTTGAGCGTCGAGACGATCCCGGGCGGCCACTACCTTCAACTCGACCGTCCGGCTGAAGTCAACGAACGCATCGCGCGCTTTCTGGAACGGGTCGAGGCGGGTTAACGTACCTCGACCGGAACGAATCGTTCAAGTTCGGCCCGTGACGCCGGTGCGACGAGGCGCCCGGCGGTCAACGCGGCGCGCAGCCGCTCCAGCCGGGCGGCTTTGAGCGGCCCCAGGGCCGCGCGGGCCGCCGGCGGGTCGGTGAGGGTGATCCCGCCGGCCGCGAGCCCGAGCACGACGTGGCCGGTCTCGGGCTTCTGCGTCACGGTTTCCAGGCACACGCGTAACACCGCCGTGGCGATCCCCTTCACGACGCTCCCGATCATCGTGCCGGGTGCGAGAGCGTCCTCGTCGACGTCGGCGCCGATCGCGTAGGCGTGCCGTGCGGCGGCGGCTGCGAATGCGCCCCGGCCCGCCGGCCCCGCGATAACGTACAGAACGTCGTTGCCGTGGTTGACCAGGTCGGCCGCGGCGTCGCGCGCCTTGGACTGATCGGTGAACGTATCCAGGTAGCGTACGGCGACGCGCACGCGCGGATCGGCCTCCCGGGCGCCGGCGCGAAAGCCGGCTTCCGAGCGCTGCAGCAACGGGACGTCGGCGCCGCCGACGAACGCCACGTGCCCGGTTTTGCTCGCCAGCGCCGCCAACGCCCCGGCCAGAAACGCGCCTTGCGCTTCGTCGAACGTCAGCGAAACGACGTTCGGGCGATCGGCGTCGGCGTCGATGAGCGCGAAGTGCACCGCGTCGAAGCGCTCGGCCGCGGCCGAGAGCCCGGGCGCGGCGGCGTAACCCGCGGCCGCCACCAGATCGTAGCGCTCGGTGGCATAAAGGATGGCTTTGCTTTCGGTGTCGGCATCGGTTGCCGGCACCACGGTCGTCGCGGTGAGACCGGTCTCGCGGCGGCACTCGGCGAGGCCGGCGGCTGCGGCGTCGTTGTAGCCGCGATCGCCAAACCCGGCGCTACTCGCGATGAATGCCATCTGCGGCGGCGGCGCCGCCTTGTGTCCGCACCCCGCGGCGAGCATTGCGGTGAGGGCGAGAACGACGGCGAGACGGGCGCGCATGGCCGGTGCATGTACGCCCCGTGCCGTTGATGACCTGCGCTCCCGACGGACCTAAGTCACAGAAACGGGGGAGCTCTGCGGGTTACGCTCGTAGCATACACCGACGGACGAGACTCCATCTTGGAGAAGGGCAGTGACACCATGGCAGCCTTCGCTTCTTTGAAGATACCGGTTGACCTCACGCGACGCGACGGCGCTGCCGGCGTCGCTCTGTCGGTCGTCGAGAACTATCCCGGCACGCGCCACGCCGCGGTCGACGAAGCATCGAGCTCGGTAAGCTTCGAATTGATCTTCCCAGGAAACGTCAGCGGACTCGTGCGTCGTTTGGGTGACAATCAAGTCCCCGCCGGCGAACGTGCCGACGTGAAGTTGCCGGTGCGCAGCCTCGCGCCCGATCTGATCGCGGGCGGCGGAACGGTCGTTTCGGAGCGCCTGCGCCACGGTGCCGAAGTATGGGACGTGGCCTTCGATCGCGGGAAGTGGGTGCTCGACGCGCGCATGAACGGCGAGACGATCGAAGCCTCGATCGTGCCGAGTTCGAACGCGATGCATCAAATCTACGACGCGCTGCTGACGCTCGGACTCGTCGCGCACGCGCCGCACGCGGTGGCCTGAGGTCTCCAGCCTGCACGCTAGCCCGCGGTTCGCCGCGGCGCAGCCCGCCGACGATGTTCTGCCCGATCTCGAGACGAGCTATCTGCTCTGCCGCGACATCGCCAAGGAACACTCGAAGACGTTTTATTTCGCTTCGCTGTTCTTGCCGCCGGAGAAACGCCGTGGGGTGTGGGCGGTGTACGCGTTCTGCCGCTCGGCCGACGACGTCGCCGACTCATCGGAACCCGCTGCCGAACGCCTCAAAGCGATCGACGATTGGCGCGAACGGCTGAGCGCGGCGTACGCCGGCCGCCCGGACCATCCGGTCATGGTCGCTTTCGCCGATGCCGCCGTGCAGCATCACATCCCGATCGAGCCCGCGCTGCAATTGCTCGCGGGGGCGCGGCAGGACGTCATCGTTCGCCGCTACGAGACCTACGAAGAACTGCGTCGCTACTGCTATCTCGTTGCGTCGACCGTCGGACTGCTCGTGTGCCCCTTGCTCGGCTACGAAGCGGGCGCGCTCAAATACGGTATCGCCCTCGGCCGCGCGATGCAGATGACGAACATCCTGCGCGATATCGGCGAGGACAGCCGCCTGGGCCGCATCTACCTGCCGGCCGAGGATTTGCGGCGCTTCAACTATTCGGAAAGCCGCTTGCTCGCCGGTACGATCGACGACGACTTCATCGCCCTCATGCGCTTCCAGATCGCGCGCGTCCGCGCGCTCTACGAGGAAGCCGCGCCGGGCATCGAACTGCTCGCGCCGAGCAGCCGCTACACGGTCCGCCTGGCGCTCTCGCTCTATCGCCGCATCCTCGCGGAGATCGAGCGCAACGGATACGACGTTTTCACGCGCCGGGCGTACGTCCCGATCCGCGCGAAACTCGTGACGGCCATGACGACCGCCTTAATCCGCTAGCCCCCGGAAAGAAAGCCTGTACTCCTTGAATTCCGGTTTGAACTAACGTGTCGAATCAGCTCGCGACCCTGCTGCGCAAGAGCGCGCCGGTCTATCGGGATCTCTGGATCGCACAATCGCGCGACGGCTTCGGCACGGAGCCGAGCGAAGACGTCGTTTCGAAGCATCTCAGCTATTGGGATGCGATCGCGCGCGCCGTGGAGGACAACGAGTTCTCCGAGCTGATGAAGAACGCGCGCGACGCCGGACACTATCAGTTCGCGAGCGGCATCGATCTCTCCGAAGCGGTGCGGCGCACGGTCGAAGCGACGAACATGATCGAGATCGCGCTGCTCGAGGCCAACGGCGAGGCGACCCCGATCGAGATCATCACCGAGATCGCCGAGCTGCGCTCGATGATCGTGATGGCGGTCGTGGCGGGCTACAACAGCGCCTTCGCGGAGACCGAGAAGAAGAAAAAGCCGGGCACCGATCCGCTGCGTGTAGCCTTGATGCGCAACCCCGGCAAGTATACCGCCGTGACGCTCAAGACGCGCGACGAGATCGCGCCGCTCTACGACGAAGAGATGCGCTTCTTCGCGGTCGAGAGCGGCAAGGTCCGGCTCTACAACCTCTTGCCGAACGGCCGCGCGATCACGCTCTCGATCCTCAGCGAGGGCGACGTGTTCTTCCAGTGGCGCACGCAGACCGGGAGCCTGTCGTGCATCTGCGCCGAGGCGATGCAGCCCTCGCGGGTGATCGGCGTGTCGGAGAAGGATCTGATCGCGCTCTTGGGCGCGCAGCCCGCCGCCGCGGTCGACGTGATCGGCAACTTCGCGCGCCGCTTGACGGAGAGCCAAGTCCTGATCGAAGATTTGATGAACAACAGCATCAACTTGCGGCTCTACCGCACGCTGTTGGAACTCGCGCGGGAATTCGGCCGGACCTCCGACGACGGCAAGTCGGTCAAGATCGAGATGTCGCTGACGCACCAGCGCCTAGCCGACATGATCGGCAGCAACCGCGTCACCGTCACGCGCAAGCTGCTCGAGCTCCAGAAGCGCGGCGTGATCGCCGCCCGCGGCAGCGGTTCGATCGAGATCCTCGACCTAGAAGCTCTGAATCGCCTGACCGTCCATGACGACGATTGAGTCGCGCTCGGCGCCGGCCGTCTGAGCGAAAACCGAGGTCTTGCGCAGCGTCGGTTCGGTATCGTCAGCGAGCCGCCAGAAGCTGCCCTGATGCCGCGCGGCTAGCATGAGGAACATCGCCAGGCCCGCGGCGGCGCCGGGTGCGCCGAGGAAATGCCAGAGCGAGACGATGCTCACGGCCGACGCGATCAGCGAGCCGATCACGGCGTAGTTGGTTACCGCCGCGACGCCGACCCATACGAAGAAGTAGAACAGGCCGGCCGGCCAGCAGAGGCCGAGCAAGACCCCGAACTCCGCCGCCACCCCGGTCCCGCCGCGCAAGCGCCGCCAGGGGCTGAAGCAGTGGCCGAGCATCACGGCGACCCCGGCGCCGAGGCCGATGCCCGCGCCGCCGCCGTGGGTAGCGATCGCGGCCGGAATCAGCGCTTTGATCGTGTTGCAGACGGGGGCCAGGGCGTTCGCCGTGCTGCTCAGCCGGGGGTCCATGTCGTCGAAGAGCCAGTGAAAGATCGGCGCGATCGGCAACGAGCCCATGAGGAAGGCGAACACGAGCATCGCCAGCTCCCGGACATAGTAGTTCCCGTAGAACCAATTATGGAGCAGCGCTTCGTTGACGGGCATGGAGCGGCACTATTCTTGCATCCCGGGCTCCGAGCCCCTACCACCGGCCGGCTCTTGTAGCCCAAGTCACCGACGTGGACCGGTGCCGCCCCTATAGTGAACCGGTGTTCTGGTATGTGATGGCCATTTTCGTGGCCGGAATTCTGGTAGCCCCGGTTATCGCGGTTCTGACTTCTCGCCGCCCGGGCTGACGCGCCCCGCGGGTTGTACGGCGCCATGATGACGGTGCTCCACGTGTTCTTCGGGACGGTGGCGCTCGTGGTCGCGCCGGCGGCCGTTATCGTGCGCAAAGGCGGGCTGTGGCATCAGCGCTGGGGCACGGCCTTCATGGCTGCGATGGCCGTCGTGCTGTTCAGCGCGGGCTTCTTGTGGCAGGCCAAGGGCCATCTGTTCCTGGTGCCGCTGGGTACCGTGAGCGGGTACCTCGTTTTCAGCGGCTATCGCAACGTGCTGCGCCGCCGCCGGCGCGCGCCCAACCCGCTCCAAGACCGCATCGACATCGCGGCCGCCGGGGTCGCCGTGGTCGCGGGCTTATGTGTCGTCTACCTGGCGGGCACCGCGTCGACGCCGCTGATGTTCAGCATCCGCCCGGCGCTGGTCGGGATCGGGGCGATCGCGATCTGCTTTGCCGCCAACGAGGTGCTGGGCTTTGCCGCGCCGCGGATGAAGGCCGGCTGGCTGCTGGGGCACTTCGCGGGGATGATCGCTTCATATATAGCCGCCGCGACGGCGTTCATCGTCATCAACGCCCACGACGTCCCGATGATGCTCCGTTGGCTCGTCCCGAGCCTGGCAGGAGGGTCGGTGATCGTGGCTTATACGCTCCGCTACGTGCGCTTTGGGCCGCCGAACCAGCGGCGGCTCGCCGGAGCGGGGGAACCGGTAGCAACGGCTACAGCCTCCGCTCCGGTTTCGTCCTATACTGGTCGTACGTCGTTGCTAGCGGGCCGGAATACCGGTTCTTAGGAGGGCAAACAGTCTATGACAGGTGCGGCTGAGGTCGGGAACGAGCGAGTTCCCGAAATCTATCGCGATTTTTTCGATAACGGTGATTGGACGCTTCATAAGTTCGTCGTCGCCGGATCGTGGTCGTTTCTCATTGTTGCAATCGTGGCCCACATTTTAGTGTGGCTCTGGCGTCCGTGGTAGAGGGGTAGAGAAGAAGTATGAGCACTCGTTCAGGCTATAACTTCCGCGCCACTCTGGTCGCATATGCCCTAGCCGGAGTCGTGGTCGCGTTCGTGATCCACTTCATCGTTCTGAGCTCGCCGAAGTACAACTGGATTTTCCCAGCCAATACGGAAGCGGCCACGACGACCGTCAACCCTGCACCTGGTGCCAAATAGGAGCGGAGCGCCGTGGCTGATCTCGACTTTGAGAGCGCCTATCGCAAGCCCGGCAACACGCTCTTCGCGTCGGTCTTAGGGGACGATCCGTTCGACTTTTGGGTCGGACCGTTCTACGTCGGATTCTTTGGAGCGGTGTCGATCACGTGCATCGCTCTGGGCATCGCGGTCCTCTTCATCGCCGTCGGACAATACGGCGATTGGGATCTATGGCGCGCGGTCATTCCGTCACCCGACCGGTCGGTCGGACTCGGATTTGCCGGCTTCCTTCACGGTGGGGCGTGGCAAGCCGTCGTCATATTGGCGACGGGCGCCTTCGTTTCGTGGGGGCTGCGCGAAGTGGACATCTGCCGCAAGCTGCAGATGGGCTTCCACGTACCGGCAATGTTCAGCCTCGCCATCTCGGCGTGGGTGATCTTGCAAATTCTCCGGCCGCTGCTCATGGGGTGCTGGTGCGAAGGTTTCGACCTGAGCTTCACCGGTCACCTGACGTGGGTTTCGAATACCGGGTTCCGGTACATGAACTTCTACGACAACCCGTTCCACGCGTACGCCGTCATGGGGTTCTTCCTCACGGCAATGGTGCTCGCGATGCACGGGAGTGCGATCCTCGGCACGTACAATACCGATAAGGATCCGAACGTCGAAATGCGCCGTGAAGACTCGTTCTGGCGCGACTACGTCGGCTACTCGATCGGCGAGTACGGCATCCACCGCCTTGGCTTTTACCTCGCGGTCTATACGCTCGTCATGTCGGATCTATGTATCCTCACGAGCGGGACTCTGGTACAAGACTGGGTCGACTTTTGGCATCCATTCTGATGGCAACGATCCTACCGCACCCTATGGAGCCGATCGAAGAGGCTGAAGACAGCAAATTCGACCATATCGATCCGCTCGGCATCCGTCTCGGCACGGCAACGCGCTTAGACTTCCTGCGTATCTTCATGGTCGATACGCAGATCGGCACGATTTGGCTCGGCACGTGGGGCGTCATTTCGGCGATGCTTTTCGTGGCCGGCCTCGGGGTCTTTATCCTGGGCGGCCTCGACCAGGTCGGCGACAGCCCGTGGCTTCTGGTGAAATACTTCGGGAACGTCAGCATGGCGCCACCCGACGGCCTCGGACTCGCGCATTCGATGCGCGGCGGTGGCTACTGGCAGATGATCACGACCTTCTGGGCGGGCTCGGTCCTGTTCTGGGGCGTGCGCTGCTGGGAGCGGCTGATGCGTCACAAATGGCGCCCGTTTCTGCTCTTCGCTTGGCTTTCGGCGATCTTCCTGACGGCGTGCATCTGGGTGTTCCACCCGATCATCGTCGGGTCGTGGGCCGAGGCGCCGGCGCTGGGCTTGAACGGCGACCTTCAGTGGGCGCAAAACTTCAGCGTGCTCTGGGGCAACCTGTACTACAACCCCTGGCACCAGCTCGCAATCTTCTTCCTGCTCGGGAGCTGCATGCTCTGGGGTATGCACGGCGCGACGATCCTCGCGACGGCTAGCGAAAGCAGCCACCACGAGGACGCCGAGATCAAGAACCTGACCTCGGGTTCGCAGAAGGCCGCGCTGTTCTGGAAGTGGACGATGGGCTTCAACGCCTTCCCGAAATCCATCCACGATTGGCTCTGGTGGTTCTCGGTCGGCGTCGTCTTGGCGTCGGGGATCGGGATCCTTTCGACCGGCCTCGTTACCAACGACTGGTACGTCTGGGGCGTCGATCACGGGACGGTCAAACAGTATGGTCCGCTGACCCGTTCGGCGATCAACCAATGGCCGCGTCCGATGCCTCCATTACCAGCTCCGGGCGGCTACGTGCCGGCTCCGGGCAACTAGGAGCACGTGCGAATGCCTAGAGCCTGGCTCGGCGTCTTTACGATCGTGTTCGCGCTTTCGATCGGCGGCATTATACAGCCGCTGATCGGACGCGTGCACGCGCAGACGATCAACACCGGCGAACAAAACGGCGGCACCATCGGTACCGGCGTCGAGACGCCGCCTCATGCCGCGCAATACGGTCCCGTCAACCAAAGTCTGCCGCTCGATTTCTCGACGCAGCCGGCTGCGGTGCCCCACACCTACGTACCGGGGCAACTCTATAATGTTCAGGCGCTGACCGGCAAATCGTATGCCGAAGTCGTCACGCAAATGGCCTCGTTCACGCAGGCCCTGGGCGTGAGTTGCGATTACTGCCACAACGTCGCCAACTACGCGTACGACACGCCGACGAAGAAGATCGCGCGCACGATGATCCGCATGGTCGGCAACATCGATACCCAGTGGATCGGCCCCGTGCATAAGGATTATCCGCAGTTCGCCGTCACCGGCGCCGTCGGATGCATCACGTGCCATCGCGGTCAGCCGCTGCACGCCGTCGCGTACAACGTGGTGCCGGTGCAGTATCTCGATTGGCCGGCGAAATCGAGCCGTCAAGCCGGCTTCGTCGTCAACTCGATGTACTCGGTCGCGAAGTCGCTCGGCGTGAATTGCCTGTTCTGCCACAACTCGGCCGACTTCATCTCGCTGCAGTACATTCCGACGAACCGTATCGCACACCGCATGTGGCAGATGGTCGATGCGATCAACCACAAATATTTGCCCGCGAACATCGAAGCCGTGACCTGCTATACCTGCCACCACGGGGCAAAATGGCCGACTCAACTGGTCGCCGGAGGAACCGACGAGTCGCCGGTTCAAGCACATGCCGTGCACCCCGAAGTCCATGTCAACCCGGGGGCATACGTGACCTCGGGAGTTCAGTGAATGGATTTCTTTTGGAGCTTACCGAAAACGAGTATTGCCGGCCTCGACGATCCCCTGAACGAACTGTTCGGGGCGGTGCAGCCGCGTCGCTACGACGTCGGCGCGACAATCAGCGATCCCGAGAGCGCCCCGCAACGGGCGTTCTTGTGTACGTCGGGCACGTTAAAGGTCACCAAGCTGCTCTCGAACGGCCGTGAGATTCTGATCACGCTGCTCGAGACCGGCTCGGTCTGGAGCGATCGATCCCTCCTGAAGGGCTACTGGCGCGGGGTCTTCGTTGAGACGATGTCCTCGGCCGAGATCGTGTCGATCGAAAAGGAAGAGTTCGAACGCATCATTTGCGCCAATCCCGAGCGGTTGACGCGCTTCATGATGAAGATCTCCGAGCAGATGAGCGACGCGCTGACGCTGCTCGAAGACTTTCGCGGTCGCGACGTCGCGTCGCGGCTGGCGTCCGTGCTCGTAAGGTTCTCCAAGCAGTATGGTGTGGAAAAAGAAAGTTCTGTCGTCATCGACCTGCCGTTTACGCACCAAGACCTGGCGAACATGATCGGGACGGCCCGCGAGACGGTCAGCCGCAACATGGCCCGCTTCCGGGCCGAGGGCTACCTCCGGGACAGCCAGACGGCGACCCTGGAGATCCTCAACCTCAATTCGCTCGAAGCCCTGATCGTATAGCAGGATTGGGCTGCGGCCCAACCCGTGGCGTACGGCTTCGCCGAGCCGCGCTCGACGGGCGCCCGGGATCCGATCCCGCGGCGCCTTCGGGGTGATGCCTATCACCGAGGCGGCCCGGCACGAACCGCTACGATATCGGCGGAGGGCATGCCCCGCTTGTTAGCATTTCAGACGATCCAGGAACGCCGAGAAGCCAGCCTGTGGACCCGCGTCCACCCGATCTTTGCGATCGGTCAGTTGGGCGTTTTTTTGGTCAGCGTCGGGCTGCTGGTGCTCTACGCGCTGCACATGATGCCCTTCACGACCGTCTACCTCAGCGTGCTCCTGAAAATCGCGTGCATGGTCGGGGCGATCGTCACCGGGTCGCTCTGGGAGCACGACGTTTTCGGACCCTGGTGGTTCGCCGATGAATTCTTCATCGAGGACGTCATGACGGTCAACGTGTTTCTGCTGCACATCGGCGTCATCGTGGCCTATTTCGTGCAGCCGACCGATATGCGGCTCGTCCTGGCACTGCTGGTGTTCGCCTACATCGTGTACGGATTGAACGTCGCCCAATACATCGTGCAACACATGCGCAGCGAAGCCGCGGGTTCGCCCGGCGGCACGACGAAGCGGAACGTGGCCGCGTGAACGCGCGCGCCGTGGTTTTTGAAGAAGCCGGCCGGGTCGATTTGCGCGACGTCCAATTGCGCACGCCCGAGGCCGACGAGATCGTCGTCGACACGCTCTATTCGTCGATCTCGAGCGGCACCGAGCGGCTCTTGTTTTCGGGCAAGCTGCCCGGCATGCCGCAGATCCGCTACCCGCTGGTGCCCGGTTACGAGGCCGTCGGTACGGTCACGGCAATCGGAGCTGCGGTCAACACGATCAACCTCGGCGATCAGGTCTTTGTCGGCGGCAGCATGTGCTACACCGACGTTGCGGCCGCCTTCGGCGGGCAATCGTCGCGGACGATCAAACGCGCGGCGCAGGCCGTACCTCTCAACGGGATCGATCCTTCGCACGCGCCGCTCCTGGCGCTCGCCGCGACCTCGCTGCACGGCGTGCGCCGGCTGGGCGACGTGGCCGGTCAGCGCGTCGCCGTGCTCGGCATGGGCGCCGTCGGACAACTCGCGGCCAGCTTCTTGACCGCCGCCGGCGCGCACGTCGTCGCGGTCGATCGCTCGGCCGAACGCCTCGCGAGCGCGACGGCCGCCGAAAAGATCGACGTCTCCAACGCCTCGCTCGAAAGTCTGCTGACGACGCCGGTCGCGCACGCGATCGAGGCGACGGGCATCCCAAGCGAAATCGCCCGCTGCGCGCGCGTGATGCAACTCGGCGGCAAGATCGTGCTGCTCTCGTACTACGACGAGATCGCGACGCCGTTCGTCGATCTGTTCGTCAAAGAAGCGACCTTGCTCGTGAGTCGCGAGTGGGCGTTCGACGATTTGCTCGCGGCCCGCGACGCCGTCGCATCCGGGGCCGTCTCGCTCGGCGCGCTCGCCGGACACGTGGTTCCGATCGAACGGTACGCCTCGGCGTACCAGACCGCTTTCAACGACCCCTCGATCCTCAAGGTGGTATTGCAATGGGCGTAAGTAGGAACCTCACCGTCGCGATCTACGGCAAGGGCGGCGCAGGCAAATCGTTCCTCACGAGCATGATCGCGAAGGAGCTCACCCAGCGCAATAAGCGCGTCCTGCAGATGGGCTGCGATCCCAAACACGACAGCGTCGTGACGCATTTCGGCGGCGCGCTGATCCCGACCGTGCTCGGCACGTGGGCGAAGTTCGATGCCGAGGGTCGCGCCGACGAACTCGCGCCCGAAGACGTGATGTTCAAGGGCAACGGCGTGTATTGCATGGAGTTGGGCGGACCCGAATCCGCGCGCGGTTGCGGCGGACGCGGTATCACCTTCGGATTCCAGATGCTCGAGAAGTGGGGGCTTTCCGAATGGAACTTCCACTACATGCTGCTCGACTTCTTGGGCGACGTCGTGTGCGGCGGCTTCGGCACGCCGATCGCGCGCTCGATGGCCGACAAGCTCATCATCGTCTGCAGCAACGAAGGCCAGTCGATGTATGCGGCCAACAACATCGCTTCGGCCGCGCGCTACTTTGCGAATAACGGCGGGCGCACGCGCTGCCTGGGCCTGTTCGTGAACAAGGACGACGGTTCGGGCAAGGCCGCCAAGATGGCCGAAGCGCTCGGCATCCCGGTCCTCGGACATCTGCCGCTGTTGCCGCAAGACGAATGCGTCGTCGACGGCGTGCCGCACCCGCTGATCCAAAAAGCGGTCGACGGCGTGATCGAATCGATCGACCAACGCGAAGCCGTCGTTCCGAATCAGGTCGATTTCGTCGAATTCATGATGGCGCTGCACGGCAACGCCTCGAAAATGGAAGGGACGGCCGTCACCGCGGACGAGCTCTGGACGCTTGGCGAGAACGAACCCGATCCGCTGGCCGGACTGCCTAACGGCGGTCGTCCGGATCACCGTTACCTCGAGAGCGAGGACGACGCCGAGCGCGCGATCGGCCCGACGATCATCTCGGTCGGCGGCGGCGCGGTCCCGGCCGGCGCCTGGGAACGCTAAGCCCCGGTGAGCAAACAGCCGTCGTCGATGTGCCCGGCCTTCGGGGCCGTTCGCAATTTGCTGCGCATGGAAGACGCAATGCCGATCGTCATCTCGTCGGGTGACGGCTGCCTCTACGGTCACACCTTCGTCGCGCACTTTTACGTCGCGAATCGTCCGATCTATTCGCCCGGCGTCTCCTCGGAGATCTGGGCGAAGGGCAGCGCGTTCGACGAGTTGCGCTCGATGGTCGTGAAGATGGCCGAAGAACACCAGCCGGCGATCATCCCGATCTGCTCGCTGTGCGTCTCGGATACCGTCGGCTTGCCATTCGATCTGTTGCCCAAGCAAATCGGCAATACCGAGATCGTCTACGTGCCGTTGCCGGCGTATAGCGTCCACACCCACGCCCGCGCCAAAGATATCGTCGTCGACTCGCTCGTCTGGCGCTTGCCGCCGCAGCGCAAGACCCGCGCGGGCGTCAACCTGATCGGCGAGATCTTTCCCTCCGACCCGATCAAGATCGACGAAGTGCTCCGCCGGATGGGCAGCCACGTCAACACGCACGTGCCGGGGCCGCGTTGGGCCGACTACGTCGCGATGGTCGACGGCGCCGTCAACGCTCCCGTCCATCCGTTCTACAGCGAGAGCGTCAAGCGGATGAAGATGAAGCAGGGCTTGCCGTTCGTCGAAGGCGCGCCGGTCGGGATCGAGGGCACCTACAAGTGGCTCTGCTCGATCGGCGAAGCGCTCGGTCTCGACCGCGGCGTCGTCGAACGCGTCGCCGCGCAGGAGCGCGATCGCGTGCGCCTGGCGATCGCGGATTATCCGCTCAACGGCCTCACGTTCATCGTCGCGGGCTACGAGGGTCACGAATTCTTGCTCGTGCGCCTCTTGATCGAAGCGGGCGCGAGCGTGCCGTATCTCTCGACCGCCGTCAACGCCAACCCGCTGGCACGGGAAGAAGAGAAGTGGCTCGCCGAGCACGGCTGCACCGTGCTCTACGGCGCGAACTTCGAGGATGAGATCAAAGCGCTGACGGATCGTCCCTACGATTGCGTGATCGGCACGACGCCGCTCTGCGCGCACGCGAAAGAGCTCGGCATCCCCTCGATCTACTACACCAACGCGATCGCGACGCGCTCGCTGATGCTCGCCGACGGCGCGACCGAAGTGCTGGGCCTGGTCACGCAGACCGTGCGCTCGAAGACCCGCTACGACCGCATCGCGCGCTTCTTTGCCGAAGACGAGACGAAGCTCGAGCGCTCGTATACGTCGTGGGCGCCGAAGATCGACATTACCGCGCAACTGATCGCAAACCGGGCCCTCTAGCATGGCGCAGATCCGCGAGAACATCGCCGAGAGCGAACTCGTCTCCGACGTCGTCAACACTCCGATCCGCAAGCAGGTCACCGATCTCGACCACGCCGGCGGCGATACCGGCGCGATGCAGGTCTTCGCCTCGTTGCGCGACGCGAACGTCGTACTCGACGGCCCGGTCGGCTGCCACGTCATGCCGGCGGTTGCCGTCATCAATTATACGGACTCGGTCCCCTATCTTCAGAACGTCACGTGCTCCGAGCTCTCGGAAAACGAAGTGACGTTGGCCGGCACGCTCGGCGCGCTGAAGGAAAAGGTCGCGCACGCCGAAGCCGACGGCCGTCAGGTGTTCATCGTCTCGACGCCGGTGTCGGAACTGATCGGCGCAACCTGGACGACCGAGCATGCCGACGTGAAGGGCTCCGCCCTGTTCTTCGACTCGCACTCGCTCGACGACGACGAATGGAAATCGCGCGATCGCGCGCTGCTGTTCCTGTGGCAGAACCGCGAGCACTTCGTCGTCCCGGCCGATGCGCCACGCCGCACGTCGACGCGCCCGTCGGTGAACATCGTCGGTCCGACCTACGGCAATTTCAACTCGTATAGCGATCTGGCCGAGATCAAGCGGCTCGTCGCCGGGATCGGCGCCGACGTCAATCTGGTCTACCCGTTCGAAGCGCATTCCTACGACACCGTGCGCCTGGCCGATGCCGGCGCGACGGTCGTGATGTACGCGGAGTACGGCAAGTCGCTCGCCCGCGAGGTCGGGTTGCCCACGTTCGACGCGCCGATCGGCCTCGAGCCGACGACGGCGTTCCTGCGCGGTCTCGGCGCGGCGCTCGGCCTTGAAAAAGAAGCCGACGCGTTCATCCGGCTGGAGAAGAAGACCACGCTCGCGGCCTGGCAAGACATCTGGCGCTCGACGCATAGCGACTTTTTTGCCAACGCCCCGATCGCGATCGTCGCACCGCCGACCTACAAAGACGGCCTGACGTATTATTTGGGTGAGGAGATGGGTCTGCCGATCGCCTACTCGGCGTATCGCACCGGCCCGGAGAGCGCGCCGAGCGAAGACGTGCGCAAAGCGCTCCAAGAGTTGAGTCCGTCGCCGATGATCGTCTTCGGATCGATCAACGAACGGATGATCATCGCGCAGGAAAAGTTACCCTCGCTTTTCCTGCAATGCTCGTTTCCCGGCGCGGTGGTGCGCCGGGCGACGGGCACCCCTTTCGTGGGCTACGCCGGCGCGGTGTGGCTCCTGCAGTGCGTGTGCGAAGCGCTCTTCGACGTGCTCTTCGCCAACCTGCCGACGTCCGCAGCACCGCCCGAAAAAGCGAAGGTCCCGACGCGCGACCTGATGCGCGACGGGACGGCAGCCGCAACGGCGTCCGGCAAGGGCACGAACAGCGTCATCGCCTGGACCGACGAAGCCAAAGAACTCGCCGAGCTGACGCTCAAACGCGTTCCGTTCTTCGTGCGCGTGTCGGTCAATAAAAAGCTGCGCTCGGAAGCCGAGAAGGTCGCGCGCGAGCGCGACGGCACGGTCGACGTCACGATCGTTCGTGAAGTGACCGCGCGCTACGCACCCAATAAGCGCTAGGCGCTGGCGGGTTCTTCGACCGAGACCCCGGCCGCGATCGCGCGGCGGGTCGCGACGACCGCTTCCTTGGCGGTGATCTTCGGCGGCGCCGTCTTGAGCGGCGTGCGCGGGGCCAGCCACCAGTTGGTCACCGCGCCGATCGCGCCTTCGAACATCAGGTTGAGATGGTCGAATGGCCGCACGGTCGCCATGTCCTTGAAGAGATAGCTGTCGAACGTCAGCTTCTGCACGGTGTCGACGCGGCACATGTCGGTGAACCATTCGCGCTTGCCGTTGCTCATATACGAGATCTTCTCGAGAAACTCGAGGAAATCGAACATCGCGCCGTAGCGCTTCTGCCACTGCTTCTCGTAGTTCTCGAGTTTCTCGTGGTAGCCGAAGTGGCCGATCAGCGTTTGAGCGGCGAGCCGTCCCGAGGCCATCGAGAAGTAGATGCCTTCGCCGGAGGTGTGCGCGACGAGACCCGCGGCGTCGCCGACGAGCAGCGTACGCCCGAACACGAGTTTCTTGTTGCGCGTCATCGGCAGCGGATGGCCTTCGAGCAGGATGCGCTTCGCGCCGCGCAGCTTGAGGCCGGCACGTTCTTTCACGCCTTCGAGGAACGCGTACGACGCGTTGGCGTGTTCGGGGCGGCAGCCCGTCCCGACCGCGACGTGATCGCTCTTCGGGAACACCCAGCCGTAGAAGTCGGGCGAGATATCGTCGCCCAGGTAGAGCTCGGCGCGGTTCTTGTAGTATTCCATCGCGTCGTCGGGCAGGTCGAGGCGCTCTTGGATCGCCGATGCGTAGCGCACGGCGGGCCGGCCGACGGATTTCGCCACCATCGATCCCGCGCCGTCGGCGCCGACGAGCGCATCGCAGTTGAGATATTCTTCGCGCTCGTCGCGGTAGCGAATTTTGACGCGAATCGTGCCATCGGGCTGCGGTTCCTGCGAGACGAACGATGCCTCGCGCAACTCCGCGCCGGCGTCTTGCGCTTTGGCGCGCAAGGTCCGGTCGAGAATCTCGCGCGTGAGCATGATGATGTAGTCGTCTTCACGCGCGACGGTGCCGCGCACGTCCATCTCGACGATCGCGCCGCTCGGACTGATGACGGTGGCGTGCGTCACCTTGCGCTCGATGATCGAATTGGGAATGCCGAACTCGGACATGGCCTTGGGCGGGATCGCTCCCCCGCACGGCTTCTTGCGCTTGAGGTCGCGCTCCAGCAGAATCACGTTGGCGCCGGTGGCGGCGAGATCGCCGGCGGCAATGCTGCCGCCGCAGTTCGCTCCGACAACGATCACGTTCATGTTTTCAGAAGCCTCCGAAACGTAGCGCGAGAGCGCCGGCCAGCATCGACCAGCAGAAGAGCGGAATAGCGCTCGCACAATACAGAGGTGCGTAGCGCTTAGGATCGGTGGAAAGTTTGCGCTGCAGCGGGAGCTGAGCGATGAGCAGTAGGTTCATCACCGCCGCCTCGATCCACCCCTTTTCAGCGAGACAATAACAGAGCGCGAGCGCTTGGAAGACGTTGATAAAAGTAATCGCCTGGATCAGCGCACCCTTCTCGCCGAGCATGACGGGAATCGATTGCAGTCCCAGTTGCCGGTCGCCCTCGACGCTCTTGAAATCGTTGAGCGTCATGAGCCCGTGCGCGCCGAGCGAAAACAGAACGGCAAGAACGATACCGCCGGTCGAAATCGGCCCGAAGATCGCGGTGCCGGCGAGCCATGCGAAGCCTTCGTACGAAAGCGCGCAGGCCGTATTCGCAAGCCAGCCGTTGCGCGCTTTCAGGCGGAACGGCGGCGTGCTGTAGGCCAGCGCGAGAACCATCCCGCCCGCGGCCAAGTAGAAAACGGTGTGGCCGAGAGCGAATGCGATGGCGAGCGCGAGCGCGGCGAGCACCAGCGCGACGATGACGATCGTGCGCGTGCTCAGCAGGTTGGCCGCGGTCGGGCGGTTCGGTTCGTTGATGCGGTCGACGTCGCGGTCGAAATAGTCGTTGACGACTTGGGAGAAGGCGCACAGCAACGGCCCGGCCATCACCATCGCGAGGAGAATCTTCCCGATCGTGATGAGGTCCCAATGGCTGCCGGTCGAGGCGACGGACCCGACCATGATCGCCCACATCGGTGCGAACCAGGTGCCGGGCTTCGCGAAGGTGCCGAGTGAGGCGTTGATCTTGGCGGCGCCGCGCTCTTTGTTGGTGAACGGCAACAGCATCGCGCCGAACTCGCGCACGGTCGAGACGGTCGATTGGGCCGATTCGCCGAGCACGTCGCGGCCCTTAGCCACCGACGTGGTCCTTCGCCGCAAGCACGGCCGATTCGTCGATGCGCAGTAAACCCTTATCGCGCGCGTAGCGCTCGATGTTCGTACGCGCTTTCTTGCGCACGAAGAACGGAATGCGGCCGACGAGCTTGAGCGCGCCCTCGTCCCAGACGAGTTCGGCGCTGCCGTTCGACGGGGTCGCCACGGCGAGCTCGTCGTGACCTTCCGGCGCGGCTTCGGCGAACCGTCCTTGGCCGCGCGGCCCGAACGTTTCGATCAGATGATGCTCGAGGCCGAGCACCTGCGTCTGGTTGACCAAATCGCCGATGTGATTCGCGCCTTCGTAGCCCAGAAACGGCGCGTGTCCGAGCGGGAAGTTCAGCACGTGCGCCGGCGGCGAGATGACCGCGCACGGCACGCCGAAGCGGCTGGCCGAGTGGCGTTCCATCTGCGAGCCGAACACGATGTCGGGCCGGGTCGAATCGATCAGTTCGGCGATCGTGCGGTAGTCGTCGCTGACGACCACGTTGTTCGTGATGTCACCCACTCGTTCGCGCAGCCAGTCGCCGTACGAGAGCAGGTACGTACCGACGAACTCGACGTGCATGTCGAGCTCGTCGTGCAGCACGCGCGCGATGCCGGCGGCGGCCGAGGGCGTACCGAAGACGCCGACGCTTTTGCCGGAGAGCGCGTGCGCGTCGACCGTGCGCGCGTACCACGAGAGCTTCGCGACGCGGGCGGCGCGCAGAACGCGATCGTGCGGCAATTCCAACAACTGCGCGAGTTCGGTGAGCAACCGGGTCGTGCCGAGTTCGCCGTAGAGCGCCTCGCCGAGGAACGGCGTGCCGAAGCGTTCGCGTAGGAATTCCATCGTCGGCAGCGCGAGCTCGGTCGCCGTCGGGACGTTGATCCACGCGCGGCCGATCGTGCGCAGGTCGGCGGGCGAGGCCCCCAGCGGAATCACCGCATTGAGCGTGACGCCGAGGTCGGCGAACAGCCGGCGCAACGACTCGATGTTGGCGTGGTCGTGAAAACCGAGCAGCGATGGGCCGATCAGGTTCACCGACGGCTCGCGCGTACGGTCGTGCCCGTCTTCCGCAAAATGGGCGACGATCTGGCGCACGGTCTTGGCGAAGGCGCTCAGTTCCGTGTCGCGCAGCGGATGCGTCGCCGCTTGAAGGATCTCGGCCTTGACGGTGCCTTTGGGGATCATCGAAATTTCGCCGTCGAGCGGCTCTTGCAGCACCGAGGCCGTCGCGCTGCGCGTCACCACGATCATTTCGGGATGCAGGCGGCGGTCGACGTCGAGGATCGCGCGCCCGATATCCGCCGGCGCGCCGGCTAAGGTCGCCTCCGAGACGGCCGAGATCGTGAGCGGCGGGGTGACGCCCAGGCGCTCGAACATGTTGAGCATGATGGTGCCGTAGCCGTCGCCTTTGGGCGCGCGCAAAATCGTATGGATGCCGGAGAACGAAGACGCGGCTTTGCTGACGCCGACGTGCGACGGCGATTCGTAGGACCAGACCGCGAGTTTCATGCCGTCGCCGGGGGACGCTCGAGGCGGAAGAAGTCCAGATCGATCGGATGCTCGGGCGAGCCGGCGGCGGCGCGCGTCACGGCGAGCGCGTCGTGACGGCGGCGGGCCGATGCGAACATGCGGAAGAGCGTTTGCGCGCCCGAGAAGCCGCGGATCGGCTGGAAAGTCAACTCGGTCGACCATTTCACGTTGAAGCCCATGCCCTCCAGGGGGTTGGCGACGTTCAGATTCGCGACGACGAGATCGGGCTTGTGGCGCGAGAGCCGTTCGAACGCATCGAAGCGGTCGGGATTTTCCAGGATCTCAACACCCGCCAAGCGCGCCGATTCGGCGGCGTGGAATTTGCGATAGACTTTGGGCGTCGAGATGAACGGGATCACGGCGCCGGCCGCGCGCAGCGTCCGTCCGAGCGGCAGTTCGAGCAGCGCGTCGGAGTAGAACGCAATCGAGGCGCCGCGTAACGGCGCGACCTCGCGCTCGCAGGCCGCCCACGTTTCGGCTTCGCGCGCTTCGTAGGAAACGGTCTTGCCGAATTTCGCGGCGAGCCCTTCGTAGAACGCGCGCGTTCCGTCGGGCCCGTACGGAAAGAGCAGCGCGGGAACCGTGCACTTGCGGTCGCGGACGGCGGTCGAACACGTGCCGTACAGATACGGATGGACGGGCACGAGGGTCGTGTTCTTGCCGATCGCGGGCACGTCGAGCGCGCTCTCGCCGGGCAGAAACTGCGGTACCGGCAAGCCCATCGCCCGGCATTCCAGGCGAATCTCGGCTTCTTCGAGCGCCGAGAGGCAACCCAGGATTACGAGATTCGCATCGTCCGTTTGCGGCGCGCGCGCGAGCATCGCCGTCAGCACGTGGTCTTCGCCCTCGGTGTACGAGGCGTCGAAGCCGTCCATGCGCGAGGGGTAGACGCGCACGCCGAACTCTTTCTCGAGCGGCGGCGCGCAACCGGCGATATTCATCTTGAGGATTTCCGGCGTGCAGGTCGAGCCGAGAAAGATCGCCTTCGGCGCGTGCTCTTCGACGATCGTCTTGACGAGCGGCCGCAGGGCCGTCAGCGGATCGCGCCCGGCCAGATCGTCTTCATCGAGCAGTGCGGTCGCGAAGCGTGGCTGCGCGAAGATCATCACGCCGAGGGCGGTTTGCAGAAACCCCTGGCACGAGCCGGTACCGACGACCAGAAAGAAGCTGTCTTGCATCTTGTGATGCAGCCAGCCGATCGGAGCGAGCGAGCAGAAGTCGTCGCGCTCCAACACGTCCGTGGCTTGTTCGAACATCGAACGGGACTAGACGGCAGCGGCGAGCGGCTGCGGATCGTTCAAGTGGACGAAGTCGCCCCCGAGCAGACCGAAGAGTTCGCGTTCGGGGATCGGCGTCGGGATCGTGAGCGGCACGCCGTCGAGCATGCGTTGCGCGAGGTCCATCCACGGCGCGCCGAGTTCCCCGCTGGGATCGATGTCGAACACCGTGCGTGCCGTGAGGCGGCTGCGCCGCACCGCGTCGTGCTCGGGGATCGATGCCAGGCAAACGGTGCCGATACGTTGCGCGAACGGTCCGACGAGTTCGGTATTGTTTGCCCGGTTGGCCACGATGCCCGCGAGCATTCCGCCGCCGCTCTTTTGTTTGATGCCGATCGCGGTCGCGATGCGGTTCGCGGCGAAGATCGAATCGAAGTCGTTGGTCGCCACGATGATCACTTGCTCGCTGTGCTGCAAGGGGGCGGAGAAGCCGCCGCACACGACGTCGCCGAGCACGTCGAAGACCTGAATCTCGTAGTCGTTATAGACGCCGAATTTTTCGAGCAGTTTGACCGTCTCGCCGACGACGTAGCCGCCGCAGCCGGCGCCCGCCGGCGGTCCGCCCGATTCGACGCAGTCGACGCCGAATTTGCCCGGGAAGATGATCTCGTCGCGCTCGATCTCTTCGGCCTTGAACTTATAGGACGAGAGCACTTCGACGACCGTCGGGATCAGCGATCCCGTCAAGGTGAACGTCGAGTCGTGCTTCGGGTCGCAGCCGACCTGGATCGTCTTTTTGCCCAGCCGGCCGAACGCCGCCGAGAGATTGGATGAAAACGTGCTCTTGCCGATCCCGCCCTTGCCGTAAACTGCGATTTTGAGCATACAACCCCCCGGAGTGCGAACCTGATCGAACGATACCGCCGGTGACCGAGCGGTGCGGTGATAGCCGTCACCCCGTTAGGCACACCTCATGGCCTTACGGGGCGAGAGCCCGGGCCGTGACGATCCCGCCGAAGGCGGCGGCGATCCCGAGGACGACGCTGCCGGCCGTGTAGAGCAACGAGGTCGCGAATAACCCACCGCTCGCTAGGCTTAGTGCCTCAAACGAGAACGTCGAGAAGGTCGTGTAGCCGCCCAGGATGCCGGTTGCCAGAAAGTAGCGCCAGAGCGGCGATAGGTCGGCCCGGGTGCCCGCGATCTCGATCACGACCCCGATCAGGTAGGAGCCGCTGATGTTAATGAACATCGTCGCGGCAGGAGCGAAGCCGGCCCCGGCCCGAGCGACCACCAGCTGGGTGACGAGCAGTCGCAAGATGCCGCCGATCGCGGCGCCGAGCCCGACCGTGAGCAGGACGCGGGGATCGATCACGCCGGCCGTTTTCCGGTGCTGCGGTACACGATCGAGAGGTCCTCGAGGGTCACGAGGCCCCCGCCCAGCATGGCGGTCACGATCGGCAAGAAGGCCGCGATTGCGGCCGGCGCGTCGACCAGTTCGACCACGATCGGCAGATCGGCCGCCAGGTCGACGATCCGGGCGGCGTGGACGACCGAGTGGCCGCCGTAGCCCTCGATCCCCTTGAGCACGGTCGCGCCGGCGATTCCGGCCGTGCGCGCCGCGTGCACGATCGCCGTATACAGCGGTTGCCCACCCTGGTGGTCCCGCTCGCCCAGGTAGATCCGCAGGCGCTGGGCGGGCTCGGGGATTGGGCTCGACGGTCGTTCGCTCACGCTTGGCTTCCTCAACAGATCGTACCATGGGCCGGGGGTTCTGCCCTTGTCGGGGCCCCAGGGCTATGCTATCATGGGGCTCTGGAACGGGCCCGGCCCCGTTTTCTTTATGTCCGGCGCTCGGCGCCTCACGGAAAAGACGATGGCGAAGAAAGAAAACCGCGTGATGGTGACGATGGCCTGCACCGAGTGCAAGCGTCGGAACTACAACACGTTCAAGAACAAACAAAACACGACCGACCGGCTGGAGCTCAGCAAGTACTGCCGCTTCTGCCGCTGCCACAAACCCCACCGGGAAACGAAGTAACTATAGCCACGTGGAGCCGTGGGAAGTTCGTCGCGTCCGGCGCAGCCGGACAACACCTTCCAACATTTCTCCGCACGCAATCGGCTAGTGCCGATTGCACGGATTCGCTGCAAAGCGAATCCCTGAGGGCGGTAGCTCAATTGGTAGAGTTGCGGTCTCCAAAACCGTCGGTTGCAGGTTCGAGTCCTGTCCGCCCTGCCAGATTTTTTGCGGTAATCAACAGATGAAATCCACACCCAAGAATCCCGGCACGCCGGCGCGCGCCACGTCCACGAATCGCCCTGCGAACCGGCCGGCGGCCGGCAAGCCGGCCGTTGCCGGCCCGCGTGCCGCCAACGCCCGCGCGACACAGGAGTTCTTCGGCGGCATCGTCTCCGAGATGCGGCGGGTCACCTGGCCCTCGCGTGAAGAGTGGGTCGCCGCGACGATTCTGACGGTCGTGCTGGTGGTCGGCGTGGGCGTGTTCACGTATCTCGTCGACCTCGCATTCGGCTGGATTTTCAGCCTTCTCACGGGCGGAGCACGGTAAATGGATCAGACGACGGTGGACGCCGCCGACAACACCGAACCGGTTGAGGCCGCGGCACCCGTTGCCGCCAAGGCGAAGACCAACAAGAATTGGTTCGTGATCCACACCTACTCGGGCTACGAGAACAAGGTCAAAGCGAACCTCGAGCGCCGCATCCACTCGATGAACATGCAAGACAAGATCTTCCGCGTGCTCGTCCCGATGGAAGACGAGGTCGAGTTCAAGGACGGCAAGCGCAAGATCACGCCGAAGAAAGTCTTCCCGGGCTACGTGCTCGTCGAGATGGACATGGACGACGCGTCTTGGTACGTCGTGCGTAACACCAGCGGCGTGACCGGCTTCGTCGGCTCGCCGGGTTCGGGTGAAAAGCCCGTCCCGCTGCAAGAAAAAGAAGTCAAGACGATCCTCAAGCAGATGGGCATCGAGACGCCCAAGCTCAAGATCGACTTCGCCAAGGGCGACCGCATCAAGGTCACCTCGGGCCCGTTCTTCGATTTCACCGGCATCGTCGACGACATCCAGCCGGAAAAAGAAAAGGTCCGCGCGCTCATCTCGATCTTCGGCCGCGAAACCCCGGTCGAGCTCGAGTTCTACCAAATCGAAAAAGTCTAGAGAACTATCGGCGGCCTGCGCCGCCGCTAATTCTTCGCGTTTGGCCCTTGCAGGGCCAAGCCGCACTTGTCATCCCGAGCGGAGCGCCGCAGCGCGCAGTCGAGGGACAGCGACCAAGCTGTGCGATTGCAGTGCGCCGCCAAGCTCGACGGTTACCTCTGTCCCTCGACTCCGCGCCTACGCGCTCCGCTCGGGATGACAGGGGGCGCGCGCTTCGCGCCTGACGTGGGCGCTAGCCGTCGCCGGCGTTGACCATCCAGTCGATGCCGAAGCGGTCGGTCAGCATGCCGAACGTGGCGCCCCAGAATTGCTTGGCGTAGGGGGCGTGGACGGTGCCGCCGGCGGCGAGGGCCGCGAAGACCCGGCCGCCCTCCTCGACATCGGTCGTCCCGATCGAGAGCGAGACACGCTCGACCGCGGTTCCCGGCGCGAGCTGCATCGAATCCGAGGCCATGAACTTCAGGTCGCCCGCAACGAAGGTCGCGTGCATGATCTTCTTTTCCGAGCCGGGCGGGATCGGGTGATCGGCCGCCGGCGGCACGTCGCCGTAGCGCATGGCAAAGAGGGTGCTGCCGCCCAGGATCTCGGCGTAGAAGGCGAGCGCCTCCTCGCAGTTGCCGGGGAAGAAGAGATAGGGCTCGATGACCATAGTGGCGCCCGGCTTCGGCGCCGGCCTGGACGGAACCCGGTCCTCTAAGCTATAATCCGTGGGTTGCGCCCCGCTTGGGGCGCCGATCCGGAGGGCGACCCCGCTGCCGGACCGGTCAATGGGGCAGAACCGTGCAAGCGGTTCGTTAGGAGCACGCTATGGCGAAAAAAGTCGTCGGCAAGATCGGTTTGGCCTTGCCGGCCGGTAAAGCGACCCCGGCACCGCCGGTGGGGCCCGCACTCGGGCCGTACTCGCTGAACATCATGGATTTCTGCAAGCAGTACAACGAACGCACTGCGAGCCAGCCCGGGATGATCATCCCGGTCGAAATCACGGTCTTCGAAGACCGCACGTTCACGTTCATCACGAAGACGCCGCCGGCGTCGTTCTTGATCAAGCGCGCGCTCGGCATCGAGTCGGGCTCGAAGGAGCCCAACCGCAATAAGGTCGGCAAGTTGACGTCGGCGCAGATCCGCGAGATCGCGACGACCAAGATGCCCGACCTCAACGCGAACGACATCGACCACGCGGTGAAGATCATCGCCGGCACGGCGCGCTCGATGGGCGTGGAGGTAGCGTAGGATGCGTAAACACGGTAAACGGTTCCGCACCCTCGTGGCGGCGTTCGATGCCGAGGCCATGTACGACACCGCCGAAGCGGTATCGCTCGTGAAGAAGAACGCGAACGCGAAATTCAACGAGACGATCGAGATCCACGTGCGTCTGGGCGTCGATCCGAAGAAGTCGGATCAGAACGTGCGCGGCACGGTCAGCCTGCCGCACGGCACCGGCCGCTCGGTCCGCGTGATCGCCTTCGCGCGTGGCGATAAATTGAAAGAGGCGGAAGCTGCCGGCGCCGACATCGTCGGCGAGAACGATCTGGTCGAGAAAGTCAAAGCCGGCTTCACCGATTTCGACGTCGCGGTCGCGACGCCCGATATGATGGCGACGATCGGTAAGGAACTCGGCCGCATCCTCGCGCAGAAGATGCCGAACCCGAAGTCGGGCACCGTGACGCCGAACATCGGTAACGCGATCCGCGACATCAAGGCCGGTAAGGTCGAATATCGTCTCGACAAAACGGCGATCGTGCACACGCTCGTCGGCAAAGCGAACTTCGCCGAGAACGCGTTGGCCGAGAACATCAACACGCTGATCGACGCGATCGTGCGCGCCAAGCCGTCGGCCGCGAAGGGCACGTACCTGCGCTCGATCACGCTCGCAAGCACGATGGGCCCGGGCGTCAAGATCGATCCGACCCGCATCAAAGCTACGGCGTCGACCGCTTAACCATACCGGTCATCCGAGAAACGAAAAAGAAAGCGCTCGGCTGTGATGGCCGGGCGCTTTTGCTTTTCACCTGCGCGCCGGGGCGTTAGCCCGAGACGGCTTTCTCCGCAGCGTCGAAGCCGATCTTGCTGTGGGTGCCGTCGCAGAACGGCTTGGTCACCGATGCGCCGCAGCGGCACAGCGCGACGGTCGAGCGGCCTTCGGGCAGCGCGACGGCGCTCCCGTCCGCATTGGTCAGCGCGATGGAACCGGTCACGAGGTACGGTCCCTTGGGCGAGATTTTGATCGTTACGTCAGCCATGCGGGCTAACTACGCCGCGTCCGCTTGCCCGCCTGCAACCCGCCCCGCGCGGGCGCCGGTTGAAGCGGACACGACCACCTTCGGGGGAGAGCAAAACGATGGCAACCGATTTTCGCAGCGGTAAGGATTTCCCGCGTCGCGGGCGCGACCGGATCGGCGAGTTCTACTGGCTCGCGCGCGTGTTCGACAAGGCCCGCGCGAAGCGCGATGACACGATCTTCGATTACATCTATCCGTGCCCGCTCGATAAGGGCGTGTTCGAACGCTGGGGCATCACCTCGGATCAGTTCGACGTCGCGCTCAAGACGATCGACACCGACGAAGGCATTCACGATTGGCTGAAGGCGCGCGTCTCCGACGCGAAGCGCGACGTTGCGAACACCTGGGTGATCGTCGAAAAGAAGCCGAGCCTCGACAAGCAAGACGCGGAAGAAGGCGTCGTCGCAGCCTGACGCCCGCCGGTGCTAGCGGTGCAGGAGCGGTGTCGCGGCGAGACCGTTGATGACGAACTGCACCGCGAGCGCCGAGAGCAGAATCCCGAACAGCCGCGTGACGACGTGGATGCCGGTCTTGCCGATCAGCCGTAAAAGCCGGCTCGCGCCGCGCATGCAGATCCATGTGGCGAGTATCGCGCTGGCATAGGCCGCGAACACGATCGCAAGCTCGATTCGGTCGCCCGCCGCAAGCGTGACGAGCACGAGCACGGTCGCGATCGTACCTGGCCCCGCGATCATCGGCACCGCGAGCGGAAACACCGCCGGATTCACGGCTTCGCTCGCGTCGCGTTCCTCTTCGGCGGTTTGTTTGGTGCCCGGCTTGCGGCCGAACAGCATGTCGACCGCGATCAGGAACAGCAACACGCCGCCGGCGATCGTGAACGCCGGCAGGGTGATCCCGAGCGCATCGAGCACCGGCTTGCCGGCAATCCCCATCACGAGGATCACGACCGCGGCCACCAGCACCGCCTGATTGACGATCGCCGCCCGCCGCTCGGGCGTGGTTTCCGCCGTCACCGAAACGGTCAGCGGAATCATCCCAACCGGGTCGATGATCGTGAAAGCAGTGGCGAACGCGGTCGCGACGAAGGTGGCGGTCACGACTGCGCCGTTCGGCGACGTCCGCGCGGCGCCTTGACCCAGGAGGCCCTCCTGCGGTATGATTCTCCGCGACTCCAATGACCGTGGGTCCCCGCAAGGGGGTAATGCCAAGCGCGCGAGCGCCGGGCGCCTGCCGAGGATGCAACCGAAGCAACCGATGCCCCGTGCATCGGCTTTCGCTGCGCCTCGCCGATGTCGGCGGAGGCGCTTTTCGTTTTCAAGAAAGCCGACATGCCGACCGCGAAAAAAGAAGCGACGATCGAGGAACTCCGGCAGAAGCTGGGCGCGTCGAAGAACCTGTTCTTCACGAACTACGCCGGGCTGACCGTCGAAGACATCACCAAGCTCCGCAACGAGCTGCGCAAAGACGGCAGCAGCACGTACGGCGTGGTCAAGAACACGCTGTTCTCGATCGCGGCCGGTGACGACCTCGCGAGCAAATTCGAAGCCTTCCTGGCCGGTCCGACGGCCATCGTATTCGCCGGCGACGATCCCGTCGCGCCGGCCAAAGCCCTCAAGACCTTCAGCGACGCCGGCAAGCCCGTCGACATCAAAGCCGCCTACATCGACGGCCAGATCGTCGACGCCAAAGCCGTCGCGCAGCTTGCATCGCTGCCGCCGAAGATCGAGCTCCTCGCCAAGTTGGTGGGGTCGCTCAAGAGCCCGCTCTACGGTCTGGTGACCGTGCTTTCGGGCAATCAAAGCGGTCTCGTCCGCGTCCTCAATTCGATCCGCGAGCAAAAAGAAGCCGCCGGATCAGCAGCTTAGGAGATAATCGAACATCATGGCCGTTGCCGAACTCATCGATCAAATCGACAAACTCACCGTCCTCGAGCTCTCCGAGCTGGTGAAGACCCTCGAGGAAAAGTATGGCGTTAGCGCCGCCGCTCCGGTCGCCGTTGCGGCCGCTCCGGGTGCGGCTGCCGCCGCCCCGGCTGCCGAGCAGACCGAATTCGACGTGATCCTCAGCGAAATCGGCGCCGAGAAGATCAAGGTCATCAAGGCCGTCCGCGAAGTCACCTCGCTCGGTCTGACCGAAGCGAAGGCGTTCGTCGAAAGCGCCCCTAAGGCGATCAAGACCGGCGTCACCAAAGACGAAGCCGAATCGATCAAGAAAAAGGTCGAGGAAGCCGGCGCCAAGGTCGACATCAAGTAATCGCACCCCGGAATCGGGCGGCCGGAGGGCACCTCGCAGGGGGTGCCCTTCGTGCTGCCAGGGGGCTCCAAGGCGTGACGCCTATTCTGGGCGTTGAATGATTAGCGTGCGCGGCCGCGACCGCACGCGGCGCTTCTTGCTTCTCGGGCTGCTGCTCTCGTTGCTGATCCACCTCATCGGCGGGTCTTTTTTCGGCTTGATCGCGCGCGAAGTCAACAAGATCATTCCGCAGGCGAGCAAGCAGTCGACCGAAGTCGTGAAGAGCGACGTCATCCACCTGGAAGTGGCCCAGCCGCCGCCCGTGGCGCGCCGTCGCCCCCCACCGCCGCCGCCTTCACCGGTCCTGGCCCAGCGGCCCATCCCGGCGCCGCGCCTGGTGCGCCCGGAGCTCTATCACCAGTCCAAGCACGGGCCGCACGTCCCGCCGCGTTCGAGCGGCACCGGCGTCGTCGCGCAGCCCAACGTCATCAGCCCGGCGGCCGGGCCGACCAGCGCGCCGAAGCAGTACTATTCCGACGCCCAGATCGCCGAGATGAACGGCACGTTCGCGCAGGCGATCGCCGACGCGCACCAGACGCTGGCGCAGGTCAACGCCGCGATCCAGAAGACGCCCGTCGTGACGACCAAGCACTTCGAGATGCACTACAACGGCATCCACGAGGGCCTCAATCCGGGCGACGGTATCATCGAACCGATCAAGCAACAGCGCATCGGCAACACGATGTGGTACTACTGCCACTACGAGTACATGTACGGTGACGGCCATATCGAGGAAGACGACATCCCGTGGCCGTTCCACTATCCGGTGAACGACGACCCGTTCGCGCGCGGCGACCGGCGCATCCCGCTGCAGGCACCGCCGGCCGACTTCAAGCCCGATCGCCCGCTCAAACCCCAGCTCATGCAGTTCTTCGGCGGCCCGATCGTTAATTAACCGGTACGATGTTCGGCGGTCTGTTCAAGAAGAAAGCCGAGGCGGAGCCCCCGCCGGCGCCGGTATCGACCGAGCCCCTGACGCTGGTCAGTGATTCGCTGACGTTTCTGGTCGGCTTCACGACGCGGCGGGCGATCGAGCGGCGCATGGGCCCGGCGGTCGAGTACCCCGCGCCCGGCTGGAAAACGTGGGCCGCCGCCGGCTTGCGCGGCGAAGTGTGGATCCTCTCCGCGATCTACCGCGGCCAAGTCTTGATCGGCATCGAGCACTACGTGGCCAAGACCGAGAACCTGCCGCGCTTCACGCCGCCCGCCAACGGCATCTTTAAGATGATGCCGGGCAACATCGGTATCGGCACGCGCGTCACCACGCTCGGCGAACGGTTCGTTTCGGCCGCGGGCCGTGAAGGCGGCGTGCGTTCGCTCGTTTTCCAGCACGCCTACCAAGCGCGCTGGCCGCACGGCATCGCGATCATCAGCGGCAACGACGGTCGCGTCGAGCGCATGGCACTCTATGCGAATCACGAGATGCCGACGCTTCCCGCCGTTCCGGAAGCGACGCCCTAAAAGGCGTCAGGTCGCCGGATCGTCGTCTTCGATTGCCGTCAGGCGCCGGCGTCGAAACGGCAGCACGTCGGCCGTTCCCGTTCCCGGACCCTCGCAGCCGCACAGACCGGGAATGCGATCGCGCGTCCCGGGAACGCGATCCGTGCAACCGGTCGCCGGATCGTGCACCGCCAGCGGATGACGGCAGCGCCCGCATCGTTCCGTGTTCTCACCCATGGGCGATAGTACGCCGCCGCACGCAGCGGTTCCGCGGGAGAAATGTTACTTTAGCGTTATATCGAGCGCGATTTCGACGTCGGCGCCGATCGCGGGGTCCAACCGCGTCACGTTCATACCGAAGCGATGCCGGTCGAGATGCGCGATCGCGTGATACTGCAGATGCGTCGGATCGCCTCGCACCACGACGTCGAGATGCACCGGCTGCGTGACGCCGTGAATCGTCAGGTTCCCGTCGATCGTGCCGTGCGTCGCGTCGACCGCCGCGATCTTCGTGCTCGCGAACGTCCAGAGCGGAAATGCCTTCGCATCGAAAAAATCGGCGCTCGCCAGCGACGCGTCGCGGTCGCGGTCACCGCTGCTCACGCCGGCGGGCGCGAGTTGGGCCGAGACCGCTAGCGGGATCGAGGAATCCGGTGCGAGCGTGACGTTGCCGCTCACGATCGGGATCGCACCCGTGACGCGGTCGACGAAAACGTGCCGCACGCTAAACGTCGCGCGCGAGTGTGCCGGGTCGATCGCGCGCGCGATCGCGTCGTCCGCGTCGGCGCGCGCGAGGAGCGCGGCGACGAGCAGCGTGCAGGCGATGACGGCGCGCATCAGTAGGCGATCGTGTACTGGACGTTGAGCGTATGCGTCGTCTGCGGGACGTGCTGCATCACGTCTTCGATCGTGACGCGCGCGTTTTCGGCCGGCCCGTAGCCCAACAGCAGCACGGCGTCGCGCGCGAAGCCGTTCGTCGGATCGTTCGTGCCTTCGTAGCGCGCGGCTGCATACACGCGCGGCGAGAACGCATAGCGCAGCTGCGTGAGGCCGCCGCTCGACGCGCACGCCGTGCCGAGCGCGCAATTGCTGTCGGTGCCGGTTTGCAGCACCGATTCGCTCGAGAAGCGCCCCCACTGATCCCACACGACGCCGAAGCCGTTACGCGCGAAGCGATCGGGTCCACCCAGCGCCGGCCGCGAGCCTTCGTAGCGGTAGGCGGTCAGCGCGAGCGGGCCGATGCCGTCGGTCAGCGAGAGCATCAGATCGGTGCCCGAACTGGGCAGGCCGCTCTGGCGATCGTGTCCGGGTCCCGCGAACACCTGGAGGTTGAGCCCGCGCTGCGGGTCGCCGGCGCTCAGGCGCGCGCCGATCTTCGGATCGAAGAACGTGAACGGGTTCCCGCCCACGGCCTGCCCGTAGATCGCGTAGCCTTGATAGCTATCGCGGAACGTCTCCGGATCGACCGGCAACGGCAGCGTGAACGAGCCGGCTTGCACGGAGAGCGGAATGCGCGCGTCCCACGGGTTGAGCCGCTCCATCGCCCAGGCATCGCGGGTGAGCCCGCGCATCCCGCCGTCGACCACGTATTGCTCGACGAAGTAGCTCCCGCGCGTCCCGAAACCGCCAGCCGTAAAGACTTCGATCTCGTCGACGATCGCCTTCGGCAGTCCGGCTCCGTCGGGACCGTCGCCTTGGCCGGCGCTGGATTGCACCGCGTTGATCTTGGTCGCGAGCGGAAAGGCGGGTCCGGGCTGGACGCCCGGAATCCGATAGCCGCTCGCCATGAACGCCGCACCGAACGCGTTGAGGTGCGGGATCACGGTGTGGCATTTCGCGCACGTCACGCCATACTCGTGGCTGAAGATCGGGATCGCCCGAGCCGGCGCCGGCGCCGACGCGACGAAGACGATGGCGAGCGCCGCTGCTCGCACGAAGTTAAGCATGCCGAATTATTTTGTGAGGCGTACCTAATTCCTGCGGTGGGTGACTATTGCCCGAAGCGGCCGGTCAAGGTCGCCTCGGCGAGAACGTGGCCGCGAATCATGAAGCGGAAGCGAGGATAGGTCAGCAGGCTGCCGGCGCCTTCGAGCTTGGGCACGTCGAGCGCGTAGAGCGTGAAGTGGTAGTGGTGCGCCGCGCCGGGCGGCGGTGCCGGGCCGCAATAGGCGGTCTCCGGGTAGTCGTTCAAACCGTGCGTCGAGCCGGCCGGCTTGCGCTCGTCGGTGCCCGCCCCGGCGGCGAGGCCCGTTAGCCCCGAATCGAGATCGAAGAGGATCCAATGCGTGAAGCCGACCGTTGTCGGCGCGTCGGGGTCGTGCATGGCGAGTGCGAAGCTGCGCGTTCCCGCGGGCACGCCGGTCCAGTGCAGCGACGGGCTGCGGTTGTCACCGCGAAAGCCCATCCCCGAATAGACCAGCGCGTTCGGCATCGTGCCGCCGTCGCTGAAGTCGTCGCTGGTTAGCGTCAGCGCCGCGCCCGCCATGCCCGTGCTCCTAGGCGAGGTTTTTCGCGAAGAACGCGAGCGTACGCTCTTGCGCGAGGTCGAATGCGGCTTGGTTGAAGCTGTCGCGATCGGCGCAGCCGAAACCGTGGCCGGCACCGGCATACACGTAGACGGGAATGCCCGGCTGCGCGGCTTTGATCTCGTCGATCGCCGTCACCGGAATGCTGCCGTCGGTTTCGCCGAAGTGCATCTGCACCGCGGTGTTCGCGTGCGCGCTCTTGGCTGCGGGGATGCCGCCGCCGTACCAGCACGACGCGCCGGAGAACGCCGTCGATTCCGTCGCCGCCAGCCACGACAGCGTGCCGCCCCAGCAGTAGCCGACGACGCCGGCCTTGGCGACGTTCAGGGCCTTGGCGGATGCGAGGATGTCGGCCAGCGCCATCGCGTCGGTGACCTTCCCTTTGAGCTCGACGCCGCGCTTGCGGTCGTCCGGCCCATAGCCGAGTTCGACGCCGCGTTCGGCGCGGTCGAACAGCGCCGGGGCGATCACTTTGTAGCCGGCGGCGGCATAGCTGTCGGCCATTACGCGGACGTGGTTGTTCACGCCGAAAATCTCTTGCAGCACCACGAGTCCGTGCGTTGCGTTCTCCGGCCCGTTCACGTAGGCGTCGAACGTATGGCCGTCGGCGGCGGTAACCGTAATCGTCTTACTCATCTCTCCCATTTCCTATAGTGTGTGGGCCGGGTTCCGGCTTGATAATGCGCCTCGCACGGTTCATTACCTCCGGCCGCGAAGGCTCGGTGATGACCGCAGCGGGAATCGTCCTCATCGGCGCGCCGGACTCCGCCGCCGCCCGCTTCGCGCAGCGTGGCTATCCGGTACTCGCATCCGAACCCGGCGATGACGCCGTGCGTGCTGCGATCGCAGCGCTCGGACCCGTCTGCGGCGGACGTGTCGCGGTCGTGGGCTACGGCGTGGGCGGCTGCAGCGCGTTTCTCGCCGTAACGCGGCTCGGCGCCGCGGCCGGCATCGGCTTTCATCCGATCGGCATCGGCGCTCGGCTGCGCGAAGCCGGTCTCGTGCGCGCGCCGCTGAGCCTGCATTTCGGCGATGCCGACGCGCTCGTGCCGTTGCCCGAGGTACGGGCGATCAAGGGCGCGCTTGAAGGCTTCGCGACCACGGAAATCTATCGCTACCCCGGCGCTGCCCAGGGCTTCGCCGTCGACGGGGATCCGGCGTTCGATCCCGCCGCCGCCGCCCTCGCCGAGCGGCGCGCGTTCGACGTCCTCGACGCGCTGCGGTAAAAAGTTTCGGACGACGTTTAAAACCTTCGCACATGGGTATTTGGCATGCGCATGGCGGGATTGCTCTGGGCGCTCATCGTGATCGTGTTCGGCTTCTGGATGCTGGGTTTCGCCCTGCACGTTGCCGGTAGCATGATCCACCTCTTGCTCGTCGTTTGCGCGGTGCTCTTGCTTGTGAATCTGCTGAGCGGACGCGGCGCACGAATATAGCGTTCCCGATGCGGCGCGCCAGGGTTCCCGGTACGCCGGGCCGCACACCCGGGGGTGAGCAACGTCAACCCGGTCCGGCTGCCCGCGACGAGTGGAAGTCCCGCCGGCGGAGCGGCACCCAGCGCGACGGCGCCGCGGCTGCCCGCGATCAAGCCGCCCACCGGGGCGCAGACCAACCCGATCCCCTCGCCCGAGGGCACGGCGGTGCTCAACCTGAGCGGCGAGCAGATCGCGACGATTCGTAAGTTGCTGATGGGCATGCGCTACGGCAAACATCTGGCCGACGACGTGCGCGCGCAAATCTTCTCGTTGCTGACGGGCGGCCAACGCCGCGTGATCGGCGCGGCCTGGTTCATCCTCTCCGTTCGCGCTTAGTCGCGGCGCGCGCCGCCGCGTTTGCTGGCCGGCACGAACGCCGCTTTGGCGGCATCCCAGCGCATGATCAGCACCGAGTTGACGCCGACGCCGTGCTGCGGGTATCCGGCGAAGTCGAACACGCCTTGCGTCGCGGTCCAGCCGCGCAGGCCGGCGATGTAGGCGCGCGCGTGTGCCGCGTCGGTGTCGGGACCGAGTTTGCGTAGCGTGTCGACGACGAGCATGGCCGGATCCCAAACGGTCACGTACGGTGCTTCCGGTTCGAGACCGGCCGCATGCAGCGCCCCGACATAGGCGTTTTGCGCGTCGCGAATCGGACCCGGGCCGATGTCGCCCGGCGCCCACGCGATCGTGCCGCCGAACAGGACGTCGCTCGGTAGAAACGAGGCGTACTGGTGCATCTGTTCGGGCGTCATGTTGCCGCCGGTCGTTGCGACGGGCAGGTTCATGCCCGCATCGCGCAGGCCGCGCAGTACCGTGCCGAACGGCAGACCGACGGTATACGAAACGATCGCTTGCGCGCCGGCGGCCTTGATCGCCGTGAGCTGCGCCGCGACCGACGAGTCGGTGGGGTTGAAGTGTTCTTGCGCGACCACTTGGAGATTCTTGTTCTCGGGCAAATTGAACGCCCAGCCGAACGCGACGTCGCCGTCGCGGCCGCTGGCTTCGTTGGCATCGAGGATCGCGATGCGCGTGATGCCGCGTTCGCGGAAGTAACGTAGGAATGCGGCCGCGACTTGCGTGCTATCGGCATAGAGCGCGAACTCGTAACTGCCGGGCGCCGGATGTCCCGACGGATTGAGGCACATCCCGACCGGGCCGTTCTTGCCGATCACCGGCAGCGCGGCGAAGCAGCCCGCCGGAAACGACGGTCCGAGAAAGACCGGCACGTTCTTCGCGACGAGTCCCGAGAGCAATTGCACGGTGACTTGCGGGCTCGATTGATCGTCGAGCACGGTGAATTTCACCGGGCGGCCGTTGATGCCGCTACCGGCATTGACGGCCGTCTCGATCGCGCCGAGCGCGCGCGCCTCGGCGCTGCCGAAGAAGCCGTTCGGGCCCGTCGTGGAGAGGATCGCGGTGATCTCGACGGGCGCACCGCTCGTCGCGGCGGCGGCCGGCGCGACGCCGAGCGCGAGCAGTACCGCGATTGCGAGTGCGCGCCGCATCAGCCGGGCCACCGCACGGTTTCGCTGCGCTCCGCCTCGTCGGCCGGCATCCAGACGCCGCCGACGTTCGCGAAGACGTCCTGGACGTAGAACTCGACGATCGAGCGGCGCGGCTGCTCGCCGGGTTGCGGCGGCGGCGGGGGCTTGGGCGGGTCGAGCTTCTCGCGCTCTTGCTGCAGGCGCCAGTGCTTGTCGTAGATCGCTTTGCTCGCCCAGAGTTCGCACAGCACCCAACGATTCGGATGTTGCGCGCTGCGAAAGATCTCGTACTGCAGACAGCCCTCCTCTTCGGCTTCAACGTGCCGGCAATGCTCGACGCGCGCGGCAACCGTTGCTTCGGCTGCGGCGGCGCTCGGGGCGGTTATCGTAACGAGGACGCGGACGGGCATGAGGTCTCCTTGAAATGCGATAGGGCTCGTTCGGTAAAAAAAGGTTAGACCATTGGTGCGGCCGGCGCAAGGAAGTTTCGCACCAGCGCGTTCTCTTCGCCACGCCGCCAGCAGGCCGAAATGCGTGGACCGCGCTCGGGCCCGGCGATCGGCCGGAACGCGACGGCCGGCGGCGCCGACTTGGCGAACGGCGCCGGCAGAATCGTCACGCCCAGGCCGCAGGCGACCAGACCGATCAGCGTTTCCAGGTCGGCGACCTCGGCCACTTCCGTGATCGCGCCGGGCGTGAAGCCGCGCTCGTGGCAGAATGCCAAAAGCTCGCCCTTCGCGCCGCCGGCGCCGCCACGGCGGGGATGCGTGATCAGCGTTTCGCCGCTGAGGTCCGCGAGGCGGACGCGTTCGCGCCCGGCGTAGCGGTGATCGGCGGGCAGCACGATCATCCACGGCAGTGGCCAGAGGGCCAGCGTTTCGACGTCGCGGCCGGGATCGACCGCGTTCGCGAACGCGAGCTCGATCTGACCGGCCCGCAAGGCGCCGACGATATCGGGGTTGCGCAGGATCGTGACCGTCAGGGTGACCTCGGGAAAGTCGCTGCGGAAGCGGCGCACGAGCCGGGGCAAATGGTCGATCATGACCATCCCGACGGCCCCGATCGAAAGCGTGCCGCGCAAGCCGGCCTGGGCCTGACGGGCGCGCAGTTCGCAAGCCTCAACCTCGGCGATGGCCTCGCGGACGCCCGCCAGGTAGACGCTGCCGGCCCGCGTGAGTTGGACGCGCCGCTTGGTCCGCTCAAAGAGCGGGAAGCCGAGCTCGGCCTCGAGCGCGCGGATTTGCTGGCTGAGCGAGGGCTGCGAGGTGCTCAGCGCCTCGGCCGCCCGGCGAAAATTGAGCTGCTCGGCGACCGCGACGAAGTAGCGAAGGCGCCGGAAATCCATCGTTCGGGCGCCTATTAAGACGAAAAGCCAATCAATGTCATTGAAACAAAGTATTGGACGCCTCAGCCCAAAGCCTGCATACTGAGCGCATGAGTGAGACTATCGCCCGCGCGGCCGCCGGGCTCGTCGACTTCGAACAGGGGACCGTCAACCGGCGCATCTTCGTCGATCCGGAGATCTACCGCGCCGAGATCGAACACATCTTCGCGCGCTGTTGGCTCTATCTCGCGCACGACACGCAGATCCCGAAGCCGGGCGACTACGTGCAAGTGATGATGGGCGAAGAGCCGGTGCTCGTCTGCCGCGACGCCGACGGGACGATCAACGCCTTCATGAACACGTGCCGCCACCGCGGGAACAAAGTCTGTCGCTCCGACGTCGGCAACGTGAAGAGCTTTCAGTGCCCCTATCACGGCTGGACGTACAACGTTCGCGGCGATTTGATCGGCGTTCCGGGTCACAGCGATCTCTATCACGGCGAACTCGACCGCCGTCAGTGGGGCTTGCCGAAAGTCGCGAAGGTCGATTCGTACCGCGGCATGATTTTCGGGACGTTCGATCCCGGCGCGCCGACGCTCGATGAGTATTTGGGCGACATCAAATGGGGCCTCGACATGCTCTTCGATCAGGGCGAATTGACGGCCGTACCGGGCGTCATGCGCTGGCAGATGGACGTGAATTGGAAGTTCGCCTCGGATAACGCGATCGGCGACATGTATCACGGCTTCTGGTCGCATCGCTCGGCGTTTCTCGCCGGGCACACCGCGGGCAACGGCGCGGCCTCGAATGCGAGCCTCACGCCCAGCCTCACGAACGGCTTCACGATGGTGACGAAGTACGGACACGGCTTCAACGCCAGCTACGTCGTCGATCCCGGTCGCTTCGATCCGGGGAATCCGCTGCTCGCATGGCGCTTCGATCCGAAGGTCCAGGGCGAACTCGGCCCGCTGCGCGCACGCGTCAACCGTGCCAACCTGCTCGTGTTCCCGAACCTGTTCGTCAACACGGGTTCGCGCGATCTGATGCTGCGCAATCCGATGGGCCCGACGAAGATCGAGATCTGGAAGACCGGGCTCGTCGATGCGAACGTGTCGCCCGAGGCGCAGCGCGCCGCGGTGCGCGCGACCAATCGCCACTTCGGCCCGGCCGGTATGTTCGAACAGGATGACGGCGAGAACTGGGATCTGAGCACGGCGGCCGCACGCGGAACGGTCTCGCAGCGCTACGACCTCAACTACGCGATGGGACTCGGTAACGGCGAGTTGGTCGACGACGGGCAGAGCCCGCCGCGCTTCGACACGTTGACCAACGAGCACGCGCAGTTGTGGATGTTCCGCGTGTGGTCGGAACTGATGAGCGCCGGCTCGTGGCCGGAACTCGAAGCGCACCACAGCGAACCGCCGCGGAGATTTTGAGATGACGGCCCAAACGCACGCCGCACGCCCGGCGCTCACCGCGAGCGACATGCTGTTGCAGTATCAGGTCGAGCAATTTCTCTATCATGAAGCCGCGCTGCTCGACGCACGCCGCTTCGACGAATGGTACGCGCTCTTAGCCGACGATCTCGAATACTGGATGCCGGTCCGCAGCACGCGCTCGCTCGCCGACGTGGAATTCGAATTTGCCCCGCCCGGCGGCGGCGCGTACTTCGACGACGACAAAGTTTCGATGGGCCAGCGCGTCAAGAAGCTGACGACCGGATTTGCGTGGGCTGAGGATCCGCCGTCGCGTACGCGGCACCACGTGACCAACGTGCGCATCGTGGAGCGGCGCGAGGGCGAACTGACGATCAGTTGCAACTTCCTGATCTACCGTTCGCGCTTGGCGAACGAAGTCGACGTCTGGTCGGGCCGCCGCGAAGATACCTTGCGTGGCAGCGCCGGCGACTACACGATCGTCACGCGCCATCTGTTTCTCGACGACGTGAGCTTGAACTCCAAGAACCTCAGCAGCTTCCTGTAGCGTGGCGGCGCCGACGGCATGAACGCCATCCCGCTGCAGACGCTGCGCTATCTCACGATCGTCACCGGCGACGTCAAGGCGACGGCGCGGAATTACGCGGATTTTTACGGCATCGAGCGTTGGAACGTCACCCACGTGACGCCCGACCGCCTCTCGCACGTGACGATCCGCGGCCGCGTTCCGGCCGCGCCGCCGCCGTTCGATCTCGACGGTCCGGTGCCGATTCCCAACGCGTACGGTTTCGTCTCCGCCCTCGGCAGCACGCCGGGCGGCAACCTGACGTTCCAACTCGTCCAGCCGGTCTCGGGCCTGAGTACGTTCGAGGAGTTTCTCGTGACGCGCGGCGCCGGCGTGCACGGCCTCTTCGCGACCGTCCTCGGCGCCGCGGAGTTTGCCGCGTTGCGTGCCTGGCTCGCCGGCGAAGGCATTCCGGTCGCGCAATCCTATCGTCTCGGCGGGGCCGACTACGCGTATTTCGACATGCGCCCGTTGCTGGGCAGCTTCTTCGTGCAGGTCGTCGTCCCGCACAGCGACGGCTGGGAGCGTTTGCCCGCCGATGAGGTCTGGGATTTCTCCGGCAGCGTGACGCGGCCGCCGGGACTGACGATCGCCGCGGACGCGGCGGGCATCTCGCACCTCGGCGTCGTCGTCGACAATCTGACCGAACGGTTGCCGCATTTCGCGCGCTTGTTCGGCCGGCCCGTCTGGCGCGGGATGCACTGGCGCACGGCGCCGGGCTCGCTCGAAGACACGACGAACAACGGCCGGCCCGTCACGCACGGGTATTTCACCGGTCGCGCGGACCTCGGCGTCAATCCGTCGGGGCTGCCGTTCGGCTTCGAAGTCATTCAGCCGGCCGCCGGTCCGAGCCACTACAAAGAAGACTATTTGCAAGTGCTGGGCCCCGGCATCCACCACGTCGACGTGCGCATCCCGATGGCGGATTGGGCGCGCTGGGAAAGCGTCAACGGCTGGCTCGCCGATAGCTTCGGTGCGCCGACGTGCATGAGCGGTTGGCTGCGCAACCATTCGTCGCTCTTTCACTACCAGGACACGCGCGAACGGCTCGGCTACGTCACCGAGATCTCAGCCCCGCGCGCGACGCCCGGACCGCGCCGGGCCTGGCAGCCCGACTACTGGTACGATTTCTCCGCGCAGGCGCCCTAGACGCCTGCGGGCCTAGGGCCAGAAGGTCAGCGCGGTTTCGCCGAAGATCGCGCGGCCGGCATCCGGGCCGAGGAACGCGAGATCTTCGCGCGCGAGCACGAGGCGTTCGCCGATGCCGCCGTGCGTGTCCCAATGGCCGGGATAGTTGGTGCCCCAGATCAAGCGCCCGGTGCCGAAGCGTTCCGCGAGCAAGGAGAAGAACTGCCGCGGCGAGCCGGTGCCCTGACGTGAAGATGCGTTGAGGTTCGAGACGACGCGCACGTAGAGGTTCGGGAAGCGCGCCAGCTCGAGCACGGGTGCGACGAGGTCGTAGGGTGGATCGCCGAGCTTGTTGCCCCAGTAGTGTTCGAGGCACACGCGCACGTTGCCGAAGCGTTCGAGCGGTGTGACGAGGCTCGGGATGTCGACGAGTTGGGCGGCGACGACGACCGGAATCCCGAGGTCCGCAGCGCGCTGCCAGAGCGGATACGATGCCGGATCGGCCAGCACGTTCGGCACCTGGTTCCAGACCAGCCGGAGCGCGCTGAAGCCTTGGTTCTCGATCAGGTCGCTCAGCGTATCGGGACCTTCGGGCGCGATCTGGTCGACGCAACACGCCGCCATGAAGCGATCCGGGTGCGCCCGGACGACTTCCGCCAGGTAGCGGTTGTCGAGCCCGTAGACGCCGTAGGCCTGATGCAGGAACGAGCGATCGATGCCGGCCGCGTCCATTGCGGCGATCGCCGCCGCGCCGGTCGTTGCCGGCCACGTATAGGCGTCGGGGCGCTTGGGGAACCGGCCCAGGTCGTCCGAGACGACGTGGGTTTGCGAGTCGATGATCACGGCGCTCAATCCTTGTACGAGGGGTCTTTGCGGTCGAGCATGCGGATCAGCGCGGGCCATTCCATCCAGCCCGACGGTGCCGCATACTTGCCTTTTTCCAGCGGCACGTATTCGGCGTGCTCGGGATCGGGGACGATCGTGCCGTGGAACATGAAGCCGCCGATTTGCTTGGCGACCTCGGGTGTGATGTACGTGAGTTCCTCGCCCGTGGCCAGGGCGTCGAGTTGGGCCTGCATCGCCTTTTCGAGTTTCGCCAGCATCGCGAACGCTTCCGAAATCGTCGTGCCGGCGACGAGCGTCCCGTGATTGCGCAGGATGAGAACCGCGGCGTTCCCCATGTTCTTGGCGATCTCGTCCATCTCGCTGGCCTCGTCGACCGCGATGCCGCTGTGGTCGTGGTAGGCGATGCGTCCGGTGAACGCGACCGCGTGTTGCGAGAGCGGCAGCAGGCCGCGCTTCATCATCGAGATCGCCATGCCGGCGCGGGTATGGTTGTGGATCACGCAGCCGACTTCCGGCCGCGCCTTGTGCACCGCCGCATGGATCACGAAGCCGCCCTTGTGGATGTGGTACGGCGTCGGAGCGACGATGTTGCCGTCGACGTCCACCTTGACGAGCGACGACGCGGTGATTTCCTCAAACTGAAAGCCGAACGGGTTGAGCAGAAAATGATCGTCGGGGCCCGGCACCCGGGCGGACGCATGGGTGTAGATCAACTCGGTCCAGCCGAAGTGCGCAAGCAGCCGGTAGCAGGCGGCCAGCCGGACGCGCGTTGCCCACTCTTCGGGCGAGACCCGGTCGCGGACGGATGTCGTGGGGCGAATGTCGGTCGTAGCCATGGCTGTTCTCCCGAATAAAGAAAGGGCGCGCCGGGCCGTCACGGCCGGGCGCGCCCGATTGCCTTTGCCGAAGCGAGCTTACGCTTCGCTCTTGTCCTCGAACTCGGTCCAGAAGACGACCTTCTTCGAGACCGCCTTGACGCTCGCGTGAAGGATGCTGACCATGATCGAGAGGGCGACGACGCCGACGAAAACGTTGGCGACGTCCATTTCCGTTTGCGACCGGATGATCATCGAACCGATGCCTTGCTTCGCGCCGACGAACTCACCGACGATCGCGCCGAGCGAGGCGAGGACGGCCGCGATCTGCAGACCGGCGAACAGATACGGGAACGCCGTCATCAAGCGGAGCTTGAAGAAGATCTGCCAGCGCGACGCGCACAGCGAGCGCATCAGCATCAGCTGACGCTGATCGATCGCCTTGAAGCCGGTCACGACGTTGACGAAGATCGGGAAGAACGCAAGCATCGATGCGATCACGATCTTCGAGGTGATGCCGAAGCCGAACCAGATGATGATCAGCGGCGCGATTGCGACCTTCGGCACCGACTGGATCGCGATGACGTACGGCAGGATGATGCGCTCGCAGACCCGGTTTTCGGTAACGAGCAGTCCCATCGAGCACGCCAGAACGGCGGCGACGACGAAAGCGATCGCGACCTCCTCGGCCGTGACGCCGACGTTGACGTAGAGGTTGTAATCGGTCGCCGCCGACCACAGTGCGAGACCCAGCGCCGTCGGCGAGGGGATGATGTACGGCGGCGGATTGAAGATATTGATGGCCAACTGCCACAGGCCGAGCAGCACGAGGAACGTGGCGCTCAACAGCACCCAGTCCGGGATGCGTTCGGAGAACTTGATCTTTGGTGCGTCGTCTTCGCCGACTTCGAGTACGACGAGCGGTTGGCTGCTGCTAACCATCTTGCTTAGTGCTCCTCACCTGCGGGCAGGCTGACTTCGAGACTCTTGCGGACGACCTTGTTGAGTTCGCCGAAGCGGTCGGTGCTGATCATGTCCAGCGAACGCGGACGCGGCAGATCGATCTCCACGTCGGCCGCGATGCGCGAGGGCCGCACGCCGAGCACGATCACACGGTCGGCGAGGAAGATCGATTCGGGGATCGAGTGAGTGACGAGCATGATCGTCTTGCCGGTCTGCTTCCAGATGCGCAGCAATTCGAGGTTCATCGTCTCGCGCGTCAGCGCGTCGAGCGCGCCGAACGGCTCGTCCATCAGCAGCAAGGTCGGATCGTGCACGAGAGCGCGCGCGATCGCGGCACGCTGCTGCATGCCGCCCGACATCTCGGCCGGGTACTTGTTGAGGAAGTCTTTGAGGCCGACCATCTCGAGCAGCGACTTGGCGCGCTCGAGGGCGACCTTCTTGTCGATGCCGATGACTTCGGCCGGCAGCAGCACGTTCTGCAGCACCGTGCGCCACGGGAAGAGCACCGGCTCTTGGAACACGATGCCGACGTCGCGGCGCGGTCCGCGGAGCAGTTCGCCCTTGTAACGCACTTCGCCCGACGTGTACGGCAGCAGGCCCAAGAGAATGTTCAGCAGCGTCGTTTTGCCGGCGCCCGACGGCCCGACGAGCGAAACGAATTCGCCTTCCTTGACCTCCATCGAGATCTCGCGAATCGCTTCAATTTTTTCGCCGGACCGCGTGTTGTAAACTTTCCGAAGTCCGCGAACCGAGACGAGGTTGTAGGGCTTTACGCCCGCCCCCTCAGCGCCGTTAACCGGCGCGCCCGCGACATCTTGCGAGAGCATGTAGTAGGCCTTCCGTATTGACGATCGTACCGGTTAAAACCGCGTAAGGATCACCGCCAGGGGCGATTTATCGACCCCCAGCATTCGAAATGGAATCTCCCGTTCCTTCGCGCTGTTGCGTCGCGGTAGACATTTACTTTGCGTTCGTTGCATATGCGCTCGAGCGCATATGCAACGGTTCGGCGTGTTGCGGGAAAACGCAGGCGGGCGCAAATTTTTTCTAGTGGTCGGACCATTGACGTTCCGAACGATCCGGCAAGCGCTCGGGCCGCCGCTTCGTTGAGCGCGATCATATGGTTCGCAGCCGCGGATACACCGTGAGCGCCGTTTCGCAGAAGATCGCCCGGCGATCGCTCTCGGACAGAAATGCGAGTTGCTCGAGGGCGAGGTCGCGCAGCGAGATCAGGCTGCCGGGCGACGACGGGAAGTTCGATCCCCAGGCGATGCGCCGCGCGCCGAACGCAGCGAGCGTGCGCTCCATGAACGTCCGGACGGACGCCCGGCCCGCGTTCAGGTCGCGAAAGAACGCCTCGGTGACCTTCAGATGCAGATTGGGCAGTTTGGCGAGCGCGAAGAAGTCCGCGGCCGCGGCGTAGGGCGGGCCGTCTTCGGCCGGGGGCCAGGCGCAATGATCGAGCAGCACCGGCACCTCGGGGAAGCGGGCGACGGTGCGGGCGAGGATCGGCAGGCTCTCGTAGCCGGTCTGCACGCAGACCGGGATCCCGAGCTCGCGGGCCGCTTCCCACGCCGGGAACGTCTGCGGATCCTCGAGCCAGGCGTCGAGCGTGCTGCCGTCGCTGAAAATGCGCAGGCCGGCCATGTCCCGCTCCTTGACCCAATAGGTGACCCGCTCGGCCGCGCCCGGCGCGCGCACGTCGACCATGCCGACGTAGAGCAGGCGGCCGGGATGGGCCGCCGCGCTATCGGCGGCATAGCTGTTGTCGTAGCCGTAGGCCGTCGCCGGCTGGACCACGACCGCGCGCCGGATGCCGGCGCCGTCCAGACGGTCGAGGAGCTCGGCCGCGTCGACCGGGCGTTCGCGCGCCCAGGCCGAGACCGTGCCGCCCAGCGGGTCCAGCGGATAGCGGACGGGATCCTTGGAGATGGCGTGGGGATGGATGTCGACGATCTCCATGTCAGACCGCGCCCGCCGCCGGCGCGTATTCCCCGGCGTACGCGCCCACGCTCTGCCACGGCGCACTCACCGGCACGATCTTCTGCTCGCTACGGATCCGGCCGTACGCTAGCCCGGGGTCGAGTCCGATCAGGGGCCGGCCGTCCTGGAAGAGCCGCACCGCCTCCAACATGCGCTTGCGCATGCGGATGATCGCGATGTCGGAGGTGCCGAGGGCCTCGCGGGTCCGGTCGACGATCGGCCCCATCGACTCTTGGCAGGCCATGTCCTGATTGGTGAAGCCCTCGATCCCGGTCCAACTGCCCTGCGCCATCGCCGCGCGGTCCTGGTTGTACCAGTTCTCCTCGGTCGCCAGCTTGTACCAGTTGCGATCCAGGTCGACGCCCGGAACCACGTGGTGGTGGCGGCGCGATTCGACCTCGTCGACCGGCGCGCCGTCCTGGCTGAAGAAGACGCCGTAGAACATCGTGCGTTCGTCGTCGACCGGCACGAAGATCTGGACGTGCGCCGGATGCTGCGTTTCGAGCGGCCGCGGGATGAACGCCGTGAAGGGCACGAGGAAGAGCGTCACGCGGACGTAGCGTTCCGTTTCGGGATTCTCCACCGGCACGCGAATCGCGGCGTAGCGGAAGCCGTAGGCCGTGTCTTCGGCTTCGAGCTTGGGCGAGGTGTCCATCGAGAGCGACGCGCGCTTCTTCCAGTCCCAGATGATGCCTTGGTGCAGAAACCAGGAGTGCGAGGAGTCGATCGCGCCTTCGAGCGCTTGCGCGTAGTTGACGCGCTCGCCGACCTTCATCACCGCGAAACGGTCGCGCGGCAACTTCATCCAGTCGTATTCGGGAAACGGCGGCTGGTGTTCGGGCGGCCCGAGGTACGTCCAAATCATGCCGCCGGCTTCGCGCACGGGAAAGCTCGGAAGCTTGATGCGGTCGCGAAACCCGAACGCGCCGGGTTCGGTCGGCATATCGACGCACGCGCCGGCCGTGTTGAACTTCCAGCCGTGATAGATGCAGCGCAGGCCGCCTTCTTCGTTGCGTCCCAGCGCGAGCGACGCCAAGCGGTGGGGGCAACGCTCGTCGACGAGCGCGAGCGTTCCGGCGGTATCGCGGAATACGACGAAACGTTCGCCGAAGAGGGTCGTGCGCACCGGCGGGCCGTCGGGCAGCGCGACTTCCTCGGCCAGGCACGCCGGCACCCAGTAGCGTCGCATCATGCGGCCCATCGGTGCGTCGCCGCAGACGCGCGTGAGGAGCGTGTTTTCTTCAACGGAGAGCATGGGTGGAGACCTCGTCGTTCAGCATGATCACGCGCCGTTCGCGCGCGCTTTGGAGCAGCGCCAGCACGGCGGCCATCGTCGCCGTGCCCCAGCGTCCGTCGTGCAGCGGCGCTTCGCCGCCGGTGACCGCGGCGTACAATTCGTCGATCACGCCGTCTTTATTCGGATACGCCCGCGCGCGCGGCGCGAGCACTTCGTGCACGCCGTCGTCATCGTACACGAGCACGCCGTCGGGCGACGGCCGCAGATCGGCGCCCTCGCAACTGACGATCACGAGGCCGAAGTGCGGATGGTGCTGCGCCGCGCCCGGACGCGCGATCCCGCTGCCGGCGAACCCGCGCGCCGCGCGTCCGCGCGCTTCGTCTTCGGCCGAGGCGTAGGCCCGGTTCGCGCGTCGCCGGCGTCCGTAGGCGGGCGTCTTGGGCTCGCCGCCCTCGTCGACCCATGCGTGAAACTCGTCGGTGTCGAAGCGGTCGTAGCCGCTATACGCGATCGACGCGGCGACGCCGTCTTCGAACTCTAGCATCGCGGTCAACGCGCCTTCGGTCGGCCGCGCGCGATCCCAGATGCCGGCGTGCGCGTAGACGCTGCGCAGCGGTCCGCCGTCGATGGTGCGTACGATGTCGAGCTGATGCGGCACCTGGTTGTACATGATGCCGCCGCCTTGCGCCGTATCGAGCTCTTCGGGCCTGCGCGGACGGTAGAGAAAGTCGGTATACGTCAGGTTGACGATCATGCGCAGCGCGCCGACATCGCCGCGCCGCACCATCTCGCGGATCAGTACGATCGATGGATCGAAGCCGTGGCTGTGACCGACGACGAGGACGATGCCGTTGCGTTCGGCCGCGTCGGTCATCGCGCGGCACTCCTCGAGCGTGAGCGCCATCGGTTTTTCGACGATCGCGTGTTTGCCGTGGGCGGCCGCCGTCAGCACGTCGGAGGCGTGAAATTGATGCGGCGTCGCGATGTAGACCGCATCGACGTCGGGCGACGCGCAGAGTTCCTGCGCCGATGCGTACGTGCGGCCCCCGAAATCGGCCTCGAAGCGCGCGCGCGCGTCCGGATTCGGATCCGCGGCCGCGGTGAGCCGCACGTTCGGATGAGCGATCAAGCTCGGCAGCATCGTCGCTGCCGCGCGGCCCAGCCCGATCGCCCCGAGGCGTAGGGTTTTCGCCGGCATCCCGCTCATAGTACCGTACTGCATTCGCAGAGTGCGGGTCCGTAACCCGTCATCCAGGAGGGCGTTCCCCATGCGCGTGCCTGCGTCTCACTTCGTCACCGCAAGTATCGTCGCCGCGCTCGCGCTGCTCGTGCCGGGTGCCGTGCGTCCGGCCGCAGCGGCCGACCCGTTCGTGATTCCGGTCGTGCTCTCGCTCACCGGCGGCGGCGCGTTTCTCGGCAAGTCCGAGAACCAGTCGCTGCAACTGATCGAGGACTTCGTCAACAAGCACGGCGGGATCAAAGGCCGGCCGATCCACTTCGACGTGGCCGACGATCAGTCCAATCCGCAAGTCGCGGTGCAACTGACGAACGGCGTGCTGGCGAAGAAGCCGCCGGTGATCCTCGGCAGCGATGTGGTGGCGATGTGCAACGCGATGGCCGCGGTCGTGAAGGCAAACGGTCCGGTGCAGTTCTGCTTTTCGCCCGGCATTCACCCGGCGGCGGACAGCTACACGTTCACCTCAAGCGTCGGTACGGACGACCTCGCGATCGCGTCGCTGCGCTATTTCCACGGCCGGCATTTGGACCGCGTGGCGATCATCACGTCGACGGACGCCAGCGGTCAGGATGCCGAGCGGGCATTCATGACGGCGGCGCGGCGGCCGGAGAACGCCGGCTTGACGTTCGTGGCCGTCGAGCACTTCAATCCGGCGGACGTAAGCGTGAGCGCGCAGTTCGCGCACATTTCGTCGGCGCATCCCGACGCGCTGGTCGCGTGGTCGACCGGAACGCCGTTCGGCACGTTGCTGCACGGCATCAACGATTCCGGGCTCGACCTGCCGACGATCGGCGGCAACGGCAACCTGACGTATCCGCAGCTGGCGCAGTACGCCGCGTTCACGCCTAAACAGATGTTCTTCCCGAGCCCGCGCTTCTTCGCGCACGAAGGGGTGTTGCCGGGCCCGATTCGCGACGCGCAAAATCGCTTTTTCTCAACGTTCGCGGCGGTCGGCGTGAAGCCCGACGTCGCGCACTCGTTCTCGTGGGATCCCGCGCTCATCGTCGTCGACGCGCTCGAGCACGTCGGCCTCGATGCCGGACCGGATGCGGTCCGCGCGTACATCGAGAACTCGCACGGCTTCGTGGGGATCAACGGCCTCTACGATTTCCGTGACGGCAGCCAGCGCGGGTTGGGCCTGAACACGGCCGTGATCGTACATTGGGACGCGGTCAAGAGCGCGTTCGCGGGAGTCAGCAAACCGGGTGGCGCGCCGCTGTAAGCGTCAGGCGCGCGCGGGCTCGGGGTGATTGTCGGGCCGCAGTTTGGCCGGCAGCGCCGAACCGCAGGCGAGGAGCGCGAGCGCCGCGAGCCCGAGCAGCAGGAAGATCGGATGCAGCGCGAGCGCCATCGCGTTCGCGTCGCGCGCGAGTTCGAGCGGCGGCATCGCGGCGCGCGCCGGCGCGAGCATCAGCCGCGCGACGGCGTCGCCGGCATCGGGAATGCGCGCGTAGAGGCCGAGGTTGAACACGGCGCCGAAGAGCGCGGTGCCGATCGCCTGACCGAGCTGACGCTGAAAGATGTTCGAGGCCGTCGCGCGGCCGCGCAGTTCCCAGCCGACCGACGATTGCGTCGCAATGATGAACACGCCGTTGACGAACCCGAAGCCGAGGCCCATCAGCGTGCAACCCGCACCGGCCCAGAGCACGCCGCGCTCGGGAGTGAGCGTGGCCAGCAGCGCGCTGCCGGCGATCGTCACGATCGCACCGAGCACGGCCGTGAGCCGGTAACTCGTCGCGAGCATCAAGCGCGCGCCGGCGAACGAGCCCGCGACCCAGGCCACCATCAACGCGCCCAGCACCGTGCCGGCGACGACGGCCGATAGCCCCATCGCCCCTTGCACGTACGTCGGCAGAAACGCGCTGACGCCCATCAGCATCGCGCCCATCGCAAAATTTCCGGCGTTGCCGATGATGATGATCGGCTGACGATAGAGTTCCAGCGGCAGAATCGGTTCCGCGGTGCGCATCTCGTGGCGCAGCAACACGGCGATCGTGATCAGGCCCGCCAGGGCGAGGCCCGCAAGTTCCGGTGCGGGCAGATTGCCGGCCATCACGAGCGCGAACATCAAGAGCCCGGCGCCCAGCGCGAGCAGCAACGAGCCGGCGTAGTCGACCTCGTGCGTGACGGGGTGGACCTGCTCGGTAAAATAGCGCAGGACGATCGCGATGCAAGCGATGCCGAACGGAACGTTGATCCAGAAGATCGACGGCCAGCCGAGGTGCTGCACGAGAAACGCGCCCAGTAGCGGGCCGGCGATCGCGGCGACGCCCCAGATCGACGATAGGAAGCCTTGCACTTTCGCTCGTTCCGCGCCCGGATAGAGGTCGCCGACGATCGTTTGTGCCATCGGCAGCACGCCGCCCGCGCCGATCCCCTGGAGCGCGCGAAACGCGATCAGGGTGACCATGTCGTGCGCGAAGCCGCTCAGGATCGAGCCGCTTAAAAAGATGACGATCGCGGCGATCAGCATCGGCTTGCGACCGAACTGATCGGCGAGCCGGCCGTAGATCGGCACCGCCACCGCTTGGGTAAGGAAGTAGCCGCCGAAGACCCAGCTGAAGAGCCGCAGGCCGCCGAGGTCGGCGACGATCGTCGGCATCGCGGTTGCGACAATCGTCGCTTCCACCGAGGCGAGAAAGATCGCCAGGATCATCGCGAGAAAAATCACGTCGCGGCGCACTTGGCGCTATGCGCCCGTACGCGCGGGAATTACTGCTCGCGGCGCGTACGTCCGCGGGGCACGTATGGAATTACTTCGGTTTACCGGCCTCGAGCGGCATTACGGCGCGAACGAGGTGTTTCACGGACTTTCGGGGGTCATTCGCGACGGCGAGAAGATCGGGCTCGTCGGACCCAACGGTGCCGGAAAGTCGACGCTCGTGCGCTTGCTTGCGGGCATCGACCGGCCGGACGACGGCCGGATCGTGCGGGCGCGTGAGACGCGCTTCGGCTATCTCGCCCAAAACGCCGCGGAGAGCGGTCCGGCGACCTTGCGCGCTGCGTTCGATGAAGCGCTCGAGCGCGGCGTGGCGCACGAATGGGAGATGCGCGCGACGCTCAACCGCTTCGCATTTGCGGAGAGCGATTTGGAGCGTCCGCTGAGCGAGTTCTCCGGCGGTCAGCGCACGCGCGCGCTGCTGGCGCGCGCGTTGCTCGAGGGTCCCGACTGGCTGCTGCTCGACGAGCCGACCAACCATCTCGATCTCGATACCGTGCGCTGGCTCGAGACGTTCGTCGCGCGCGATTCGCGCGCGTACCTGATCGTCTCCCACGACCGGTATTTCCTCGAGACGGTCGCCACGACGATCTGGGAGCTCGCCGCCGGCGAACTCGTCACCTACGAGGTCACGCCCGGAACGGCGTACTCGCAGTTCGTCGCGCAGCGTGCCGACCGGCGCCTGCAGCAGCAGCGTGCCTACGAGGCGGCGGTTACCGAGCAGAAGCGTCAGCGTGCGGTCATCGACGAACTACGTACGCACGGTTCCCACAATTACTCCCACGTGCGCAGTCGCGAAAAGGCACTCGGCCGCGTTGCGCCGGTCGACGGGCCGCGCAAGGACCGGCGCGCCATTTCGGTTGCGTTGACGGCGGCGCGCAAGCCGACCGGCGGCATCGCGATCGAAGCGATCGGCCTCGCGAAGGCCTACGCGCAACCGCTGTTCTCCGGCCTGAGCGCGAAGTTCGTGCGCGGCGAGGCGGTCGCGATCGTCGGCCCCAACGGCGCGGGAAAGACGACGCTGTTGCGCATCCTGAGCGGCGATCTCGCGCCCGACCACGGCAACGTGCGCTACGGCACGGGCTTGACGACCGCGAGCTACTCGCAGAGCACGGCCGACGATCTGCCGGCCGGCGTCTCGGCCGCCGATGCGGTGGCCCAGATGGGCGTCACGGGCGAAGAGGCGCGCGGGCTGCTCGGCCGGCTCAACCTCGGCGGTGACGCCGTCGACAAACCGGTCGAAGCGTTCAGCGGCGGCGAACGCCGGCGCATCATGCTCGCGCGGTTGATGGCGCAACGTGCCGATTGTCTGTTCCTCGACGAACCGACGAACGATCTCGACATTCCGAGCCGCGAAGCGCTCGAGGACGTGCTCGCGGCCTACGACGGGGCGCTGTTCGTCGTTTCGCACGACCGCTATTTGCTGCAGCGCTTGGCACAGCGCGTCATCGCGGTTCGCGACGGCCGCGCGGTTGTGATCGACGGCGATTACGCGGCCTACGAGCGCAGCCTACACGAACCGGCTGCCCCGGCGCGGCCGGCCGCGCCCGCCGCGGCGGAA
>Ga0302279_10000115_pt1 | contig 109589 bp, 101 predicted proteins | sample III_Bog_N3_3_FD_194541 | JGI IMG/M metagenome (GOLD analysis project Ga0302279, IMG submission 194541) | Peat permafrost microbial communities from Stordalen Mire near Abisko, Sweden - III_Bog_N3_3 | ecosystem: Environmental > Terrestrial > Soil > Wetlands > Peat | place: Sweden: Abisko...
GCGCATGTCGCCGCTGTTCGAGCTGTCGGACACCGCGCTGAGCTTCGTGCTGGTCATCGGCTCGATCACCGCGCTGTTCATGGGCTTCCTGGGCATCATCCAGAACGACATCAAGCGCGTCGTCGCGTACTCCACGCTGTCGCAGCTGGGCTACATGACCGTGGCGCTGGGCCTGTCGGCCTACCCGGTGGCCGTGTTCCACCTGATGACGCACGCGTTCTTCAAGGCGCTGCTGTTCCTGGCCGCGGGCTCCACCATCATGGGCATGCACCATGACCAGGACATCCGCAACATGGGCGGCCTGCGCAAGTACATGCCCATCACGTACTGGACCTCGCTGGTCGGCTCGCTGGCACTGATCGGCACGCCGTTCCTGTCGGGCTTCTACTCGAAGGACTCGATCATCGACGCGGCCTACGCCAGCCACCTGTATGGCGCGACGTTCGCGCAGATCTCGGTGACGGCCGGCGTGTTCGTCACGGCGTTCTACTCGTTCCGCATGTTCTTCCTGGTCTTCCATGGCAACGAGCGCTTCCGCAACCCGCCGTTCCCGATGGCGCACGCCGAGCCCGAGCCCGAGCTGGAAGAAGACGACGTGCACGGCCACGGCGACCACGGCCATGCACACGCCCACGCGGCCGCGCATGACGCGCATGCGCACGACGATCACTCGCACGGCGCCCATGGTCACGACGACCATGGCCACGCGCACGAGCCGCACGAGTCGCCGTGGGTGGTCTGGGTGCCGCTGGTGTTCCTGGCGATCCCGTCGGCCTTCATCGGCTTCTTCACGATCAAGCCGATGCTGTACGCCGGCTTCTTCGGCAGCGCGATCTTCTACAACACCGAAGCCCATCCGGCGATGGAAGAACTCGCCAAGGACTTCAACGAGCATGGCGGCCCGGCCGGCATGGCCCTGCATGCGTTCGCGTCGCTGCCGTTCTGGCTCGCGGCCGCCGGCGTGGCGCTGTCCTACCTGATGTACATCATCAAGCCGTCGCTGTCGGACGCCGCCGCCAAGATCTTCGCGCCTGTCACCAAGATCCTCGAGAACAAGTACTACTTCGACTGGTTCAACGAGAACGTGCTGGCCGCCGGTGCGCGCCTGCTGGGCCGCGGCCTGTGGAAGGGCGGCGACCAGGGCCTGATCGACGGGCTGCTCGTCAACGGTTCGGCGCGTCTCGTCGGCGCCATCGCCGGTGTCGTGCGCCTGGTGCAGACCGGCCACCTGTACTGGTACGCGCTCGTGATGATCCTGGGCGTGTTCGGTCTGTTGACCTGGCAGCTCCTGCCTTATTTCCAGAGCATCGCTCACTGACGCAGCCGGCGGAGAACAAGAATGATTTTTCTGAACCTGGCCATCTGGCTGCCGATCCTGGCAGGGGTGGTGTTGCTGGCGCTGGGACGCGACGACAACGCGCGCACCGTGCGCTGGATGTCGCTCGTCTTCGCGCTGGCGTCGTTCCTGGTCACGATCCCGCTGATCACCGGCTTCGACACCGCGCAGGCCGGCCTGCAGTTCCAGACCAACCTGGCCTGGATCGAACGCTTCCACGCGAACTACCACATCGGCGTCGACGGCATCTCCGTGTGGTTCGTGCTGCTGACGGCGCTGATCACGGTGGTCGTGGTGATCTCGGCCTGGGAGGTGATCACCGAACGCGTCAACCAGTACATGGCCGCGTTCCTGATCCTGTCTGGCGTGATGGTGGGCGTGTTCGCGGCGGCCGACGGCCTGCTGTTCTACACCTTCTTCGAGGCGACGCTGATCCCGATGTACATCATCATCGGCATCTGGGGCGGCCCGCGGCGCATCTACGCGTCGTTCAAGTTCTTCCTGTACACGCTGCTGGGCTCGCTGCTGATGCTGGTGGCGATCGTCTACCTGTACATCCAGTCGAACGGCAGTTTCGAGATCCTCGCGTGGCACAAGCTGCCGCTGTCGATGACGGCGCAGACGGCGCTGTTCTTCGCGTTCCTGGCCGCGTTCGCGGTCAAGGTGCCGATGTGGCCGGTGCACACGTGGTTGCCGGACGTCCACGTCGAGGCGCCCACCGGCGGCTCCGCCGTGCTGGCCGCGATCATGCTCAAGCTCGGCGCGTACGGCTTCCTGCGCTTCTCGCTGCCGATCGCGCCCGACGCCAGCCACCAGTGGGCGTGGCTGATCATCGCAATGTCGCTGATCGCGGTCGTCTACATCGGCCTGGTGGCGATGGTGCAGACAGACATGAAGAAGCTGGTCGCCTACTCGTCGATCGCGCACATGGGCTTCTGCACGCTGGGCTTCTTCATCTTCAATGCGCTGGGCATGGAAGGCGCGATCGTGCAGATGATCTCGCACGGCTTCGTCTCGGCCGCGATGTTCCTGGGCATCGGCGTGCTCTACGACCGGGTGCATTCGCGTGAGATCGCGGCCTACGGCGGCGTCGCCAACACGATGCCCAAGTTCGCGGCGTTCGCGGTGCTGTTCGCGATGGCCAACTGCGGCCTGCCTGGCACCGCCGGCTTCGTCGGCGAGTGGATGGTCATCCTGGCGACCACCGGCTACAACTTCTGGATCGCCGCGCTGGCGGCCACCGCGCTAGTCTTCGGCGCCGCCTACACGCTGTGGATGGTCAAGCGCGTCTACTTCGGGCCGGTCACCAAGGGCAGCGTCAGCCGCCTGAAGGACATCAACCCGCGCGAATTCTTCATGCTCGCGGTGCTGGCCGTGGCCGTCCTCGCGATGGGCCTGTACCCGAAGCCCTTCACCGACGTCATGCAGGCGTCGGTGGACGAATTGCTGAAGCACGTCGCCCAGTCCAAGCTGATCTGAGCGTCGCGGAAAGATCCCCATGATTCAAATGCCCTCCTGGTTGCCGGTCGTCTATCCCGAGATCTTCCTGCTGCTGATGACCTCGGTGGTGGCGCTCGTCGGCGTCAACGCCTCCGAGAAGCGCCTGAACCTGAGCTACGTGATCGCCCAGATCTCGCTGGGCCTGCTGGCGCTTCTGCACCTGAACGAGCTGCAACTGGCCAAGACCGTCTACGCGATGCAGCGCATGGTCGTCATCGACCCGCTGGGCCACCTGCTGGCGATGTCGGCCGCGCTGGCCACGATGATCACGCTGGGCTTCGCGCGTCCCTACCTGGCCTCGCGCGACCTGCTCAAGGGCGAGTTCCTGTCGCTGGCGATGTTCGCGCTGCTGGGCATCTCGGTGATGGTGTCGTCCAACAACTTCCTGGTCGTCTACGTCGGCCTGGAGCTGATGAGCCTGTCCCTGTACGCGTTGACTGCGCTGCGCCGCGACCATGCCGTGTCGACCGAGGCCGCGATGAAGTACTTCATCCTCGGCGCGCTGGCCAGCGGCTTCCTGCTGTACGGCCTGTCGATGATGTACGGCGCCACCGGCACGCTCGACATCCCCTACGTCTTCGACGCCATCCACAAAGGCACGGCTGCGCCGCAGGTGCTGACCTTCGGCCTGGTGTTCATCGTCGCCGGCCTCGCGTTCAAGCTGGGCCTGGCGCCGTTCCACATGTGGGTGCCCGACGTCTACCAGGGCGCACCCACGGCCGTCACGCTGCTGATCTCCGGCGCACCCAAGCTGGCCGCGTTCGGCATCACCTTCCGCATCCTGGTCGAAGGCCTGTCGGGCCTGGCCACCGACTGGCAGGAGATGCTGATCGTGCTGTCGGTGGTGTCGATGTCGCTGGGCAATCTGGCCGCCATCGCGCAGAGCAACCTCAAGCGGCTGCTGGCCTATTCGGCCATCGCGCAGCTGGGCTTCATGCTGCTGGGCTTCACGCCCACGGTCATCAACGTGGAGACCGCCAACGCCGTCAACGGCTACAGCTCGGCGCTGTTCTACATGGTCACCTACGTGCTGACGACGCTGGGCACCTTCGGCCTGGTGATGGTGCTGTCGCGCCAGGGCTTCGAGAGCGAAGAGATCGCCGACCTCGCCGGCCTGGGCAAGCGCTCGCCGTGGATCGCCGGCGTGATGGCGCTGTTCATGTTCTCGCTGGCGGGCATCCCGCCGCTGGTCGGCTTCTACGCCAAGTTCGCGGTGCTGCAGGCGCTGGTGAGCACGGGCAACCAGGGCTACATCATCCTGGCGGTCGTCGCGGTGCTGCTGTCGCTGATTGGCGCGTACTACTACCTGCGCATCGTCAAGACGATGTTCTTCGACGAGCCGCTCGACCCGGCGCCGGTCCAGGGTGAGACCGCGGCCGTCGTGCTGCTGGCGCTCAGCGGCCTGGCCGTGCTCGGGTTCGGCCTGTTCTCCGACGGCCTGATGACCGTGTGCCGCGACGCCGTGCTCAAGGCGTTCAGCACCTGAACCCAAGGACGCGCGTGACCGGCAAGAACCTCGAGGCCGTCGTCGCCGGCGGCTCTCCGGTCCGCGCGATGGAAGGCGTCGACGAGCACCTCGTCGAGCGCCGGATCCGATCCGAGAGCGTCTACAGCGGTCACTTCCTGCAGGTGCGCCGCGACCAGATCCGCTTGCCCGACGGCAAGACCGGGACGCGCGAGTACATCGTGCATCCGGGCGCGGTCATGATCGTGCCGATCACGGACGACGGCCAACTGGTCGTCGAACGCCAGCACCGCTATCCGCTGGACCGCGTGTTGATCGAGTTCCCCGCCGGCAAGCTCGACCCGAACGAGACCACGCTGCACTGCGCCCAGCGCGAACTGCGCGAGGAGACCGGCTATCGCGCGCGCGAATGGGCGTACGCGGGACGCTTGCACAACGCACCGGCGTACTCCGACGAGTTCATCGAGATCTGGCTCGCGCGCGGGCTGGTGGCTGGGGCGCAGGAGCTCGACGACGGCGAGTTCGTCGAGGTACACACGATGTCCGAAGCCGCGCTGCTGGCGCAGGTGGCCAGCGGCGAGCTGACCGATGCCAAGACCATGGTGGGCCTGCTCAAGCTGCAGCAATGGCGCGCGGGCGCCTGGACGCCGGCCTGGCAGGCCACCGAATGAAACCCACGGCCGGATCACCGCAATGAAAGTGCTCGACCTGCGCTGCGGCACCGGCCACTCGTTCGAGGGCTGGTTCGCCTCCGAGGACGACTACGGCTCGCAGCGCGAGCGCGGCCTGCTCGATTGCCCGGTCTGCGGCAACGCCGAAGTGACGCGCCTGCCGAGCGCCCCGCGCCTGAACCTGTCGGGCGCGCGCCCGCCCGTGCAGCCGGCCGCTCAGCCGCCCGCGCCGGCGCCGGCCCAGGTCACGGAGCTGGCGATGCACGGCAGCGCCGCCCAGCGCTTCGTCAAGGCGGTGGCCGACCTGCTGAACGACACGGAGGACGTCGGCGCGCGCTTCGCCGAGGAGGCGCGCCGCATCCACTACGGCGAGAGCGAGTTCAAGGCGATCCGCGGCCAGACCACGCCGCAGGAGCGCGAGGCGCTGGCCGACGAAGGCATCGAGGTCTTCACGCTGCCCAACGGCCTGCCGCCGAAGACCTCGTTGCAGTAGCGCCTAGTCGGGCAGCAGCACGCCTGGATTGAGCAGGCCGCGCGGATCGAGTGCAGCTTTGATCGCGCGCATCATCGGCAACGCGGCCGCGGGTTTGCGCGCGGCCAGTTCGGTGCGTTTCAAGCGACCGATGCCGTGCTCGGCCGAGAACGTGCCGCCGAAGCGTTCGACGACGTCGTAGACGCACGCGTTGGCCGCGGTCTCGTGCGCGACCAGGAAGTCGACGGCCTCGTCGCCCTCGGGCGCCTGCAGGTTGTAGTGCAGGTTGCCGTCGCCCAGGTGGCCGAACGTGATGTGGCGCGCACCCGGCACCACGGCCTCGAGCGCCGCGTCCGCAGCCGCGACGAAGTCGGCCAGCGACGACAGCGGCACGCCGATGTCGTGCTTGATGTTCAGGCCCTCGACGGCCTGCGCGAGCGGGATGGCCTCGCGCAACTGCCACAGCGTGCGCGCCTGCAGCTCGCTGCGCGCGACGACGACGTCCACCGCTTCGCCCGCGTCGACGGCGGCCGCCAGCGCAGCCTGGGCACTGTCGCGGATCACATGCTCGTCATGCGGCGACGCCAGGTCGATCAACACCGACCACAGCGGACCAGCGTTCGCGTCGGCCAGCGGCAAGGGCGCCCGCAGCGCGCAGAAGTGCCGCTCGACCAGTGCCAGCGACGCCGCGTTCATCGCTTCGTAGCCGACCAGTTCGGCATCGAAGGCCGTGCGCAGGCGGCGCATCAGCGCCACCGCGCTCGCCAGCGTGCGGCAGGTGGCCCAGGCGGTGACGCCCGCGCGCGGCTGCGGGAACAGCCGCAGCGTGGCCGCCGTGATGATGCCCAGCGTGCCCTCGCTGCCGATGAACAGGTCGCGCAGGTCGTAGCCGGTGTTGTCCTTGCGCAGGCCCTGCAGGCTGCTCCAGATTTCGCCCTGCGCCGTCACCACTTCCAGTCCCAGGCACAGCTCGCGCGCATTGCCGAAGCGCAGCACCTGCGTGCCGCCAGCGTTGGTCGCAAGGTTGCCGCCGATCGTGCAGGTGCCCTCGGCGGCCAGGCTCAGCGGGAACAGCAGGCCGGCGTCGGCGGCGGCGGCCTGCACCTGTTGCAGCGTGAGTCCGGCCTCGACGGTGATCGTCTGGTTGTCGGCATCGGTGCGGCGCACCGCGCGCAGGCGCCGGGTGCCGAGCACGACCTGGCGTCGCGAGGCATCGGGCACGCCGCCGCCGACCAGGCCGGTGTTGCCGCCTTGCGGCACGATGCTCACGCCGTCCTCGCGCGCGCACCGACGCACGACTGCGGCCACTTCGTCCACGTTGGCAGGCAGGACGACGCACAGGCTGCGGCCCCGATAGCGCTTGCGCCAGTCGCGTTCGTAGGCGACGAGCGAGTCGGCATGGTCATCGCCAACCAGCACGTGGGCTTGCCCCACGATCGCGCGCAGGTCGTCCAGCAGCGCCGGCATCTTCAGTGGGCGGTGCCCGCGTCGGCGCGCGGATCGTCGGCAACCACTACGCGCCTGGCCAGCGTATGGCGCCAGCGCACCTGCGTCGCGCAGGCGGTGAACAGCACGATGGACAACGCCAGCTCGGCGCCCGCGCACCAGTTGGCCGGCGCGCGATCGGTGATGCGCACCACGCCTTCGGCCACGTACAACCAGATCGCCAGGCTCAGCCAGCGGTAGGTGTACATGCGATGCTTGAGCAGGCCGGGCAGGGCGATCACCAGCGGTAGCGCCTTGAGCACCAGCGTGCCGTGCCCCGTGCGCGCCCACACCAGCTCCCAGGCGATGCTCAGCGCGATCAGCGCGACCGTCGATGCGACGGCGACGACGCGTGTCGTGGCGGTGATGCGATCAGTCGTCGCGGGCGTTGTTTCGGAGCGGTCGGCCATGTTTGGCATGATAGTCGCCATGACCGTTCCCAAGACACTGACCGCGCCGCTCGGCGAGGTGCTGGCCGGGCCGATGCAGACGCTGCGCGACTGGCCGTGGTTCGAGACGCTGCGCACGCTGCGCGCCCGCTTTCGCGACGACCGGCTCGGCCTGACCGCCAGCAGCCTCACGTTCACGACGCTGATCTCGCTGGTGCCGCTGCTGACCGTGATGCTGGCCGTCTTCACCGCGTTCCCGATGTTCGGAACCTTCCAGGCCGGGCTGGAGAAGTACTTCCTGCAGACGCTGGTGCCGCCCAGCATCGCCAAGCCCGTGCTGGGCACGTTGACGATATTCGCGACCAAGGCGAGCCGTCTCGGCGCGTTCGGCCTGATCGCGCTGGGCATCACCGCCATGGCGCTAATGCTGACCATCGACCGCACGCTCAACGCGATCTGGCGCGTGCGCAAGCCGCGGCCGATCGCGCAGCGCGTGCTGATCTACTGGGCCGCCGTCACGCTGGGGCCGCTGGTCATGGGCGCGAGCCTGACCCTGATGTCGTATGCCGTCTCGGCCTCCAGCGGCATGGTGCAGCAGATGTCCGGCGGGGTCAGCTTCTCGCTGTCCGTCATCGAGTTCGTCTCGCTGGCCACCGCGATGAGCGCGCTGTACCACTACGTGCCGCACGCGCCGGTCGCATGGCGCCACGCGGTCGCCGGCGGCGTGTTCGTGGCCACGGGCGTCGAGGTGGCACGCCGCACGCTGGGCTGGTACCTGACGCACATGACCTCGTACTCCAGCATCTACGGCGCGTTCGCGACGGTGCCGATCTTCCTGTTGTGGATCTACCTGGGCTGGGTCATCGTGCTGCTGGGCGCGGTGATCGCGGCGTACGCGCCCAGCCTGAAGCTGAACCTGGTGCAGCATGGCCACGTGCCCGGGCAACGCTTCGCGCTGGCCCTGGAGATCGTGCGCGGCCTGCAGCGCAGCCGCGAGGCGCACGAGCACGGCATGAGCGGCGTCGACCTGGCCGGCAGCCTGCGCATGGACCCGCTGCAGATAGAGTCGGTCCTGGAGGCGTTGATGGGGCTCGACTGGGTCGGGCGGCTCGACGAGGAAGGGCAGCCGCGCTACGTGCTGCTGTGCGACCCCGAACAGACGCCGCTGGCGCCGCTGGTCAACGCGTTGCTGCTGGCCCCGATCGCCGTGCTCGCGCCCGCGCGCGGCAAGCTGGGCATCGAGGCGATCCGGCTGTGCGAGGTGCTGCCGGCGTGAGCCGCGCGAGGATGCGGACATCGTGAGCCCTTGCGCATCGCCATCTCCCCCGCGCTCGGGCGGCGTGCGCACCGGTTTCTTCGTGTTCGTCGTCGTGCTGGCGATCGCGGCAGCGTTGGCGGTCACGCTGGATCGGTCGCGCTGGCACGTTCGGCTCGTGGACATGCGCTTCGTCGATCATCCCGAGAAGCTCGCAGGTGGCGGCGCCGCGCTCGACGTCACGGGCTACCTGGTCGTTCGCGGCGAGACCCATCGCGACATCTTCAAGCTGTCGCGCGACGAGAATTCCCGCCCCGAGGTGCAGGCGACGTCGTGCGACTCGGGCCAACCGCTGGGCGCCTGGCGCGACCCGCTGCCGCTGGAGCGCGACGTGGCCCAGCGCCGCTTCGTGTACGCGGTGCTGATCCCGGCGCGCCACCACGACCTCGAGCTGGCGCAGGCGGGCGAGGTCTGCCTGCATTTGCTGGCCGTCGGCGCGAACTTGGCGCCGTGGGCGCAGTCGCGTCCGCTGGCGTTGAGCCTGCCCGCGGACGTTCGCGAGCAGATGCTGGCCTACGGGCGCCGCAAGGGCGCGGTCGACATGTCGCTGGACGCAGGCTGCGCGCCGCGGTTGTGCCAGCCGGAGTAACGTCTCCTCCGGCGAACGCGCGTGCAATTGGCGCAGCGCCGTCAGGGGATTGACGCGGGGGCCTGCTCGACCAAAGGCTTGCGCGTCATGATGGCCTTGGACAACGCCGCCATGTCGATCATGGCGCTCCATCGAACACGATCGTGCCTGAAGGACAAAGCCCATGACCAGCGTCGCCGCGTTCAACCAACACGTCCAGGCCGAGCTGGACGGCATCCGCGCCGCCGGCCTGTTCAAGGGCGAGCGCATCATCGCCACGCCACAGGGCGCGCTGGTCAAGCTGGCCGATGGCCGCGAGCTGATCAACCTGTGCGCCAACAACTACCTCGGGTTGTCGTCGCATCCAACGGTCATCGCGGCCGCGCACGAGGCGCTGCGCACGCACGGCTACGGCCTGAGCTCGGTGCGCTTCATCTGCGGCACGCAGGACCTCCACAAGGAGCTCGAGCAGCGGCTGGCTCGCTTCCTGGGCACCGAGGACACCATCCTCTATGCCGCGGCCTTCGACGCCAACGGCGGCCTGTTCGAGCCGCTGCTGGGCGAGGACGACGCGGTCATCAGCGACGCGCTGAACCACGCCTCCATCATCGATGGCATCCGCCTGTGCAAGGCCAGGCGTTTCCGCTACGCCCACGACGACATGGCCGACCTCGAGGCGCAACTGCAGGCCGCCGACGCCGCCGGCGCGCGCTTCAAGCTCGTGTTCACCGACGGCGCGTTCTCGATGGACGGCACCATCGCGCGGCTCGACCAGATCCGCGCGCTGTGCGACCGATACGGCGCGCTGCTGGGCATCGACGAGTGCCATGCCACCGGCTTCCTGGGCGCGCGCGGGCGCGGCACGCACGAGCATCGCGGCGTGTTCGGCAAGATCGACATCATCACCGGCACGCTGGGCAAGGCGCTCGGCGGCGCGTCGGGCGGCTTCACGACCGGCAAGAGGGAAGTGATCGAGCTGCTGCGCCAGCGCTCGCGGCCGTACCTGTTCTCCAACACGGTGATGCCGGCCATCGTCGGCGGCTCGCTCGCGGTACTGGACCTGCTGGAGGCCAGCACCGAGCTGCGCGACAAGCTGGCCGGCAACACCGCGTGGTTCCGCCAGGCGATCACGGCGGCGGGCTTCGAGATCAAGCCGGGCGAGCATCCGATCGTGCCCATCATGGTCGGCGACGCGGTCAAGGCGCAGCAGCTGAGCCAGCGCATCCTCGAGCTGGGCATCTACGCGGTCGGCTTCTTCTTTCCGGTCGTCCCCAAAGGCCAGGCGCGCATCCGCGTGCAGATGAGCGCGGTGCATGACCGGCATCACCTGGAAAAGGCGGTCGAGGCGTTCACGCAGGCCGGCAGGGAGCTGGGCTTGGTCGGGGCGTCGGCATGAGCGGCCGGGCGGCCGCTGGCGCGCGCATCCTCATCGTCGGCGCGAACGGGCAAATCGGTTCCGAGCTGGCGGGTGCGTTGAGCGTGCGGCCTGGCGTGGCGCAGGTCGTCACCAGCGACGTTGCGCCCGTGGGCCGCCATCCTCACCTGCCGCACGAGCAACTGGACGTCACCGACGCCGCCGGCCTGGCCGCGGTCGTCGAACGCCATCGCATCACGCAGGTCTACCTGCTGGCCGCGGCGCTGTCGGCCAACGGCGAAAAGCACCCGCAGTGGGCCTGGAACCTGAACATGACCGGGCTGCTCAACGTGCTCGAGCTGGCGCGCACGGCCAGGCTGGACAAGCTGTTCTGGCCCAGCTCGATCGCCGCCTTCGGCCCGACGACGCCGCCCGACGCCACGCCGCAGGACACAGTCATGGATCCGACCACGATCTACGGCATCAGCAAGCTGGCCGGCGAACGGTGGTGCGCCTGGTACCACGCCAACCACGGCGTCGACGTGCGCAGCCTGCGCTACCCGGGCCTGATCAGCTGGAAGACGCCGCCGGGCGGCGGCACCACCGACTACGCGGTGGAGATCTTCCACGCCGCGCTGCGCGATGGCCGCTACACCTGCTTCCTGAAGGAGAACCAGGCGCTGCCGATGATGATGATGGACGACGCGCTGCGCGCCAGCATCGAATTGATGGAAGCGCCCGCGGAAAGGATTCGCCAGCGCGGCAGCTACAACCTGTCGGCGATCAGCTTCACGCCGCGCCAGCTCGCCGACGCCATCGCCAGGCGCATCCCCGGCTTCACGCTCGATTGCGTGCCCGACTTCCGCCAGTCCATCGCCGCCAACTGGCCCCACTCGATCGACGACAGCCAGGCCACCAAGGACTGGGGCTGGCAGCCGCGCTTCGGGCTGGACGAGATGGTCGACGAGATGTTGACGCAGTTGGCGCCTGGCGTGAAGACCACGCCTTGAATCTGCTCGCGCAAGGGGAATGCCGACGCACAATCGAATGCATGGAACCGACCGGCCGATTCGAGCACCTGCGTCACAGCGCGCTGGAACTCCTGGCCAGCGGCAACAGCACGACGGCGGTCGCCGGTCTGCTTCAGGTTCCGGTGGGCCTGGTGACCCGCTGGCGCGACGAGCCGATACCGAACTCGCCGACACCGGCGGCCATGCTGGCGGCGCAGGCCGCGCAGGGCCGGCCCATCCAATTTCGCACGACGTTGGTGGTGTCCGAGGGCACGCCGCGCCGGCTCTGGGGCTACGCCGTGGCCGTTTACGTGGCGGTGTCCGTGGCCGTCAGCATGGCCGACTGGCAGGCTGACCCGGACTGGCAGGATCATGGGCCGATGTGGCTCAACGCCGTGCTCATCGTTGGCTGCGTGCTGTGGATGTTGAAGCTGTCGCGCCCGCTGCTGCTGCTTGACGCTGGGCGTATCGTCGTGCCGGGGTGGATCCTGACGTCGACGCTGGACTACGCGGACCTGGCCGACTGGTGGCTGGTGAGCCACGTGCGCAACGAGGGCACGGACGACGAGCGCGAAGGACGGCTGCTGACGCTGCATTCGCGACGGGCGGGCATGGCGCCCTTGTCGGTGTTCATCGACGACGGCGTGGTGATGGATCCCCGGGTTCTCGAACGTCTGGAACTGGTCAAGAAAGCCAACCAGCCAGTCGGGCCGCTGGCGCCCTTCAAAGCCGCCTGAGCGAATCTCAGATGCTGATCTTGCCCGTCCAGATGTCGTAGTACATCCGCCAGTCGCCCATGAAGCTCCACAGAGGGTGCTTGAAAAAAGCCGGCTTGTTCTTCTCGAAGCCGAAGTGGCCGATCCACGCGAAGGCCAAGCCGAACAGCACGCCAGCGAAGAAGAACACGGGCTCGCGCGTCCAGATCAACGCCCACAGGCAGATCAGCGACAGCGTCGAGCCGACGAAATGCAGGCGGCGGCAAGTCGCGTTGCGATGCTCGTTCAGATAGAACGAATAGAACTCGGCGAAGCTGTGCATCGCGTTCGGGTCCGTGTCCGATGCTGCATTGGCCATCCTTATTTCCCTCGGGTCTGTGCATCGCGTCTGGCCGGGATGGCCGGATGCACTGCATTCAACACCGCATCGGGAATTCCCTGCATCAGGGCATGCCCTGAAATGATGCGCGCGATCGCGCCTTGGAGCAATCCAAGAGCTCGGCCGCAGCCCTGCGCGACGTCATCGCCTGGACGTGGCGGAGGACGGAATCGTGTTGCGGTGCGGCATGATCCACGGGCGAACCACGCCGCCCAACGTCGTGAATGTGTGCTATGTTGACCACCTCATTTCACTGAATTCCGAGGAGGCGTTGCCATGAAAGTCAGCGACATCCTGCGTGTCAAGGGCAATACCTTGTTCACGGTTTCGGCCGACCAGCCGCTGCACGAAGCGGTCGTCACGATGGCCGAGCACGACATCGGTTCGCTCGTCGTCATGGAGCACGGCGACCTCACCGGCATGCTCACGTTCCGCGAGGTCATCCGCGCCACCGTCCGCCAGGGCGGCACGCTGGGTTCGGTCACCATCCGCTCGGTGATGGACGACGCGCCGCTCACCTGCACGCCCGAGACCGAGATCGACGAAGTCCGCCGCATGATGCTGGGCCGCCATGCGCGCTACATGCCGGTGCTCAACGGCCAGACGCTGATGGGCGTGATCTCGTTCTACGACGTCGCGCGCACGGTGGTCGAGGCGCAGGACTTCGAGAACCGCATGCTCAAGGCCTACATCCGCGACTGGCCGTCCGAAGAAGACACCAAGGTCCAGACCACGCTCTGAGCTGGCGAGTGCCGCGGCGATCTCAGGCTGCGATCATCGGCACCACGTTCGAGCCCGCCGCCTGGTCGCGCCCGGCGATCCACACCTCGAGCGCGGCGGCGTCCATCGGCCGGCAGAAGCGGTAGCCCTGCATCATGTCGCAGCCTTCGCGGCGCAGGAACTGGTGCTGGGCGTCGGTCTCGACGCCTTCGGCAATGGTCTTGAGGTCCAGCGCGCGCGCCATCTGGATGATGGCCTGCACGATGGCGCGGTCGTCCGGATCGGTGTCGATGTCGCGCACGAAGGACTGGTCGATCTTGAGCGTGTGCAGCGGGAAGCGCTTGAGGTAGCTCAGCGACGAGTAGCCGGTGCCGAAGTCGTCCAGCGACAGGCGCACGCCCAGCCCGTGCAGCGCGTCCATCATCGCGATCGCTGCGGCCGGGTTGGCGGTGACGCTTTCGGTCAGCTCGAGTTCGAGGTATTGGGCGGGAAGGCCGGCATCGCTCAGCGCCCGCGAGACCGTGGCGGGCAGGCCGGCATGGCGGAACTGCACCGCCGACAGGTTCACGGCCACCACCATCGGCGGCACGCCGGCATCCATCCAGGCCTTCAGCTGCGAGACGGCGGTGCGCAGCACCCATTCGCCGATCGCGACGATCTGGCCGCTGGTCTCGGCCAGCGGGATGAACTCGGCTGGCGACACCATGCCGAACTCCGGATGGCGCCAGCGCAGCAGGGCCTCGACGCCCACCAGGTGCTCGCCGGCGGCGTCCAGCTGCGGCTGGTAGTGCAGCAGCAGCTCGTTGCGCTCCAGCGCACGGCGCAGGGCCGACTCGAGCTGCAGCTGGCGCGCCGAGCGCTGCTGCATGCCGGCGGCAAAGAAGCGCCAGGTCGCCTTGCCTTCGTGCTTGGCGCGGTACATCGCGGTGTCGGCGTTGCGCGAGAGGATCTCGTAGTCGTCGCCGTCGGACGGATAGGTCGCGATGCCGATGGACATCGTCATGCTCAGCTCGTGGCCCTGCACCATGCAGGGCTCGGCCAGCCGCTCCAGCAGCTTGGACGCCACCAGCTCGGCGCCGGCGGCGTCGGCGCCGGGCAGCAGCACCGCGAACTCGTCGCCGCCCAGACGGGCCACCGTGTCGAGCTCGCGCAGGGTGCCCTGCAGGCGGCGCGCGACCTCGCCCAGCAGCGCGTCGCCGACGCTGTGCCCGAGCGTGTCGTTGATGTTCTTGAACTGGTCCAGATCCATGAACATCAGCGCGAACGGCCGATGGTCGCGCCGCGACACGCTGGTCAGCTGGCCGACGCGGTCGGCGAGCAGGCTGCGGTTGGGCAGGTCGGTGAGCGTGTCCACGTGCGCCAGGCGCACCAGGTTGCGCTCGACTTCGCGGAACTGGGTGATGTCGTTGAGGATGCCGATGTAGTGTGTCACCTCGCCGGCGGCATCGCGTTGCTGGGTGATCGCGGCCCAGCAGGTGTAGAGGCTGCCGTCTTTGCGCGAGGTGCGCACCTCGCCCTGCCAGTGTCCGTTGGTCTGCAGCGCGGCGCGCACCTGGCGGCGCACGTCGCGGCGGCCGATGCCAAAGCCCAGCGCGGCCGTCTGCTGGCCCTGCAGTTCGCCGGCGTCGTAGCCGCTGATGTCGCAGAAGGCCTGGTTGACGGTGACGACGCGGCCGTCGCGGTCGGCGATGACGAAGCCTTCGCGCGCCTGCTCGAACACGGCGGCGGCCAGCTGCAGCTTGTCCTCGACCGACTTGCGCTTGCTGATGTCGCGTCCCTCGACGAGCAGGTTCGGAGCCACGTTGCGCTCGCGCGGGATCGCGCGGATCGACAGCTCCAGCGTCATCAGTGCGCCGTCCGACCGCTTCACGGTCAGTTCGTGCAGCAGCACGGAGCCGCTGACGGCCTTGGCGATCACGGCCTGCAGCGCCTCGCCCTGCGCCTGGGCGATGCCCAGCTCAGCGATCTCGTGCAGGCGGCGGCCGGCGATCTGCGCATGCGTCACCCGCAGCCAGTGGCGGCCGGTGCCGTTCATGTGGCGCATCGCGCCGTCCGGGTCGAGCACGCAGACGAGCTGCGGGCTGTGGTCGATGAGGCGATTGGCCAGGCGCTCGCGCTGCAGCGAACGGCGCGTGCGCACGGTCTGCGCGAAAAGCGCCGCGGCCAGGCCCAGCAGCAGCACGGTCACCAGCCAGAACAGCCACAAGGGCAGGGCGATGGCGGCGTCATGCGCGCCGGAATCGGCCGCCAGCGCGGGTGCCGCCAGCAGGGTGGCGGTCAGCGAAACGACGAGGCGGCACGGGGAAGAGACATCGGCTCGGACAGCCGGACGCACCGAGCCATCCGTCTGCCGTTCGTCTGTCGCGCCTCCCTGGACGCTTGAATTGTTGGGGCCACAAATCAGCATCCCATCACTTTGCCTCGGAACCTGTTGCGCCGACGCGCGAATAAGGCCCGTCACCGTGGCCTTTTTCACATAGGTTTCGCATTGGCGAGCGCGAAGGCACCCCGGACGAAGGGGCGCCCGGCGCATGACGAAGGCGCCCGGCGTGCGGCGCCTTAGAATCCGGGCATGTCAGGCAGCACCTTCGGCGAACTCTTTCGCGTCACCAATTTCGGCGAATCGCACGGCGTGGCGATCGGCTGCGTCATCGATGGCTGCCCGCCCGGGCTGGGCTTGAGCGAGGCGGACATCCAGGTCGAGCTCGACCGGCGGCGGCCTGGAACGTCCCGCCACGTCACCCAGCGCAACGAGCCCGATACCGTCGAGATACTGTCTGGGGTATATGAAGGCGTCACCACCGGCACCCCCATCGCGCTGCTGATACGCAATACCGACCAGCGCAGCAAGGACTACGGCAACATCCTCGACACCTTCCGCCCCGGCCATGCCGACTACACCTACTGGCGCAAGTACGGCCTGCGCGATCCGCGCGGCGGCGGACGCTCTTCCGCGCGCCTGACCGCGCCGATGGTGGCCGCCGGCGCCGTGGCGCGCAAGTGGCTCAAGGAACATCGCGGCACCACCTTCACCGGCTGGATGAGCCAGCTGGGCGACATCGCCATCCCGTTCACGGACGAGTCGCAGATCCCGCTCAACCCGTTCTTCGCGCCCGACGCGGCCATCGTGCCGGCGCTCGAGGCCCGGATGGACGAGCTGCGCAAGGCCGGCGATTCCTGCGGCGCCCGCATCGAGGTCGTCGCCCGCGGCATGCCCGTCGGCCTGGGCCAGCCGCTGTTCGACAAGCTCGATGCCGACATCGCCTACGCGATGATGGGCGTCAACGCGGTCAAGGGCGTCGAGATCGGCGCCGGCTTCGCCAGCGTCGCGCAGCTGGGCAGCGAGCACGGCGACGAGCTGACCCCCGCCGGCTTCGTCGGCAACAACGCCGGCGGCGTGCTGGGCGGCATCTCCACCGGGCAGGATTTGCGGGTGTCCATCGCGATCAAGCCCACCAGCTCGATCCGCACCCCGCGCCGCTCGATCGACCGCGCCGGCGCGCCGGCCACGGTCGAGACCTTCGGCCGCCACGACCCTTGCGTGGGCATCCGCGCCACGCCCATCGTCGAGGCGATGCTGGCGCTGGTGGTGATGGACCATGTTCTGGCGCACCGCGCCCAGTGTGGCGATGTCGCAGTGGAGCCACCGCCGATCGCCGCATCCGCGCCGCGAGCGTGACCTGACACGGCCCTTCAGGGCGCGCGCTGTTTCCCGCCGAGATGGCCAAACACTGCCTCGCAGCCGGTGCAGGCGCGCAGTTCCATGTCGCCGGCCGGCGTCTCCAGCGTCGCGGTACCGCCGGCGCGGATCTCCCAGCGCCACAGGCCGCTCGCCGAGCGCGCCGTGCCGCGCACGTAGCAAGGCGACACCTGCCAACCGTCGCGCTGCTGGCTGGCCGTGACCACCACGGAGCGCGCCAGGAAATAACGCGCCTGTGGCGCGGTCAGCGCGAAGTCGGAACAGGCGTCGCCGCCGGCGTCGAAGCCGCGCGTCTCGATGTGCACTTCGTCGAGCGCGGCGCCAGGTACCGGCGCGGAGGCGCAGCCAGCCAGGATCAGCGTGGCAGCGGCCGCGAGGAACAAGGTTCGTTGCATGGACCGTGAGTGTCGCGCATTTCTTTCCATCAACACTCGACGATGTTGACCGCCAGCCCGCCGCGCGCCGTTTCCTTGTACTTGGTCTGCATGTCGGCCCCGGTCTCGCGCATCGTCTTGATGACCTTGTCCAGGCTCACGTGATGCGTGCCGTCGCCGCGCAGGGCCATGCGCGCGGCGTTGATCGCCTTGACCGACGCGATCGCGTTGCGTTCGATGCACGGGATCTGCACCAGGCCGCCCACCGGGTCGCAGGTCAGCCCCAGGTGGTGCTCCATGCCGATCTCGGCGGCGTTCTCCACCTGCGCCGGCGTGCCGCCCATCACGGCCGCCAGGCCCGCGGCGGCCATCGAGCAGGCCACGCCCACCTCGCCCTGGCAGCCGACCTCGGCGCCGGAGATCGACGCGTTCTCCTTGTAGAGGATGCCGATGGCGGCGCCGGTGAGCATGAAGTCGACGACGCCGGCATCGCTGGCGCCCGGCACGAAGCGCGTGTAGTAGTGCAGCACGGCCGGGACGATGCCGGCGGCGCCGTTGGTGGGCGCGGTGACGACGCGGCCGCCGGCGGCGTTCTCCTCGTTGACGGCCAGCGCGTACAGGTTGACCCAGTCCATCACCATCAGCGGGTCGCGCATCGCGGCCTCGGGGTTGACGGTGAGGTCGCGGTACAGCTGCGCGGCCCGGCGCCGCACCTTGAAGCCGCCCGGCAACACGCCTTCGGTGCGGCAGCCGCGCGCCACGCACTCCTGCATCACTTTCCAGATGCGCATCAGGCCGGCGTGCACCTCGTCGTCGCTGCGCCAGTGGCGCTCGTTGCGGCGCATCAGCTCGGCGATGCCGATGCCGTGCTGCTGCGTCAGCTTGAGAAGGTCGTCGCCGCTGTGGAACGGGTAGGGCAGCACCGTGGTGTCGGGCGCGATGGTCTTCTGGCGCGAACCGTCGGCCGCCACCTCGTCGCTGACGACGAAGCCGCCGCCGACCGAGTAGTAGACGCGGCTGTCGATCTCGGTGCCGCCGGCATCGAACGCCGTCAAGCGCATGCCGTTGGCGTGGAACGGCAGCGCCTCGCGGCGATGCATCACCAGGTCCGCGGATTCATCGAAGGCGATGCGCTGCGAGCCGGCCAGGAGCAGGCTCTTGCTGCCACGCATCGCCTCGAGCTCCGCCGGCACGCGGTCGATGTCGACCGAGTCGGGCTCGTGGCCGGCCAGTCCCAGCAGCACGGCCTTGTCGCTGCCGTGGCCCTTGCCAGTGGCGCCCAGCGAGCCGTACAGGTCGGCCTTCACGCGTGCGGTGCGTGCGAGCAGGCCCGCGTGCGTCAGGCGCGCGACGAACAGCCGTGCCGCGCGCATCGGGCCGACGGTGTGCGAACTCGACGGACCGATGCCGATCTTGAAGAGGTCGAAAACCGAGACGGCCATGGCATCGTTCAGGTCTGCGCGGCTTCGGCCTCGGCGGCTTTGGCGAACTCGCTCATCGGCACGCAGCTGCAGAACAGGTTGCGGTCGCCGTGGACGTTGTCGACGCGGCCGACCGGCGACCAGTACTTGCCCAGGCGCAGCGCGGGCACCGGGTAGGCGGCGTCCTCGCGCGAGTAGGCGTGCGGCCAGTCGCGCTTGAGCAGCGCCTGCGCGGTGTGCGGCGCGTTCTTGAGCGGGTTGTCCTCGCGCGGCCAGTCGCCTTGCTCGACCTTCGCGATCTCGGCGCGGATGGCGATCATCGCGTCGCAGAAGCGATCGAGCTCGGCCAGCGGCTCGCTCTCGGTCGGCTCGACCATCAGCGTGCCCGCCACCGGGAACGAGAGCGTCGGTGCGTGGAAGCCGTAGTCGATCAGGCGCTTGGCGACGTCTTCGGCGCTGACGCCCGAGGTTTCCTTGAGCGGACGCAGGTCGAGGATGCACTCGTGCGCGACGCCGCCACCCGCGATGCCGGCGATCCCGCCGCTGAAGTGGATGTCGTAGTGCGCCGACAGCCGCGCCGCGATGTAGTTGGCGTTGAGGATCGCCATCTCCGTGGCCTGCTTCAGGCCGGCCGCGCCCATCATGCGCACATACATCCAGCTGATCGGCAATACCGCGGCGTTGCCCAGCGGCGCGGCCGAGACGGCGCCGACGCGCGCGGGCGCGTCCACGCCCAGCCCGCCCGCGCGGTGCGCCGGCAGGAAGGGCACCAGATCCTCGACCACGCAGACCGGGCCGACACCCGGGCCGCCGCCGCCGTGCGGGATGCAGAAGGTCTTGTGCAGGTTCAGGTGGCTGACGTCGCCGCCGAACTCGCCCGGCGCGGCGACGCCCACCATCGCGTTCATGTTGGCGCCGTCGACGTAGACCCGGCCGCCGTATTGGTGGACGAGCGCGCACAGCGCCTTGACGCCAGGCTCGAACACGCCATACGTGGAGGGGTAGGTGATCATCATCGCGGCCAGGTCGTCCTTGTGCGCGATGCACTTGGCCTGGAGATCGGCCATGTCGACGCTGCCGTCCGGCGTGCACTTGACGACGACCACCTTCAGGCCCGCCATCTGCGCCGAGGCCGGGTTCGTGCCGTGGGCCGATTCCGGGATCAGGCAGATGTCGCGCGCGCCTTCGCCGCGCGACTCGTGCCAGGCGCGGATCACCAGCAGGCCGGCGTATTCTCCCTGCGAGCCGGCGTTGGGCTGCAGGCTGATGCCGGCGTAGCCGGTGGCCTGCTCCAGCCACTGGCGCAGCTGTTCGTCGAGCAGCCGGTAGCCTTCCAGCTGGTCGGCCGGCGCGAACGGGTGCACGTGCGCAAACTCGGGCCAGGTGATCGGGATCATCTCGCTGGTGGCGTTGAGCTTCATCGTGCACGAGCCCAGGGGGATCATGCTGCGGTCCAGCGCCAGGTCCTTGTCGGACAGGCGGCGGATGTAGCGCAGCATCTCGGTTTCGCTGTGGTGCGTGTTGAAGACGGGGTGCGTCAGGAAATCGCTGGTGCGCGCCAGCTCGGCGGGCAGGCGCAGGTCGATGCCCTGCTCGAATTCGTCGAAGGACGGGGCGGCGTGGCCCGGCGCGAAGATGTCCCACAGCGCCTTTACGCAGCCGCGGGAGCTCGTCTCGTCGAAGCTCACCGATACCGTGGCGGCGCTGGCGCGACGCAGGTTCATGTTGGCCGAGACGGCGCGCGCGAGCACCGCGTCGGTCTGCGAGCCGGTGACGATCTCGAGCGTGTCGAACGCGTTGGCATTGACGCACTCGATGCCGAATTGCGCGAGGCCTGTCGCGAAGATCGCCGTGAGCGACGCCACGCGCCGCGCGATGCGGCGCAGGCCCTCGGGACCGTGGTAGACCGCGTACATGCTGGCGATGACCGCCGGCAGCACCTGCGCCGTGCAGATGTTGGAGGTTGCCTTCTCGCGGCGAATGTGCTGCTCGCGCGTCTGCAGCGCGAGGCGATAGGCCGGCGCGCCGTGCGAATCGACGCTGACGCCGACGAGCCGGCCCGGCAGCGAGCGCTTGAGCGCATCCTGCGTGGCCAGGTAGGCGGCGTGCGGGCCGCCGGCGCCCATGGGCATTCCCAAGCGCTGCGTGTTGCCGCAGGCCATGTCGGCGCCGAACTCGGCCGGCGCCTGCAGCAGCGTCAGCGCGAGCAGGTCGGCGGCGACAATGACCAGGCCCGCGCGCGCGTGGATCGCGTCGACCAGCGGCTTCAAGACACGCACCTGGCCATTGACGCCGGGATACTGGAACAACGCCGCGAAGCAGTCCTTGTCGGCGGCCTGCTCCGCGGGCGCGACCAGCACCTCGACGCCGATCGGGCGGGCGCGCGTGCGCACGACCTCGATCGTCTGCGGCAGCACGTCGTCGGCGACGAACAACAGCTTGCTCTTGGATTTGCCCATCCGCAGCGCGAGGGTCATCGCCTCGGCAGCGGCGGTGGCCTCGTCCAGCATCGAGGCGTTGGCGATGGCCATGCCGGTGAGGTCGGTCACCATCGTCTGGAAGTTCAGCAGCGCCTCCATGCGGCCCTGCGAGATCTCGGCCTGGTAGGGCGTGTAGGCGGTGTACCAGGCCGGGTTCTCCAGAATGTTGCGCAGGATGACGCCCGGCGTGATCGTGCCGTAGTAGCCCTGGCCGATGAAGCTCTTGAGCACCTTGTTCTTCGAAGCCACGGACTTGAGCTCGGCCAGCGCCCTCGCCTCGGTGACCGAGTCGGGGATCGCCATTGCCTGGCCGCGCAGGATGTTCCTGGGCACGAGTGCGCAGACCAGCGCTTCACGTGACGCGGCCCCGATGGCCGACAGCATGCGCGCCTCGTCGTTTGAATCGGGGCCGATGTGGCGGGCGATGAATTCAGCGGCGTTCTCGAGTTCGGCCAGCGGGGTCGGGACGGTCAGGGACATGGGAAATTCCGGCAACGGGTCAGCAGGCGGCGCGACGCGATGACGTCGCGCGCCGGGTCAAAAGATCGAGGGGCGGACCTTCAGAGGGTCTTCAGCAGCGCGTCGTAGCCCGCCCCGTCCAGCAGTTCGTCGAACTCAGCCATGTTGGAGATCTTCACCTTGAAGAACCAGCCTTGGCCCAGCGGATCGGTATTGGCCAGCGCCGGCTCATCGCGCAGCTTCTCGTTGATCTCGACCACTTCGCCGGACACCGGCATGTAGAGGTCGGCCGCGGCCTTGACCGATTCGACGACGCCTGCGATCTCGCCCTTGGCGAACGTGCGGCCGACGGCCGGCAGGTCGACGAACACGACGTCGCCCAGCGCGTCCTGCGCGTGCAGCGTGATGCCGACGACGGCGGCGTCATGGTCTTCGATGTTGATCCATTCGTGGTCGTTCGTGAACTTCGTCGTCATGCAGGGCTCCTGGAAAGTGGGCTGGAAGAATCGGGAATCGGGCGAGAAAAACTCAGCCGCGGTAGTAGCGGTTGGGCGTGAACGGCATCGTGGCCACGCGCATCGGCAGGCGCTTGCCGCGCACTTCGGCGTAGACCTCGTGAGCGACGATCGCGTGGTCGACCGGCAGGTAGGCCATCGCCACCGGCTGGTTGACGGTGGGCGCCAGCGTGCCGCTGGTGACGACGCCCAGCTTGTGGCCCGCGTGGTCGACGATGACGGTGCCCTCGCGCACCGGCGCGCGCTCCAGGCCGACGAGGCCGACGCGCTTGCTCAGCGCGCCGATGCCCAGCTGCTTGCCGATGACGTCGGCGCCTGGATAGCCGCCCGCGCGCGCGCCGCCGGGCCGGCGCACCTTCTGGATCGCCCAGGTCAGCGCGGCCTCGACCGGCGTGGTGGCGGGGCCGATGTCGTGGCCGTACAGGCACAGGCCGGCTTCGAGCCGCAGCGAGTCGCGCGCGCCCAGGCCGGCGGGCTTGACCTCGGGCTGGGCCAGCAGCGTGCGCGCGAGCCCGTCGGCGTCGGCCGCGGCCACGGAGATCTCGAAGCCGTCCTCGCCGGTGTAGCCCGAGCGCGTGACGTAGCAAGGCACGCCCGCGACGTCGAAGAAGCCGCCGGTCATGAACGTCAGCTTCTCGATGCCCGGCGCGAGACGCGCGATCGCGTGCACGGCCATCGGGCCCTGCAGTGCCAGCAGCGCGCGGTCGAACATCGTGACGATCTCGCAGCGGCCGCCGATGTGCGCGCGCAGATGGGCCAGGTCGGCCTCCTTGCACGCGGCGTTGACGATGACGAACAGCCCGTCCTTGCGGCGCGTGATCATCAGGTCGTCGAGCAGGCCGCCCTGGGCGTTGGTGAACAGGCCGTAGCGCTGCTTGTCCAGCGGCAGGTCGACGACGTCGACCGGCACGAGTGACTCGAGGGCGGCGGCGGCGTCCGCGCCTTTGAGCATCAGCTGGCCCATGTGCGACACGTCGAACAGCGCGGCCTCGTGGCGGCACTGGCGGTGTTCGGCCAGCAGGCCGGCCGGATATTGCACGGGCATGGCGTAACCCGCGAACGGCACCATGCGGGCGCCCAGTTCGAGGTGCAGGGCATGCAGCGGGGTGTGGAGCAGGGCGGCGTCAGTGGACATCGGAAAATCCTTCGAGGGCAGTCGGTCCCGCCCTGATCGTACGGGCGGCTGGATGCCCTCGCTGTCCGCTTTACCTGAGAGATTGCAAGGCCGATGAACGGCCTCGCTTGCCCCTTCGGTGGACGATCTCGCAGCCGGCTCGCGCCGACGACCGCATCGTCTCTCTCCAGTGAGGAACGCCCGTGTTCGACGGGCGTCTCGTCAGTCCTTTTGCCTGAGCGTTCGGGGCGTCGCGGCCCCTGCGCCTTCGGCGGCAGCCCTCGCGCGCACGAAACGCGACAGGGCGGCTCTCTCCTGACAAGCGGTCAGTTTAGCATCGCGCCGGTCACCGGCAAGCAGGATGCGCGCGCGAGTCTTTCTTTGACGAGCAACGCAAGATAGGTGTTGCCAACCCGGTTTTTCGATGCAGAATTTATTGAAACAAAGGATTTCCCGCCGGTTGGTCGCGCGGTGGGGAAATGGGAGCGGTGTGGGCGCCGGAAGCTGCCGGTGAAGTCGTTCTGCTCGAACTGCACCTGCGGCTGGTCGTTTGTCGGGCATCGTCATGAGTCTTCCTGTTCCTCCGCAGTCGTCCCACGCCGACGCCGTGCGGAGCGATCCGCCGTCGAACCGGCTCGAGGACCGGCCGTCGCCCGAATTCCTGCCGCACGTGCCGCCGCCCGGCCCGCACGCGCCGATCGAACGCGAGATCGAACGGTCTGAACGCGCGTCGGCGGCGCTGGCGGCGACGCGCGCGCTGGCTCGCGCGGCCTTCACCGATTCGCAACTGGCCGCCGACGACGCGGCAGTCGATGCGCAATTCGACAACTCGGGCTGGGTTCGCACCGAATATGCGGCGTTCGATCATCAGGTGCTTCGTCCCGAGGACGGCAGCGCGCCTGTCGATCCGCCGCGCAACCTGGTCGGCGGCAGCTTCAATCCGGGCATCGCGACGCTGCACAGCCGCGCATTCCCCGGTTCGTGGAACGCGGACGCGACGATCAAGACGCGCACCGGTGCACAAGCGCGTTTCCTCCAGGAGTCACGGCGCGCGGAGCGTGCGGCGCCCGTGTCCGCGAAGCTCGATCCGGCGCCGGCCGCCGTGGGCCGCCGTGACGGCAAGGCCGCCACCGTGCAAAGGCCCAGGCCGGCGGACGAGTCGTTCAGGATCTCGTTGGGCGCAAGCGTCGCCGTGGTGGGCGTATTGGTCGGTGTCGGCTTCGCGCTGAAGGCCGGCCTGTCGGCGCATGGCGGCACGCCCGCCGCCGCGCTCGCGCCTGCCGTCGTCCCGGCTGCGCCGATCCAGGCGGCGGCCGTGGTTCCGGCGTCGCCGCAGGAGATCGCGGTCGCCCCGACTGCAGGCGTGGCGTCGACCCGGAGTGTCGAAGAAGCGAACGCCGCGCTGGCGGCTGCGGTACGCGCCGCCGCGGTGCCGGTGGCCTCGGTGCATGCGGCCGGCCCGTCGCGCGTCGCGCGCCCGGCGCCGAACGTCGCGCCGGCATCGCTCCCACGAGCCAAGGACGGCGTGGCCTCCGCCATCGCCGATGCGCAGGCACGCGCCGACCGTTTTCTCGCAAGCGACGGCGTCGCACCGGCGGCCGCGCCTGCCAGGGAGGTCAACCAGGCCCCGTGAGTTAGAGCGTCATCTGGCCAATTCCCGGCCGCGGTTCGCGCGGCCGGGATTGTTCGCGTCGAACGGCTTCGTCACCAACACCCTGGACGATCCGTCGACCGATGCGTCTGCGCAGGTTTTGCCGGCGCACGGCAGCCTCCCGTGCCGACGTGTTTTGATACGGCACGAGGTATCCATCGAATGGAATGCGAATGCGGCGAAGGCACCTTGTCGTGAAGGTGCCTTCGCGTTCGACCTGACGCCGTCGCAACCGCCTCGCGGCGATCACGGCGTCGCGGTCCGTCAGTTCGACTTGGCAGCAGCCTTGTCGACGTCGGCCTGGCCTTCGGCCTTGGTCTTTTCCGTCTTGATGGCGGCCTTGGTCTTGTCCGAATGCGCGTCGGCCTTGGCCTTGGTGACCTTGGTGTCGGCCTTCACGTCGGTCTTGGCGACGTCGGCGTCGGCCTTGGCGTCGGTCTTCTCGGCCTTGGCGCTTTCCTTGGCCTTGTCGCTCGCGTCGGCCTTGTCGACCTTGGCTTGCGCCTTGGCCTTGGTCTTGGCGGCATCGGCGCTGGCATCGGACTTCTTCTTGTCGGCCTTGGCTTGGGCCTTGTTGACCTTGGTGTCGGCCTTGGCGTCAGCCTTGGCTTCCGAGTTGGCGGCCTTGGCGTCGGCCTTGTCGGCCTTCGCTTCGGCCTTGGTGACGGCGGGGGTGGCCGCCGGGGCGCTGGCTTGAGCCATCGCGACCGAGGCGAACAGGGAGGCGATCAGGGCGGCGAGGAGCTTGCTCATTGTCATTTCCTTGGTGAGTTTTCTGGATCACCGACCGACCATCGATCGAGTCCATGTGCTTGTAACGCGGGGCGTCGGGGGCTCAGTTGACAGGGTGTGGACTTCCACATTTCGGAAGTTTTTTCCTGTCGGGCGAGCGAAATCCGGCGTTCCGATGGTGAATCGTCACGAGCCGGATGAGCACGGCAATCGACGGGCCTGCCTGCGGTCGATGCGGTGCGCCATGCCCATCCGTTGTGCGTGGCCGCGTGTTCCTGCACGCGCGTTGTGCGGTTCCGGGCCCCGTGCAGGAGGAAATCGGCTGGCACTGATCGTGCATGTATACCGGCCAGAACACCAATCGGTGTGATCAGGCCGGCTGAGCGTCCGGCGCCGTCTTTTCAGTGTCGAAAAAGAGGAGCGAACTGCAATGTCCGAACAACGTTGGAATCGTCGCGAGTTGATCCAGGCCGCTGGCGCGCTTGGCCTGGTCGGCCTCTCGGGCCGCGCGCTCGCCCAGAAGCCGCTGACCGCCGGCTTCATCTACGTCGGCGCGCGCGACGACTACGGCTACAACCAGTCGCATGCCGACGCGGCGGCGCTGGTCAAGAAGATGCCCGGGCTGAAGGTGGTGGAGGAGGAGAACGTGCCCGAGACCAACGCTGTGCAGAAGACGATGCAGGGCATGATCGCGCAGGACGGCGCCACGCTGCTGTTCCCGACGTCGTACGGCTACTTCGACCCGCACATCCTCGCGCTGGCGCCCAAGAACCCGAACGTTCGCTTTGCGCACTGCGGCGGCCTGTGGACGGCGGGCAAGCATCCGCTGAACGTCGGCAGCTTCTTCGGCTACATCGACGAGGCGCAGTACCTCAACGGCGTGATTGCCGCCCATTCCACCAAGAGCAAGAAGCTGGGCTTCGTCGCCGCCAAGCCGATCCCGCAGGTGCTGCGCAACATCAACGCGTTCACGCTGGGCGCGCGCTCGGTTCATCCGGACATCACCACCACGGTGATCTTCACCGGCGACTGGAGCATGCCCGTCAAGGAGGCCGAGGCCACCAACAGCCTGGCCGACCAGGGCGTGGACGTCTTCACGATGCACGTCGACGGGCCGAAGGTGATCGTCGAGACGGCCGCCAAGCGCGGCAAGTTCGTCTGCGGCTACCACGCCAGCCAGGCCAAGCTCGCGCCGCAGGCCTACCTGACCGGTGCCGAGTGGAACTGGATCGTGCCCTACAAGATCATCATCGACGCCGCCCAGAACGGCAAGCCGCACCCGAACTTCGTGCGCGGCGGCCTGAAGGAAGGCTTCGTCAAGAGCTCGGCCTATGGCCCGGCGGTCAGCGACGCCGCGAAGGCGCAGGCCGAAGGCGTGCGCGCCGCGATGCTGGCCGACAAGTTCGACATCTTCAAGGGCGAGCTCAAGGACAACACCGGCAAGGTCGTCATCCCCGCGGGCAAGGTCTACAAGCAGACCGACATGGCGCTCGAAGGCATGAACTACCTGGTCGAAGGCGTCATCGGGAAAGCATGACCCTCGCGAGCGCCCGCGGCGGCAAATCGCCCGGGCGCCGCGCATGCAACACGCTTGAACTGCCGCACCAAGGAAAGCCGAGATGCATACCCCCCGCAACTGGCACGCCTCTGCCGAGGCCCTGCTGCTGCCCGTCATGGCGCTGGTGGCGGCGCTGCTGCTGTTCGGCGTGTTCTGCTGGTTCGGCGGCCAGAGTCCGGTCGAGGTCTGGGCGCTGCTGTTCCGCGGTGCGTTCGGCGACGCGTTCTCGTGGCAGAACACGTTGCAGCGCGCGGCGCCGCTGATGCTCACCGCGCTGGCGGTGGCGCTGCCCGCGCAGACCGGCCTGACCGTCATCGGCGGGGAGGGCGCGTTGGCGCTCGGCGCGCTGGGCTGCGCCGCCTTGCCCTACGTGATGCCCGTGCCCGGCGGCGTGCTGGGCAGCGCGATGGTGCTGGCGTCGGGCGCGTTGCTGGCCGCGTTGTGGGTCGCGCTGGCCGGCGTGCTGCGGCAATGGCGGCGCGTCAACGAGACGATCTCCAGCCTGCTGCTGGGCTACATCGCGATCGCGCTGTTCAAGCACTGCGTCGAAGGTCCGATGCGCGATCCGGCCAGCCTGAACAAGCCCTCCACGCGGCCGCTCGACACGTCGCTGCAGATCGGCCCGATCGCGCCCGACTCGTTCCTCGGCGACGTGCACTGGGGCCTGGTGATCGGCATCGCCGCGTGCGTGCTGTTCGGCGCCTGGCTCAGCTTCACGGCGCAGGGCTTCTCGCTGCGCGTGGTGGGCGGCAACGCCCGCACCGCGCGCCTGGTGGGCCTGGCCACCGATCGGATCGTCGTGCTTGCCTGCGCGCTCGGGGGCGCCTGCGCGGGCCTGGCGGGCGCCATCGAGGTCGCGGCGGTGCAGACCTCGGCCAACGCCTCGGTGATCGCGGGCATGGGCTACACGGGCATCCTGGTGAGCTTCGTCGCGCGCCACAACCCGTGGGCCATTCCGCCGGTGGCGATCCTGTTCGGCGGCTTCGCCGCGGCCGGCAGCTTGTTGCAGCGACGCCTGGGCCTGCCCGACGCCTCGGTGCTGGTGCTGCAAGGCTTTGCCTTCGTCTGCATCCTGGGCGCCGAGGCCTTGCGCGGGCGGCTGTTCCCGTTGCTGACTTCAAAGCCGGCGTTCATGGTCGTCAAGACCAGCACGAAGAGGCCCGCGGAAAAGCGGGCCGACGAGCGCGCCGCAGACAAGGTGATCGCATGAACGAGGAGAACGCACGATGAATGCCGATGCCTGGATCACGCTGCTGCTCGCCATCGTCGGCGGTGCCGTGCGCGTGGGAACGCCGTTCCTGTTCGTCAGCCTGGGCGAGTGCCTGACGGAGAAGTCGGGCCGCATCAACCTGGGCCTGGAGGGCGTGCTGGTGCTGGCCGCCATGGCCGGCTTTGCGGGCTCATACCTCACCGGGGTATGGTGGCTGGGCGTGTTGATGGCCGGCTTCTGCGGCGCGTTGCTGGCCTTGCTGCACGGGGCGCTGTGCTCGCTGCCGCGCGTCAGCGACATCGCCACCGGCATCGCGCTGATGCTGCTGGGCACCGGCCTCGCGTTCTACCTCGGCAAGCCGCTGATCCAGCCGCAGGCCGCGCAGATCCCGTCGCTGCCGTTGGGCTGGTGGAGCGCGTCGCAGCAGGTGCAGTCGGCGTTGTCCATCAACGCGCTGTTCCCGATCGGCCTCGTGCTCGCCGCCTTGATGCACTGGGGCTTTGCCAACACGCGCCCGGGCCTGGTCGTGCGCATGGCAGGCGATTCCAGCGACGCCGCGCGCGCGCTGGGCTACTCGGTCAACGGCGTGCGCATCGCCGCGACCACCGCCGGCGGCTTCATCGCCGGCATCGGCGGCGCGTCGCTGTCGCTGTACTACCCGGGCAGCTGGAACGAAGGGTTGTCCAGCGGCCAGGGCCTGATCGCCGTGGCGCTGGTGATCTTCGCGCGCTGGCGGCCGTGGCGCTGCCTGGGCGCGGCGCTGTTGTTCGGTGGCGCCGGCGCAGTCGGCCCGTCGCTGCAGAGCGTGGGCATCAGCGGCGGCTACTACCTGTTCAGCGCGGTGCCGTACGCGCTGACGCTGGTGATCCTGGTCGCCACGTCGTCCACGCGCGGTTCGCTGCGCGGTGCGCCCGCCGAGCTCGGTGTCTCTCGTTAGGAAAGCCCATGCCCACCATCCGTTCCGAACCCTACGCCTGGCCGTACGACGGCGCGTTCACCGCGGCCAACACCGCGCTGATCATCATCGACATGCAGACCGACTTCTGCGGCGTCGGCGGCTATGTCGACAAGATGGGCTACGACCTGTCGCTCACGCGCGCGCCGATCGCCCCGATCAAGCGGCTGCTGCAGGAAGCGCGTCGCGTCGGCATGCTGGTGATCCATACGCGCGAAGGCCACCGGCCCGACCTCGCCGACCTGCCGCCCAACAAGCGCTGGCGCTCGCGCCAGATGGGCGCGGGCATCGGCGACGCCGGCCCCTGCGGCCGCATCCTGGTGCGCGGCGAACCGGGCTGGGACATCATCCCCGAGCTGTACCCGATCGAGGGCGAGCCCATCATCGACAAGCCGGGCAAGGGCTGCTTCTACGCCACTGACCTGGACCTTCTGCTGCACAAGCGCGAGATCCGCAACATCATCTTCACCGGCATCACGACGGACGTCTGCGTGCACACGACGATGCGTGACGCCAACGATCGCGGCTACGAATGCGTGCTGCTGTCGGACTGCACAGGCGCCACCGACAAGGGTAACCACGAGGCCGCGCTCAAGATGATCCAGATGCAGGGCGGGGTATTCGGCGCGGTGTCGGACTCCCTGGCGCTCATCGACGTGATGCGGGCGTTCTGACATGAGCGCGCTCACCCTGGACACCTACGAGCTGACCAAGCGCTTCGGCGCATTCACCGCGCTCGACGCCGTGACGCTGACCGTGCGCCCGGGCACCGTGCACGCGCTGCTGGGCGAGAACGGCGCGGGCAAGAGCACGCTGGTCAAGTGCATCGTCGGCTACTACAAGCCCGACGACGGCGCCGTGCTGGTCGACCAGCGCGAGCAGGACATCCACTCGCCCGTCGTCGCGCGCGACCTGGGCATCGGCATGGTCTACCAGCACTTCACCGTCGTACCCGGCATGACCGTCGCCGAGAACCTGCTGCTGGCGCGCGGCCGCCTGCCGCTGACCATCGACTGGAAGGCCGCCAAGGCCGAGCTCGCCGAGTTCATGGCGACCGCACCCTTCACGCTGCCGCTGGACGCGACGCCGGTCGATCTTTCGGCCGGCGAGAAGCAGAAGCTGGAGATCCTCAAGCAGCTGTTCCTCAAGCCGCGCCTGCTGATCCTGGACGAGCCCACCTCGGTGCTGACACCGCAGGAAGCCGACGAGGTGCTGGGCGCGTTGAGCGCACGGGCGCGCAGCGGCGCCTGCTCGGTGATCCTGATCACGCACAAGTTCCGCGAGGTGATGGCCTATGCCGACGACGTCAGCGTGCTGCGACGCGGCCGCCTGATCGAGAGCGGGCCGGTGGCGCAGCGCACGCCCGAGACGCTGGCCGTCGCGATGGTGGGCGATGCCAAGGCCGCGGCCGATGCACCGCAGCGCGCGATGAATGCGCCGGGCGCGGTCAAGCTTTCCGTGCGCGCGCTGAGCGTGCTGGGCGACCGCGGCGAGTTCGCCGTGCGCGCGCTGGATCTGGACGTGCGCGCCGGCGAGATCGTCGGCGTGGCCGGCGTCAGCGGCAACGGGCAGCGCGAGATGATGCAGTCGCTGGGCGGCCAGCGCGCGGTCGAGTCGGGCACGGTGCTGGTCGACGACCTGCCGTTCCACGCGCGGCGCAGCCAGAACAAGGCGCGCAAGGTGCGCAGCCTGCCCGAGGAGCCGCTGGGCAACGCCTGCGTCGGCGACCTCAGCGTGGCCGCCAACATGGCGCTGCGCGACTACGACCTGAGTCCGTGGGAGCGCGCCGGCGTCGTACGCTGGGGCGCCCTGCGCGAGCGGGCGCGCGCATGGATCGCCGAGTACGGCGTCAAGACGCAGGGCGAGCGCGCGGCGATCCGCAGCCTGTCGGGCGGCAACGTGCAGCGCGCGGTGCTGGCGCGCGAGCTGGCCGGCGAGGTGCAGCTGCTGCTGGTCAGCAACCCCGTCTTCGGCCTGGACTTCGCGGCCGTCGCCGAGATCCACGGCCGAATCATGAAGGCGCGCAACGCCGGCGCGGCCGTGCTGCTGGTCAGCGAGGACCTGGACGAGCTGTTGCTGCTGGCCGATCGCATCGTCGTGATGAGCGAAGGCCGGATCGTGCACGACGTGCCGGCCGCCGCGGCCGACCGCCGCTCGCTGGGCGCGTTCATGGGCGGCAAGGCGCACGCGCACGACGCGGCGCATGCGCCCGAGGCCGAGCCGGTGAAGGAGGCCGCATGATCTCCATCGCGGCCACTCCGTTCGCATTCGAGTTCGACGTCGCGCGCACCGCGCTGGTCATCATCGACATGCAGCGCGACTTCGTCGAGCCCGGCGGCTTCGGTGCCAGCCTGGGCAACGACGTCACGCGGCTGCAGGCCATCATCCCGACGGTGTGGCGCGTGCTCGACGCGTGGCGCGCCGTCGACGGCCTGGTGATCCACACGCGCGAGTCGCACCTGCCCGACCTGTCGGACTGTCCGCCGGCCAAGCGCCTGCGCGGCGCGCCCACGCTGCGCATCGGCGACACCGGTCCGATGGGCCGCGTGCTGATCGTCGGCGAACCCGGCAACCAGATCGTGCCCCAGCTCGCACCCGTCGACGGCGAGATCGTCATCGACAAGCCCGGCAAGGGCGCGTTTTACGACACCGGCCTGCACGAGACGCTGCAGGAGTTCGGCATCACGCACCTGGTCTTCATGGGCGTGACGACGGAGGTGTGCGTGCAGACCTCGATGCGCGAGGCCAACGACCGCGGCTACGACTGCCTGCTGGTGGAGGACGGCACCGAGAGCTATTTCGACGAGTTCAAGGCCGCCACGCTGGCGATGATCACGGCCCAGGGCGCGATCGTCGGCTGGACGGCGCCGTCGGCGGTTCTGCTCGAAGGGCTGCACGCATGACGGTGCTGCACACGATCGCGGACTGGCGGCAGGCCTACGCCGACGGCATCCGCCCGGTCGAACTGTTGCCGGCGCTGGTGGAGAGCCTGGCCGCAACCGACGCTGCCTGGATCTGGCGCGCTCCCGCGCGCGACGTGCTGGCCCAGGTCGCCGCGCTGCCGCCGCGGCCCGACGCGTCCACGCCGTTGTGGGGCGTGCCGTTCGCGGTGAAGGACAACATCGACGTCGCGGGCATCCCGACCACGGGTGCCTGTCCCGCATTCGCATATACCCCCCAACGTTCCGCCGTGGCCGTCGAGCGGCTGCGCGCGGCCGGCGCGATCCTGGTCGGCAAGACCAACCTCGACCAGTTCGCCACCGGCCTGGTCGGCACGCGGTCGCCCTATGGCGAGGTGCCCAACACCTTCGATGCGGCTTACGTCAGCGGCGGCTCCAGCTCGGGCTCGGCCTCGGTGGTGGCGCGCGGCCTGGTGCCGTTCGCGCTCGGCACCGACACGGCCGGCTCCGGCCGCGTGCCTGCGGGCTTCAACAACATCGTCGGCTTGAAGCCGACACCGGGATCGGTGCCGATGACGGGTGTGCTGCCGGCGTGCCGATCGCTGGACGTGGTGTCGGTACTGGCCTTGACCGTGGCTGACGCCGCGTTGGTGATGGCCCTGTTCGAGGGCGCGGCAGGCGAGCCGCGATTCAACGAGCCCGTGCTGCGCCCGGACTGGCTGGGGCAGGGCGGCCGGCCGCCGCGACTGGGCGTTCCCGCGCTGCCGGGCTGCGACGTCGCGCTCGGCTGGGATCGTGCGTTCGACAAGGCCCGCGAGCGCGCGAGCGCGCTGGGCGCCGAGTTGGTGGAGGTCGACTTCGAACCGCTGTTCGAGGTCGCGCGGCTGCTGTACGAAGGGCCGTGGGTCGCCGAGCGCCACCTGGTCGTCGCGGGCTTGCTGGCGTCCAGTCCGCAGGCCATTGATCCGGTCGTGCGCGGCATCATGCAAGCGGCCGACGGGCTCGATGGCGATGCGGTGTTCAGCGGACGCTACCGCCTCGAGCAATTGCGCGCTCGGATCGCGCCGATGTGGGAGCGCGTCGATGCCTTGATGGTGCCGACCGCGGTGACCTGCCCGACGCGCGCCGCCGTCGCCGCCGAGCCCGTCAAGCGCAATGCCGAGCTGGGCCTGTACACCAACTTCGTCAACCTGCTGGGCCTGGCGGCGTTGGCCTTGCCGTCGCGCGTCTCGATCGACGCGCTGCCGTTCGGCGTCACGTTCATCGGGCCAGGCGGCAGCGATGCGGCGTTGGTGCGCTGGGGCTTGGACTGGGAACGCGCCGGCCCGCGCACGCTGGGTGCACGCCTGCGCGAGACGCGCGCAGCCGACCGCGCGCCCGGGCGCGTGCCGCAGTCCGCGAAGGTGCTGCAACTGGCCGTGGTCGGCGCGCACCTGGAAGGCATGCCGCTGCATGGGCAGCTCGTCGAGCGCGGCTGCCGGCTGGTCGAGCGCACGCGCACGGCGGCGGCCTATCGTCTCTACAGCCTGCCCGACACGAAGCCGCCCAAGCCGGGGCTGGCGCGGGCGACGGGCACGCAGCCGGGTGCTGCGATCGAAGTCGAGGTCTACGAGATGCCGCAGGACGCCGTCGGCAGCTTTCTTGCGCTGATCCCGCCGCCGCTGGGCCTCGGTTCGGTGGAACTGGCCGACGGCCGCTGGGTCAAGGGCTTCATCTGCGAGCCGCATGCGTTGGCCGGCGCGCTGGACATCACGCGGCACGGCGGCTGGCGCGCGTGGCTGGAGTCGCGATGAGCGCCGCCCGGCCGCCCGAAGGCGTTCGCCCCGCAGCCGTCAGGCGGAGGACATCGGCATGAATTCAACACCCGATATCGACGTGCCCTACGTCATCGACGAGGTCAAGCGCCAGTTCTGGGCCTACGAGAAGGCCTTCATGGCCAACGACGTCGACGCGCTGATCGGCTTCTTCTGGGACGACCCGCGCCTGACGCGCTACGGCATTGCCGACCGCCAGCTGGGCATCGAGCAGATGCGCGCGTTCCGGCGCGCGACGCCGCCCCCGGACTTCACGCGCAACATCGAGAACCTGCGCGTGACCAGCTTCGGCCACGCCATGGCCGTGGCCTACTGCGAGTTCGTGCGCAGCGACACGCCGCTGCGCGGCTTCCAGAGCCAGACCTGGGTGCGCCTGACCGAGCCGGGCGCGTCGGAGCCGGCGTGGAAGATCGTGTCGGCCCACGTCAGCATGATCGCGTTCGCGTGAGCGGCAGATGAGCCTCGGTCGAGCCCGGTCCGTGGGACCCCGCGCCGCGATCGCCGAGGCGCCGTCTATGATCGCCCCCGTGTCCACCCCCGAACCCCTGACCCTCGCCGACCAGGCCTACGCGCAGATCAAGAAGATGATCTTCGAGTTCGCGCTGATGCCGGGCGACCGCTTCAGCGAGAACGAGCTCGCGCAGAGCGTCGCCGTCAGCCGCACGCCGCTGCGCCAGGCGCTGCAGCGCCTCGAGCGCGAAGGTTTCCTGCGCGTGATGCCCAAGATCGGCTGGCAGGTGGCGCCACTGGACTTCGACGTCTTCGACGAGCTGTACGACCTGCGCGTGCTGATCGAAGGCCATGCGGCGCGCCAGCTCGCCACGGCGGAGCTTCGGCCGGGCCTGGCGGCACTGGCCGAGGTCTGGCTGGTGCCCGTGGCCGAGCGCCTGGTCGACAGCGCCGAGGTCGGCAAGCTCGATGAGCAGTTCCATGCGCAGCTCGTGGCCGCCGGCGGCAACCGCGAGATGGTGCGCGTGCATCACGAGATCACCGAACGCATCCGCATCATCCGGCGGCTGGACTTCACCAAGCCGGCGCGCGTGGAGGCCACCTACGACGAGCACGCCCGCATCCTGCGCGCGATCACGCGCCGGCGAGCCGACGATGCCGTCAGCCTGATCAAGGCGCACGTCGAGCAGAGCAAGCTCGAGGTGAGGCACATCACGCTGGACATGCTGCATCGGGCGCGGCAGAAGGGCTGACCAAGCTCCAGCGCGTCCGGCTTCTTTCAAGTGCCGGGCGTCGTTGCGCGCGCCTTCAGCCGCGACAGGCTCGCCAGGCCGCCGGCCACGGCCAGTCCCACCGCGATCAGAAGGCACGCATGCTCCGCGTCGTGCGGTGCCGTGCGAAAGACCAGCGCCGCGATGGTCGCTCCGCCGGTCATGCCGGTCAGTCGCGCCGTGGCCAGCATGCCGCCGGCCGCGCCCGCACGAGCGCGCGGCGCGCTGCCCAGCATCGTGCGGTTGTTGGGCGCCTGGAAGAAGCCGAAGCCCAGCCCGCACAGCGCGGTGCGCCACAGGATGTCCAGCGTCGAGGCGTCGGCCGTCAGTTGCGACAGCAAGGCCAGCCCGACTGCCAGCACCAGCAGGCCGGCGCTGCCCAGGATCGCGGCGGGAATGCGGTCTGCCAGCCGTCCCGCGAACGGCGCCACCAGCCCGACGCCCACCGGCCACGGCGTCATCAGCAGCCCGGTCTGCACCTGATCTCGATGCAGCGCGGCCTGGAACCAGAACGGCAGCGCGAGAAAGGCCAGCATGTAGGCAGCGAACGAGCAGATCGAGGTGGCCGTCGACAGGCCGAAGATGGGAATGCGCAGCAGGTCGATCGGGATCAGCGGCCGCGTCTCGTGGCGTTCGCGCCGGAACAGCGCGACGCCCGCCAGCACGCCGATCACCAGTTCCGCGCTCGCCAGCGCGCCCTGGTGGCCGCCGTGCGTCAGCGTGTCCACGCCGATGAAGAACAGCCCGAAGGTCAGCGCGCTGAGCGCCGCGCTGCGCCAGTCGAGCGACTTGTCCGACAGCGTCGACCACGGCAGCACCCGCGCGGCGAACACCATGTCGACCAAGCCGATCGGCACGTTGACCGCGAACAGCCACTGCCACGGCCCGATCGCCAGGATGCCCGACGCCACCGTCGGCCCGATCGCGCCGGCCACCGACACCACCAGTGCGTTGAGCCCCACGCCGTGCCCCAGCGACTTCTGCGGATACGTGAACCGTACGAGCGCCCCGTTGACGCCCATGATCGCCGCGGAGCCCACGCCCTGGCCGACGCGCGCGACAATCAGCACCGCCAACGTGGGCGACAGCGCGCACGCCAGCGAGCCCGCCGTGAACAGCGCCAGCCCCGCGATGTACACCCGCCGGTATCCAATTCGCTCGCCCAGCGCCGCTACCGGCAGCAGCAACACGACGATGGCGAGCTGGTACGCGTTGATGACCCACACCGACTCGGCCGGCGCCACTCCCAGCTGCCGCGCGATCGCCGGCAACGCGATGTTGGCCACGGCCGAGTCCAGCACGGCCATGGTCACCGCGATGGCAATGGCGAGCATGGCCCGTCGGCGTTGGGGCAGGGGCAGGCCGTCGGGATGGATCGTGGAATTCAGTGTCGGCTCCCATGATGCGGACGCATTGCGCCCAGAGCATAGGCGCTTCGCGCGCCGCCCGTCTTCGCGGGCTGGAAAGTCGTGCGGAGTGCGGGCTTGAATGCTGGTGGCGCGACTTCAGGTAGCCTGCACACGCCCGCCAGACTTCGCATGACTCCGCACCTGACCATCCGCTTGGCCTCGCGTGAAGACGCTGCCGCGATCGCGGCGCTGTCGCGCGACGAGATCGAGCATGGGCTGCCATGGACCTGGCGCGAGGCGCGTGTGAGGCGTGCGATCGACGATCCGGAGACCAACGTCATCGTCGCGGGTCCGCCCGGCGAGGTTCAGGCGTTCGGCGTCATGCACTACGCCGAGGACGACGCGCACCTGCTGCTGTTCGCGGTACATCGGTCGCGACAGCGGCAGGGTGTCGGCAGCGCGCTATTGCAATGGCTTGAAGCCGCCGCGCAGGCTGCGGGTGCCAAGCGGATTCGCGTCGAGGCAAGGATGGACAACGTGGCGGCGCGGAGTTTCTACAACGAGCACGGGTACCACGAGCGTGAGGTAGCGCGACGCATGTACAGCGCGAGGATGGATGGGGTGAGGTTGGAGAAGTGGATGCGATCACCCGACTTCCCTTGACGAATCCAGTCCGTCGGTCCGCGCATGGTGATCATGGCCGAGGCACCGTGACGGCATCGACGGTGCTTCCGAAGACAGGCCAAGTCAACTTCTACCTACTCACGTCGAAAGGTACGCTGCTGTATGCGGCCCCGGAGAAGCTCGGCGATGGAAATGACAAGCCCTATGCCGGCCATTAGGTGATAGCCGGGGTTAGAGAGATCGAGCAGTCCAAGTCCGCTGCACCGCAGAACTGACTGCGACATCCGACGCAATCCCGTGGTTGAGACCGTCAGGTGGTTTGCTTCATCGAGTCGCCCTTGGTCGTCCACGACTGCGAGTTGTCCCACTCACGTGGACGGATGCAGTGAAGACTCGTTGTCGATCATGTGCTCCACGGCTCGCACGGCTCGGGTCAGGTCTTGCTACTGGCGCTCAAATGCGCGTTGTCCAGTGACGCCACAAACAAAAAGACCGCCACGTGGGCGGTCTTCAAGGGGCTGAATAAGGTGACGAGCCTGACCCCGGCACTGGTCACAACAGTTAGGGCTGCTTCGTTCCCGACCTGACCCGGTTGGCCGTGCTTCCATGCGGGGAGGCCCGTCGCTGATGATTGTATGCGACGAAGCGATTCGCTGACGGATAACGAAGCCCTCTGGTCAACGAAGTTGCAGGTCGTCGTCCCCGAACCGGATGTTCAGCGGCTCGATCAGCAGTTGCTTCGGCCCGTCCTCGACCGTGCCGGCGATGCAGGCGCCGATGCCCAGCTCTTCGGCGATCTCGCACGCCTGCGCCGCCTGGTGCGCCGGCATGAACAGGGCGAAGCCCGCGCCCATGTTGAGCGTGCTGTAGGCCTCGCGGTCGTCGTGCTTGGCCCATTGCTGGATGAACTTGAGCACCGGCGGCACGGCGGGTACCTGGGTAATTCGGTAGGTGAACGGCTTGGGATGGCGCAACAGCTTGCGCCAGCCGTGGCCGGTGATGTTGGCGCTGTAGTGCACGGTCAGTCCGGCGGCGGCCAGGGCCTCGGTGACGGGCGAGTACAGCGCCGTCGGGGCGAGCAGGGCCTCGCCGTACGGGACGCCGGGCTCGACCTGGGTCATGTAGCCGTTGGGCAGGCGCTCGACCAGCTTGCGTGCCAGGCTCAGGCCGTTGGCGTGGATGCCGCTGGAGCTGAGCAGCACGATGGCGTCGCCGGCCTGCAGGTGGTCGCCCACGGACAGGCGGCTCTTGGGGTTGACGATGCCGGTGCACGACGACGCGAGGTCGATGCGGCCGCCTTCGACGATGCCGGCCAGCGCCGGCGTCTCGCCGCCGCCCCAGGCCACGCCGCAGGTGTCGCACGCGGCCTTCCAGCCATCGACCAGCGCCTTGGCGCGGATCTTGTCGGCGAACCAGTCGCTGCCGCCGGCGGCCCAGTAGGCCTGCACGACCAGCGGCGTGGCGCCGACGGTGATCAGGTCGTTGATGGACATCGCGATGGTGTCCTGCGCGATGCCGGCGTAGTAGCTCTGGCCGGTGAGCTCGGCCATCTCGTCGGCGACCAGCGCCTTGGAGCCCAGGCACTCGACGATGCTGGCCAGGTAGAACGGGCCGACATCGACGACGTAGGCCGACTCGCCGCGCGACGCGGCGACCTCGGCAAAGCCATGGCCCGACAGGTGCGTGGCGGTGGCGGCGGCGGCGCGCTGGGCAGCCACCTTCAGCGGGTCGATCAGGTCGTAGTTGACGCCGGCCTGTTCGTAGCTGAGCGTGTCGGGATGGGAGGAGGAGTGCGAGGACATTCCCGGATTATCGCAGCGTCGGTGCGCCGGCCGGCCGGGACGCGGCCAGTAGAATCGGCCGCATGAGCTATGTCGTCCTGGCACGCAAGTACCGCCCGCGCACCTTCGAGCAGATGGTGGGGCAGGATCACGTCGTGCGCGCGCTCACGCATGCGCTCGAGCAGGGCCGGCTGCACCACGCCTACCTGTTCACGGGCACGCGGGGCATCGGCAAGACGACGGTGTCGCGCATCCTGGCCAAGAGCCTGAACTGCACCGGGCCGGACGGCCAGGGCGGCATCACGGCGCACCCGTGCGGCGCGTGCACGGCCTGCACCGAGATCGACGGCGACCGCTTCATCGACTACATCGAGCTGGACGCCGCCTCCAATCGCTCCATCGACGAGATCCGCGACCTGATCGAGCGCGCCGCCTACAAGCCGAGCGTGGGACGCTACAAGGTCTTCATGATCGACGAGGCGCACCAGCTCACCAAGGACGCCTTCAACGCGCTGCTCAAGACGCTGGAGGAGCCGCCCGAGTACCTGAAGTTCGTGCTGGCCACCACCGACCCCGAGAAGATGCTGCCCACGGTGCTCAGCCGCTGCCTGCAGTTCAACCTGCGGCCGATGGCCCCCGAGACCGTCGCCGCGCACCTGGCGCAGGTGCTGGCTGCCGAGGGCATCGCGCACGACGCCGGCTCGCTGCGGCTGCTGTCGCGCGGCGCGCGCGGCTCGATGCGCGATGCGCTGTCGCTGACCGACCAGGCCATCGCCTACGGGGCGGGCGCGCTCGAAGAGGGCGCCGTGCGCGCGATGCTGGGCACGGTCGACCGCAGCCACGCCAATCGCATCGTCGAGTCGCTTGCGCGGCGCGACGCCGGCGCGATGCTGGCCGAGGTCGACGCCTTGCGCGGCCTGGGCCTGTCGGCCGCGGGCACGCTGGAGGAAGTGGCGCGGCTGCTGCAGCAGATGGCTGTCGAGCAGGCGTTGCCTGGCGCGCTGGACGCGTCCGATTCCGACACCGAGACGGCGCGCACGCTCGCCGCCGCGATGCCGGCCGACGAGACGCAACTGCTGTACAGCATCGCCGTGCACGGGCGCGCCGAACTGAGCCTGGCGCCGGACGAATACGCGGGCCTGGTGATGGTGCTGCTGCGCTTCATGGCGTTCCCGGCCAGCGGGTCGAATGGCGGTGGCTCGGGTGGCGGCGTCGTGCCGCCTGCGGCGCGGCAGCCCGATGGCGGGTCGCGCGCGCCCGCGCCAACGCCGTCGGCGAGCCCGATGGCGGCGGCGCGTCCCGCGGCCGCGCCCATGGGTGCGCCGGTCGCGTCGACACCCGTCGCCGTCGCGCCGACACCCGTACCCGCATCCGTACCCGCCGCACCTTTGCTGCGCACGCCCGCGGCGCGCGCGGAAGTCGCCGTGTCGACGGTGGCCGACGACGAACCGCCGTGGGGCGACGATGAGCCCGAAGTGCTCGTCGACGACCTGCCGGCGCCCACGCGCGGCCGCGTCAATGGCAACGGCAAGGCGCCTCCGCCGGTGCAACGCGCGCGTCCGGGCATCGACGAACTCGAACCCGACTACGACGACGAGCCGGCTCCTGCGCCACGCGCCGCGGCACAGCCGTTCGCACCGCCGCCCGCGCTGCCGCCGTTCGAACGCACCGAGCTCGGCACGCGCTGGTACGCGCTGATCGCGCGGTGCGCCGAGGCCGGCAAGCTGATCGCGATGGTGCGTGCGCTGGCGATGCAGTCCGAACTCGTCGCCTGCGAAACCGAAGGCGACGCGCCGGCCTGGCGGCTGCGCGTCGGCCTGGAGACGCTGCGCAACCCCGCGCTGGCCGACAAGCTCGCCGCGATCCTGCGCGAGCTGACGGGCCAGGACCTGCAACTGGTCGTCGAGATGGGCGATCCGCAGGACACGCCGCTCAAGCGCGACGCGGCCGAGGCCGACCGCAGGCAGCGCGCGGCGATCGATGAAATCCAGTCTGATGCCACGGTGCGCGCCTTGCTGGCGCAGTTCCAGACCGCGCGCATCCTTCCCGGCTCGGTGAAGCCGCTCTGATCATTCCCGGGGCCGCTACGCGCCCCATCCGAACACCCCAGACGAAAGGTCGTACCCCATGATGAAAGGTCAACTCGCCGGCCTGATGAAGCAGGCCCAGGCGATGCAGGACAACCTCAAGAAGGTGCAGGACGAGCTCGGCACGATCGAGGTCGACGGCCAGGCCGGCAATGGCCTGGTCAAGATCACGATGACCTGCAAGCACGACGTGCGCCGCGTCACCATCGATCCCAGCCTGCTGGCCGACGACAAGGACATGCTCGAGGACATGGTCGCCGCCGCGTTCAACGACGCGCTGCGCAATGCCGAGGAGGTGAGCCAGGCCAAGATGAGCAAGGTCACGGCTGGCATGCCCCTGCCTCCTGGCATGAAGATGCCCTTCTGATCGCCTTGATCGCGATCCGTTCTCCCGCAGGGGCCGCGCATGTCTGAGGCGCGGCTTCTGTCGCTGGTGGAAGCGCTGCGCGTCCTTCCAGGCGTCGGCGTGAAGTCGGCGCAGCGCATGGCCTTCCACCTGCTGCAGCACGACCGCGAGGGCGCGATGCGCCTGGCCGCGGCGCTGGACGGCGCCGTGCATGACATCCGCCACTGCGAGCGCTGCCACACCTTCACCGAGCACGCGCTGTGCGACGTCTGCGCCGACCCCGCGCGAGACGCCAACGTGCTGTGCATCGTCGAGACGCCGGCCGACCAGTCGGCGCTGGAGCGCACCGGCAGCTACAAGGGCCTGTACTTCGTGCTGATGGGCCGGCTCAGCCCGCTGGACGGCGTCGGCGTTCGCGACATCGGCGTCGAGCCGCTGCTCGAGCGCATCGCACGCGAGCCCGTTGCCGAGGTCATCCTGGCCACCAGCTTCACCGCGGAAGGCGAGGCCACGTCGCACGTGATCGGCGAGGCGCTGAAGGCGCGCGGCATCACCGTGTCGCGCCTCGCGCGCGGCGTGCCGGCCGGCAGCGAGCTGGAGTACGTCGACCTGTCGACGATCGCGCACGCGCTGGCGGACAGGCGCTAACTCCTTGATGCACCGGACGACGTGCCGCGCGTCTCGGATGCAGGTCGAACGACGTCATCCGGCGCCACGCCCTGCGTGGCGCGCAGGTAGCGGTCGCTGAACACGTCCAGCCACTGCGAGACCGCCCGCGCGGCGGCGAGTTCGCCGGCCAGCGCCAGGCACAAGGCCGCCACCTCCGACGTGCACAAGTGATGCGTGTGCCACGAGCGCCGCAGCTGGTAGCGCGAGCGCTGCTCCGGATGCAGGCTCAGCACGGGAAGCGCGTCCAGATACGGACTCTTGCGGAACATCTTGCGCGCCTCGGCCCAGGTGCCGTCCAGCAGGATGAACAGCGGCCGGCGGGATGGCGTCGCCGCGTCGGTCGGCAGGTCGTCGACGACCCGTTCGGGCTGCGCGAACTCGCCCGGGAACACGACCACCGGCTGCCATTGCGGGTCGGCGAGCAGCGCCAGCAATGCGGGATCGACGGCCAGGCGCGACCACGCGAACGCGAAGGTCTCCGGCACGACGTCGGCCACCAGCCAGCCCGTGTTGCTGGGCTTGAGCGCCTCGAACGGCGCCATCAGCAGGCAGATGCCCGCGCGCGTGGGCACGCGCGGGCGTGACGCGCAGGCGCAGTGGCTCGCGGGGAGCCGGCATCCGGCGCAGCGCGCCCTGCGCGGCTCGCCGCGATCGAGGCGGGGCCGGGTGGCGTCGCTTGCGAGGCTGGCAATGCGCAGGCGCGCCACGGGGTGCGGCGGCTCCACGGTCTTGACGGGATCGTTCACGCCGGCATGATGCCGCAGCGTCGACAGACTCGTAGCCCGCGATGAGCACCGACCCGTCCACCCGCACCGCCTCGTGTTCCTGCGGGCAGCTGCGCATCGAGGTGCAGGGCGAGCCGCGCGGCGTCGACGTGTGCCACTGCCTCGAATGCCAGCGCCGCACGCGCGGCGTGTTCGCGGCGCTGGCCAGCTTTCGGGCGCCGTATCGCGTCAGCGGCGACGCCACCGAATACGTGCGTACCGGCGACGCCGGCGCGCAGTTCAGGTTCCGCTTCTGCCCGGTCTGCGGCACGCATCTGTTCCACACCGAGGAAGGGGTGGACGGTTCGGTCGGCGTCGCAGTCGGCGGGTTCGGCGATCCGTCGTTCCCGGCGCCGCAGGTATCCGTCTACGACTGCCGCCGCCACCCTTGGGTGCGCCTGCCGGCCGGTGTGATCGCGTTCGAGAAGGCGGGCTCGGAACCCCCCTGAACGACTCCTGCGAGCAGCGCATCGGAGTCGTTCACGGGCTATCACGGCTGAGCCACCCTGGTCCGCACGGCCTGCTTCGACGGCACGCCGGCCGACTTGTGCGCGACGACCGTCCTTGCCTTGCGCGGCGGCGCCTTGGATGTGACCAGATGCGGGCCGCTGCGCGCATTCGGAGCCTGGACGATGCGGGCGTGTGCTGCGGCGGCCTTGGCCGTTGGCGCCTTCGCGACCTTGACCGCCGCCGTACGCGCCGGCGCGCGCGCGAGCGACGTCGAGCGCGGCAGGAACAGCACCGCGGTGCTGCCGGCCGCGAACCTGCCGCTGGCCGAAACGTGGTTCCAGGTGGCGACCTGCGAAGGCGCCACATGCCAGCGCCGCGCCACCGACGCCACCGTCTCGCCGCCCTTGCCGACGCGCATGTTCACGCGCCGCGTCGGCGGCAGGTCGGGTGCCAGCGTCATCGCGGCGGAGTCGGCCACGGCCACCGAGACGTCGGCGACGTGCTGCGCCGAACGCGGCACCAGCAGCGTCGAGCCGGCCTTGACCAGCATGCGCGCCGGGATGTGGTTGACCGCGCGCAGCTCGGTCTCGTTCATGCCGACCAGCTTGGCGGCGTCGGCCGGGCGCATGGTCTTGCCCACGACGTAGGCGGTCCAGGTGGCGAGCGGGCCCTCGTGGGCCTTGACCGCGCGCACGAAGTCGTCCGCGTTGTCGTAGGGCAGCAGCACCTGCGGCGTTCCGGCGGCCAGGATCACGGGCTTGTCCAGCTGCGGGTTGAGCATGCGGAACTCGTCGATGGGCACGTCGGCCAGCTTGGCGGCGGTGTCGACGTCGATGTCGCGCTCGATGGGCACGCTCAGGAAGTACGGGTGGTTGCCGACCGCGGGCAAGGTCAGCGCGTACGCTTGCGGGTGCATCACAATGTTCTTGACGGCCTGCAGCTTGGGCACGTACTGGCGCGTCTCGACCGGCAGGTTCAGGCTGACGTAGTCGGTGGGCAGGCCGGCCTTGAGGTTGCGCGCGATCGCGCGCTGCACGTTGCCCTGGCCGCAGTTGTAGGCCGCCAGCGCCAGCTGCCAGTCGCCGAACATGTCATGCAGGCGCTGCAGGTAGTCGAGCGCGGCGCGGGTGGAGGCGAGCACGTCGCGGCGGTCGTCGCGGAAGATGTTCTGCTTCAAGTCGAAGTCCTTGCCGGTGGCCGACACGAACTGCCACATGCCCGAGGCCTTGGCCACCGACATCGCCTGCGGGTTGAACGCGCTCTCGGTGAACGGCAGCAGCGCGAGCTCGGTGGGCATGTGGCGGCGCTCCACCTCCTCGGTGATGTGGTACAGGTACTTGGAGCCGCGCGCGGTCATGCGGGCGACGTAGTCGGGCCGCGACGCGTACCACTGCTCCCACACCTTGACCTCTGGCGTATCCATGTCGGGGATCGCGAAGCCGTCGCGCACGCGGTGCCACAGGTCGGCGCGCGCGGCATTGTCGTCGAGGTTGACCTTGGTCTCGGGCTGCAGCGGGTCGTAGGGCGGCAGGACGGCCGGCGCCGGGCCGGTCTTGGCGGCGGCATCGGCGTCGTCCGCGTCGGCATCGACGGCCATCATGGCCTCGGCGGCGGATGCGGCATCGGCGGGCGAACTGGCCGCGCCGCTGGCGGCGGTGGCGACCGCTGGTGCCTCGGACGCAGCGGGCGCGGGCGTCGATGCAGCTTCGGCTGAGCTTGCCGCGGCACTCACGACCGGTGCGGGCACCGGGGCGAGGTCGACGCCGGCACAGGCCGCCAGCGTCAGCGCGAAGACGAACGGCAGGGCGGTCAGCAGCGGCGCACGCCGCTTCGGGGGAGTCAGGTTCAAAACGTGTTCTTCCATTGCCGCAGCGCGGCCAGGACGTCGATCGGTTCGGTGGATGTCGCGCCGTGCGACTGGGCGGAGGCGACCACCTCGGGTTCGCGCACGCGCAGGAACGGGTTGATGGCGCGTTCGGTGGCGATGGTCGTTGGCAGTGTGGAGGCGCCTTCGGCGCGCAAGGCCTTGCAGCGGATCTCGTAGTCGGCCAGGGCCGTGTTGTGGGGCTCGACCGTGCGCGCGAAGCGCAGGTTCGAGAGCGTGTATTCGTGCGCGCAGCACACGCGCGTGTCGCCCGGCAATGCGGCGAGCTGGGAGAGGGAGTCGTGCATCTGCGCCGGAGTTCCCTCGAACAGCCGGCCGCAGCCGCCCGAAAACAGCGTGTCGCCGCAGAACAGCCAGGGCGTGCCCGTCTTTTCGGTCACCACGTAGGCGACGTGGCCGGCAGTGTGGCCCGGCACGTCGAGCACCTCGACGCGGGCGCCCAGCAGCCCGAAGGCAATGCCTTGCGACACCTTGCGCACCGCCACCGGCATCGCCTCGTGCGCCGGCCCGTAGATCGTTCCTTGCAGCAACGGTTCGAGTTCCGCGAGGCCGCCGACATGGTCGGGGTGATGATGGGTCACTAGAATGGCCGCGAGCCGCAGACCCCGCTCGCGCAGCGCGCTCATGACAGGCGCCGCCGCTCCGGGATCCACCACGATGGCGTCCTGGCCGTCGTGAAGCACCCAGATGAGGTTGTCGGCGAAGGCGGGTAGGGCGATCAGTTCCATGGACAGAAGCGCTGCGATTATAGAGTTGGGCCGGTGGCTGAAGACGCCGCCCGGCCAAGTGCTGCTCGCCTGGGAGCAGGAGCGCATCGACACCGCCGTGTCCGACATCTTCGGCTACCACGCGCTGCAGACGGGCCTGCCCGAGCTTGACGGACTGCGCGCCAACCGGATGCCGCACCGCTGGCTCGCCAGCGACAGCCTCGTCCTGCCCGAGCCGCGCGAGATCGCCCCGCCGCGCGACCTGGACATCTCGACCCGGCCGCTCAACGTGCCCGTGGGCCTGCACTGCGACGCCGAGGCGCTGCCCTTCGCGTCCAACAGCCTCGACCTGATCGTGATGCCGCACACGCTGGAGATGACCACCGACCCGCACCTGGCGCTGGCCGAGGCCACCCGCTGCCTGGTGCCGGAAGGGCGCCTCGTGATCGTCGGCTTCAACCCGGCGAGCCTGTGGGCGCTGCGCCATCGCGTGGGCCGCACCGGCCACAGCCTGAGGATGGGCGACGAAGACCTGTTCCTGCCTAGCGCCGGCGACCTGATCGGCTACTGGCGCCTGCGCGACTGGCTGCGGCTGCTCAGCTACGACATCGAGGTCGGCAAGTTCGGCTGCTACCGCCCGCCGTGGAACTCCGAGAAATGGCTGGCGCGCTACGCCTGGATGGAGAAGGTCGGCGAGCGCTGGTGGCCGGTGCTGGGCGCGGTGTATTTCCTCGTCGCGGTCAAGCGCGTGCGCGGCATGCACATGATCGGCAAGGTGCGCAAGCAGGCGGTCAAGGCGGCGACGGCGCCGGCGGTGGCGACGACCAATCGAAGGCGTTGAGATCGCGCTGCCGGGTACGATGCCGCCCATGAGCGAATCGACGACGACCGAAGTGACGATCTACACCGACGGTGCCTGCAAGGGCAATCCGGGGCCGGGCGGCTGGGGCTGCTGGCTGTCGGCCAGCGGCAAGGAGCGCGAGCTGTTCGGCGGCGCGCCGCAGACCACCAACAACCGCATGGAGCTCACCGCGGTGATCAAGGGCCTGTCGGTGCTGACGCGGCGCTGCTCGGTGGCGATCTACACCGACAGCGAATACGTGCGCAACGGCATCATGACGTGGATCCACGGCTGGAAGCGGCGCGGCTGGAAGACGGCCGACGGCAAGCCGGTCAAGAACGTGGAGCTGTGGCAGCAGCTCGAGACGCTGGCCAACGCGCACGATGTCCAGTGGCACTGGGTCAAGGGCCACGCGGGTGATCCGGGCAACGAGCGCGCGGACATGCTCGCCAACAAGGGCGTGCAGCTGGTGCTGGACGGCAAGGCCGTCTAGCGTTCGAGGTCGGCCGGCGTGTTGACGTTGGCGAAGGCCGATGCATCGTCCGGCCGGTCGAACGGCACCGGCGCCGCGTGTCGCGCGACCCAGCCCTCCACCTTGCGGCCGCCGTCGGCCAGGTAGCGCGCCAGGTCGTCTGCGAGCGCCGTCGACAGCAGGCAGCAGACGGGTTCGAGCCGCAATCCCTGCACGCCGTGATCGCGCTGCGCGACCGCGCCCGTCGCGTTACCAATGCCATGCGACAGTCGCTCGACCAGATCGAGCGGCAGCAGCGGGCAGTCGCAGGGCACCACGGTCAGCCACGGGGTCGCGGCCGCGCGCAAACCGGCCAGGATGCCCGCGAGCGGCCCCGGGTAGTCGCCGGTGTCGTCCGCAAGCACGCGCGTCACGCGCGCGGCGTAGGCGGCTTGGTTGCGGTTCGCGCTGATCATCACCTCGCGCACCTGCGGTGCCAGACGCGCGAGCGCATGGTCGACCAGCGCGACGTCGCGCCACGGCTGCAGGCCCTTGTCGACGCCGCCCAGGCGCTGGCCGCGGCCTCCGGCCAGGATCAGGCCGGTGATCGTCGCGCGCGACGGCGTCGGGTCCATCAGCCGCCGATGTAGTGCATCTCGACGCGGCGTTCTTGCGCTGGTTCGCCACGACCGTCCCGAGGCGTGGCGGCGCTGCGCAGGGCCGAGTAGCGGTCGTCGCGGCCGGCCCAGAGCTGGGCGATCGCGGCGGCAAGGGCCGCGTCGTCGGCGCCGCCGCGCAACAGCGCGCGCAGGTCGCGTCCGTGCGTCGCGAACAGGCACAGGTACAACTGGCCGTCGGTGGACAGGCGCGCGCGGTTGCAGCTGCCGCAAAAGGCCTGCGTGACGCTGGAGACCAGGCCGATCTCCTGGCCGTTGTCGTCGAATCTCCAGCGCTGCGCGGTCTCGCCTTCGGTGATGGCGGGCAGGGCCGTCAGCGGGCCGATCTCGCGCAGGCGCATGAGCACGTCGTGCGAAGGCAGCACGTCGTCCAGGCGCCAGCCGTTGGTGGAGCCGACGTCCATGAACTCGATCAAGCGCAGCACCACCGCGTGACCGTAGCGTGCGTGCAGCGCGCGCGTCAGCGGCACGATCTGGTCGTCGTTCGTGCATTTCTTGACGACCATGTTGACCTTGACCGGCGCGAAGCCGGCGGCGATCGCGGCATCGATGCCTTCGAGCACGTCCTCGACCGCGAAGCCCACGTCGTTCATGCGCCGGAACACGGCGTCGTCGATCGCGTCGAGGCTGACGGTGATTCGCTTCAGGCCGGCCGCCTTCAACGCCGCGGCCTTGAGCGCCAGCAGCGACCCGTTGGTGGTGAGCGTGAGGTCCAGCGGTTCGCCGTCCGGCGTGCGCAGCGCGGCCAGCATCTGGACGAGTTGCTCGAGGTGCTTGCGCAGCAGCGGCTCGCCGCCCGTCAGTCGCAGCTTGCGCGCGCCCGCATCCGCGAAGAGCCGCGCAAGCCGGGTGATCTCCTCGAAGCTCAGCAGCGACGACTGCGGCAGGAACACGTGCCGGTGGTCGAAGATCTCCTTGGGCATGCAATAGCCGCAACGGAAGTTGCAGCGGTCGGTGACCGAGATGCGCAGGTCGCGCAGCGGGCGGCCAAGCGTGTCGAGGCGATCCTGGCCATGTGCCAGGCCGCTTGCGGGCGCGTGCACGCCGGCGGGCACGAGCGCGCGCCGCAGGTCGTTGATTGCGAAGATCTTGCCCATGGACCGATTGTGCCCGGCTGGCGCGGCGGCGACGTGAGTCGGGGGAAAAGCTGGAAACGACACGGCCCGCGCGGAGGCGGGCCGTGTCGGCGGGATCTGGTGGCTTCAGCGTTCTGCCAGCGGGCGCGCGAACGGCTCGTGAGTGGGACCGAGCGACGTGGGCGCAGCGGCCGCCAGGGTCGGCAGCGTGCTGCCCACGCGCAGGTCCGACGGGTTCAGCGAGGCCGACACAGCGGGCGCCGGCACGGCGACGGCGCCGGCCGTGGCCTGGCGCGACAGGCGCGCCGTCAGCGAAGCCAGCATCGAGCTGGCGCTCGTGGCGGACGCGCCGCCGGCATCGGTCAACTCGGGCACGCGGCGCGCGCCGGTGAAGTGGTGCGCCCAGTACGAGATGTTGATGTCCTCGATGCGCACGGATTCGCCGGTGCGCGGCGAGTGGATGAACTTGCCGTCGCCCAGGTAGATGCCCACATGCGAGAAGGTGCGGCGCATCGTGTCGAAGAACACGAGGTCGCCCGGCTTCAGATCCTTCTTGTCGACCTTGGCGAGTTCGGGCGCATTGGCCTGCTCTTCGGCGCGGTGCGGCAGCACGCGGCCGAGGCTGTTCTCGAAGACGTAGCGCGTGAAGCCCGAGCAGTCGAAGCCCGTTTCGGCGCTGTTGCCGCCCAGCTTGTAGCGCACGCCCAGGAAGTTCATGGCCGAGTCGACCAGGTTGGACGTGCCGTCGCGGACGGTGCTGATGAGCTGAGAGCCCTTGTTGGCGACGGAACTGGCCACCGAATCCAGCAGCCCCTGGTCATCGACCGGACGCATCGCGGGTTGGCGAACCGACTGCGGGGCGGCGATTGCCGCGCCCACCGGGGTCGCCAGCACCGCGGCCAACACCAGGTGGCCGACGAGTCGGCTCAGGTGGCGGCTCGGCCTGGAAGCCGCGGCACGTCGGTAGTTCTTGTGTATTCGCACGGGGCTAGCATACAGGATGCCAGTTTTTCGGGTCAACCCGGGTGCCGGGTAAAACCTGAGGAAATACAAAGACTTGCATGCAGTTACCTTCGGATTTTCCCGGGCTGTGGCGGCGTTTCCAATCGGTAAATCTGCAACTGGTCACAACGTGTCCGGAATTTCCATCTACACGCAGTGACAATCGCGCGGCCGCTGGCCAGCGGGCTGAAAGCCTGCCGAGCAGCCTTCCCGTCCTGCCGGAGACCCGATGAAGAGATCGACCGTGATTCCTGCCGCGCTGGCGTTGGCCGCCACTCTGGTACTGGCGGCGCTCCCGGCCGACGCGGCGCCGCCGCGCAAGCGCGCCGCGCCCGCCCACCCCAAGCCCATTCCGGTCAAGCCGGTGGTCGAGAACCCGATCGCGGATCTTCCGTTCCCCAAGTTCGACCATGGCCCGCAGGTGGCCTCGGCCTGCACCACCGGGCTGGAAGGCGCGATGCTGCGCGTCAAGGAACTCGAGAAGCGCAAGCCCGGCGCCGATTGGCTCAAGGGCTGGGAGGCCTTGTACAACTGGGAAGAGGACCAGAGCGGCGCGCTGATCTTCCTGCAGAACGTGCATCCGGTGGCCGATGTCCGCACCGAGGCCGAGAAGTGCGAGCAGCGCTGGAGCGATTTCCAGTCGGCGCTGGGCATGAACGAACCGGTGTACCAGGGCGCGAAGCAGTCCGTCGCGCTGCTCAAGGATCCGGTCGACAGGCGCGCCGCGGAGCTCGCCCTTGAAGGCTTCGAGGACTCCGGCGTCGCGCTGCCCAAGGACAAGCAGGCCAAGGCCAAGGCGATCGCGGACAAGCTGGCTGCGCTGAGCCAGCAGTTCAACCGCAACATCCGCGATGCGCACGCGCGCGTCGCGTTCACCGAGGTCGAACTCAAGGGCGTGCCGGAATCGATCTGGAAAGACCAGCCGCGCGATGCCGACAACAAGGTGACGCTGGCCATCGACGGCCCGGCCTTCGCCGTGGTGATGCAGACCGCCGAGGATCCCGTCGCGCGCGATCGGATGTGGCGCGCGAAGACCAACGAGGGCGGCGCGGACAACCTGAAGTTGCTCGCCCAGATCGAGCAGTTGCGCCTGGACCAGGCCAGGCTGTTCGGCCTGGCGAGCTACGACGACTTCGTGCTGCGCCGTCGCATGGTGGAGTCGACCGCGCAGGCCACCCGCTTCCTGGACGAAGTGCGCGCCGCCGTCGCCGACGGCGACAAGCGCGACGTGCTCGAACTGCGCCAGGCCAAGGCGCGCGACCTGGGCCAGGCGCTGGAGGAGACCAGGCTGCAGCGCTGGGACACCATGTTCTATTCCGAGCGGTTGCTGCACGAGCGCGGCGCCATCGACGACGAGGCCTTTCGCCCGTATTTCCCGCCGCAGGACAGCCTGCGCTTCGTGATGCGCGTGGCCGAGAAGATGTTCGGCGTGCGCTACGACAAGGTCGACGGCAGCTTCTGGGCGCCCGAGGTGCAGGCCTGGGCCGTCACCGACGTGGCCAGCAACAAGAAGATCGCCACCGTGTACGTCGACCCGTATCCGCGCGAGGGCAAGTACAACCACGCCGCCGTCTGGAACTATCGCAACGGCGCCAGCAGCGTGCCGCGCCAGGCGCAATCGGCGCTGGTGGTCAACTTCGATCGCCGCGGCCTGACGCTGCGCGAACTCGAGACGCTGATGCACGAGTTCGGCCACACGCTTCGCAACAGCCTGTCGGCGACGCGCTATGCCAGCGACGCCGGCGAGAACGTGGCGCAGGACTTCGCCGAGGCGCCGTCGCAGATGCTCGAGGACTGGGTCTACGACAAGAAGGTGCTCAAGCTGTTCCAGGAAGTGTGCCCGGCCTGCAAGCCGGTGCCCGACGACCTGGTCGACAAGGCGCGGGCCGCGCGCGACTTCGGCAAGGCGTCGCAGGTGGCGCGCCAGGACCTGTATGCGCAATACGACCTCGCGCTGCACGGCCCGGCCGCGCCCGATCCACTGGAGACGTGGGAGAAGATGGAAGGCGCCACCACGCTCGGGTACGTGCCGGGGACGACCTTTCCCTCCGGCTTCGCGCACATCGCCGGCGCATACGGGGCAGGGTATTACGGCTACCTGTGGAGCCAGTCCGTCGCCGACGACCTGCGCACGGCCTTCGGCGCAGACCGGCTGGACGCCAAGGTCGGCGCGCGTTTTCGCACGGCGGTGCTGGCCCAGGGCGCCGAGAAGCCGCCGCAGCAGGTGGTCAAGGAGTTCCTGGGGAGGGACGGGTCGGCACAGGCGTATTTCGATTGGTTGAAGAAGTAGCCGATTCGTCGAGGGTTGCCGTCCCAGGCCGCGGCAAGGCAATCGCTCCGGGTGATGCGCTAGCACCGTCCGGAGAGGATGGGTACGCTCCAATGCCTGGCACTGGCTCTTCGCGTCAACGCAGATGACCAGGGCGTTGTCGGGTGGGCTCAGATACAGGCCGATGACGTCGCGCAGTTTTCTCGATGAAGAACGGATCGTTCGACAACTTGAAGCCTTCGGGGCGGTGCGGCTGCAGCCCAAAGAGCTGGAAGTAGCGTTGGACACTGCTCTTGGAAATGCGGGTCTCGGCAGCCACGGAGCGCACGCTCCAATGCGTGGCACCATCGGCCGGCTTCGTATGCAGTGTCGTCCTGATCAATTGGGCCACGCTCTCGTCATCGATCGTGCGCGGCTTGCCTGGGCGAACGTCGTCGTAGAGGCCGGCGATGCGGCGCTCGATGAAGCGCTTGCGCCACTTGCCCGCTGTGGCATTGGTGACCTTCAACCGCTGTGCGTTCGAATTGTTGGGTTCGCCGCCGCCGCTGGCGCGGTCGAAGCTGCACCTGCGCGTCTTTCGCGTCAGCGCTGACCCCGGGCCGGCGTCATTGGCGCCCGCGTTGCGGCACGCTGCAGCGATATTGGCGGCTGCCAATATCGCTCTCAGCGTCGATCACCGGCAGGTTCTGGGACGTTACCACCTTGCGCGCGTGGCCCAGCTTGAATCGCCCTGGCCGACGCCGCATGGCGCGCTCGCGCATCTCGTGCGCAGCGGCCGCGCCGCCATGCCGGGCTCCGGATTGGCGCTGTTCGTCGTCGATCAACTGCCGCGCGGCACCCACGGCGAGAGCCTTGGCCTGCCAGGCCCTCCGATGCCGGACGCTGACTACTCCGGCGTCGTCGTCCAGGAAGGCCAGGCGCAGCTGCTGGGCCGCTACATTGCACACGAGCTGGCGCACTTTCTTGGCCTGCCTCACCCCGTCGCCGGCACCGCACCCGACGACAACCTGATGTTCAACGGCGACACGTTGACGGCGGAACAACGGCAGCAATTGCAGCGCAGCCCGCTGCTGCGCGGCTGAGGAACTGTGGGCGATTCGCCCGCACCCGCGCGGGATTCATTCACGCCTTCCGAGCATCTTCCGGCCGGGCCATGCCTTTGCCCGAAGGCGCCTGCGAGATGCAGAAAGGGTCGCCGAGGCGACCCTTTCGTTCGAGGTGCGACAGGCCTACAGCGCGTCCGACGCGAAGTCTGCCAGGCGCGAACGCTCGCCGCGCGCCAGCGTGATGTGCCCGCCGTGCGGCCAGCCCTTGAAGCGGTCGACCGCGAACGTCAGGCCCGAGCTGCCTTCGGTCAGGTAGGGCGTGTCGATCTGCGCGAGATTACCCAGGCAGACGATCTTGGTGCCGGGGCCGGCGCGCGTGATCAGCGTCTTCATCTGCTTGGGCGTCAGGTTCTGCGCCTCGTCGATGATGACGAACTTGTTCAGGAAGGTGCGGCCGCGCATGAAGTTCAGGCTCTTGACCTTGATCTTCGAGCGCACCAGGTCCTGCGTCGCCGCGCGTCCCCATTCGCCGGCGCCGCCGTCGCCCTTTGACAGCACCTCGAGGTTGTCGTCCAGCGCGCCCATCCACGGGCCCATCTTCTCTTCCTCGGTGCCAGGCAGGAAGCCGATGTCCTCGCCCACCGGGACGGTGACGCGGGTGACGATGATCTCGCTGTAGCGGCGCTCGTCCATCACCTGGGCCAGGCCGCAGGCCAGCGTCGCCAGCGTCTTGCCGGTGCCGGCGGTGCCGGTGAGCGTGAGGAAGTCGACCTCGGGATCCATCAGCAGGTTCAGCGCGAAGTTCTGCTCGCGGTTGCGCGCGGTGATGCCCCAGACGGCATTCTTGGCGTGCGTGTAGTCCTTCAGCGTCTTGAGCACCGCCGACTTGCCGGTGATCTCGGTCACGCGTGCGTAAAGCGGCGCGGCGCCGGGCGTCTCGAGATACACGAACTGATTGATGAGCAGCGAAGGCACCAGCGGGCCGACGATGCGGTAGTACGTGAAGCCGCCCTGGTTCCAGCTCTCCATCGTCTTGCCGTGCTTGTCCCAGAAGTCGGCGGGCAGGGCGAGGACGCCGGTGTAGAGCAGGTCGCCGTCGTCCAGCGTCTTGTCGTTGAAGTAGTCTTCCGCGGGCAGGCCCAGCGCGCGCGCCTTGACGCGCATGTTGATGTCCTTGGACACCAGCACCACGTCGCGCGCGCCGTGCTGTTCGCGCAGCGCCTGCACGACGGCGAGGATCTGGTTGTCGGCCTTGCCCTGGGGCAGGCCCGACGGCGCCTTGGCGTCGAGGAACTGGGTCTGGAAGAACAGCTTGCCGCCGGCTTCGCGATGGCCCGTCTTGGACAGCGGAATGCCGGCCACAGGATCGAGCGAGCCTTCGGTGGCCAGGCCGTCCAGGTCGCGCGAGACCTGGCGCGCGTTGCGCGCGACCTCGGTCATGCCCTTCTTGTGGTTGTCGAGCTCCTCCAGCGTGATCATCGGCAGGTAGACGTCGTGCTCCTCGAAGCGGAACAGCGAGGTCGGGTCGTGCAGCAGCACGTTGGTGTCGAGCACGAACAGCTTGGACGGCCCGCCCGAGCGCGCGCGCTTGCGCGCGCCGCCGGAGCTCGGCTTGGGCTTGGCGGCGGGCGCGGGTGCGATCGGATACGCGGCCGGCGCCTTCACCGGCAGGCCTGGCGCGGCGGGCGTGCGCGCCTGCGGCGCGGGCGAGGGCCTGGGTGCCGCCTTGGCAACGGCCGTCTCCGCACGGTCGTCGTGAAGGTCGAGCAACTTCGACTTGGGCTCCGCGGCCTTCTGGCTGCGGCGGCTCGTCTTCGGAGCCGATTGCGATTCGTAGTCAGCAGCCGACAGAAGAGCTGCGCGAGTGGCGGGAGGCTTCGGAAGTGGCATGAGGGGGTGTACGAGTCGCGGTGGTTGGGAAACGGGAAACAAAAAAGCCGCGCAGGAACCTGGGCGGCTTTCGAGCTGGAAGTGCACGGTCTTGGTACTCGGGCATGAAACCCATTATGCACATTCTCGAAGTCACTTTTTGACGGAGGCCGCGTGGTCAATTTTGGCCCTGCCTTGAGCGCGATCCGAACGACCTCCGCCGCGCCGCGATGCTGGCGCGCCAGCTCGCTCGCGCATCGTGCCCGCTGCTGAGAGAATCCAAGGCGCAACCGGCGTCGCGGCCACAAGCCGCGTCATCCAGACACCGTCCACGATCCCACACCCTCATGGCCCTGCAGCAGCTCACCGAACAGCAGATCAAGACCTGGACCCGCGACCAGAAGGACGAGTGGTGGCTCGCCAACGTCTACCGCGGCGACATGGCGCAGCTCACGTTGCGTTCGGGCGTCACCGGCTTCCTGCTGGGCGGCGTCCTGTCGGCGACCGCGCTGTACATCCTGGCCAGGACGGGCATCGGCATCGGCGTCGGCCTGACCTCGGTGCTGCTGTCGTTCGCGTTGTTCCGCGGCCTGTCCACCGCCGGCATCGCAAGAGACTTCACGGTGCTGGAGAACAACGCGACGCAGTCCATCGCCACGTCCGCGGGCTACGTGATGGCGCCGCTGTGCGCGGGCCTGACCGCCTACATGGTCATGACAGGCAACGTGCTCGCGGGCTGGCAGATCGTGCTGTGGCTGATCGTGGTGTCGATCACCGGCGTGCTGCTCGCGTTCCCGATGAAGCGCCGCTTCATCAACGAGGACCAGCTGCCGTTTCCCGAGGGACGCGCGTGCGGCGTCGTGCTGGACTCGCTCTACACCGGCGGGGCGGACGTGGGCCTGTTCAAGGCGAAGCTGCTCTACGTCTCGGCCGCCATCACGGCCGCGTGGGAACTTCTGGTGCTCGACGGCTGGGAGCGCCTGATCCAGTTCAAGATCCTGCGCATGAACGTTTGGGCCGGCTTGACCGAACCTTGGACCCTGCACGAGCACCTGGACGACTACTACTACGCGTGGCTTGCCAGGATGCACCTGGCCGCGCCCAGGATCCTGGGCACCGACATCCGCCAGCTCGGCCTGCGGTTTTCGCTGGACTTCTCGATGCTGGGCGTCGGCGGGCTGATGGGCGTTGCGGTGGCCACCAGCGTGCTGCTGGGCGGCATCGTGAACCTGGCGATCCTGGCACCGGCCATGATCCAGCACGGCGACATCGTCGCGCGCACGCTGGCCAATGGCCACGTGGTGCCGATCTCGCGCGCCGAGATCGTCAACCAGTGGTCGATCTGGTGGGGCGTGTCGATGATGGTGGTCGGGGCGGTCACCGGCCTGTTCGCCAAGCCCGAGCTGTTCACCAAGGCGTTCAAATCGATCACGAAGATCGCGGGGACATCGGAGCCTGGCGGTGATGTCCTCAAGCACATCGAGGTACCGCTGTGGGTATCGTGGATCGGCGTGCCGGTCTTCAGCCTGCTCGGGGCCTGGGCGACGCACGACTTCTTCGGCGTGTCGTGGCTGCTGTCGCTGGTCTCGCTGCCGCTGGTCTTCGTGCTGACGGTGATCTGCACCAATTCGATGGCGCTGACGTCCTGGATGCCGCTCAGCGCGGTGGCCAAGATCACGCAGTTCAGCGTCGGCATGGTCGACCGCGTCAACCCGGCCAGCAACCTGCTGCCGGCCACGATGACGGCGCAGATCTCGATGAACGCGGCCAGCCTGCTGTCCGACATCAAGCCGGGCTACATGCTGGGCGGCAAGCCGCGCCACCAGGTCTGGGGCCACGTGATCGGCATCGTCTCGGGCGCCGTGTTCTCGGTGCCGCTGTTCTTCCTGCTGTTCCTGCATCCGAACGCGGCGGGCGTGGTCGATGCCAGCCAGATCATCTCGGAGAAGTACCCGATGCCCGCTGCCGTTCAGTGGCGCGGCGTCGCCGAGATCATCGCCAAGGGATTCCACGGCGCGCCGGCCAGCGCGGTGACGGCTGCGGCCGTCGCGGCGATCGTGGCGCTGCTGATGGAGCTGGTGCGCATCTTCACCAAGGGCCGCTTCCCGCTGTCGGCGGTATCCGTGGGCCTGGGCGTCGTGCTGCCGTTCGATTCGTGCGTGGCGATGTGGATCGGCGCGATGGGCTTCTGGATCATGGGCCGCGTCTACAAGACCCCGGGCACCAGGGCGCACCAGATCTGGGTCGAGGGCGCCGAGCCGATCTGCGCCGGCCTGATCTCGGCGGCGGCGTTGATGGGCATCTGCGATGCGTTGATCAACGTCTTCATGAACTGACCCCACGGACGGCGCGACATGCGAAAGATCAGCGTCATCGATTCCCACACCGCCGGCGAGCCCACGCGCGTGGTGCTCGGCGGCGGGCCCGCGCTGCAGGGCCGCACGCTGGCAGAGCAACGCGCCGACTTCGCGCGCCATCACGACGCCTTCCGATCCGCCGTCGCCTGCGAGCCGCGCGGCAGCGACACGATGGTGGGTGCGTTGCTCGTCGATTCGTGCGCGCCGGGCTGCGTGGCCGGCATGATCTTCTTCAACAACGTGGGCATGCTGGGCATGTGCGGCCACGGCACGATCGGCGTCGTCGCGACGCTGGCCCACCTCGGCCGCGTCGCGCCGGGACGGCATCGTCTCGATACCCCCGTCGGTGTCGTCGAGACCGAGCTGCGCGCCGACGGCCGCATCACCGTGTTCAACGTGCCCAGCCATCGCCACGCGGCCGGCGCCGTGCTGGAGGTGCCGGGCATCGGCCCGGTCACCGGCGATGTCGCCTGGGGCGGCAACTGGTTCTTCCTCGTCGACGCGACCCAGTTCGATCCGCCGCCGGTGCTGGCGCTGGTGCATGTCGAGGCGCTGACGGACCTGAGCTGGCGCATTCGCGGCGCGCTGGCTGCGGCCGGCGTCACCGGTGCCGATGGCGCCGAGATCGACCACGTCGAGCTGTTCGCCCCGACGCCTGGTGCGGACGCGCGCAACTTCGTGCTGTGTCCCGGCAAGGCCTACGACCGCTCGCCCTGCGGCACCGGCACCAGCGCGAAGCTCGCGTGCCTGGCGGCCGACGGCCACCTGGCGGCGGGCGCGACCTGGATCCAGGAAAGCGTGATCGGCAGCCGCTTCGAAGGCTGCTGGATGCCCATCGAGGGCGAGCCTCACCGCATCCTGCCGGCGATCAGCGGCCGTGCCTGGGTGACGGCGGAGGCGACGCTGCTGCTGGCGCACGACGACCCGTTGCGGGACGGCATTCGCGCATGAATGAACGAGGAGACGTCGACATGACCTTGAACTGGAACGGCGTGATGCCCGCCATCACCACCCCTTTCTCGGCCGACGGCGAGGTCGACCACGATTTCCTCGCGCGCCACGCGTTGTGGATGACCGAGGCGGGCTGCACCGGCATCGTCGCGCTGGGCTCGCTGGGCGAGGCGGCGACGCTGTCCGTCGCCGAGAAGCTGCAGGTGTTGCGCACGCTGGCCAAGGCGCTGGACGGCCGCGCGCTGCTGGTGGCCGGCATCGCGGCGTTGTCGACCGACGAGGCCTGCGGCCTGGCGAGCGCGGCTGCCGACGCGGGTTGCGCCGGCCTGATGGTGCTGCCGCCCTACGTCTACTCGACCGACTGGCGCGAGATGCGTGCCCACGTGTCCGCGGTGATCGAGGCGACGGCGCTGCCGTGCATGCTCTACAACAATCCGATCGCCTACCGCACCGACTTCAGGCCCGAACAGGTCGCCGAGCTGGCGCGCCTGCATGGCAACCTGGTGGCGATCAAGGAGTCGAGCGCCGACATCCGCCGCATCGCCGCGATCCGCCACTTGCTGGGCAACCGGCTGGGCATCCTCGTCGGCGTGGACGACCTCGTCGTCGAAGGCATCGCCGCCGGCGCCACCGGCTGGGTCGCCGGGTTGGTCAACGCGCTGCCGCACGAATCGGTGCGGCTGTTCGAGCTCGCGACGCGCGCCGTCGCGCCCGCGGCGCCACCCGTCGAACACGAGGCCGTCGATGCGCTGTACCGCTGGTTCATGCCGCTGCTGGCCCTGGACACCGTGCCCAAGTTCGTGCAGTTGATCAAGCTGGTGCAGCAGCAGGTGGGACACGGCCACGAGCGCGTGCGCGCGCCGCGCCTGGTGCTGCAGGGCGCGGAGCGCGACGCAGCCCTGACGTTGATCGCCGACAGGCTGGCGCATCGTCCCCGCAACGACCTCTGAACACGCGGCAAGCCCAGGCGCCGGCAAGCGATGCGTCGACCGCAATGAAAAAGCCGCCCGGGCGGCGGCTTCGTTCATGCAGCGGAGCAGGGCGCTCAGGCCTTCTTGAGTTCCTTGACGGCCTTGAGCACTTCATCGACGTGGCCGGCCACCTTGATGCCGCGCCATTCGGCCACCAGCACGCCGTGGGCGTCGATCAGGAAGGTGGAGCGCTCGATGCCCTTGACCTTCTTGCCGTACATGATCTTGTTCTTGACCACGCCGAACATGTGGCAGAGCTTTTCTTCGGTATCGGCGATCAGTTCGAACGGCAGTTCGAGGCTTTGCTTGAACTTGTCGTGCGAGGCCATGTTGTCGCGCGAAACGCCAAATACGACCGCGCCGGCCTTGACGAACTCGGCGTGCATGTCGCGAAATTGCATGGCCTCGGTGGTACAACCCGGCGTGTGGTCCTTGGGGTAGAAATACAGCACCACGGCGCGGCCCTGGAAGGCATGCGGCGTGAACTTGACGCCGTGGGTGGCGAGTGCTTCAAATTCAGGGAGCGCTTTGTTCAGTGCAGGCGTCATGTAGGGTCTCGGTCGAGCCGTCGGTCGATCTGGGTGCGTGACGTTGGAGGGGCCTTCGGCGATCCATGCCGAGATGACATCGGGTCCGGATCAGGCACAACCATCGATTATAGAGTGAACTGACCAGGTCCCCTGGGCATGGCACGCCGCGGCGTGCCCGGTGCGCGGCGCCAGTCGAGGCAAACGCAGCGCATGGCGCATGTTTGCGCTGCGCCAAGCGGTTCGCGCGGTTCAGGCCGAGGGCGTCAGCAGGATGGCTGCCACCACGCGGCGGCCTTCGTTGGCCAGCACGGTGTAGGTGCGGCAGGCGGCGCCGCTGTCCATCGTCTCGACGCCGATGCGCCTGGCGATCAGACTGCGGTAGAGCGCAGGCGACACGAATTTCAGCTTGGGGCCGCTGCCGAAGATCACGACCTCGGGATCGAAGTCCAGCAACGCATCGAAATGCGCCTGCGTCAATTCCTCGACGCTGCCCACGTTCCAGTCCCTGGCCTGGCCGACCCACGGCACCAGCACGCTGGCGGTGTGCAAGGCGGCGTTCACGCGCAGGTTGTCGACGTCGTAGCGGGTGATGTTGTTCACCCCATCGAGCGTGTCTGGCTGGAATTTCAAGGGTTTGTCCTGGCAGGAGATGCTGCGCCCGGCTTTCGGGGAAACAAGCGGCCGCGCGAGCCGATTATAGGAAGGCGGCGCGTGCTGCGAGGCCAAACGGCTCATGGACGAGGTGTAGCAGCATGTCACGCCGCGTCGCTCCAATGCGTCCACGGTACCTGCGAGGGCAGGCCACCGCTGATCACGCCACACACACAATCAAGTTGGAGCTCCCATGGTTCAAATCCGAAATCGGCTCGGCATGCTGGCCTGCGCCGCCGCACTGTCCCTCGTCGGCACCGCGCACGCCGCAACCTTCGATCTGACGTACACGTTCACCTCCGGCGACGTGATCACCGGAACCCTGCAGGGAACCCTGGACGGCTCGTTCGTCGACGACTTGCAGGCGATCAACCTGTCCTTCGACGGCAACGCGTTCACCGGCACCACCACCGCCCAGACCTGGGATCCGGCCAGCTCCTCGTTCACCGCGGACGCGACGCGCCTGTCGACCGTCGCGTCGCAGAACCAGATCATGTTCAGCACCGACGACGGCAGCTTCAGCTTCGGCATGATCAACGACGTCCCGAACTACGGCGGCCAGATCGTCTTCGCGACCAACCTGAATTCGACGACGCAAAGCGCCGCGTCCAACGCCGAGACCGACCCGGCCGGCCTGGGCACGTACTCGCTCGTTCCCGCAGCCGTGCCGGAAGCCGACGCCTTCCCGATGGTGCTGGCCGGCCTTGGCCTGCTGGGCCTCGTTGCCCGCCGTCGTCGCGCCCAGTGAACCAGGAACTCATCATGAACAAGCAAAACCGCTTCCCGATCTCCGCCGTTTCCGCAGCCGTCGCGCTGGCCTTCGTCGCCGGCGCCGCCCACGCGCAGACCGCTTCCACCGTGCGCGGCGTGGTCGCCGGCACGTATTTCACGCCGCCGGCCGGCAGCGTCGCCAGCACCACCGTGGCGTCGGTCTACCAGGGCGTCACCGTCTGCTTCGACACCAACAACAACGGCGTGTGCGACGCCGGCGAGCCGACCACCGTCACCGCCGCCGACGGCTCATTCACGCTGGCCACGCGCTCGCTGGCCCCGCTGATCGCGCAGATTTCCACGCAGTCCACCAACGGCGGCAACCCCGTCACGCAGCGCAACGTGCTGCGCGTGGCCGCCGAGCAGATCTCGGCCGCGACGATCAACCCGGCGCTGCCCGCGACCATCGCCATCACGCCGCTGACCACCGAGATCGCCCGCTCGATGGACGCCGACGGCCTGACGTTCGCCGCCGCGCGCCAGACACTCGCGAGCCGCCTGGGCGTGACTACCGCGCAAGTCACCAGCGACACCAACAAGGTCGCGGCCGGCGCCGCCCGCAACGCCGTGCTGGCCGAGTCCGTCATCCTGACCAACCGCTTCGGCTTTGCCGCCAAGATGGTCGACCGCGGCGACGTCGCGGCGATCAAGGACGCGCAGACCGCGGCGATGAACGTCGAAGGCATCCCGCGCTACGACAACATCTTCATCGTGATGCTGGAGAACAAGGCCACGCTGTCGATCAAGGGTTCCGCCTACGCGCCCAAGATCAACGCCTACCTGAACTCCAACAACCAGTTCACCAGCTACTTCGCCACGGGCAACCCGAGCGAGCCGAACTACACCGCGCTCGGCGGCGCCGACGACTTCGGCATCACCGACGACTCGCAGTGGAACTGCGACGCCACCGGCGCCAATGCGGTGCAGGACCTGCCCACGCCCGACAAGTCGACGCCGGGCAACGCCAACTCGACGTTCACGGCCACCTGCACGCAGTCCGTCAAGGTCAACCACAACATCGTCGGCCATCCGAACCTGTTCAATGCGCTGACCGCCAACGGCATGAGCTGGCGCACCTACAGTGAATCGATGAACCCGGGCCAGGACGTCCGCGCCGATTCCGTCGCCGACGCCGCCGTGACCGCCTTCGACGACACCTATCCGCCGGGCACGCTCGCCGGCAACACGACCACGATCGGCAACCCCAACCTGATCCTGCCGCTGCCGGCCGGCACGTACAAGACCAAGCACCATCCGGGCATGGCCTACCAGAACGTACGCAGCGCCCCCGAGTTCAAGAGCAGCAACCGCACGCTGGGTGGCGGCCAGTGGGACGCCGCGCTGCTCAACGGCAAGGCCTACGCGATCCCCGCGAACTACGACATCGACCAGTTCGGCACCGACCTGGTGTCCGGCGACATCGGCACCGTCAACTTCGTCGTGCCCGACCAGTGCGACGACATGCACGGCATCTCGGTGACCGGCAAGACGACCACCGGCGCCTCCGGCACGGCCAGCGACTGCAGCAGCGTCGCCAACAACGTGCCCAACGCCACCGGCGGCAACATCCTGACCCGCGGCGACAACTTCGTCGACTACCTGGTCAAGAAGATCCAGGCCTCGCCGGTCTGGACGAACAGCAGCAAGCGCGTCGCGATCGTGCTGATGTTCGACGAAGGCAACGCGACCAGCGGCTTCAACTCCTGCTGCGGCTGGAATCCGGGCAACAGCACCGTCGCCAATCCGCTGATCCAGAACGCCGACGGCTCGTTCTCGGTCGATACCTCGGTCAACGGCTACACCTCGGGCAACCGCGGCCACGGCCAGAGCGTGTTCGGCGTGATCACGAACCAGGTGAACGCGCCCAAGCAGATCCAGGACTCGGACGTCTACAGCCACTTCTCGTTCAACCGCACGCTGCAGGACATGTTCCAGCTGGCCGACCCGGCGGTGGTGGGTTCGTACATGAACCGCTCGAAGTACACCGAGTCGTTCATCGCCGCCAACATCATGAACCTGCCGGAGTATGCGTCCAGCGCCGACACGCACTTCGATTCGGTTCGCCCGATGAACCACGCCTACGTGATCCCGGCCGGCTACACGCAAAAGCAGTCGGCTGACCGCTCCACGACCCCGCAAGTGGGCCCGGATGCGAACCAGATCAATGTCTGGGCGCTGAAGTAAGCCGGCGTGCGCGGGCGGCACGCGCCGCCCGCATCGCAGGTTCCCTCGGGGCCGGTCGTTCGCGACCGGCCCTTCGTGCGTGAAGACGAGACTCGTTCCATGACATTTCCCGCTGTCTGCATGCGCGCGGCGGCGCTGCTGCTGCTGCTGGTGCTCGCGGCGTCGGCGGCGCACGCCGGCGACCTCAGCCCGCTGGCCAGGCTTGGCCAGCAGATCTTCTTCGACACCACGCTGTCGGCATCAGGCAAGCTGTCGTGCGCGAGCTGCCACGACCCCGCGCATGCCTACGCCGCGCCCAACGGCCTGCCCGTGCAGGCGGGCGGCGCGCGCATGACGCGCGCGGGCGTGCGGGCCGTGCCATCGCTGCGCTACAAGGAGGCGACGCCGCCGTACGCCGACCTGCTGGACAACCCCGACGGCATCAGCACGCCCGGCCCGGGCGGCGGCCTGACGCAGGACGGCCGGGCCGCCACGCTGGCCGAGCAGGCACGCATCCCTCTGCTCAACCCGATCGAGATGGCCAACCGCAGCCCGGCGGCGGTGGTCGACAAGATGCGCAAGGCGGCCTATGCCGATGCCTTGCGCGCGGTGTTCGGCGCGCAGGCGTTCGACGACGGCGTCAAGGCATTCGACGACGCCACCCAGGCGCTGCAGGCGTTCCAGCTCGAGGATGCCAGCTTCCATCCGTACAGCAGCCGCTACGACCTGTACGCGGGCAACAAGATCGGCGGCACGATGTCGCCGGCGGAGGCGCGCGGCTTCGCGGTCTACAACGATCCGGACAAGGGCAACTGCTTCGCGTGCCATTACAACGGCGCGGGCCTGAACGGCAGCGTCGCGCTGTTCACCGACTTCACCTACGCGGCGATCGGCGTGCCGCGCAACCGGGCCATCCCGGCCAACAAGGATCCGCGCTACGCCGACCTGGGGCTGTGCTCGCGGCCCGACCACGCCGGCAAGGCCAACGAACAATACTGCGGCGAGTTCAAGACGCCCACACTGCGCAACGCGGCCACGCGCCGGGTGTTCTTCCACAACGGCCAGATCAAGTCGCTGGCCGAGGTGATCCGCTTCTACAACACGCGCGATACCGAGCCCGAGCGTTGGTATCCGGTCGTCGGGGGCGTGGTGCGCAAGTACGACGACCTGCCGCGGCGCTATCGCGCCAACATCGACACGCAAAAGCCGCTCGATGGCCGTCCGCGCGGCAGCAAGCCGCCGATGACGGAGCAGGAGATGAACGACCTCGAGGCCTTCCTCGAGATGCTGACCGACAAGGACGTGGTGGCGCTGCTGCCGCACGCCGCCGCGACCCGCACGGCCGGCGCCAATCCGCAATGAACCCGAAGAGCGAATCCATGAAATCGACGATCCTGACCCTCGTGCTGGCATCGGCCTGCGTGGCCGTTGCCGCGGCGCAGGCGCCCGCGCCCCCCGACGTGGCGACGGCCACCACCGCGGTGACGCACTACCTCGCCGACCATGGCGACTTCTGCCTGGGCAAGATGGACTGGCCCGTGGACATCAGCGCCCTGGACGCACGCGCCCGCGGCCGCGACGTGCTGCAGATGCCGGTGCTCGAATCGCTGGGCCTGGTGCACTCGCACGCAGCCACGGCGATGCGCGTCGAAGGGCCGGGCGTGGAGGAGGGCGCGGCACCGGTGCCCGTCGCGGTCACGCGCTACGAGCTCACGCCGCTGGGCGAGCGCTCCACGCGCGAGCGCGAGGTCGTCATGACGACCCCGGACGGCGACAAGCCTGTGCGGCGGCGCGACCTGTGCGCGGCGCATCTGGCGCTCGCCAAAGTGGTGGCCGTGACACCGGGCAACGCGCCAGGGACCTTCGTGGCCACCTACACCTACGACGCCAGCCCGTTCGACTGGGCGACCTCGGCAGACTTCCAGCGCGTGTTCCCGCTGGCCGCTCGCGTGCTCGGCGGTACCCGCCAGATGCAGCTCAAGCAGGCGTTCGCGTGGACCGACGGCGGCTGGAAGCCGGCCGGCCTGGCCGACTGAAAGCTCGTCCGCACCCTTCGCCGTTGCGCAAGCCACGGTTGATCTGCCTCATGTTGCGGCGGCGGCGCGACGTCGCCCGGGCGTTCGCGCACCGGCTCGGGGATTGCCTATGAGAAAATTGGGCAACGACGAACAGACGGCGGTTCCCCCCACGGAAGCGCCCCGATTTCTTTTTGCAGGGGATAGCGGCCGTGAAGCCGATTGCCAAGTCCAGCAAGCTCGCCAACATCGGCTACGACATCCGCGGCCCGGTCCTCGACAAGGCCCGCCAGATGGAGGACGAGGGCCAGAAGATCATCAAGCTGAACATCGGCAACGTGGCCGCGTTCGGCCTGGAGCCGCCCGACGAGATCGTGCAGGACATGATCCGCAACCTGCCGCACGCTGCCGCGTACACCGATTCCAAGGGCCTGTTCGCGCCGCGCAAGTCCATCGTCCACTACACGCAGGAAAAGAAGATCGCCGGCGTGACCGTGGACGACGTCTACCTGGGCAACGGCGCCTCCGAGCTGATCGCCTTCAGCATGAACGCGCTGCTGGACTCGGGCGACGAGGTGCTGATCCCGTCGCCGGACTATCCGCTGTACACGGCTGTCGTCGGCCTGTCGGGCGGCACGCCGGTGCACTACCAGTGCGACGAGCAGTCCGGCTGGCTGCCCGACGTCGCCGACATCCGCCGCAAGGTCACGCCGCGCACCAAGGCGATCGTGATCATCAACCCGAACAATCCCACCGGCGCGCTGTATCCCGAGAGCGTGCTGCAGGAGATCGTCGAGGTGGCGCGCCAGCACGAGCTGGTGATCTTCGCCGACGAGATCTACGACAAGACGCTGTACGACGGCGCCAGCCACACCAGCATCGCGTCGCTGGCCGACGACGTGCTGTGCGTGACCTTCAACGGGCTGTCGAAGAACTACCGCTCGTGCGGCTATCGGGCCGGCTGGATGGTGGTCTCGGGCGCGAAGAAACACGCCAGGGACTACATCGAGGGCCTGAACATGCTGGCCTCGATGCGCCTGTGCGCCAACACGCCCGGCCAGCTCGCGATCCAGACCGCGCTGGGCGGCTACCAGAGCATCAAGGACCTGGTCGCGCCAGGCGGGCGTCTCGCGCGGCAGCGCGACCTGGCCTATGACCTGCTGACGCAGATCCCCGGCGTCACGGTCGCCAAGCCCAAGGCGGCGCTGTACATGTTCCCGCGCCTCGATCCGAAGATGTACCCGATCGCCGACGACCAGCAGTTCGCCTACGAGCTGCTGGCCGAGGAGAAGGTGCTGATCGTGCAGGGCACCGGCTTCAACTGGGCGCAGACCGACCATTTCCGCGTGGTGTTCCTGCCCAACGCCGACGACCTGACCGAGGCCGTGTCGCGCATCGCGCGCTTCCTCGACGGCTATCGCAAGCGGCACGCCGTCTGAGCATGCGCCGGATCCTCCTGTCCCTCAGCGCGACGCTGGCCTGGCCGCAGGCCGCTGGCGCGCAGTCGTTCGACAGCAAGGACTGGCAGGTCGTCTGCGACAACACGCGCGCCTGCCGCGCGGCCGGCTACAGCGTCCAGGGCAGCGACAACCCGGTGTCGCTGCTCATCGCGCGCGCTTCCGGGCCCGGCCAGCCGGTCTATGGCGAACTGCAGCTCGGCACGCTGGATCCTCGCGCCGTGCACCCGGCCAGCGTCGCGCTGGCGGGTGCCGGCAAGGCCGCCGCCGTGATCCGCATCGATCGCAGCAACCACGCCGGCCTGGCGCCGCCCGCGCTCGCAGCGGTGCTCAAGACCTTGAGCGCCGGCGCCGACGTGGTGTTCACCGCCGGCAAGACGACCTGGCGCGTCTCCGCCAACGGCGCGCTCGAGGCCTTGCAGCAGATGGACGACGTGCAGGGCCGCGCGGGCCGAACCTCGGCCCTGGTGCGCCGCGGCAGCGGCAGCGATGCCGACGTCGCCTCGCCGATGGCGGTGCCGCGCTTCGAGGCCGGCAACATCGCGGGCCCGCACCAGCCGGGCGACGACGCGCTGGTCGTGCGCGTGATGGCCTCGGTGCGCAGCGACCCGGCGTGCCCGTTGCTGGACGACGGCGCCGCGCAGGCCGCGGCCCGCCTGTGGCACCTGGATGCCAACCGGCTGCTGGTGTCGCAGGCCTGCCGCACGGCGGCAGAGGGCGGCGGCCTCGGCTACTGGCTGGCCAACCAGCGGCCGCCATACGACGCGCAGCCCATGACCTACGCGGGCACCGAGTTCGACGCCGCGATGTCCAGTGTCCACGCCACCGCCGCCACCGCGCCGGACTGCGCGAGCAAGCAGTCGTGGACGTGGAACGGCTACCGCTTCGAACAGACCTACGCCGCCAGCTCCGGCCTGTGCCGTGGCGTGAAGGCGGGCGGCGCATGGGAACTGCCCACGCTGGTGTCCGACGTCGTCCCGGGGCGCTGAACATGCGCATGACGACGCCTTTGTCCGCCTGGCTCGCTCTGCTGACGTTGCTCGTCGGCGGCGCCGCGGCCGCTACGCAGGGCACGCGTTTCGAGCACAGGGACTGGCGGGTCGACTGCGACAACACCGGCACCTGCCGCGCGTCCGGCTACCAGCGCGACGAGGACACCACGCCCGTCTCCTTGCTGCTCACGCGCGCGGCCGGCCCCGGCGCCCCCGTGCAGGCGCAGGTGCAGTTCGGCGACTTCGACGACAACGGCGACAAGCCTGCCGCCGAGGGGCCCGTGCACATGACGATAGGCGGCCACGCGATGGGCGCGGTCGTCGACAACGAGGAGCTGGCGCCCGCGCAGGTGGCTGCGTTGCTCAAGGCGCTCACGGGCAGCGGTGCGATCGTGTTCGCGTCGCGCGACACGCGCTGGAAGCTTTCGGGCGACGGCGCCGCCGCGGTGCTGCTGAAGATGGACGACGTGCAGGGCCGCATCGGCACGCCGGGCGCGCTGGTCAGGAAGGGCACCAAGCCCGAGGCGTCCGTGCCCGGGCCGGTCAAGCCGCCGGTGATCCAGGCGGTGCGCGTGCCGGCGCCGGTCGAGGCCGACGTGCCGCTCGCGCTGCGTATCCTCAAGACGATTCCCAAGACCGCCGATTGCGACGACCTGCAGACGCTGCAGGCCGCGCCGCAGCCCGACACTGCCGACGTCGACCTGTGGCGCCTGGGCGGCGGCCGCATCCTGGTGTCGGCCCTGTGCTGGCGCGGCGCCTACAACGCCGGCAACGGCTACTGGATCGCCAAGGACAAGCCGCCGTACGATGCGAAGCTGGTCACCTTGTCCGCCGACACCTTCACCCCGGAAGCGGGCGAACTGAGCGGCTCGGCCAAGGGTCGCGGCATCGGCGACTGCATGTGGAGCTCGACGTGGGTCTGGGACGGGCGCGATTTCGTGCACGCCACCGAAACCACGACGGGCATGTGCCGCATGGTCGCGCCGGGCGGGCCATGGGACCTGCCCACGCTGGTGAGCGAGGTGCGCAAGCCTCGATGAATGAAAACCGTGTTGAAGTGAGACTGCTATGAAACCGATCCAAGTCGGCCTGCTGGGCATCGGAACCGTCGGTTCCGGAACGTACAACGTCCTGACGCGCAACCAGGAGGAGATCCGCCGCCGCGCCGGCCGCGCCATCGAGATCACCATGGTGGCCGACCTGGACGTCGCGCGCGCCAAGGCCATCGTCGGCGACCACGTCAAGGTGGTGGCCGACGGTCGCCAGGTCATCGCCAACCCCGACATCGACATCGTCGTCGAGCTGATCGGCGGCTACGGCGTGGCCAAGACGCTGGTGCTGGAGGCGATCGCCGCGGGCAAGCACGTGGTCACGGCCAACAAGGCGCTGCTGGCGGTGCACGGCAACGAGATCTTCGCCGCCGCGCGCGAAAAGGGCGTGATGGTCGCATTCGAGGCCGCGGTGGCCGGCGGCATTCCCATCATCAAGGCGCTGCGCGAAGGCCTGACCGCCAACCGCATCGAGTGGATCGCCGGCATCATCAACGGCACCACCAACTTCATCCTGTCCGAGATGCGCGACAAGGGCCTGGACTTCGGTGTCGTGCTCAAGGAGGCGCAGCGCCTGGGCTACGCCGAGGCCGACCCGACCTTCGACATCGAGGGCATCGACGCGGCCCACAAGGCCACGGTCATGAGCGCGATCGCCTTCGGCATCCCGATGCAGTTCGACAAGGCGCACGTCGAGGGCATCGTGGGGCTGCAGGCGGCCGACATCAAGCACGCCGAATCGCTGGGCTACCGCATCAAGCTGCTGGGCATCACGCGCCGCCGCGCCGACGCGGGCGGCATCGAGCTGCGCGTGCACCCGACGCTGGTGCCGGCCAAGCGCCTGATCGCCAACGTCGAAGGCGCGATGAACGCCGTCGTCGTGCAGGCGGACGCGGTCGGCACCACGCTGTACTACGGCAAGGGCGCGGGCGCCGAGCCGACCGCGTCGGCCGTGGTGGCCGACCTGGTCGACATCACGCGCCTGCACACCGCCGATCCGGACCACCGCGTTCCGCATCTCGCGTTCCAGGCCGATGCCCTGACCGACACGCCCATCCTGGACATCGCCCAGGTCATCACCTCGTTCTACCTGCGCCTGAGCGTGGTCGACGAGGCCGGCGTGCTGTCGCGCATCACCACGACGCTGGCCGATCACGGCATCTCCATCGACGCCGTGCTGCAGCGCCCCAGCCCCGAGCGCAAGGACGGCCAGCAGGACCTGATCATCCTCACGCACAACACCGTCGAGGGCCGCATGCGCGAGGCCATCACGAAGATGCAGGCGCTGCCCACCGTGCTCGCGCCCATCGTCAGCCTGCGCAAGGAAGACCTCGCGTGAAGTACTTGAGCACACGCGGCGACCAGACGCCGCGCTCGTTCAGCGAGATCCTGCTGGAAGGCCTCGCGCCGGACGGCGGGCTGTACCTGCCCGAGCACTACCCGAAGGTCGACGACGCGACGCTGGCGCGCTGGCGCGGGCTCTCGTACGCCGAGCTGGCGTTCGAGGTCCTGTCGCTCTACATCGACGACATCCCCGCCGCCGACCTGAAGGCGCTGGCCGCCAGGACGTACACGTCCGAGGTGTTCGGCAGCGCGGCCATCGTGCCGCTGAAGACGCTGGAGCCGGGCGTGCAGCTCGAGGCGCTGTCCAACGGCCCGACGCTGGCCTTCAAGGACATGGCGATGCAGCTGCTGGGCAACCTGTTCGAGTACGAACTGGGCCGCCGCCGCGAGACGCTCAACATCCTGGGCGCCACCTCCGGCGACACCGGCAGCGCCGCCGAGCACGCGATGCGCGGCAAGCACGGCGTCAGCGTGTTCATGCTGAGCCCGCACGGGCGCATGAGCCCGTTCCAGCAGGCGCAGATGTTCAGCCTGCAGGACGCCAACATCCACAACCTGAGCGTCGAGGGCGTGTTCGACGATTGCCAGGACATCGTCAAGGCCGTCTCCAACGACCTCGCGTTCAAGCGCAAGTGGCGCATCGGCACCGTGAACTCGATCAACTGGGCGCGTTTGCTCGCGCAGGTGGTTTACTACTTCGCGGGCTATTTCCAGGCCACGAAGACGAATGCCGAAAAGGTCAGCTTCGCCGTGCCGTCGGGCAATTTCGGCAATGTCTGCGCCGGCCATGTCGCGCGCATGATGGGCCTGCCGATCGCGCAGCTGGTCGTCGCCACCAACGAGAACGACGTGCTCGACGAGTTCTTCCGCACCGGCACCTACCGCGTGCGCGGCGCGGCCGAGACCTTCGAGACCTCGAGCCCGTCGATGGACATCTCCAAGGCGTCCAACTTCGAGCGCTTCGTGTTCGACCTGCTGCGCCGCGACGGCGCGCGCACGCGCGAGCTGTTCGGCGCCGGCCTGCAGCGCGACGGCGCGTTCACGCTGCAGGCCGACGAGAAGGCGCGCATCGCCGGCTTCGGTTTCGTCTCGGGCCGCAGCACGCACGCCGACCGCCTGGCGACGATCCGCGACACCGATGCCCGCTTCGGCGTCGTCATCGACACCCACACGGCCGACGGCTTGAAGGTGGCGCGCGAGCACGTCCAGCCCGGCACGCCGATGATCGTGCTCGAGACGGCGCTGCCGGTGAAGTTCGCCGACACCATCCAGGAGGCGCTGGGTCGCAAGCCCGCGCTGCCGCCGGCCCTGGCCGACCTGGAATCACGGCCGAAGCGGTTCACGGTCGTCAAGGCGGACGTCGGCATCATCAAGGCGTTCATCGAGGCCAACGCGCCGGCGCAGTGAGGCGATAGCGGTCAGTCCGCGCGTTGTCGCGGAATCCACCCCTTGCCGGGCTGCCTCGTGGCGGGGGTGGATCCTGCGGGTTCGCGCACGATGACACCTCGGCTGCGGCCCCCAAGACTGTTGCATCATTGGCGCGTGACGAATCCACCTGACTCCAAACCCGCGGGCCGCGGCCCGCTGATCAGCGCCGACGACGCGCTCGCCCGCCTGCTCGCCGCCGTGGCGCCGCTGGACCGCGTGGAGAACGTCGCCACGCCCGATGCCTGGGGCCGCGTGCTGGCGCAGGACGTGGTCTCCAGCGTGCACGTGCCCCCCGAAGACAACAGCGCGATGGACGGCTACGCCATCCGCCTGGCCGATCTGATCGACGGCGCCGGCACGCTGTTGCCCGTCAGCCAGCGCATCGTGGCGGGCCAGGTCGGCCAGCCGCTGGCCACCGGCACCGCGGCGCGCATCTTCACCGGCGCACAGGTGCCCCAGGGCGCGGATGCCGTGGTGATGCAGGAATATTGCGACGCCGTCGCGGGCCAGGGACTGGGCGCCGTGCGCATCAACGAGCTGCCGTCGCCCGGCATGGCCATCCGCCGCCGGGGCGAGGACGTGATGCTCGGCCACGTCGTCCTGCGCACCGGCCACCGGTTGGACGCCGCCGCGATCGGCCTGGCGGCGACGGTGGGCATGGCGCGGCTGGACGTCGCCGCCCGTCCGCGCGTGGCCCTGTTTTCCACCGGCGATGAGCTGGTGATGCCCGGCGAGCCGCTGCCGCCTGGCGCGATCTACAACTCCAACCGCTTCATGCTGGGCGCGTTGCTGCGCGGGCAGGGCTGCACCGTCACCGACCTGGGCAACGTGCCCGACCGGCTCGATGCCACCCGCGCGATGCTGCGCGAGGCCGCTGCCGGCCACGACTTGATCCTGAGTTCGGGCGGCGTGTCGGTGGGCGAGGAAGACCACCTGAGGCCCGCGCTGGCCGCCGAGGGCCGGCTCGACCTGTGGGCCATCGCCATCAAGCCGGGCAAGCCGTTGGCTTTTGGCGCAGTCAGGCGTGAGGCCGGAGAAACCTGGTTCCTCGGACTGCCCGGCAACCCGGTGTCCAGCTACGTCACCTTCGCCCTGTTCGTGCGGCCCGTGCTGGCGCAACTGCAGGGCGCGCACGCGGTGACGCCATCGCCCATCCCGATGCGCGCCGATTTCGCCTGGCCCAAGCCGAACAACCGGCGCGAGTTCCTGCGCGTCAGGCGCAACGCCAGCGGCGGCCTCGACCTGTACCGCAACCAGGGCTCGGGCGTGCTGACCTCGCTGGCCTGGGGCGACGGATTGGCCGATATCCCGCAAGGCCAGGCGGTGCAGCCGGGCGACCTGGTGCGCTACCTGTCGCTGGCGGAGCTGGCGCCGTGAGGCTGACGTTGAAGTACTTCGCGTCGCTGCGCGAGGCGCTGGGCAGCGGCGGCTTGCAGGAATGGACGCCGGACGGCGCGCCCACCGCCGCCGCGTTGCGCGCGTGGCTGTGCGCACAGTCGGACGCGCACGCGCGCGCACTGGCGCCCGGGCGCGCCGTGCGCGTGGCGGTCGACCAGGCGCTGGCCGACGACGCCACGCCGCTGCACGACGGCGCGGAGGTCGCGTTCTTCCCGCCGGTCACGGGGGGCTGACGGCCATGTCGCGCGTGCGCATCCAGGAGGCTGACTTCGACGTCGGCGCCGAGCTCGCCGCGCTGCAGGACGACCGCACCGACGTTGGCGCGGTCGCCAGCTTCGTCGGCTGCGTGCGGGGGCACACGCGCGAGGACGACGTCTCGGCCCTGACGCTGGAGCACTACCCCGGCATGACCGAGCGCGCCATCGAGGCGATGATCGCGGAAGCAAATTCGCGCTTTGGCGTGCTGGACGCGCGCGTCGTGCACCGCGTCGGGCGGCTGATGCCGGGCGAGCGCATCGTGCTGGTGGCCGTCGCCGCGTCGCACCGGCGTGATGCCTTCCAGGCCTGCGAATTCCTGATGGACTACCTGAAGACGCAGGCGCCGTTCTGGAAGAAGGAGACCACGCCGCAGGGCGAGCGCTGGGTCGACGCGCGAACGGCCGACGACGTGGCGCTGGCGCGTTGGGGCGTCGCTTCCGGCAACGCCGGTGCGACGACGCCTTGGCCAGGCGCCATCGCGCATACCGATGCCGCCGCGGACGCGCCATAGCGTGGCATAACTGGCAGGCGGGCGAGTCCTTCACCCGTTCGGGCGAGAGCCACCGCGGTGCCGTCCTGCGACAATGACGGCAGACCGCGCCTGCCGGCCGCGCTGCCGTCCGGCGGCCACCGACCCGAATCCATCCTCGTTTCGTCCGATGAGCGTCACTCCTCTCGTTCCCACGCCCGCCATGGTCACCACGCTGTCGACGTGGGGCCAGGCCGGCCTCGTCGCCGTCGGCGGCACCGCCGGCTGCCTGGCGCGCTGGCGCGCTGGCGTGTGGCTGAACACGATGCCATGGCCGATCGCGGCGGGCACGCTGGCGGTCAACGTGGTGGGCGGGCTGTGCATCGGCTTCTCGCTGGTGGCGTTCGCCAAGGCGCCGTCGGAGTTCTGGCGCCTGCTGCTCGTCACCGGTTTCCTGGGCGGCATGACCACGTTCTCGGCATTCACCGGCGAGTCGCTGAGCCTGCTGGTCAAAGGGCAGTTCGGCGTGGCGGCGTTCCACACGGCCATCCACGTGCTGGGCTCGCTGGCAGCTGCGGCGCTGGGCTGGCAGATCGGCCGCTGGGTGCTGGCATGAGCGGCGCCATGACCGACGACGAACGCGGCGCCCTCGCACCGGTGCTGGTGCCCGAACTGCCGGCCTCCGACCTGCGTCCGGACGAACTGCGCCAGGCGCTCGGCCGCTTCGTCACCGGCGTGACCATCGTCACCTGCCGCGACGACCAGGGCCAGGCCGTGGGCCTGACGGCCAATTCGTTCAACGCGCTGTCGCTCGACCCGCCGCTGGTGCTGTGGTCGCTGCGCCGGGCCAGCGTGAGCATCGACGCGTTCACGAATGCCAGCCACTTCGCAGTCAACGTGCTGGCGGCCGGCCAGGTCGACCTGTCGCGTCGCTTCGCGCGGCCGTCGAGCGAGAAGTTCGACGAAGGCGAATGGACGGACGGGCAGGGCGGCGCGCCGCTGCTGGCCGGCTGCGTGGCGGTGTTCGAGTGCCGCCGCCGCAGCCACCACGTCGCGGGCGACCACGTGCTGTTCATCGGCGAGGTCGAGCGCATCGGCGGCTCGGCCGCCACGCCGCTGGTCTACCACGCCGGGCATTACCGCACGCTGAGCGATTCGGAGTAGGACGGCCGCCGCTGCAGCCGCCGGTTCGCCATCGGCATGCACCTTGCCGACCCTTGAAAACTCATCCGCCGCACCCATGTGCGTTGCAGTTTGAAAGGATTTTCAAGATGCGACTCGACAAGTTGACGACCGCGTTCCAGCAGGCGCTCGCGGACGGCCAGAGCGCCGCCGTGGCGCGCGAGAACCCGTATGTGGAACCGGCCCACGTGCTGGCGGCCATGCTCGCGCAGCCCGATGGTCCGAAGTCCCTGCTCGACCGCGCGGGCGCCAACACGGCCGGCCTCAAGCAGGCCATGGACGGCCTGGTCGCCGGCCTGCCGCAGGTGCAGGGCGGCGGGCAGGTGTCGGGCAGCCGCGACCTGTTGCAACTGCTGCAGCAGGCCGAGAAGGAAGCCGGCAAGCGCGGCGACGAGTTCGTCGCCAGCGAGATGTTCCTGGTCGCGCTGGCCGATGCCAAGACCGACATCGGCGGCGTCGTGCGTGGCCATGGGCTCACCCGCAAGGCGCTCGAGGCCGCCATCGACGCGGTGCGCGGCGGCACGACCGTCGACTCGGCCGAGGCCGAAGGCCAGCGCGAGGCGCTCAAGAAGTACACGCTGGACCTGACCGAGCGCGCCCGCAAGGGCAAGCTCGATCCGGTGATCGGCCGCGACGACGAGATCCGCCGCGCGATCCAGGTGCTGCAGCGGCGCAGCAAGAACAATCCGGTGCTGATCGGCGAGCCCGGCGTGGGCAAGACGGCCATCGTCGAGGGCCTGGCCCAGCGCATCGTCGCGGGCGAGGTGCCCGAGACGCTGAAGAACAAGCGCGTCCTGGTGCTGGACATGGCGGGCCTGCTGGCCGGCGCCAAGTTCCGGGGTGAGTTCGAGGAGCGGCTCAAGGCCGTGCTCAAGGAGGTGGCGCTCGACGAGGGCCGCATCATCCTGTTCATCGACGAGCTGCACACGATGGTGGGCGCCGGCAAGGCCGAGGGCGCCATCGACGCGGGCAACATGCTCAAGCCGGCACTGGCGCGCGGCGAACTCCATTGCATCGGCGCGACCACGCTGGACGAGTACCGCAAGTACGTCGAGAAGGACGCCGCGCTGGAGCGCCGCTTCCAGAAGGTGCTGGTGGCCGAGCCGACCGTGGAGGCCACCATCGCCATCCTGCGCGGCCTGCAGGAGAAGTACGAAGTCCACCACGGCGTGGAGATCACCGACCCGGCCATCGTCGCCGCGGCCGAGCTGAGTCATCGCTACATCACCGACCGCTTCCTGCCCGACAAGGCGATCGACCTGATCGACGAGGCCGCGGCCAAGGTCAAGATCGAGATCGACTCCAAGCCCGAGGTGATGGACAGGCTCGACCGCCGCATCATCCAGTTGAAGATCGAGCGCGAGGCCGTGCGCCGCGAGACCGACGAGGCCTCGCAGCGCCGCATGGGCCTGATCGAGGAGGAGATCGCGCGCCTGGGCCGCGAGTACGCCGACCTCGAGGAGATCTGGACCGCCGAGAAGGCCGCCGCGCAGGGCTCCGCGCACCTGAAGGAGGAGATCGACAAGCTGCGCTTCGAGATCGAGAAGCTCAAGCGCACGGGCGACTTCAACAAGGTGGCCGAGCTGCAGTACGGCAAGCTGCCCGAGCTGGAGAAGAAGCTCGCCGAGGCGCAGGCCGTCGAGGCCGGCAAGACCAAGTCGGGTGGCGCGCCGCAGTTGCTGCGCACGATGGTGGGTGCCGAAGAAATCGCCGAGGTCGTCGCCCGTGCCACCGGGATTCCCGTGGCCAAGCTGATGCAGGGCGAGCGCGACAAGCTGCTGCAGATGGAGGACAAGCTGCACGAGCGCGTGGTGGGCCAGGACGAGGCGATCAAGGTCGTCTCCGACGCCATCCGCCGCTCGCGTGCGGGCCTGTCCGACCCGAACCGGCCGCTCGGCTCGTTCCTGTTCCTCGGCCCGACCGGCGTCGGCAAGACCGAGCTGTGCAAGGCGCTGGCCGGCTTCCTGTTCGACAGCGAGGATCACCTGATCCGCGTCGACATGAGCGAGTTCATGGAAAAGCACTCGGTCAGCCGCCTGATCGGCGCGCCGCCCGGCTACGTCGGCTACGACGAGGGCGGCACGCTGACCGAGGCCGTGCGCCGCAAGCCCTATAGCGTGCTGCTGCTCGACGAGGTGGAGAAGGGGCATCCGGACGTGTTCAACGTGCTGCTGCAGGTGCTCGACGACGGCCGCCTGACCGATGGCCAGGGACGCACCGTGGACTTCAAGAACACCGTCATCGTGATGACCAGCAACCTCGGTTCGCAGATGATCATGCAGATGGCCGGCCAGCCGTCCGAAGAGATCCGCGACGCGGTGTGGGAAGAGGTCAAGGGCCATTTCCGGCCCGAGTTCCTCAATCGCATCGACGAGACGGTGGTGTTCCACGCGTTGGACCGCGCCAACATCGAGGCGATCGCCAAGATCCAGCTGGCCACGCTGGAACAGCGCGTCGCCAAGATGGACATGACGCTGGAGGTCTCGCCCGCGGCGTTGCGCGAGCTTGCCAAGGTCGGCTTCGACCCGGTGTTCGGCGCGCGTCCTTTGAAGCGCGCGATCCAGCAGCGCGTCGAGAACCCGGTCGCCCGCTTGATCCTCGAGGGCAAGTTCGGCCCGAAGGACGTGATCCCGGTGGACGTGGTGGACGGCGAGTTCAGCTTCGGGCGCGTGGTGCACTGAAGCCTCGCGCGTCACGCGCGCGCGCCTTCGAAGGCCTGTCGCTTCTCGGCGGCAGGCCTTTTTCGTTGGCCACGCGGGTCGTCCTGCAGGCCTTCGGTCTGAAGGACACGTCATGCGTCTGCAACACCGCTGTGGCTGGTCAGCCGCAAGGGCTTGCGGCAGTTCGTAGAATCGGCTGGGTCAGACAAGCCCGCAGACGTCCCGAGATCCCCGTCCATGCCCAACTCGCCCGCCACCGTCGATTCGCAACGCGCCTCCTTCACGGCGAGCCCGGTGGTCATCGTCGGCGCCGGCCTGGCCGGTCTCACTGTGGCGCTGCATCTGGCGCGCCACGGCCGCCGCGTGATCGTGCTGGCCAAGCGCGGCCTGAGCGAAGGGGCGACCTCTTGGGCGCAGGGCGGCATCGTCGGCGTGCTGGGGTCGGACGACTCGATCGAATCGCACGTGCGCGACACGCAGGACGCCGGCGCCGGCATCGTCGACGAGCACACCGCCCGCTTCATCGCGGAGAACAGCGCCAAGGCGGTCGAATGGCTGGTCGACAACGGCGTGCCGTTCACCACCGACATCGACGGCCCCCTGGGCCTGCACCTGACGCGCGAGGGCGGCCACGCGGTGCGTCGCATCGCCCATGCGGCTGACGCCACCGGCCGCGCGATCCACGAATCGCTGCTGGCGCAGGCGAAGGTGCACGAGCTGATCACGCTGCGCGAGCGCTGGATCGCGGTCGACCTGGTCACGTCGCGTCATCTCAAGCGCGAGGAATCGACGCAGGTCTATGGCGTGTATGCCCTGGACATCGATTCGCGCAAGGTCGAGACGATCGCGGCCTCGGCCGTGGTGCTGGCCACCGGCGGCGTCGGCAAGGTCTATCGCTACACCAGCAACCCCGACACCTCCACCGGCGACGGCATCGCGATGGCCTGGCGCGCGGGCTGCCGCGCGGCGAACATGGAGTTCATCCAGTTCCATCCGACCTGCCTCTATCACCCGCAGGAGCGCAGCTTCCTGATCACCGAGGCCTTGCGCGGCGAGGGCGCGTTGCTCAAGCTGCCCGACGGAACCCGCTTCATGCCGTCGCACGACGAGCGCGCCGAACTCGCGCCGCGCGACATCGTCGCCCGCGCGATCGACTTCGAGATGAAGAAGCACGGCATCGACCACGTGTGGCTCGACGCGACGCACCTGGGCGAGGCGTTCCTGAAGGAGCACTTCCCGACGATCCACGCGCGCTGCCTGCAACTGGGCATCGACATCGCCAGGGAGCCGATCCCCGTCGTGCCGGCGGCGCATTACACCTGCGGCGGCATGGTCACCGACCTCAGCGGCCGCTCCGACCTGCCCGGCCTGTTCGGCGTGGGCGAGACCACCTACACCGGCCTGCACGGCGCCAATCGCCTGGCCAGCAACTCGCTGCTCGAATGCGTGGTCATCGGCCATACGTGCGCCGATGCGATCCTGGCCGACGGCCCCAAGCCTTCCGTGGCCTTGCCCGAGTGGGACGAAAGCCAGGTCGACGACGCCGACGAACAGGTGGTGATCGCCCACAACTGGGACGAGCTGCGCATGCTGATGTGGAACTACGTGGGGATCGTGCGCACCACCAAGCGGCTCGAGCGCGCGCTGCACCGCATCAAGCTGCTCAACAAGGAGATCGACGAGTACTACGCGCACTTCCGCGTCTCGCGCGACCTGCTCGAGCTGCGCAACCTGGTCGTCTGCGCCGAGCTGATCGTGCGCTCCGCGCTCAACCGCCACGAAAGCCGCGGCCTGCATTTCAGCCGCGACTTCCCGCGCACGCTGCCGGTCAGCTTCCCGACGGTGCTGACGCGGCCGGCGACGAGCCGGACGACGGGCTGACGCGGCATGCTTCTCGCGCGTGTGTTGGCCGGCGGCGTCCTTGCGCTCTCGGCGGCCCGAGCGTGCGGACTCGCAGCCTATCGGGCGACGTGGCTGCAGCGCTTCCCGGGCGTGCTCGGGCCTCCGGTGCAGCCAGCCGAAGTCGCGGGTTCGCGTCCAGCCTCAGCGCCCTGATCAGGTCGCGGAATTTCCGGGCGTTCAGGCCCTCGCCCGCATCGCGTTGCGCGCCTGCACGAAGCCGAACGCGAATTCCACGGCCTCGGCGATCGAGCGTTCGGTCTCGGTGCGCTCGCGGTCCGTCTGGAAGAACGCGAAGTCGACGTCGTGGCGGATGTAGCGCGGAGGCAGGCGGTTCAGGGCGACGCAGGCGATGTCGGCCAGCATGTCGGGGTTGTCCTGGATGTGCGGGAAGTGTTCCGCCATCTCCTGCACGGCGGCGTAGACCGCTTTCTCGTGGTTGTTGTGGATCGATGCGATGTCCATGAACAGTTCCGAAAGTCGTGGGCGCCGGCTCGCCGGCGGACGGCATTCCGTCCAGTGTGCCGCGCCCGGGAGCGAATGTGTTGCGCAAGTCTGCGACAAAGTGCCCGCACCTTGGCGCGGCGTCTGTGTCACTCGGTCGCGAAGAAGGCGAGGGCGGCGAGCGGCAGGGCCAGGCCCAGCCACGCCGCGGCCGGCCAGCCGCCTCGGGCCCAGGCGAAGGCGCCGAACGCGGAGCCCAGCGCGCCGCCACAGAAGAAGGTAGCCATGTACAGGCCGTTCAGGCGGCTGCGCATGTCCGCGCCGAGCGCGAAGATCGCGCGCTGGCCCACGACCAAGTTGAGGCTCACGCCGAAGTCCAGCACGATGCCGGCCGCCACCAGCATCGCCAGGGCGCACGTCGAGCCCGCGGCACCGATGCGGCTCAGTGCGAAGGCCGCGATGGCGCAGCCCATGGCCAGGAATGTCGCGAAGCGACCGTGTCCCGCATCCGCGAGCCGGCCCGCGATCGGCGATCCGATGGCGCCTGCGACACCGGCCAGGCCGAACAACGCGATGCCGGCCTGCGACAGGTGGAATTCCTGGGCCAGGCGCAGCGGCGCGGTCGTCCAGAACAGGCTGAAGGCGCCGAACATGGCTGCGTGGGACAGCGATCGTCGCTGCAGCACGCGGCAGGTACGCGCCAGCAGCGCCATCGACGCCAGCAATTGCCCGTAGCGCAGCGTCGCGCCCGGCAGTCGCGGCGGCAGGGCCACGCCCAGCAGCACCGCCAGCAGCAGCATCGCGCCGGACGACAGGAAGAAGACCGTGTGCCACGACGCCAGCTGCGCGATGAAGCTGGACACTGGCCGCGCCAGCATGATGCCCGTGAGCAGTCCGCTCATCACATTGCCGACCACGCGTCCGCGCTGCGCCTCCGGCGCCAGGTGCGCGGCATAAGGCACCAGCACCTGCGCGGCCACCGAGACCAGGCCGATCGCCAGCACGGCCACGAAGAACGGCAACGGCCTCGTCGACAACGCGGCACCCGCCAGCGCCAGGGCGGCCAGCACGATCAGCGCGCGCACCAGCTTGCCCGTCTCGAGCAGGTCGCCCAGCGGCACGATGAACAGCAGGCCGGCGCCGTAGCCGACTTGTGTCAGCGTCACGATCAGTCCGGTGGCCTCGGGCGACAGGCCCAGCGACACGCCGATCGGCCCGGCCAGCGGCTGCGCGTAGTAGAGATTGGCGACAATCAGGCCGCAGGCGAAGGCCAGCAGCAGCGTGATGCCGGGCGAGGCGGCCGGGTGGGCGGCAGCCGCCTTCAATCGAGCACGCGCATCGAGAAGTCGGTGGCGAGCACGTCCTTGGTCAGCTTGCCGATGGACACGCGATCCACCCCGGTGGCGACGATCTCGCGCAGCGCCTGCAGCGTGACACCGCCCGAGACCTCGAGCATCGCGGCGCCCGCGGCGACCTTCACAGCCTCGCGCATGGCGTCCAGCGTGAAGTTGTCCAGCAGCACGTTGGTGGCGCCCGCGGCCAGCGCCTCGCGCAGCTGGGCGATGGACTCGACCTCGATCTGGATGTTGACGCCCGCATCGAGCGCGAACGCCTGCGCCATGACCTGCGCGATGCCCCCGGCCGCCGCGATGTGGTTCTCCTTGATCAGGATGCCGTGCCACAGCGCGATGCGCTGGTTGCCGCCGCCGCCCACGCGCACCGCGTACTTCTGCGCCTGGCGCAGGCCGGGCAGCGTCTTGCGGGTGTCGAGCACCGCGCAGCCGCGCGGGCTGGTGGCCGCGCCTTCGATGGCCTCGACATGGCGCCGTGTCACCGTGGCGGTGCCCGACAGCAGCTGCAGGAAGTTCAGCGCCGGCCGCTCGGCCGTCAGCAGCGCGCGTGCGTTGGCCTCGATGTGGCAGACCTCGGTGTCGGCGCTCATCTGCGCGCCTTCGCCGTAACGCCAGTCGATGCGGCTGGTCGCATCCAGCGTTGCCAGGCACGAGGTGAACCAGTCGCGCCCGCACAGGATGGCGCTCTCGCGCACGCGCACGACCGCGCGCACGCGCTTGTCGGCGGGGATCAGCAGGCCGGTCCAGTCCTGGCGGCCCACGTCCTCGAACAGGGCGTCGCGCACGTTGCGCGCTCGCGCCTCGGCCAGGGTCTCGTCGTGGTCGAACATCGCTAGTCTCCGTTGGCCGTGCGGCGGGATCGCGACCCGCGCCGGCGTGTTGTGGTCATGCCGCGCCGATCCCCGGCACCAGGCCCGGTGCGTCGTTCATCTCTTTGGCCGGCTTGGCGATCGCGGCCGGATTGGCGGCGACGAAGTCCAGCATGCGTTCGATGCAGCCCAGCGCCTCGATGCGCACCGGTTCTGCGACCTCGATGGCGCCGGTGCCTTGCTCCAGGCAATCGACCAGCCCCTGCAGGCTGTTCATCGCCATCCAGGGGCAGTGCGCGCAGCTCTTGCAGGTGGCCGAGTTGCCGGCGGTGGGCGCCTCGATCAGCGTCTTGCCCGGCGCCAGCTGGCGCATGCGGTGCAGGATGCCGTTGTCGGTGGCGACGATGTATTCCTGCGCGCTGCCGTGGATCACCGCATTGAGCATCTGCGAGGTCGAGCCGACGACGTCGGCCATCTGCACGACGCTCTTGGGCGACTCCGGGTGCACCAGGATCATGGCGCGCGGATGCTGTTCCTTGAGCATCGCCAGTTCCAGGCCCTTGAATTCGTCGTGGACGATGCAGGCGCCGTTCCACAGCAGCATGTCGGCGCCGGTCTCGTCCTGGATGTAGCGGCCCAGGTGGCGGTCGGGCGCCCACAGGATCTTCTGCCCCTGCGCCTTCAGGTGGTTGACTACGGCCAGCGCGCACGAGCTGGTCACCATCCAGTCGGCGCGGGCCTTCACCGCGGCGCTGGTGTTGGCGTAGACGACGACGGTGCGGTCGGGGTGGGCGTCGCAGAAGGTGGCGAAATCGTCGGCGGGGCAGCCGAGATCCAGCGAACAGGTGGCGTCCAGGTCGGGCATCAGCACGCGCTTGCGCGGCGACAGGATCTTGGAGGTCTCGCCCATGAAGCGCACGCCGGCGACGACCAGCGTCTTCTGCGGCGCGTCGCGGCCGAAGCGTGCCATCTCGAGCGAATCGGCGACGCAGCCGCCGGTCTCCAACGCCAGGTCCTGCAGGTCGCCGTCCACGTAGTAGTGGGCGACCAGCGCCGCGTCATGCTGCCTGAGCAGTTCCTTGGCGCGGGCCTTGAGCCGGACGCGTTCGTCCGCGCTGGGGATGGGCATCACCTTGGCCCAGGCGTTGGCGGTGCAGGTGGCGCCGGTGGCGTCCTGGAGGGGGTAGTCGTACGTGGCTTGTGTCATGGCTGCGTCCGCCGGCGGGGCGGAACGCCATCGTAGCCCAAGGCCGGAACAACTCGCGGCGGCAGGGTCAGGCGCCGATCCAGGCTTCGTACAGCTGGTTCCAGACGTTGGTCACCGAGCGCGTGAGCGGCCGGGCGTGCAGGATGGTCGGGCGGTTGGGCCAGGTGCGGCCGTCGATCAGGTCTTCCAGGCCGCGGTGCTCCGCGCCCAGGTAGATCAGCCAGCGCGTGGACGCGGCGAACGACTGTTGCGCCAGGCGGTGCATCTCGTCGATCAGCGTGACCGCCTCGTGGCTGGGCATCGGGCCGACCAGCACCGAGCAGATCTGCGAGTGCGACAACAGCGCGCCGAAGATGGCGCGGCGATCGACCGACTTGGCGTCGCCGTGCAGGCAGCGCACCAGCCGGTGCGGCCCGTTGCCGGCAGGCAACAAGGTTTCGTCGACGACCGCGCGGATCTGCAGGCCGCCGCGCGAATGCACGCGCAGGCGGTCGACTGGCGAGCCGGTGGCGTCGGACAAGGTCTGCATCATGCCGTGCGCCCACACGCCGGCCGGATCGATCAACAGCATCGAGCTGACTTCCGGCGACGACGCCAGGTGCGCGTGCAGCGCGAGCGCGCCTTGCTCGCTCTCGGGCACTTCCACCGTGACGCCCAGCGCGCCGGCTGAATCGAACATCGACGCCGGCCCCAGCCGTTCCTTGCCAGGCACCACCAACGGCGCGAGCTGCGCCCGCAGCTTGCGCAGCGGAGCGGGGAAAGGGATGACGGACGGGCGCGACATGGGAGATGAGCTTACTCGGAGAGTCATTGGCGCCCTGAACCAAGTTGTTTAAGGATGTGACTTCCTTGTCGGGATCGCCGAATTCATTTTATTGCGACGCATTCGCGACTGGCGGCGAGCATTCCCGGCCAGACCGCGCAACCCGCGCCCGTCGCGATTGCGCCGAACTTTCGAGGCGCTGCGACGTCCGCGAAACGCGCGGCTCGCCGCGTTCGATTACAACGCGCTTGCCGAGTTCAACGGGTACCGGTGCTTTCTTGCGCCGGAGCGCGGGCGCCGGATGCCGGCTTCGGCGGGGTGACCACCGGTGGTTACACATTGATGGAAGCGTCGATGAGCAGCGCGAATCCTGCTCGACAGGGACGCGATAGAGGTTTCCTGGCACGCCCGCGCGCCGTTGTCCTACATCCAAAGGCCTCGCGCAGGCAGAGACTGCAATCTCCGGCGGCGCACCTCCTCCCTCCCTCCTCTTTGGTCGCCGGTCTCAGCCCGGCCCTGTGCCGGGCTTTTTTCTTTGGTCGGCCGAAAGCCGAGGCTTCCAGCCGGCCGCGACGCCGCATGCGCTACTCTGTCGGCCCTTTTCCGACTGCCGAGACTCACCATGTATCCCATCGCCTTCGACCTGCGCGGCGAGCACATCACGCTGGACGCGCTGCTGAAGGCGTCGGGACTGGCCAGCAGCGGCGGCGAGGCCAAGATCCTGATCCAGCAGGGCGGCGTGCTCGTCAATGGTGAAGTGGACCTGCGGCGCGGACGCAAGATGCGCGCCGGCGACGAGGTGGCGGTGGGCGAACGCCGCGTCTCGGTGCGCGCTGCAGCCTGAACGGCCGGCACGGGGCTTGCGAGCTTCTACTCGCGTCAAACGACGCGAAGGAGTCTTGCCGTGCCCGCAGATGCCCCCGACGACGCCGCACCGACGCTGCTGATCCGCAACGCAACCTGCATCGCCACCTTCGACGACGCGCGCACCGAGCTGCGCGATGCTTCGATCTTCATCCGCGGCCATCGCATCGAGGCCATCGGCGCCGCGTCCGACCTCCCATCGCAGGCCGACGACGTGATCGACGCGCGCGGCCATCTGGTGGTGCCCGGCCTGGTCAACACGCACCACCACATGTTCCAGTCGCTGACGCGGGCGATTCCGGCGGTGCAGGACGCGGAGCTGTTCTCATGGCTGCGCGGGCTGTATCCGATCTGGGCCGGGCTGACGCCGGACATGGTGCATGCGTCCACGCAGCTCGCGATGGCCGAACTGCTGCTGGCCGGCTGCACCACCAGCAGCGACCACCTCTACATCTATCCGAATGGCGTTCGGCTGGACGACAGCATCGAGGCCGCGCGCGCGATCGGCATGCGCTTCGTCGCGACGCGCGGCAGCATGAGCGTGGGCGCGTCGCAGGGCGGTTTGCCGCCCGACCGCGTGGTCGAGCGCGAGGACGCGATCCTTGCCGATACGCAGCGCCTCATCGAGCGTTACCACGACGCGGCGCACGGCGCCATGGTCAACGTGGCCGCCGCGCCGTGCTCGCCGTTCAGCGTCAGCCGCGACCTGATGCGCGAGTCGGCGCTGCTGGCGCGCGCGTACGGCGTGCGCCTGCACACGCACCTGGCCGAGAACGACCACGACATCGCCTACAGCCGCGCGAAGTTCAACTGCACGCCCGCCGAGTACGCGCAGGAACTGGGCTGGCTGGGGCCGGACGTGTGGCATGCACACTGCGTCAAGCTGGACGCCGACGGCATCGCGCTGTTCGCGCGGACGCGCACTGGCGTCGCGCATTGCCCGTGCAGCAACATGCGGCTGGCCTCGGGCATCGCGCCGATCCGCCGCATGCTGGACGCCGGCGTGCCCGTCGGCCTCGGCGTGGACGGCAGCGCGAGCAACGACGGCGCGCAGATGGTCGCGGAGGCGCGGCAAGCCTTGCTGCTCGCGCGCGTGGGACGTTCGCTCGAACCCTTTGGCTGCGACCACGGCCCGTCTGAAATGACCGCGCGTGATGCGCTCGCGCTGGCGACGCGCGGGGGCGCGCAGGTGCTCGGGCGAGGCGATATCGGCCACCTGGCGCCGGGCATGTGCGCCGACCTGGCGTTGTTCGACCTGCGCAGCGCGGCGTTCGCCGGCGGCGCCGTCCACGATCCGGTCGCGAGCCTGCTGCTGTGCGCGAGCCCGCAGGCCGCGTTCACGGTGGTCAACGGCCGCGTGGTGGTGCGTGGCGGTCAGCTGGCGACGGTCGATCTCGGGCCGCTGGTCGAGCGGCACAACCGCTTCGCAACGGAATTGGCGGCCTGAGCCGCCACGCTTCGGCGAGCACGGTATCAGCTTCTCGGTGGTGGCCGAGGAGGTGCGCAAGCTGGCCGAGAAATCGGCGCGCGCCACGCGCGAGATCTCCAAGCTGATCAACGAGACGGTCAAGCGCGTCGACGAGGGCGGGCGGTTGTCCGAGGACGTCGAGGACGCGTTCGTGCGCATCCAGCGTTCGGTGGACGACACCACGCGCTCCATCGAGCAGATCCACACCGCCACCAGCGAGCAGGCCGAGGCCACGCAGAACGTGACCAGCCTGCTGCTGGACCTGCAGATCAGCTCGCAGAACGGCTGAACCGTGGAACGCTTCAGCCAGGCGCGGCTGGCAGCGCTCGCCGGCGTGTGGTGCGCGGTGGCCGGGCTGTCGGTCGATGCCGCGGATGTCCCGGCACCAGAGACATCGGCCGTGCAGGACGGCGTGCCTGCCGAGAAGATCAGCGTCGGCGTGTTTCGCATCGGCGACACGTTCGTCGGCATCGACGTCGCCGACATCGGCCAGCTGCTGCAGACCCCCGTGCTGCGGCGTCCGCCGATGCGTCATTCATCCACGCGCGGCCTGTGCGACGGGTGCGATCGGCTGCTGCCGGTGGCTGACATCGGCGGCCTGCTCGGCGCGATCGACGGCGGCGAAGCCCCTGCGTGGACGTGCGTGGTGCGCCACGGCGACCTGGTGCTGGGCGTGCTGGTGCACGAGATCGTCTCGCTGCATGTTGCCGACGTGCCCGTCGCAGCCAATGCCGAGGGTCGTCTCGTGCGTCGCGAGCTGCCGATCGAGCGCGGCATGCTGCAGGTGCTGGACACGGCCGCGCTGATGGCGCATTGCCCCGAGTCCTGCATCAGCCGGCGCAGCGACGTGCAGTCGGGACAGGCCGGACTGGCGACCAACACGGATACCTATCTCGTGTTCGAGGCGGGCGGCGGCTACGCGGCGCGCATCGCCTGCGTGCAGGAGATCGTCGCGCTGCCGCAATCGCTGCGTCCGCGCCTGGATGCCGGACTGCAGGTGAGCCTGCAATGGCGCGGGCACGCGGTGCCGGTGCGCGGGTTGTTCGACGATGCGCACGCGACGCTCCCGCCTCGCGAGGCGCGGCTGTTGATCGTCGTCGTCGCCCACGGAAACCGCATCGCGGGCGTCAAGGCGATGATCGTCCCGCGTACGGCGACGCTGGCCCGGCTTGGCGTGCGGGCGGAACTGGTGGACGTGGTGTCGACGATCGCCGCGGCGGATCGCGCCAGCTACGAGGTGGTCGAGCTCGAGGCACGAGCCGTGGCCGGGCCGGCACTGCGGCAGGCGGCAGGCGGCAGGCGGCCTGACGCCACTCGCGAAGGCACGCCGGACCGGCAAAAAAACGCCCGTCGCGACAGCATGTCGGACGGGCGATCGTTCCTGCAAAGAGATGGTCGGGGCGGCGGGATTCGAACTCGCGACCCTCTGGTCCCAAACCAGATGCGCTACCAGGCTGCGCTACGCCCCGAACAAACGGATTCTACCTGCTTGGCCAGAGCAGGCCGTCGAGCAGCGTGGCGTCCAGGTGACGGTCGACCAGGTCGGCCAGCAATTCGAAGCTGTCGTCCAGCGCCGGGGCGGTCGCGCCCCACATCGCGCGCAGCAAGGCCTGCGATTCGAACAGGCCATGCGCGTAGATGCCCAGCACGTTGCCGTGCTGCCAGCCGACGGGCTCGCCGTGTTCGTCGCGCAACGCGACCCGGGGCGCGGGCAGGTCGGGGTGGGGCGCCGTGATGCCGCAGTGGATCTCGTAGCCCGTGGCCTCGGCACCAGCCCAAGGCGCCCAGGCGCCGGCGGTCTGCGCGAAGCGCAGCGTCGTGCGGCGCACGCGCTTGTCGCGTTCGTAGCGCGTGACCAGGGGCAGCAGGCCGAGCCCGGGCCCGTTGAAGCCGGCTTCGCCGTCGTGGCCGTCGGGATCGACCAGTGCCTCACCCAGGATCTGCAGGCCGCCGCAGATGCCGAGCACCGGGCGCCCCGCGGCCGCGTGCCGCGCGATGACCGCATCGAGCCCTTGGCGACGCAGCCACGCGAGATCGCCGCTGACCTGCTTGGAGCCGGGCAGCACGATCCAGTCGGCGCCATGCAGCTCGGCCGCGCTGCGCGCCCATGCCAACTGCACGCCGGGCATGCGGCGCAGCGGCTCGAACTCGTCGAGGTTGCTGATATGCGGTGGACACAGCACGGCGATGCGCAGCCGGCCAGCGCTCGCGCGGTCGGGATTGCCGGCGTGAAACAGGCTGTCCTCGTCGGGCAGGCCGTGTTCGCGCACCATCGGGATCACGCCGGCCAGCGGCACGCCGGTCATGCGCTGCAGGTCGGCCGGGCCGGGCGCCAGCAACGCGGCCTCGCCGCGGAAGCGGTTCAGCACGAAGCCGGCGAGCGAGCCGCGCAGGTCGTCGGGCAGCAGCGCCCAGGTGCCCAGCAGATGAGCGAAGGCGCCGCCGCGGTCGATGTCGGTCACCAGCAGGCTGTCGAATGTGCCCAGCTCGAGCGCCTGGCGTGCGGTGCCCAGGTTGACGTAGTCCTCGGGCGCGAGGTTGATCTCGGCCGGCGAGCCGGCGCCTTCGATGATCACCAGGTCGCAGGTACTGGCCAGGCGCTGCAGGCTTTCCCGAGCGGCGATGGCCAGCGTCGCGCTGCGCTCGCGCCAGCCCATGCGGCCCAGCGCCGCATCGACGCGGCCATGCACGACGACCTGGCTGGCGGTATCGCGCTCGGGCTTGAGCAGCACCGGATTCATGTCGACGTGCGGCTCGACGCCCGCGGCCAGCGCCTGGAAGTACTGCGCGGCGCCGATCTCCGCGCCCAGGCCGTCGAGCCCGGCGACGACGCGCGCGTTGTTGCTCATGTTCTGCGCCTTGAACGGCTTGACGAGCGTGCCGCGCCGCACGGCGGAGCGGCACAACGCGGTCGTCAGCCAGCTCTTGCCGGCGCCGCTGGAGGTGCCCCACACCATCACGAAGCGCGTCATGGCGTCGCCAGCGTCAGGCGCTGGAACACGAACTCGGTCGGCGCGAACGGCGGCTGCGACGCGACGCGGCGTTGGCCGCCGTCGCTGATCTCCAGCGCCGCGATGAAGCCCGGGCCGCCTGTGACGAAGGTGTGGAACTGGCCGTCCTCGCCGCAGGGACAGACATCGGCGGGCAGCCGTGCGAGGAAGGCCGCGTCGTAGCGTCCGCCGCAGAACGAGGCGTCCAGCCAGCGCGTGTCCACGCACACGACGCGCGCCTGCACGCCGCGCGTGACGAGCTCGCGCGCGAGCGCGGCGCGCGGCTCGCACCACAACGGGAACAGCGCCGCGAGCCCCGCGCGCTCGCACGCGGGCGCGAGCCAGTCGCGGTGGGCCTGCAGGTCGATGTCGCCGAAGACCATGTGGGTGTGGCCGCTGGCCGCGAGCGCGCGCAGGCAGGCGTCGAAGCGAGCGGCGTATTCGCCCGGCGCGACGCGCACGCTCAGCGACGTACCGCCCAGCGCATGCACCTGTGCGTCGATCAGGTCGGGAGGCAACGCGTGCGACTTGCTGGCGCCGTCCTCGTCGCACATCGTCACGAAGGTGTCGACCGCCAGGCCTTGTTCGCGGGCGCGGGTCAGCGCCAGCCAGGAGTCCTTGCCGGCGCTCCAGCTGATGGCGCAGCGTAAGGGCATTCGTCAGCGTCCAGCGGCGAGCCAGGAGCGGGTCGAGTCCAGGAAGGCGTCGCGCTGCAGATCGGATTCGAAAGCCCGTGGCGGCACGACGAAGGCGTTCAGATTCCTGCGCACGATATGGATGCATCCGTCCGCCACCTCGATCGAATCGATGTCGGCCCAGGTCAGCTCACCGCTGCGACTGCCGATCTCGGTGCGCAGGCCGCTCGCGCTTGCCACGAGCACGCGTTGCTGTGGCTTGAAGGCAAACAACGGCCACGCAGCCATTGTCGCGATGACAAGCAGGCCGGCCAGCGCACCGAACATCCAGGGCGCGATTGCGCCTTTGTCACCGGGCAGCGCGGCACCCACGCCCAGCGTCGCGCCAACCAAGATCGCCAGATGCATTCGCCACAGACGCGCGTGCCACAGCCGGCCATAGAGCCGCATCACTTCGATTCTCGAACTGGCATAGCGAAGCCGGAATTCCATGACTAAGGGCTTGTTCGTGCTCGCGCGCGGAAAAACCGCGGCTCGCCTTGTATGGCCTGCCCAGAGGGACTCGAACCCCCGACCCCCAGCTTAGAAGGCTGGTGCTCTATCCAGTTGAGCTATGGGCAGTCTTGCGCAGCCCGCGATTCTATCGGGCGGGTCAGTGGCGGGCGTATTGCGTTTGCCCGAACAGCATCTCGCGCGCCGTCGGGTCGGCGTCGAGCGGCCTGCGCAGGCCCGTGAGCACGTCCACGCCGCGGATCACCGCGGGCCGAGCGGCGATCTCGTCGAACCAGCCCTTCAGGTGCGGGAACTCGGCCCACGAGATGCCCTGGTTCTTCCACGAGCGCAGCCACGGGAAGATGGCCATGTCGGCGATGCCGTAGTCCTGGCCGCCGACGTAGCGTGATTTCGCGAGCCGCTTGTCCATCACGCCGTACAGGCGGCGCGTCTCGTTGGTATAGCGGTCGACCGCGTAGGCGATCTTCTCGGGCGCGTAGATGCGGAAGTGGTGCGCCTGGCCCAGCATCGGGCCGACGCCGCCCATCTGGAACATCAGCCACTGCAGCATCTCGTAGCGCTGGGCGACGCTGGCGGGAAGGAAGCGGCCCGTCTTGCCGGCCAGGTACAGCAGGATCGCGCCGGACTCGAACAGGCTGATCGGCCGGCCGTCCGGCCCGTCGGGGTCGACGATGGCCGGGATCTTGTTGTTGGGGCTGATCTCGAGGAAGTCCTGCCCGAACTGGTCGCCGGCGCCGATGTCGATCGGGATCACGCGATACGGCAGGCCGCATTCTTCGAGCATGATGTGGACCTTGTGGCCGTTGGGCGTGGCCCACGAATACACTTCGATCATGGCGAGTTGCCTCCAAGGGCCGCCCTGCAAGGGCAGGCCAGGGACGAACAATACAACATCATGCTGGACGCGGTTCGACGATGGTTGACATGGGGAGGACGCCTGCCCGCCTGGGCCGAGCTCACCGCGTGGGCGCAGGCCCACCACTGGACGCTCAAGCGCACCATCGCGCACGACGGCTGGGCGATGGACCACAACCCGCGCCACGCCGGCTGGCGCATCGAGTGGGGTCCGTCGCAGCGCAACTTCATGAGCAGCCACGAGTTCCGCATCCGCTTCGAGGTGGCGCTGAACTCCGACGTGCAGGCACTTGTCCTGGACCGGCCGCTGCTCGCACGCCTGGACCGCGAGGTCTACGCGCAGTTCACCGACAGCGTCAAGACGAGGCTGGACGAAGAGACGCCCGAGGAGATGCGCTGGCTGGCGATGCACGCCAAGCTGAGCCCCAACCAGATGGGCGTGGACCTGCGCGACCGCTACGGCGCGATCAGCAACGACGTGCTTTGGGTGTCGCGCTGGCTGGCCGGCCCGATCTCCACGGCGCTCAAGCGCCGCGCCGACGTGATGCCCATCGAGGCGGTATCGGCCGAGCCGTTCATCCTGCGCCTGGCGCGCGGGCAGGTGGTGATCCGCCAGTCCGCCGTCGTGCCGCGCGTGCAGGTGCTGGAGACCTGCGTGGCCATTGCTCAGGCCGTCGAGGACGCGCTCAGGCGGAGCGCCTGAGCTTGCCCAGCTCGATCTTGGCGATCGAGTTGCGGTGCACCTCGTCGGGCCCGTCGGCAAAGCGCAGGGTACGGGCCACCGTATAGAAGTAGGCCAGCGGCGCGTCCTCGGACATGCCCATGGCGCCGAAGGCCTGCAGCGCCCAGTCGATCACCCGGCAGGCCATGTTGGGCGCGACCACCTTGATCATCGCGATCTCCAACTTCGCCGACTTGTTGCCGGCCACGTCCATCATCCAGGCCGCCTTCAGGGTGAGCAGCCGCGCCATGTCGATCTGGCAGCGCGCCTCGGCGATGCGCTCCTGCGTGACCGTCTGGTGCGACAAGGGCTTGCCGAACGCCACGCGCGACGCGGCACGTTCGCACATCAGCTCCAGCGAGCGCTCGGCCATGCCGATCAGGCGCATGCAATGGTGGATGCGGCCGGGGCCCAGCCGGCCCTGCGCGATCTCGAAGCCGCGGCCTTCGCCCAGCAGCAGGTTGGACGCCGGCACGCGCACGTCGTCGAACGCCACTTCCATGTGGCCGTGCGGCGCGTCGTCATAGCCGAACACCGTCAGCGGCCGCAGCACCTTGACGCCGGGCGCGTCGGCCGGCACCAGGATCATGGACTGCTGCGAGTGCGACGCCGCCGCCGGGTCGGTCTTGCCCATGAAGATGTAGACGGCGCAGCGCGGATCGCCGGCGCCCGAGGTCCACCACTTGCGGCCGTTGAGAACGTACTCGTCGCCATCGCGCACGATGCTGGCCTGGATGTTGGTGGCGTCCGACGAGGCGACCGCCGGCTCCGTCATTGCGAACGCGCTGCGGATGCGGCCTTCAAGCAGCGGCTCCAGCCAGCGCTGCTGGTGCTCGGGCGTGCCGTAGCGCACCAGCACCTCCATGTTGCCGGTGTCGGGCGCCGAGCAGTTGAACACCTCGCTGGCCCATGGCGTGCGGCCCATGATCTCGGCCAGCGGCGCGTAGTCCTGGTTCGACAACCCGGCACCGCGCTCGCTGTCCGGAAGGAAGAGATTCCACAAGCCCGCAGCACGCGCCTTGGCCTTGAGATCCTCGATCAGCTGCAGCGGCGTCCAGCGCTTGCCAGCCGCGGTGTTGGCCTCGATCTCCGCGACATAGCGCGGCTCGGCGGGCAGGATGTGTTCGGCGAAGAAGGCCTGCAGGCGCGCCTGCAGTTCGACGGTGCGGGGCGAGTAGCTGAAGTCCATGGTTCAGGCCTTCCGGGCGAATTGCCAGGCCAGTTCGGCGAGCGGTCGCGCGCCGGCGCCCGTGGCGCGCGCCTGCGCGCTCGAAGCGGTGCCGTCGACGACGCGGCGCGCGATGCCTTGCAGGATCGCGGCGAGCCGGAACAGGTTGTAGGCGAGGTAGAAGTTCCAGTCGGCCAGCAGCGCGTCGGGATCGGCTCGGCCGGTGCGCTCGCAGTAGCGACGCACGTAGTCGCGTTCGGACGGGATGCCCAGCGCGGCATGATCCAGGCCGGCGATGCCGCGGAACGTGCCCGGCCGGATGTGCCAGGCCATGCAGTGGTAGGCGAAGTCGCCCAGCGGATGGCCCAGCGTCGACAGCTCCCAGTCGAGCACCGCCAGCACGCGCGGCTCGGTCGGATGGAAGATCAGGTTGTCCATGCGGAAGTCGCCGTGCACGACGGACACCCGCGATTCGTCCATCGCGCTGGCGGGCATGTGCGTGGGCAGCCAGTCGATCAGTCGATCCATGGCCTCGATGGGCTCGGTGATCGAGGCCTGGTATTGCTTGGTCCAGCGGCCGATCTGGCGTGCGAAGAAGTTGCCGGGCTTGCCGTAGTCGGCCAGGCCGGCGGCGCGCACGTCGACCTGGTGCAGGGCCGAGATCACGCGGTTCATCTCGTCGTAGATCGCGCCGCGCTCGGCCGGCGTCGTGCCTTGCAGGCCCTGGTCCCACAGCACGCGGCCCTCGACGAACTCCATCACGTAGAACGCGCGGCCGATCACCGACTCGTCCTCGCACAGCAGGTGCATCCCCGCGACGGGGACCTCGGTGCCGGCGAGCGCGTCCATGACCCGGTACTCGCGTTCGACCGCATGCGCCGACGGCAGCAACCGCGCGACCGGTGCCGGCTTGGAGCGCATCACGTAGGCGCGCGCCGGCGTGACCAGCTTGTAGGTCGGATTGGACTGGCCGCCCTTGAACTGCTCGACGCCCAGCGGGCCCGCGAATCCGGGCAGGTTCGCCGCGAGGAAGGCCTCGAGCGCGGCGACCTCGAAGCGGTGGCTGTCGGCGACCGGGCGGGTGCCGGTGTTCTGCTCGGTCTGATTCATGGCGCGGCCGATGCCATTCAGCGCTCGGCGGCATGAACGAGCTTGTCGCGCGACAGCACGACGATGCGAGTCGGCTCGATGCGCAGCGCGCCTTCGCGCTCGAGTTCCTTGAGTTCCTGGTTGACGCGCTGGCGCGACGCGCCCACGAGTTGCGCCAGGTCCTCCTGCGCCAGTTGCAGTCCGATGCGCACCTCGTCGCCCTGGGCGATGCCGTAGCTCTTGGCCAGCATCAGGATGTTCTTGGCCAGGCGCGCGGACAGCGGCCGGGTGTTCAGGTCTTCGATCAGGTTGAACATGAGGCGCAGGCGCCGGCAGTTCAGGCGCAGCAGCGCGTCGTACAACTCCACGTGTTGCTGCAGCAGATCCTTGAAGTCGGCCTTGCGCACCGTCAGCACCGTGGTGTCGCCATGCGCATCGGCGTCATGCGTGCGCGGCAAGCCGTCGAACAGGGCGATGTCGCCGAACCAGGCGCCCGGCTCGACATAGGTGAGCGAGACCTGCTTGCCCGACATCGACACCGAACTGACCCGCACCGCGCCCTTGGCCACGCCGCACCAGTCCTCGGCCGGCGCGCCGCGCGACGCCAGCGGCGCGCCGTCGGGCAGGCGGCGCACCACCGCGCGCGACAGGATCGCGGCGCGCAGTTCCTCGGAGAGCTTCGAGAACCAAGGTCCCGAGTCGATGTTGTTCTGCTCGTCGACCGTGAGAATCGGGTTGTTCATTCCTCGTCCCTGAAGCGACAGCTGAACCGCCGGATGCGGCGCTCGATTGTCGTCTCAAACCGGAAGATCGCGCATGCGCAGGTACTGCGCCAGCAGCTTTTCCATGGTGGTGGATCGCTCGTGCTCCTGGAGCCATTGGGTGGGCGCGAGATCGGTGGCGCGCACGACGACGTCGTCGGCGCCGACGTCCAGCACGTTGATGCAGCCCGGCGCCTGTTCCAGGCGGCCGAGGAAAACGCGTCTGCCTGTCAGTGCGTGGCCCAGCAGCGCGCGGTTGACGCCGCCGTGCAGCACGCACAGCGCGCAGTTCCAGGACGTGTCGGCCAGCAGTTCGTCGAACGCAGGCAGGCAGCGATCCATCATCGCGCCGACGGTTTCGCCGCCGAGAAACTGAAGCGATTCGACGTCGGCCGCGGCACTGAAGGCGCTCGTGAATGCGGCGTGCAACCGCTCGGCCGGAATCGCAGCCAGGCGTCCGGGGCGGATCTCCTGGAGACGCGGATCGCACGCAATGGCCACGTCCTGTCCCGCGGCGGCCAGCACGCGCTGCGCCGTCTCGACGGTGCGCGCCAGGCCGCTCGCCAGCACGCGGTCGAAGCGCACGTGCGCGGTTGCGAACAGGGCACCGGCGGCGTCGGCCTGCGCGCGCCCGTCTTCGTTGAGCGGCACGGCGTGCGGCGGCAGCGGCGTGCCGTCGGCGGCGAAGTAATCCACCGAGCCGTGTCGCATCATGTAAAGGCGGCGTCGGACCGACGCGCGAGTATCGACCGACGGATTCGGGGCAAGGCGATCGGCGGGCAAGGGGATTCCGTCGTGGTTTCCGTTGAAGACAGCGGGCCGCGAAAGGTCAGCGGAATATCGGCAGACGTTTCTCGAAGAAAGCCTTCAAACCCTCGTCGCCGTTGTCGTGGAACAGGTTGACGATGAATTGCCGGCGTTCCGCTTCCAATTGTTCAGCCAGCGGCGACAAGGCGGCGCGGGCGAGCAGTTCCTTGGCGCCGGCCACTGCATTCGGGGCCATCGCGGCGAGCTTGTCGGCCAGTGCCAGAGCTTCGGCGAGCGCCTGGCCCTTGTCTGTCACGCGGTTGACAAGTCCCAGCGCCTGCAGCCGGTCGGGCTTCATCGGCGCGGCCAGCCACAGCATCTCGAGCGCGACGGGACGCGGCAGCAGCCGCGCCAGGTGCCACGAGCCGCCGCCGTCGGGCGTCAGGCCCAGCTTGCCGTACGACATCACGAACTTGGCGTCCGATGCCGCCACCAGCAGGTCGCAGGCCAGCGCCAGCGACATGCCCCCGCCGGCCGCGAAACCCTCGACGGCGGCGATCGTGGGTTTCGGAAATGCCTGCAGCGATTCGATCAACTGGTGGAACAGGGCGATCGATTCGGACTGCGCCTGCGGCCCGCTCTTGCGCAATCCGATGATTCGGTTCAGGTCGCCACCGGCGCAGAAATGTTCCCCCTCGCCGCGCACGATCACGGCCCGGATGGAATCATCGGATTCGGCGACATTGAGCGCCTCGATCCCGGCCGAGTAGACCTGGGGTGACAATGTGTTGCGGGTGGCGGGATCGCTGAGGGTCAGAATCAGCGTGGCGCCCTCGCGGGCTGTCAGGAGTTCACTGGGCATCTTGTCTGCCTTGCAAAGGAATACGGAAACTGGCGAAACCGGAGATATTCAACGCAATGGGTGTTGAACCATATGTGAGGCCTGCGCATCATTCTCGGCGAATGTTTCCTCGGCAGTTTGTGTAAGCAATCGTGATAGAGTCGATCGGGTTATCTGTGACGTCCACAGGAATGAAAAAGCACTTAACCGCGCACGTCATTTTCGCCGCAACCGCATTGGCATCCCAGCAAGTCTGGGCGCTGGGTTTCGGTCGCGCGGTTTCCGATGCGGTTCTGGGACAGGCCTTCACGTTCACGGTACCCATCAGCGTCGATCCGACCGAGCGCCTGGCACCCGAGTGCCTGTCCACCCAGGTCTACTACGGCGAGTCGCAGCTGCTGTCGAACGCGGTGCGCACGGAGCTGGAGCGCGGAACCACCGAGAACACCTGGATCGTGAGGATCACCGCGTCGGTGCCGGTCCAGGAACCCATCATCGAAGTGGCCATCAGCGCGGGCTGCGAGCGCCGTTTCACCCGCAGATTCTCGGTATTCGCCGATCCGCCGACGCTCGGCGGCACGGCGGCCGAACTGCCGCAGGTGGCGCCGGCCGCCGTTGCCAATGCGCCGGCCGAAACGCCGAACGACCAGGCGACGTCGACGTCCGCGCCGCCGACGAGCTTTTCCACCGCCTACACCCCCCGCCGCGCCGCCAGCGCGGTGGGCAGCGGTCGCCCACGCGTCGTTCGCAAGGGCCCGACGATGGCGCTGGCCAATGAACTCCACGCGCCGCCGTCCGCGCGCCAGGTCGCGGCCGCGGAGGGCGCGCGCAAGCGCGGACCGCAGTCAGGGGCATCGTCGCCCGAAGACAACGCTCGCCTGGTGCTCGATGTCGGCGTCCCGCACTTGAAGCTGGACATGGAGGAGCCTGTCATCCCGCCGTCTTCGGGCGCATCGGGTGCGACGATCGGCCTGTCCGAACTCGACGATCCGGACACCCGCAAGTTGCAGGCCCTGGAGCAGAACATCCAGGCGATCAAGCACGACAGCCAGGCGCAGCGCGACCAGAGCGCCAAGCTGCGCGCCGAGCTCGCCGAATCGCAGTCGCGCAACGACTGGTTGCCGTGGCTGCTGGGCTTGCTGGCGCTCGCCGTGGCCGCCATCGCGGCGATGGCCTGGAAGCTGCGGCAGCAGACCCGCATCGCCCACAGCGACTGGTTCAATCAATCGCAACTGGGCCCGATGCCGCCGCCGGCTCCGGCGCCATTCCACGAGGCGTCGGTCGAGCAGGCGCCGCCGCCGGTGGTCGCCGACCTGCGCGATCGCGAACTTGCTCCAGCGCCTGCCGTCGACGAACTGCTGGACTTGCCCCTGGTCGACGAGGGCGACGCCCGCGGCGTGCCGGCGGCGATCGACCAATCGGCCACGCGTCCGCTCGATCGCCAGGCGATGGCTGCCGTGATGGCGCGGGAGGCGGCGCCGCGCGAGCTGTCGGTGGAAGAACTGCTCGACCTCGAGCAACAGGCTGATTTCTTCATCGCGCTCGGGCAGGAAGACGCCGCCGTCGACCTGCTGATGTCGCACCTGCGCAGCGCCGGCGGCCAGAGCCCGCTGCCGTACACCAAGCTGCTCGAGATCTACCGGCGCCAGGGCGACCGCAGCGCGTACGAGCGCACCCGCGCGCGCTTCAACCGCCGCTTCAATGCCTACGCGCCCGACTGGGACACCGGTCCGAGCGCCGGCCGTTCGCTGGAAGACTATCCCGAGACGGTCGAACTGCTCGAGCGCGCCTGGGCTTCGCCGATCGACGCGATGGCGCTGCTCGAGTCGCTGCTGTTCAAGCGCGACGATTCCAGCGAACTGTTCGACCTGCCGGCCTACCGCGACGTGCTGGTGCTGTACTCGCTCGCGCGCGACCTCTGGCAGCACGGCGGCGGCAGCGGCAGCACGGCGGTCGACGTGCTGCTGCCGATCGACGATTCCGGCCAGCCCGCTCCGGCGCCGGCCTACCCGAGCGCGCGCGAGATGAACGATCGCGCCTTGCCCAAGGAAGATCCGGGCCTCGACCTGGAGTCGGTCGACGTCGAAGGCGATACCCGGTCGGGCATGTTGACCAGCTTCGAGATGACCGGCCACGACGCGGGCCACGGTGGCGGCAGCGTCGACCTCGAACTGCCGCAAGGCGACGACGTGCATGCCACGCTCGACGAACTGAGCCTGGCGCCGGCCGCGCCGACCCGGCCCAAGCCGTCGCCGCTCGAATGGCACGAGGGCAACCCGCCCGATTCCGAACTGCCGACCAAGCGCTGACGTTCGCGTATCAGGCCCCGAGTGCCTGAAGCCTCTCGAGCGCCTCGTCCAGCGTCGCTTCCTTCTTGGCAAAGCAGAAGCGGACCACGCGCATGTCGGGCGCCTGTTCGTAGAACGCCGACATCGGGATCGCTGCGACGCCCAGGTCGGTGGCCAGCCATTCGCAGAACGCGAGGTCGGGCTTGTCCGACAGCGCTGCATAGTCGACGCACTGGAAGTAGGTGCCTTCGCTGGGCAACAGCTTCAGCGCGGTCGACGCGAGCCCGTCGCGGAAGCGATCGCGCTTGGCTTGATAGAACGACGCCAGCGACCGCCAGCGCGACGCGTCGGCCAGGAACGCCGCGATGCCGTGCTGCATCGGCGCGTTGACCGTGAACACGTTGAACTGGTGCACCTTGCGGAACTCGCGCATCAGCGGCGCCGGCGCGGCGACGTAGCCGACCTTCCAGCCGGTCACGTGGAAGGTCTTGCCGAAGCTCGACACCACCACGCTGCGTTCGGCCAATTCGGGCAGGCTCGAGACGCTCGCATGCGCGACGCCGTCGAACACCATGTGCTCGTAGACCTCGTCGGACAGCACCAGCGTGCGCGTTGGCGCCAGCAGCTCCGCGAAGCGGCGCATCTCGGCAGCTGTCCACACGGTGCCGCTCGGGTTGTGCGGCGTGTTGACGATGACCATTCGCGTGCGCGGGCTCAATGCCTTGCCGAGCGCTTCGAAGTCCACCCGCCAGGTGCCTGGCATCAGCGGCACGCGGATCGTGCGGCCGCCGGCCAGCTCGATGGCCGGGCCGTAGCTGTCGTAGCACGGTTCCAGCACGATGACCTCGTCGCCCGGATGCACCAGCGCGAGCACTGTCGACAGGATGCCTTGGGTCGCGCCCGCCGTGATGGTGATCTCGGCGTCGGCGTCGTAGCGGCGGCCGGTGGTCAGCGCGACCTTGTCCGACACCGCCTGCCGCAAGACCGGCACGCCGGCCATCGGCGGGTACTGGTTGTGGCCGGCGCGCATCGCGGCGGAAACGGCATCGACGAGCGCGGGATCGCAATCGAAATCCGGAAAACCCTGGCCCAGGTTGATGGCGTCGCTCTTGACGGCCAGGGCCGACATCACCGTGAAGATGGTGGTGCCGACCTGGGGCAGCCGGCTGGTGCCGACGAGTCGTTCGGCGTCAGAGGTCATAGTTCTCTCCCGCGCCGCCGAGCGCGCGCAGCAGCAGCGGCCGCGTCAGGCGATCGGACAGCAGTTCGGCGAACGTGAGGACGTAGCCGCGCAGGTAGGCGCCGCGACGGAACGCCACGCGCGTGACGTTGCGGCCGAACAGGTGCCCGGCCGGCCGGTGCACCAGTTCGCCGCCGGGCGGATCGTCGCGCACCGCCATCTCGGCGACGATGCCCACGCCCAGGCCCGACTTGACGTAGGTCTTGATGACGTCGGAGTCGATGGCCTCGAGCGCGATGTTGGGCTTGATGCGGCGCTGCGCAAACGCCGCGTCGATGCGCCGGCGGCCGGTGAATGCCGGGTGGTAGGAGATGAGTGTCTCGCTGGCGAGCTGCTCCAGCGTGATCCTGTCGACCTCTGCCAGCGGATGCTCGGTGCGCATCACGATCACGTGTTCCCACTCGTAGCACGGCAGCGAGACCAGGTCTTCGGGCTCGGACAGCGATTCGGTGGCCAGGCCGATGTCGGCGGTGCCGTCCAGCAGCATCTGCACGACCTCGGCGGGCGAGCCCTGGTGCAGGCTCACCTGCACCTTGGGAAAGCGCCGGCGCAACTGCGCCACCGGCTCGGGCAGGACGTAGCGCGCCTGCGTGTGGGTGGCGGCGATGGACAGTGTGCCAGCGTCCTGCTTCGAGTACTCCTCGCCGATGCGCTTCATGTTGGCCACTTCGCGCAGGATGACGTCGATGGCCTTGAGCACCTGCTGGCCCGGCTCGGTGACGCGGCGCAGGCGCTTGCCGTGGCGCACGAACAGGTCGATGCCCAGCTCCTCCTCGAGTTCGAGGATGGCCTTGGAGATGCCGGGCTGGGACGTGAACAGCGCCTTCGCGGTCTCGGTCAGGTTCAGGTTGCGGCGCACGGCCTCCTGCACGAAACGGAACTGGTGCAGGTTCATGCGGCGATGCCGTCCAGGCCGGCCAGATCGAGCGTGGCATCCGCCAGGGCGACGGTGACGCGCGGCGTCTCGCCGAGGGCTTGGTGAAGTGTCCAGGTGATGCCGGGATGCGCCTGCCGCAGTTTCTCGAGCTGCGCCGGCACGTCGCGCCGCACGTGGCCGCCCATGCCCAGGAAGGCGGGCACGACGTCGATGCGAGTGCAGCCGAGGCCGGCCAGTTCCTGCGCCGCGTCCGACAGGGCCGGCGTCATCAGCTCAAGGAAGGCGAGCCGCACCTGGGCCTCGGGCGCGCGCTCGCGCACGCGCGCCGCAACCGCCTCGAACGGCGTCGCCCAGGCCGGGTCGCGCGCGCCATGCGCCAGGAGAACGAGTCCACGGGCCGCCATCTAGCGATACCTCACGAGCCACGCGAACGCCGACATCGACATCAGCAGGTAGACCACGCTGGGTACCGACGCGGCGATCCAGGGCGTCCATTCATGCAGCAGGCCCAGATGGCCGACGACGTTGTTCAGCAGCACGAAGCTGATGCCCAGCATGATGCCGCCGAACACCTTCACGCTGACGCCGCCGGCGCGCGCGTGCAGGTACGCGAAGGGCAGGGCGAGCGCCACCATCACCAGGCAGGCGAACGGGTACAGCACCCGCTTCCAGAACTGGATGCGGTAGATCTGCGTCGACTGTTCCTGTTCGGCCAGGTGGGTGCTGTAGCGCCACAGGTCGAGCGCGCCCATGCTCTGCACCGGCAGCACGGCCGCGGCGGCGACCGATGCGTCCAGGGTGGTCGGCCAGGTCATCTGCGCCAGCTTCTTTTCGTCGACGCGCGGCTCGCTGGTGGGCGTGCGCGGGATCCAGTTCGTCTCGGTGACGTCCTGCAGCGTCCATTCGTGGATCGCACGGGTGCGCGGCACGATCGCGCGTTCGGCGACGAGGCTGCGCAATTCGCGGCCGTTCGGGTTCATCTCGTAGATGCGCACCCCGGTCAGCTCGCCATCCTTGCCGACCCCGCGCACGTTGACCGTGATGCTGCGCTCGCCGTCCGGATCGCTGCGGCGCTCCTTGAGCCAGGCGCCGGTGCGTCCGATGGCCAGGCCCATGCCGAAGCGCGCCTTGAGGAAGGCGGCGGCCTGTTCGCTGTGCGGGGTGACGTATTCGCCCAGGCTGAACGTGAGCAGCGCGAACAGCAGGCCGACGACGCCCAGCAGGCTCAGCGCGCGGCCCGGGCCGAGGCCGGCGGTGCGCAGGATGGTGAATTCTGACGACTGCGCCAGCCGCGCCATCGAATAGATCGTGCCGATCAGCACCGCGATGGGAAACAGCTCGTAGACATGGCCGGGCTGCTCCAGCAGCACCGCCAGCGCGGCGGCTTCCATGTTGTAGCCGTTGCGGCCGACCCGGCCCATCTCGTCGACGAAGTCGAAGAAGAAGAACAGCGCGATGAAGAAGACGGTGACGAAGAACACCGACCACAGCACGTCGCGGTAGAGCAGGTTGCGCACGGTCTTCATTCGGCGCTCCGGCGCAGCAGCAGCTTCAGCGGATGGACGACCGTGGCATGCTCGCGCCACCAGATCAACCCCAGCCCGAGCAGGAAGGCCAGGCCGTGGATGCCGACCAGCGCGACGACGATGTTGACCCGGCCGCCACCGACCCAGGCCTGGGTGAGCGTGAGCAAGTTGTTGTAGACGACGAAGGCCAGGGCCGCGAACAGCAAAGCCCAGTTGCTGGCGCGCCGCGGGTTGGCGGCCGACAGGCCGACGCCCATGATCATCAGGTTGGCGCCGCCCAGGATCAGGCCCAGCCGAAAGGCGAGCTCGCCCATGTTGGCCGGGCCGCCAGCCAGCAGCAGGTCGGCGGTGTCGACCGCGCGCGGCGATGGCGGCGCGTTGCTCGGCGCGGCGCCGCTGCCGGCGTGCACGCGGTAGTTCTTGAACTCGACATGGGTATGTTCGCCGGAGGTCTTGTCGCTCTGTTCCATGTGCCCCAAGTCGAGCACCAGGAAGCGCTCGGTGCCCACGTTCTCGATCTTGCCCGACTGCGAGACCGCCACCGATTCGCGCGTTCCCAGGTCGTTCATGATGAACACGTTGCGTCCGCCGCCGCCCACGGCGCTGGCCGCCTTCTCGACGAAGAACACGCGGCGGCCGTCGCCCGAGGCCTGGAACTGCCCCGGCGACGCACGCAGCACGTCGGCGCGCTGCTCGAAGCGCTGGCGCAGGTCGTTGTACTGGCTGTAGCTCCACGGCCAGACGAACAGCATCAGCACGCCGATCAGCACGACCACCGGCCAGCTCGTGGATACCACCGGCCGTATGAAGCGCGCCAGGCCCACGCCGCTCGAGAACCAGATCGCCATCTCGCTCTCGCGGTACATGCGGCCGAGCGTGAGGATGACGCTGATGAACATCGACAGCGACAGCACGGTGGGCAGCGCCTGCAGCGCGAGCAGCGTGAAGATGAACAGGACGTCCTGCGCCGCGACGGCGCCGTTGGCGGCCAGGCCCAGCGTGCGGATGACCAGGTTGGTCATGAAGATGGTGAGCAGCACCATCAGCGTCGCCGCGAAGCTGCGCGCCAACTCCTTGCGGACCGTCGAATCGAATAACATCGACCGATTATCTCCAAACGAACCCGATCGCCCACCATGGACTTCCAAACCCTGGCTCTTTCCGAAGCCGGTGTCGCCGCTGTCGCAGCCGATGCGCTGGTCGTCGTCCTGCCCGCGGCCGGCGACCTGCCGCAGTTCGGTGGCGCCGTCGATGCGGCGCTGGCCGACGCGCTCAAGGGCGGCGACCTGGAACGCAAGGCAGGCAAGTCGGTGTACCTGCCGCGCGTGCCCGGCGTGAAGGCCGCACGCGTGGTGCTGGCCGTGGCGCGCGATTCGTCGGCCAAGGCCTTCAAGTCGGCTGTTGCTTCGGCGTTGTCCACCGTCAAGGCCGGCCCGGCCAGGCATGTGGCGGTGATCGGCGGCGAGTCCACGGCGGCGCACGCCGAGGCGCTGGCGATCGCGGCCGGCGACGCGACCTATCACTACAGCAAGACCAAGCCCAGCGCCGCGCCCGCGCCCGCGCTGGCCAAGGTGTCCTACGTCGTGCCCAAGGCAGCCGTGGCCACCGCCAGGACGGGGCTGGGCATCGGCGCGGCGATCGTCTCGGGCATGAACCTGGCGCGCGAATGCGCCAATTTGCCGGCCAACTTCGCCACGCCCACTTTCCTGGGCGAACAGGCGCTGGCGATGGTCAAGACGCACGGCCTGGACGTCCAGGTGCTCGATCGCAAGGCCTGCGAGAAGCTGGGCATGGGCTCGTTCCTGTCGGTCGCGCAGGGCTCCTACGAACCGCCCAAGTTCATTGTCATGCAATACAAGGGCGGTGCCAGGAAGGACGCCCCGGTGGTGCTGGTGGGCAAGGGCATCACCTTCGATACCGGCGGCATCTCGGCCCCGAGATGGACGAGATGAAGTTCGACATGTGCGGCGCCGCCAGCGTGCTGGGCACCTTGCGCGCCGTCGCCGAACTCAAGCTCAAGGTCAACCTGGTCGGCCTGATCCCGGCCTGCGACAACATGCCCTCGGGCCGGGCCACCAAGCCGGGCGACGTCGTCACCAGCATGTCGGGCCAGACCATCGAGATCCTCAACACCGACGCCGAGGGTCGCCTGGTCCTGTGCGACGCGCTGACCTACGCCGAGCGCTTCAAGCCGGCCGCGGTCGTCGACATCGCCACCCTGACCGGCGCCATCGTCGTTGCGCTGGGCCACCACAACAGCGGCCTGTTCTCGCCGGACGACACGCTTGCCGCCGACCTGCTGGCGGCCTCGGCCGCCGGCCTCGATCCGGCCTGGCGCATGCCGCTGGACGACGAATACGACGAACTCCTCAAGAGCAATTTCGCCGACATGGCCAACATCGGCGGTCGCGCTGGCGGCTCGATCACCGCGGCCAAGTTCCTGCAGCGCTACACGGCCAAGTTCCCGTGGGCGCACCTGGACGTCGCCGGCACGGCCTACCGTTCCGGCACCGCCAAGGGGGGCACCGGCCGGCCGGTGCCGCTGCTGACGCACTTCGTGATCTCCAGAGCCAAGTAAGCCGTTGACCGACATCGCCTTCCACACCGGCATTGCGAACCCGCTGGACTACGCGTGCCGGCTGCTGCGCAAGGCGTACCGTTCGGGCGCCCGGGTGGCGGTGCTGGGCGAAGCTGCGCTGCTGGATCGGCTCGATCAGGCGCTGTGGACCTTCGAGGCGCTGGAATTCGTGCCGCATGTCGTTCTGCCCCGCGACGGCGCGGACGACAGGCGGCTGGCGTTGTCGCCCATCGTCCTGGTCAAGGGCGACTTGCCCGCGCCCGCCGCTTGCCGGGTCGGCGTCACGTTGAGCGGCCATCCGGTGGCGAATGTCGACGCGTTCGACCGCCTGATCGCGATCGTCGGACTCGATCCCGACCATCGCGAAGCCGGGCGCCAGCGTTGGCGCGAGTACGAGCGCGCGGGACATGCAGTGAGCCACGTCGCCAAGCCTGCCGGCGGAGAGGGTTGAATCGCGATGCCGGCATCGGCGTGCGGGAATTCACTTAGGAAAGCCGGCTCGCCAATGAAAACGCCCGGCCGAAGCCGGGCGTTTTCTCATCTCGAACCGCGCCGGCGAGCCGACGCTGCTCAGAGAATTCGAAGATTACTTCGAAGCGGCGGCCGAAGCGGCGGCAGCCTTCTTCTCGGCCTTGTGTTCAGCCTTGGCCTTCTTGGCCGGCGCCGAAGCGGGGGCCGAAGCGGCGTCAGCGGCGAAAGCGCCGACAGCGAAGGTGGAAACGATCAGGGCGGCCAGGAGCTTGGTCATTTTAAGGTACCTTAAAAAAGTTGAAATTGCTTACCCGTCAGGGCGTAGCAGCCCTCAAACGCATCCCCCTGTCGAGCGGTTGACAGATTTTTGTGAACTAGAATTTATTTTTTCCAAGGGCCCTTCGGGCGCCCAGCCAACCAGAACAACTCGGAGCGAGAGCCAATGAGCCAACATGTCACGGTCCCGGCGGGCGGGCAGAAGATCACGGTCAACGCGAACTTCTCGCTGAACGTCCCCGACCAGCCGATCATCCCGTACATCGAGGGCGACGGCACCGGGCTGGACATCACGCCGGTCATGCTGAAGGTGGTGGACGCGGCCGTCGAGAAATCCTACGGCAGCAAGCGCAAGATCCACTGGATGGAGATCTACGCGGGCGAGAAGTCCACCAAGGTCTACGGGCCGGACGTCTGGCTGCCCGAGGAGACGCTGGACATCGTCAAGGAATACATCATCTCCATCAAGGGCCCGCTGACGACGCCCGTGGGGGGCGGCATCCGTTCGCTGAACGTGGCGCTGCGCCAGCGGCTCGACCTGTACGTCTGCCTGCGCCCGGTGCGCTATTTCAAGGGCGTTCCGTCGCCGGTCAGGCATCCCGAGAAAGTCGACATGGTCATCTTCCGCGAGAACTCGGAAGACATCTACGCCGGCATCGAGTACGAGGCCGAGAGCGATGGCGCCAAGAAGCTGATCAAGTTCCTGCAAGAGGAGATGGGCGCCAACCAGATCCGCTTCCCCGCCACCTCGGGCATCGGCATCAAGCCGGTCTCGCGCGAAGGCACCGAGCGCCTGGTGCGCAAGGCGCTGCAGTACGCCATCGACAACGACAAGCCCTCGGTCACGCTCGTGCACAAGGGCAACATCATGAAGTACACCGAGGGTGGCTTCCGTGACTGGGGCTACGCGCTGGCGCAAAAGGAGTTCGGCGCGCAGCTGATCGACGGCGGCCCATGGGTGAAGTTCAAGAACCCGAGGACGGGCCGCGACATCACCGTCAAGGATTCGATCGCCGATGCCTTCCTGCAGCAGATCATCCTGCGCCCGGCCGAATACTCGGTCATCGCCACGCTCAACCTGAACGGCGACTACATCTCCGACGCGCTTGCCGCGCAGGTCGGCGGCATCGGCATCGCGCCGGGCGGCAATCTGTCCGACACGGTGGCGATGTTCGAGGCCACCCACGGCACCGCGCCCAAGTACGCTGGCAAGGACTACGTGAATCCCGGCTCCGAGATCCTGTCGGCCGAGATGATGCTGCGCCACATGGGCTGGACCGAGGCGGCCGACCTGATCATCGCGTCCATGGAGCGCGCGATCCTGAGCAAGAAGGCCACTTACGACTTCGCGCGCCTGATGGATGGCGCGACGCAGGTGTCGTGCTCCGGTTTCGGGCAGGTCATGATCGACAACATGTGAGCCGCCAGGCGCCCTTCGGCGCAGAAAGAACTTTCAATATGAGCCCCAGATCGTTGATTCGACTGGGGTTTTGTTCTTTCAATCAGCAATTCCAGAACTTGTAGGACAAATGTAGAAATTACTTCATTAAAATATCATAACCAATTGAACTTAATGATATTTCAAACGATTTGACGTGACAGAACGAATTCGACGCCGCCAACATGCGCCGGTCCGGCGAAAGCCGGTCGCCATAGAATCCACAACCCCGATCGACAGGCCCGCCACGCGCGGGCCTTCGCGTCTCCGATCCCGTCACTGAAATCCGCCGCCCGTGAACATCGTCGTCCAGGAAGACCTCAAGACCTACATCGATCCGTTGTCTCCCGACGAGTACGAGGCCCTGGAACGCAGCCTGCTGGCCGAGGGTTGCCGGGACGCGCTGGTGTTGTGGGGCGAGATCCTGGTCGACGGCCACAACCGGTACGGCATCTGCCGCAAGCACGGCCTGCCATTCAACACGGTGCAGAACACCCGCTTTCGCACGATGGAAGACGTGCACCTGTGGATGATCGACCAGCACCTGGGACGCCGCAGCGTGTCCGATTTCCAGCGCGGCGTGCTCGCGTTGCGCAAGAAGGAGATCGTCGCGGCGCGCCAGGCCGCGGCCAAGGACGCGCGCCTGCGTGCCGAGGTGCTGGGCGAGGCCGACCCGGTGTCGCCGCTCGATGGCCAGCCGGCAGCGGCCGCCGAGCCGCCGCTAAAGTCGCGCGAGGCGGTCGCCCGGGCGGCTCGCCTGACGGCTGGGCAGGTGACGATGATCGAGAAGATCCAGAAGCAGGCGGCGCCGGAGCTCGTCGCCGCGGTGCGCGCCGGCACGATCTCGCTGAACGCGGCCGCCGCCGTGGCCAGCCTGCCGCTGGACGAGCAGGTGGCCGCCGCCAGCGCCGGCAAGGACGAGTTGAAGCAGGCGGCCAAGCGAGCGCGGGACGCGAACCGCAAGCCCGCACAGGAAAGTCTCGTCGACGGCGCGGCCGCGGGGCTGTCGCCTGAAATGCTGGCGCTGCAGGACCGGGTCGCCCAGTTGACCGCCGAGAACGAATACCTGAAGAGCCAGGTCGCGGAACTGCAGGCCCGGCTGGGACTCTGAGCCTGGGCGCTCGAGTGCTCATCGCGCGCGCGATGAGAAAAAAGTGGCGTCACGCGCCTGCAACATCGAGCCAAGTCGGGCGTCCGGCGTGCTAACTTGGGGGCATCGTCGTATCGCGTCGTCCGCCGTGTCGGAGGCGTCCGCAAGTTGTCCAGTACGCTCGTCTTGAAATGATCCGCGTCGTCCCGAAATGCATCCCCTGGGCAAAGCTTATCGAGCAATGCTCTACACCCCGTCAAGGCGACGATGCGAGCTGCCGTGCCCCGACGCGCGCGAGTCTATAGAATCAATTCATGCCCGAGGAAAACCCTCCACCGCCGCCACCCGCACTGCCCAAGCCGAATCTGCCCGATTCGGGCCAGGGCGCCGTCGTGGCCGAGCGCAAGGCGGCCCGAACCAAGCCGCCCCGCATGTACCAGGTGGTGCTGCTCAATGACGACTTCACTCCGATGGAATTCGTCGTCATGGTGCTGCAGGAATATTTCAAACTGGACCTCGAAACCTCCACGCAGATCATGTTGAAGATCCATCATGAAGGTCGTGGCGTGTGCGGACTGTTCACCAAGGACATCGCCGCCACGAAGGTCGAGTTGGTGCTGGCCGCCGCACGTCGCTACGGACACCCGCTTCAATGCA